>CETG01028424.1_pt1 | contig 67638 bp, 65 predicted proteins | sample 361471 | NCBI WGS metagenome assembly CETG01 (sample SAMEA2622696, study PRJEB7988) | marine metagenome | isolation source: saline water (ENVO:00002010), including | reverse complement strand
CAATGGATTAAGAGTCCACTGCTCTACCAGCTGAGCTAATGGCGCTAATAACTTTTATTTCCATCATGAAAAATTAAGGAACTATTATTAAGATAAAAACTAAAATTATAATTGATATAAAAAAATAATTTTATTTAATACTTAATAAGCTGTATTATTGTAGACTCGCTTTTTAAAATATACTCATGGGGGCGATTGGCTTCGACGGGTAATGAAAATCTATAGATTGCATGTGGAGGATACTCTATCACCTCCTTAATCATTTAGAGTACACTATAAGTGCCGATTACGGTTACGCTGCTGCTGCTTAATTGTCAGTAGCCATCTCTTTAAAAGTGTGCTCGTAGCTTTTATATGAGGTGTCATTAATATGAGCTAGTTTTAATAATGCCTGAATTATTAAGATGAAATTTAACAGGATCGTTTAATTAAATTAGGACTATTTAAGTTAATTAAATTAAATAAAAGAATAGTCTAAACATGTAGATATTTATAGTGCTCTTATTCGGACCGCGGTTCAATTCCGCGCGCCTCCACAAAAATTAGACTGCTTTATATGTATGATTTGGGTCAACATACTTTTTAAAATCTTCACTAGGCCAATTACCATCACTATCTTGTGCATGCTGAGGTTTAAAATCTAATTTATTTTTTTTATCTTCTTTTCTTAAATCATATGCGGTACTAGATAATTCAATTAATTGATATATAGTTGATTTAAACTCTTCGAACTTATCAATAGAAGGAATTAATAATTTATACCATGCAACATTTCTATAATTAGAAGGTGGCAAATAATTTTTTGTTTCTAAATCTCCTACTAGGGGTTTTTTAAAATCATTTTGAGGGTCTCTATATAAGCTAAAGCTAGCTATCCGTTCTCCTAAGCTATTTGTTTGAATATCAATTGCTCCAATTTTTGATGTTTTATTATTATTATAATCTTGATAAATAGTTCCACCCATACTTTTTGAATAAATAACTGTGTAATTTTTAAAATATTCTCTAATATCTTTATCAATATGCCTAATTACCTGACGTGTATTCTCTAATTTGACACCTTTGGCTTTATGATCAAAATATAATGAAAGTCCTTCTTCTGGATCAGAAAGTATTTGCCTTTCAAAAGGCTTAAGAATATGTGATTTTGAGTCATCTGTTGCTGTAACACTGGTTACAACTGTTTGATCAATAATTTGTTGTATAAAATTTTCTTTATCCTCATCATTTTTATAATTAATTAATAGCTTATCGTTAATAAAATTAAATAATTTTGAAATATCCATAGATCTAGATTTATATCTTGGATTTATATAGCATATTCTATATAATGCACTCTCCCACTCTTCATTAAATTGTTCTGTTTTTGAGATATTATCAAAATCTGTTTGAAAATTCTCCTTTTTCTCTTCTTGCCCCTCTGTAACATTAAATGCTAATTCCTTATTCCATTTTAAAAAATTAGGTTTATCAGTTAAAACATCATAAATCTTAGGGTATGATATCTGAAGACAAACTAATGAAAATAATAATAAATCCTCTATACCATCATTTGATTTTTTATGTTCATCTCTTTCTTTTTCTATTTTTTCCAACATATCAACAGATTCTTTTTCATTATATAAATCTGGATTTGAAAATATTTCAATTAAAGCTAATGAATTCACTAATCTTTTAAGAGACCTTGGATTTCCTCCAATAGTATAATGTATTACTTCATTAATTTCATTATCATAATTAGTATCATCATCAATAAAATTAATCTGTTTTAATAAATCACTCACATAATTTCCAACATCATACTGTCCCATTGGCATCATAAATGGAAGCTGAATTATTTTATCAAAGAATGCTCTAAATTCCCATTCATTTTCTTCTGTTCTTTTACCAAATTTTGATTCAAGCCCCTTAACAACTACTTGATAATCAATCGCTAGTATAAAAACACAATTAGGTATACTAAATATATTCTTTAATAATTCTAATATACGAACAGCATCAGGAGGATCAATTCTATCTAAATCATCAACATATATTATAATTTTTTCAAAAGGGTTAGTAGCCCCCTTTTTGATTGTAGTTGATATTTCTACTAATTTTTGCCTTAAAATTTTAATTGAATTTGTATCATCTCCCCATAATTCTTCAGCCAATTGCTTGCCTTCACTACCTGCTGCTACAGTGGCTCCAATCCTTAATCCACCCTTAAATAATTTGGTAACTGTTCCTTTAATTTTATCCTTATTTTTTTCATTAGTATCACCTTGTAACATTGAAGAAATTATTTCATTAATTATTTTTAAAAGTGATTCTTCAGGGGTCGATAATAAAGAATGTTCCCAAGCGTTAATCCATATTTGTTGATATTTTTGACTATTTTCTAAATCATAATGTATAGAATTTAATAGAGATGTTTTACCACTACCCCATTCTCCTTGTATTCCAATTGTCATAGGAGTTGCTGTACTTTTAATAAATGTTGTCAATGCATCTGCATGCTTTTGTATTTTTAAAGTATCTTGTCCTCTTTTTGCGATATCATTTGGTTCATCTACTATTCCAACACTAATTCGTTGATTTAAATTTTCATCTAGCATAATAATCTCCTAATTTTATTTTTTATCTAAAGTAATTTTATTGAGACTACAGTTCAATTCCACAAACCTGCATAAAAATTAATATAAAAATATTTAATCAAGGCCTTTGCCCCATACAAAATTATTATTCTTATCCCAAAAACCTATCATAGGTTTGCTTTCATATACCATTGTTCCAAAAAATACATTATCTAATCCTTGTCTTATATTTAAATAGCCACCATTAGCATCGCTACCCATTAAAGCCCAATTTTCACCTTTATTATAAGTCTGAACTAATCCACCATCATTATCTGTTAACATTACTGAAAGATCACCATATTTATCACTAAGCATTAATGAACCACCTTCTTCTTTATCTACACCTAAATAGCCAATTCTTTCTCCACGATCATTATATATTTGAACGGTTCCACCATTAACACTACCATTACTTTTTATAGTTATTGAACTAACTTGAATATCTCCAAAATTAGTTTCATTTGCTTTCTTCTGTCCTGTAAATAATAAAAAACAACAAACCATCAATCCTCCAATAACAACACTTTTAAAATCTAGATTATTCATTTTATCTCCTTTTATGATTTATTCTTATCCCAAATTTTATCCAGTTCTTCTAAACTAAGATCCTTCATATTAATATTCTTTTTTTTTAAATCTTTTTCAATTCTTTTAAATCTAATACAAAATTTATCTATAGATTTCTTAAGGGCACCTTCAGGATCATATCCTAGGTGTCTGGATAAATTAACTAAAGTAAATAAAACATCTCCAAGTTCTTCTTCAATACCTTGATTATCAATAATAGCTTCTTTCAATTCTTCTATTTCTTCATCAACCTTTAATAAAACTTGTTCCTTTTTATTCCAATCAAAACCTATTGATGAAGCTTTTTCCTGAATCCTCCTCGCTCTAACTAAAGCTGGTAATGCAATAGGAACACCATCTAAAATACTGATTCTTTTTTTTTCTTTTTGCTTAGACTCTTCCCAATTACCTTTTTTATATCTAGGGTCAGATTTATCATAAAAAATATGTGGATGCCTATCTATTAATTTACTGTTTACTCCTTCTAAAACATCTTCTAATGAAAATTTATTATTTTCTTCAGCTAAATCAATTTGGAAGATAAGATGTAAAAATAAATCTCCAAGTTCTTCTTTTAAAAGATTATAATTCTTTAATTCAATTGCCTCAATTACTTCATATGATTCTTCTAAAAAATAAGGTATAAGGGATTCATGTGTTTGTTTTTGATCCCATTCACAACCATCTGGTGACCTTAATTTTTTAATAATTGCAATTAATTTATTTAAACTATTATTTGATTTTTCTAATTTCAACTTTTTCTATTCTATTTTTATTTAAATTAATAACCTTAAATAAATAATTTTCATAACTTACTTCTTGTCCAACTTTCGGGATATCGCCTATTGCATCTAAGATATATCCTGCCAAAGTATCATACTCTCTTATATCAGGGAATTCTATATCTAAATTTTCTTCTAAATCGTAAATTTTAATTCCTCCTTCTATGATATAACAATCAGAAGATATCTTTCTAACTAAATATTCTTGCTGATCATAAGGATCACTAACTTCCCCTACTATTTCTTCAATAACATCCTCTAAGGTAACAAGCCCAGATGTACCGCCCCATTCATCTACAGCAATTGCAATATTTCTTTTCTTATTTTTAAAATCATCTAATAAATCATCTATAGGTTTTGTTTCAGGTACAAATAATGGATCACGTGATAAATTTACTAAATTAATCTTAGGCCTTGATCCAATTAAATATGGTATAATATCTTTTGCATATAAAACGCCTAAAATATTATCGATGGTATTTTTATATACTGGAATTTTTGAGACCTTTTTATCTGTTATTAAATCCATTGCATCATCCAATGAAGCAGTTGAACTAATAGCTATAATATCAACCCTAGGAGTTAAAATTTCTTTTACAAGTTTATCGTCAAATTCAAAAACAGATTGAATCATATTAGACTCAGTTTCTTGTATTGTTCCATCTTCTTCTACTAATTCAGTTAACATAATTAATTCTTCTTCCGTATCAAAAGTTCTTTCCTTCTTGAAAGGATTAATTTTTATAATTAAATCAGAAATTTTATAAAATATTATAAAAAAAGGTCTACAAAATTTGAGAAGATATATAATTGGAAGACTTATTAAATTAGAAAAATATATTGATCTATTAATTGCAAATGTTTTTGGAATAATTTCTCCAAAAACTAATATCACTAATGTCACAACTATAACTTCTATAAATAATAAATTTTCCCTACTAATCGTTGTAAATTGTTTTGATAAAACATTAATGGTATAACTTGCAGCAAGTGAGCCCATTGCAATATTTGCTAAGGTATTACCTATAAGTATAAACGTTAAGAGTTCTCTTGGTTTATCTAATAATTTTTTAACTTCTTTATTTACTTTTTCATGTTTTTTTAAATTGAAAAAAGATGTTTCACTTGCAGATAAGAAACCTGATATTATTAATAATATAAATAGAAGAAATATCATTATTTATTAATAACAATTAATCGTTCTGATATAAGTTTCATATTTATATTCTCTAATTTTGTCATCTCTTTTTTCTCTTTTTGTGTTTTATCATCAAACCCTAATATATGTAAAACTCCATGTATAAGAACTCTCTTAAATTCATCATCAAAACTTACATTATATTTTTTTGAATTTTCATGTACATCATCTATACTTATATATATTTCTCCATCTAAAGGCTGATTGTCATCCTCTAAATTAAAAGTAATAACATCAGTAAAATGATTTAAATTAAAATAATCTTTCTTTAATTTATTTAAAAGAGTTTTATTTGATAAAATAATAGAGACTTGACCTTCAGCAGTACTGTATTGAGATAATAAATTACTTATTAAATTTTTAATGGATTTATTTTTAAAGGAAATTCCACTACCATAATCATTAATTATATTAATATTTATCACGAATATTAATTATTGTATAGATTTTAAAATTTCTCTAGCTATAATAATACGTTGGATTTCGCTAGTACCTTCTCCAATTTCTAAAATTTTTGAATCTCTAAAAAATCTTTCTACATTATATTCCCTAATATAACCAAAACCACCATGAATTTGAATAGCATCTGTAGTTAAGCGCATCGCTAATTCACTTGTATATAATTTTGCCATCGCAGCTTCTTTAATAATATTCTCACCTTTATCTTTTAACCAAGCTGCATTATATACCAAATGTCTTGCTGCTTCTATTTGTGTAGCCATATCTGATAATTTGAAACTAACTGATTGAAATTTATTTATTTTTTTACCAAAAGCTTTACGTTCATTAGAATATTTTAAAGATGCCTCATATGCAGCTTCACAAATACCTAAAGATAAAGCGGCTATTGTAATTCTTCCACCTGTTAATGTTTTTAGGAACTGTTTAAACCCCTTATCAGGAGTACCTAACATATTATCTACGGGAATTTCCATTTGATCAAAATAAACAGATCGTGTATCTGAACCTTTCCAACCCATTTTATTCTCTGGAGGGCCTAATTTTAAACCTTTAGTGCCAGCATCAACAAATAAAGCTCCTATCCCTTTATTTGTATTATCTTCCATAATTTGAGCAGTAAAAATAATTACTCCTGCAACACCTGCATTTGTACAAAAAACTTTCTGCCCATTAACTATAAATTTATCTCCCTTAAGATTAGCAACCGTCTGAGTATTACCTGCATCACTACCCGCATTAGGTTCAGTTAATCCAAAGGCTCCTATCATTTGGCCTGTAGATAATTTTGTTAAATAATTTTCTTTTTGGTTCTCATTACCAAATAATGCAAAAGGGCCTGAACCTAAACTGGTATGAGCCATTACTGTTACAGCCGTTGATACACAGCATTTTGCCATTTCTTGAATAGCTATAACTAAAGATAAATTATCCATCCCTCCACCACCATATTTTTGTGGCCAAGGAATTCCCATTAAACCTAATTCAGATATTTTATCAATAGATTCTTTAGGAAATTTTGAATATTTATCAATATCTTGAGCAAGAGGTTTTAATTCTTTATTAGAAAATTCACGCACCATCTTTTGTAATAATAAATGTTCTTCTGTAAAATAAATATTATTCATTAATGATGCCATTTTATTATTGTTGATGCCCAATAAAAACCTGCTCCAAAAGCGACCAATACAACAATATCATTATTATTAATTTTCTTTTCTTCAAGAGCTTCAGATAAAGCTATGCCAACAGAAGCAGCTGTAGTATTACCAAATTTATGAATATTAGAAAATACTTTTTCTTTATCTATTTTTAAATTCTTTTGTACTGCTTGAGTTATTCTATAATTTGCCTGATGAGGAATCACAAGCTTAACATCATCAACACTTAAATTATTGTATTCTAATCCTTCTAAAATAACTTCGGGAAAACGTTTAACAGCATGTTTAAAAACTTCTCTACCATTCATAAAAATATGATGTTCTCTATTATCAATATTTTTTTTATTTATAAGACCTTGAATTCGAGGGTTTGGAGCTACTGTACCTAAATCATCAATATATTTACCATCTGAATGTAAATGAGAAGATAAAATTCCTTTAGTTTTTTCATTAGTGCCTTTTATTAATGCTGATGCAGCTCCATCACCAAATATAATGGCAGTACCCCTACCCTCAGTGTCATAATCGAGCTGTGTTGTCTGTACCTCAGAGCCAATAACTAATATATTTTTATACATACCTGTTTTAATATATTGATCAGCAACTGATAAAGCATAAACAAAACCAGCACAACCTTGGCGTATATCTAAAACTCCAACATTATCTAATCCCATTTTAGCTTGAAACACAGATCCAGATCCAGGGACATAATAATCAGGAGATGAAGTTGCAAAAATAACAAAATCTATATCATTAATATTTGTATTAGTTTTATTAAAAAGTTTTTTTGTTGCTTTTACAGCTAAATCTGCAGGACCTAATTTTTGGTCACCAACTGAATATCTCTGTTTAATACCTGTTCTCGTTGTTATCCATTCATCTGTTGTATCCATTAACTTCTCAAGATCATTATTAGTAATAATCTTTTCAGGGACGTAATATGAAATACCTTTTATATATGAATTTATCATTTTCAAATTTAAAAATCGATTTATAAGCCGAATTCTGTTTTTCAGATAATCATTCATCTAGGTTAAGTTTCTCAACTTAACTCAAGCAATCTACCAGCCATTAAATGCGGGGAACACTAGGCTACTTAATCTTGCTCCAAATAGGGTTTACAAAGCTAATAATTTTTCAATTATTACTGAGAAGCTCTTACCTTCCCTTTTCACCCTTACCCTTAATAAATTAAAGGCGGTTTACTTTCTGTTGCACTTTCCATACTCATTTATGAGTTCCTCTTACTAGGAGGTATTTTCCCCTGCGGAGTTCGGACTTTCCTCTTTTATAAAAAAGCGATTATCAAATCGATTTATTCTTTATTAACTAAATTTTCTTCATCAATATATAATAATATGCTGCATGATGGACATAAAACTAAATCTTTCCTATTACGAGCATCAATGATTGACTGAGGTGGTAAATTAGAATAACAATTTTCACAACAACCTCTATTAATTTCTGCAAATGCTAACCCATCATTCTCTTCTTTTTTATCATTATATAAATTCATTAAAGATTTATCATTTGATAAATCTTTAATAAATAATTCTCTATCTTTTTCTAATTCTTTCTCTTCTTTCCCAATTTGAGAATTAGCTTCATTTAATTGAACTTCTTTATTAGATAGTTCTTTACTTAATTTTTCTATATTTTCATTATTATCATCTATAGAAGCATTAATATTTTGTATTTCACTATCAAATTCTTTTAATTCATCAAGAATATTTGAATTTTCATTATTAAGATGATCGATTTCACTTAATAAAGCTTCATATTCTCTATTGGACTTTACTTGATACATTTGCTCATTCAAAGTATCAATCTTATTTTTTATATCTGATATATTACTATTCAATAAAGTTTTTTTACTATCGACTTCTGACAATCTATTTTCATAATTTTTATTATCATCAATTAAATTATCATTTTTATTTTTTAATAAACTAATTTTATTGGGTAAATCTCCTCTAGAACTATTTATATCTAATAGTCTTTTTTCTACCTTATGCAATTTAATTAATTTACTACAGCTATTATTATTCATAGATTATATTATATTTATTATTACCTTTAATTTATGACTTTAATGATTGAATAAACAATAAATCAAGTTATACTATTATTTTATAATTAAATTTAAACTATTAAATTATATATATATATGTATTCTCTAACTTACTTATAGAAAATGAATTTATGATAAATTTTATTAATCCTTTAGATTTAATATTAGTAATTATTCTCCTTATTATGGGAGGATTAGGTTTTTATGCTGGCTTTATTAATGAATTGAAAAAAACAATTAGCTTATTAATCTCAGCACTACTTGCAAAAGTTATTGTTTATGATTTATCATTTTTAAATAATGTTTTTAATCATCTATTAATATATATAGTAATTATATTAATCCTAATTTATTTTATAAGACTTATATTAAATATTTTAACAACTTCTTTATCTATACCACATATAGATAAAGAAGTTAATGGATTCATGGGTGGAATATTTGGTATTACAAAAGGAATCATCTTAATATCTATTTTATTATTTATTATAGAATTATCTCCAATTCAAGACACAATAAAGGATAGAGCGTTCAATAAGTTTGACAGAGTTTCTACTTTATTTAATATATGTAATAGTGCTAAAGAATTTTTATTACATTAATTGGAAACTCTAGATTTACATAATATATCACATGAAAATGCTACTATTATGATTGATGATTTTATAATTCAAAACTTTTTAAAATTACCAATTGAAATAATTACTGGAAACTCAATAGATATGCAGCTCATATTAAAAGAAATAGTTAATAAACATAATTTAAGAATGACTCCATCTCATGCGAATAATTTGGGTTCATATATAATCAATAATAAATTATAATGGCAAGAATCCCTGACCATACTATAAATCGTATAATAGAAGCGGCTGATATTGTAGAAGTAATTGGTTCTCGTATAGAATTAAAAAAAAAGGGGATTAATTTTTGGGCATTATGTCCATTTCATTCTGAAAAAACTCCATCTTTTTCAGTAAGTCCAGTAAAACAAATTTATAGTTGTTTTGGGGGATGTGGTGCTAAAGGTGGCGTTGTTAATTTCTTAATGGAATGGGATAAACTTACTTTTATTGAAGCTATTGAACAATTGGCACAAACCTATGGCATAAAAATTGAAATGACAAAGGGAGAAGTTCAAACTAAAAATTTTAAAAATCAATTATTAGAAATACATCAAATTGCATCCGAATATTATCAAAAAGCATTATACTTAGATCAAAATAAAAAATATTTAGACTATCTAGTGCAAAAAAGAAATATAAATAAAGAAATGATCCAATTATTTGGTTTAGGTTGCTCTGATAGAAAAACATCAGAACTATCACAAATTCTTAAAAATAAAAAATTTAGTAATGAGGTGATAAAAAAATCTGGATTAATTGGAGAATCACAATACGGAGAATTTGAAACATTTAGTAATAGAGTTACTTTCCCATTACACAATCCAAATAATGATGTTATAGGTTTTGCTGGTAGAGTATTAGAAGATCAACCTAAAATGAGAAAATTCATTAATTCATTTGATAGTCCCATATACAATAAAAGTAAAAACTTTTACGGTTTAAACCTTGCAAAAGATACTATTAATCAAGAAAAATTTGTATTTTTAGTAGAAGGCCAGTGGGATGTTGTTAGATTATATCAAAATGGTATTAAAAATGTAGTGGGTATAGGAGGAACATCATTAACTGATCTCCAGGCATCTATCATTAAACAATATACTACAAATATTTTTATACTATTAGATGGTGATAAATCAGGAATAAATGCAGCTATTAAATCAGGATATATTTTATTAAAAAATTCTATCAATGCTAAAATAATTATTCCTCCTAATAATTATGATCCAGATGACTGGCTAAGTACTGAACATGGTAAAACCGAATTATTAGATGCAAAACAAAATGCATTATTTACTATTCAAACTCATTATAATACTTATGATAAAAGTACAAATAATGCTACAAATGATTTTATCCAAGATGCTATTAATAACATTATAGAAATTAAAGATGATATTTTTAGGGGTATTACAATCAAAGATTTATCACAGATTATTGGTATAGATGAAAAAACTATTTTAGATACAGTTAATAAAAAGAAGAGTTCAAGTCCAACTTCAAAAGAAAATCTTCAGGCTGCAAGGATCATTAATGAATCTTCTAAAACTTCATTTGCTGGTACAAATATCTTAATTGAAGATGATTTAATCCGATTATGCTTAACTGATAAACCTGAAATCAAACAGTTTATTTTTGAAAATATGAACAAAGATTGGTTCACATCTGAAATACATAAAAATATTTATAATGAAATTTATATACATCTAAATTCTCAATATGATATGCCAACTGATTTAATTATAAATAAAACACAGGATGAAATAACTAGATCAAAAATAATTGATTTAGGTAATAATACAGATAAATTTAATCCAACAATTGATATGGCGATAGATTGTCTAATTCGTATGGAAAAATATACCTTTAAAAAACAAATTAGTAATTTAAGACCACAAATTCAATCGGCTAATGAAGAACTAATTAACTCTATTATTAAAGAAATATCAAAAATTGAACATAGTATCAATGAATTAAATAACAAATATAATGATAAAAAAAACGGATAGCTCGTTTACATCATTTAAAAGATTCCTTAAATATGCTAAACCATGGAAATGGAGAATAGTCAAAGCTAGCATATATTCAATAATTAATAAATTATTTGATATTGCTCCTGAGATATTATTAGGTGCAGCTGTAGATTTAGTTGTAAGAAGAGAAAACAGTTTTATTGCAAATCTAGGATTTGAAAGCATAGAATCACAAATAGCTATACTGGGGATTATAACATTTCTAATTTGGGCGTTTGAATCTATTTTCCAATACCTATATTCAATTTCATGGAGAAATCTTGCTCAATCTATAGAACACAATATTAGAATAGATGCTTATAACCATGTACAAAAATTAGATATATCATGGTTTGAGAACAAAAAAGTTGGTGATATTACAGCAAAGCTTAATGATGACGTAAATCAATTGGAGCGTTTTTTAGATAATGGATTTAATTCTCTTATTCAATTAGCAGTTTCTACAATTGCAATTGGGGCATGGTTTTTCTATATTTCTCCTTTAGTAGCTTCTATAACTATTCTTCCCGTACCAATCATTTTACTTATTGCATTTTTTTTCCAAAAAAACTTATCTCCAAGATATCTTGGAGTTAGAGACTCTGCAGGTTTATTAAATAATACTATTTTTAATAATTTAATTGGAATATCAACTATCAAAAGTTCTGTAAGCGAAATAGTAGAATCAAAACGAGTAGAGATATTAAGCCAAAACTATAGATTAAAAAATAAATCTGCAATCATGTTAAGCTCAGCATTTGTTCCTATAGTTAGGATGGGAGTTTTATCTGGATTTTTAGGAACAATGATTGTTGGTAGTTACCTTGCATTAAATGGAAAAATAGAAATAGGTTCATATAGTATTTTAATTTTTTTAACCCAACGATTTTTATGGCCCTTTACAACTCTAAGTGAGACAGTTGATTTATTTGAACGATCCATGGCATCCAATAAAAGAATTTTAGATTTATTAAGTACGGAGCATACCATTAAAGATAATGAACATTCTATTATTATAAATGACTTTGAAAAAGATATATCCTTTTCAAACATAACATTTGATTATGATAAAAATAAACCGCTTTTTAAAAATTTAAACTTTAATATTAAAAATAATTCATTAACTGGTATTGTAGGACAAACAGGTGCAGGGAAAACAACTATTATAAAATTATTACTAAGATTTTATGATCCAAAAAATGGCAATATCTCAATTGGTGACCATCAAATCAAAACAATAAAATTAAAAAATCTACGGGAAAATATTGGCTATGTCAGTCAAGATATTTTTATGTTTGATGGAACTATAAAAGAAAATATTGCATATCCTGATATAAACTGTGATGATGAAAAAGTAAATAAAGCAGCGATACTCAGTCAATGTTCTGAATTTATAAATAAATTACCCAATAAATATGACACCTTAATTGGAGAAAGAGGACAAAAATTATCAGCGGGACAAAAACAAAGAATTGCTATTGCTAGAGCATTATATAAAAATCCTCCTATATTAATATTTGATGAAGCTACCTCTGCTATTGATAATGAAACAGAACATCTTATTCAAATAGCATTGAATGAAATTTCAAAAAATAGAACGACAATCGTTATTGCTCATCGATTATCCACAGTAAGAAATGCAGATAATATTATAGTAATTGGGGATGGCAATATCATAGAAGAAGGGAATCATAATCAATTGATTCATAATAAAAATATTTATAAAAAATTGTGGGATATTCAAACAGGAGAATATGAAATAAATAAATAATGCTATGTTATTATCTATGTTATCCATAAATTTCCGTGCTTTTTAGGGCCCTTAGCTCAGTTGGTTAGAGCAGCGGACTCATAATCCGTTTGTCCGGGGTTCAAGTCCCTGAGGGCCCACAAAATATAATAGTATAAAGGAGTTAATGTAAGTGGTAAGTGTAAAAGTTAAAAATGATGAACCATTTGAAAGAGCCCTTAGAAGGTTCAAAAAGAAATGGGAAAAAGCTGGCATTTTAAAAGACTTTAAAAGTAAAACTTTTTATTTAAAGCCTAGTGAACAAAAAAAATTAGCTAAGGCTAAAGTTCCTCTTTGGAAAAAGAAAAAAATGTCTCATTAAATTATATATTATAAGGATATATAATTTTGAAAGAAAAAAATGTACAAGAATTAAAATCTATGTTAGATAATGACATAGATTTTATTCTTTTAGATGTTAGAACAGACCATGAAGTTTTAATATCTAAAATATCAGATAAATCATGTCATATTCCAATGAATGATATCCCCTCAAAAATAGATGATTTAGACAAAAATAAAGAAATTATTGTTTATTGTAAATCAGGTAAAAGATCCGCTAGAGTATGTGAATTTTTAGAAAATAATAACTTTCTAAATACTTATAATTTAAAGGGTGGAATCTTAGCCTGGGAAAATGAAATAAATATTTAAAATGCTAATGAAAATCATCAATAAAATTATTCTGCTTTATCTTATGTTATTTTTATTTTCTTGTGGAGGAAATAAAAATTGGAGTCGTATTCTTGATGATAATGGCTCAAGTTTTTCTTCTATACAAAGAACAAAAGATGGAGGCTATATTGTAACCGGTTATTTAATTCAAGATTCGCATCCGCGTTATAACTATGCCACTAGATCTGAATTATGGCTTTTGAAAATTGATAAAAATGGTAGTCCCCAATGGAATAAACGATTTAATTCTAATACGAGTGGTTGGGATTCTAAGGATTATGGTCATATTATTAAACAAACTCAAGATGATGGTTATATAATAGTTGGGCAAGCTCTACCTGATCATTATGATGTAGGAAATTGCAGTTATAATTTAAAATTTGATCCCCAAAATAAAGATCGGGAGTCTTATAAGCAAGATGAGAGATGCCCTGAATACCATTCCTATAGTAATTGGAAAAAGGAATGTGTAAAGTGGAAGGAAATTCCAAATATTGAGGGATGTCGAAGGGGATGGATAATCAAGACAGATAAAAATGGTATAGAACAATGGAATAAATTCTATATGGATTATAGAATTGATGAGATAATTGATATCGAAGAATTATCTAATACTAATTTTATTGTAGCTGCTAATACCTATGATTCAGGTTATGTTATAATGGAAATTGATGATCAAGGAGATATTATTTGGATTCAAAATAATCATCTTCCAAAATATCATAAATCTCGAACGGGAATTTCAGATATAAGTATATCCTCGAATAACGGTTATCTTTTAACTGGATGGGTATCCAACAAAACCTGGTTAAGAAAAATAGATACTAAAGGTAATGAACAATGGACAAAGTTAATTGATAATAACCATAAATTAGATTATAATAATCAATCATTAATCGAAATTGATAATGGTGATATCATTGTTGCAACATCAGTATCTGCAGAACAAACACCTGACATTTTACGATCTATAGCTTTGTTGAAATACAATGCTAATGGTGATTTAAAATCAGTAAAACATTATCCCCCTCTTAAAAGATTAAATTATACTAAGGTGGTAGAATCCATTGTAGAAAATGGAGGAGAACATCCACATTATGATTTAGAATTTGAAGATAGATGGTTATTGGGATATACTGATACATCATTTGGTACTCCAATTATAAAAAGATGTAATGATGGAGGGTATGGAGTGCTTATATCTACTGATGATAAATGGTGGAGTTCTGGATTACTCAAAATTGATGAAAATGAAAATTCTGAATGGTTGCAAATTTTTAATGGTGGGGAATTAGATAATTATGGTGGAACTTATGATAATGGACCTAATATGAATAATTTCACATTCACTGATAGTAATGACTTCATACTAGTTGGTTCTATTGATGGTGTTTTTGATGGAGGATTTATTTTTACAGTAGATAAAGAAGGGAATTATTTAGAATTTAAAAATACAGAAAAAGAACAAGTTCATTCTGAATAATTCATTGAAAAATTTGGAAAATAATTTTTATTTATTCATCTAAATTTTTATATTCCTTCCAATACCATTCTATATCATCCTTATCAAGAAGGTGCTCTAATTTATTTTTAAAACAATAAGGTATATAAACATAATAATACATACCACATTTTCTTCTTTTTTTCATTAATGATTCTTATAGTATAATTAATTCACCAGTTAGGAAAAATTTTCATTTCACCTAACTGGGAATATTCAATATTCTATTATTTAATGGCAATTTTCTTAACTTCTGGCTTAACTTCTTCTACTTTAGGAATATAGATAGCAAGTATACCATCTTTCATTTTCGCTGAAACCTTATCATCTAAAATATTATCAGGTAAATTAAAAGTTCTATGAAATTTACCATATGATATTTCACTGTAATAACTTTGATCTTCATCTGATTTAGATTTTTCACCAGAGATTATTAAAAAATTATCAACAACTTCAACGTTAATATTCTTTTTATTCATACCTGGTAATTCAGCAAAAATTTGATAGCTATCATCACTTTGCCTAACTTCAAACTGAGGAACCCAATTATTATTTTTATTGTAAAAATTTATGGGAGTATTAGCTGAGAAGCTATCAATCCAATGATTAACATCATCAAATAATGTTGGCCTATTTATCCATTTTATTAGTGTCATTTTATTTCTCCTTATTTAATTGAAACTAAATTCACTAATAAAAAATGCAATTTACATACCAAATAGACTAAAAAGTTAATTTACTAACATTTTTACATATTATAAGTGACAATATGTCAATATATAGTGACAAATTGTCTGTTACGGCATATTTATTTTAGAAGTACCGTGATAGGCCGTATACCAATCCTCACTATAACTTACCCTAGAAACATATAGATTTCCATTATCAGAGAATGTTAAAAATTCTGGCCCCAGCCCAACATCATAAACCGCCTCAATGCTTAAATCATCGACACTAATCTTAATCACCTCAGAACCCAAATTCTGATCATACTTCTCTAGATTAGGAACAGTTATATATAAACTTTGGTCATTTAGAACTATATCTTCAGGCAAGCCTGATGATATTGAAATAGAATTTTCAATTTGATAGGTATATAAATTAAAAACTTTAACATCCTGAGTATCCCAATTAGTAAAATAAACCTTATTATCAAAAACAACCATCTCTCTTGGACATGAATTCCCTGTATCAACCTCAATCCCAGGCAACTGAAGACCATTAGAATCAATATTAAAAATTTTAATTTTATGACTATTATTAATCAAAGCTATTAATTTATCATCATAAACCTCTATAGATTGAACAACATCTCCAATATTTTCATAATTAGTTACCGCACCAAATGCATCTATCATTGATAAAGAGCCATTAGAACTGCCCATATTACCTTCATTTGCAACAAAAACATAATTAATTTGTCCATTACCCCAAGATGCAAAATCTCCAGGATATAAACCAACCTCATAGCTTGCCAATTCTTGCCCTGATGAATTAACCACCTTTACAAAATCATTAGCGTTATCATAAGTCACAACAGAAAACCAGAAATTATCATTTACAACTTCTGAATGGTAGATAACAGCACCATTAGAACCATAATTTCCAAGCTTTTCATCGATTAAAAACTCTAAACTTGAAGCATCGAGCGGAGCAGCACCACCATCATAAGTCCTATAAACAGAACCATTAAAATTTGCAACTGAACCTCCACATGGGGCACCCACACCATAATCAACAGATATAATATTACCTGAACTAAAATCCATACTATCTCCATTATCGCATGCAAAAAACATTAACATAAATAAACATAAAATCACCTTCATTCTTAAATCTCCTATACGATAATATTTATTAAAAATCACTTTTCTTATCGCGAAAAAATGATTTTAAGAGGTATCTGGCTTATCTAAAAAGAATTACAGTTGCGCGACAGCTTCGGACTACACACCGAATTCCCTCTTTGAAATGTTTAATAATTTACCACTAAATTTAAATTTACCAAAGCCAATCTAAGCGCTTATCTAATATTGTTCGATAGTTAATAGATATACTATATATATCTGTTTCCTCTTTAATATCAGAAGGATTTTCACTTATATAATTTTCATAGCCCCTAACAATATTTACTCCAATTCCCCCACCATTTGATAGACCAAAAAGAATATTAATACCAGGAATATATAATATAGATTTAGAATTAGGAGTTACACCTTCACCCTCCCATTTAGACCTTGATGCATAACCTATCATTAATGTAGGCCCTATAGAAGAAAGAGATAAATTCCCTAATTTGATTTTTTTAAAGGGTACAGAACTAGACATCGCCATTAAAGATAGTTCATATCTCTTTGAAGGCATAAATCCATATTCACTCTCACCTAATGGAAAATTAAGCGATAATGTCCCGCCCCAAAAAACTGGAAACTTAAAGCGCTTTCTAAAAAACTGGAGTTCTACATTCATTTTATATGTACCATCACTTAAATAAAAGTGCCTATGAGGTGTGTAAATGGGATTATCAATTCCATCATAAGGGGTAATATCTGTCTTTGTCCATGGAGATTCAGTAATCACATTACCAGAGGGGATATCTAAACCTAACCCCAAAAAAAGCCTGCTCCCAGGCCCTCTTATTTTATTAAACAATAAGTATCTAAAATTAATTCTAGCATCACCTGAAATTCCCCCAAATGCTATTTGTGTATTACCATCAAAAAAATCACTAGAACTACACTCTGTTCTATGATGAACCGTTAAAGAATAACCATCCGCATCTACAGGACCATCCCAATCCATACATCTTTCACTAAAGATTTGAGATATCGTAACATTCCAATAATCATTAAGACCAATAGTAAATCCTAAATTTATTGCTCTATTTTTAAATGACCCAAAATGTTCAAAATCCTCCTCTAAGCCATTTGTAGCTATAGCACCCGGAACCACATCATGCCACCAATCAAAATGCTGATAGGCCAAATTACCAAAAATCATAACTTCTCCAGCCTCTAAACCAATACCCGTATCTGAACCACCAACTGGCAGTGAAGGATTAGCTCACATTGCTCATTGGGCATAAAGAGATTGCAATAAAATAAAAATACATACAATATATTTAATATATTTTTTCATTCTACCACCTCAAACCCAAGATCAATAATTGCTTCTTTAATTTGAGATGGATCTCCCGATGGACAATCAACTTCTAGCCTTCCTGACTTTAAATCTATATCTACAATTTTAACATTGGGCAATTTATTGATTGTCTTTTTAATAGAAGATATACAATTATTACATTTCATACCTTTTATAAATAAAATTATATTCGAACTCTCTTCAATATTTTTTATTGATGGAGCAAAATAGCTTAATCTAATAGAATTTAAAAGTATCATTAATAAAAAAACTGCGGATATAACACTAACTGAATGAGGGATTATATGTGTTGATGAAGAAAGAGAATTTTGCACAGTCAATCCAGGGAAAATCATATCAAATAATAATCCTGATAAAATAGAACATAAAACGATAGATCCAATATAAATTATAGTTGATTTTTTACCAATTTGCTTTATCGAAACAGAAATGGTTGCAATATTAGTTGCTGGTCCACACATAAGAAATACCATAAGAGAGCCCATTGAAAATCCACCCTGAACATGCAAAGCTAATGCCATAGGGATGGAAGCCGTAGCACATATATAGCTTGGTAAACCTAAAATTAACATAATAAACATACCTGTAATTCCAGTACCTATTGATTGAAAATAATTAGGTGGAATAAAGAAGAAAATTAATGCTGCTACGACTATTCCTATGATTAAAGGTTGAGCAATATCTTGAGCTAATTTTATAAAACCATAATCAAAAATTCTCCAGATAATAGAGCCCTCTTCTTCACAACAATCGTCGCTACATGATAAGGAAGATTCTCTTATCGCTTCTTCATCATCCAATACTGAAACCGATAAACCCCCTATAATTCCAGAAATAAAAGCAATAACAGGTCTATATATGGCAAAGATAGGTCCTAGCAAACCATAGGTTACCATTATACTATCTACTCCTGTCTGAGGTGTTGATATAAGAAATGAAGTTGTAGCGGCCTTACTTGCTCCATGTTTTTTCAAATAACTAAAAACAGGTATAACACCACAAGAGCACAAAGGTAACGGAATTCCAAACAGAGAAGCTAAAAAAACCGACCTAACTCCCTTAGCCCCTAAATATTTTGCAACAGTTTCTACAGATAATGTTACAGATAAAATTCCTGAAAATAAAAAACCAAAAATTAAAAATGGAGATATTTCAATTAAGAGTGACCATATTTTAAGTAAAAAATCCATTATTCAATTTAAGTAAAAAAGATTAAATTTGGTAATAAGTAATTATTAATTTATATAAAATAGGAATTTAAAAATGAATGTTAAAGATTATTTAGCAATATTTACAATATTAATCAGTACTACTCTATTCTCTAGAAGCATGGAATTTAATTCATGCAAATCATATGTAAAAGTAGAAAAAAATCTTGAAAAAGGAGAAGAATTTGGATTACTTGCTATGGAAAAAGAACCTGATAATGCATATATACCATACTTTATGGCGAGATTTATATATAGACCACAAAAAATGATTGAAAAAGCTGGGGAAATGTATTTAAAGGCTATCAATACAACAGACACTAAATTAGAAAGACCATTTAAGACAGGATCCGGCAAAAACCAAATATGGATTAAAACAGTCCATGATGCGGTTGCTACACAAGGCGTTGATTGGTTCAACTACGGGCTAGAAGAAGAAAAAATAAGAAATTATAAATTAGCAATTAAATATTTTAAAATGGCCAGTATGTTTGATCCTAATTTAAAAGCTCAATGCTATAATGCTATGGCTTTTATCTTCTTCAATGACAATAATCCAGATTCTACTTTTCATTATATTAATAAAGCTATCGATATATCTTCTGATGGTGATAATAATGAATTAAGTATAGAACTTAAGATGAATAAAATTGGGTTTTTAAGCAGTCAAAAAAGGATTGATGAAGCTTTTGAAATTTATGAAACACTGCCAAAAAATGAATTATCTGCAATACAAAGAACCCAAATATTTGAGCTCTACAAAAACAATAATAATTGTGATCAAGCTATAAAAATGGGTAATGAAATATTTCCTGTACTTGAAAATGATTTTTCCACACCAATGAGTGTACTATCTGGCTTTGCATTTAATATGGCTGCATGCTATTTATCTAATGGAACTATAATATATAATGAAATTATAGAAAATTGGGCAAAACTAGGAGATTCAAATGCACCACCTGAATTAATTGAATCCTACCTACTCAAAGCAGAACAATGCAAAGAGAGCTATTCTTCAGCTAAAGATTATTTCAGACTATCATTAGATTATGAAGAGGGCGAAGGAGAAGTAGCAAAAAAATATAAAAAAGATGTAAGAAAAAAAATCAGAGATTTAGATAATGAAATCATATCTGTACTAGAGGGCTATCTATCAAAATAATTTATTTAAATTTATTTTTACTAACTTATAATTTTTTTTTATTAGGTCAAATAGTTAATTATAATATTGACCTTATCCATAATATAACATTTAATAATTCATCAAATAATTTCGGTGTGTCCGATGTATGGGGATATACAGATGAAACAGGCATAGAATATGCCATTATTGGTTATATGAATGGAACATCAATAATCAACATATCACTGGATGAGCCAATTGAAGTTGCTAATATACTTGGGCCATCGAGTGGAGATTATTATTTTCATCGAGATTATAAAACATACAATGACCATTTATATATTGTAAATGAAATGTATGGTGGAGATGTTGGCATGCAAGTTATTGACTTATCTCCTTTACCAAATAATCCACCAATACAATTAAACACATATAATGGTATTGCACAATCGCATAATCTATGGATTGATTCATTGGGATATGCATATATTGAACATCAAACTGGGGATAATATTCATATTGTAAATCTAACCAATCCTTCAAATCCAATATATGAATCTTCATTTGGGAACCAAGCCTTAAATTGTCATGATATATATACTAAAAATAATATTGCATATGTATCAGAAGGCTGGAGCAATCAATTTGGGATATATGATATATCAGATTTAAATAATATTACACTATTAGCAACCATACCATGTGAAGGTTATGCACACAATGCATGGCTAAATTCAGAAGGCACCCACCTTATTACGACAGAAGAGACTCAAGATATAACTCTTAAAATATGGGATATATCAAATTTAGACAATATCATACTTACAGGAGAATATATTGGAGAAAATGGCTTAGCTCATAATGCGCATATATTAAATAATCATGTATATATTTCTCATTATACTACAGGTTTAAAAATAATTGATATTTTTAATCCATACGATCCAATAGAAGTTGCTGCATATGATACCTATATACAAAATAACAATGCAGGATTTTATGGGTGCTGGGGAGCGTATCCTTTTACTGATAATAATTATGTATATGCCAGTGATATGCAAAATGGCCTATTCGTTTTAGAATTTAATAATATAAATGCAGGATGGATTAGTGGAGATTTATATATTAATAATCAAATTGCACCTAATACATCTATACAATCTTTATTAAACAATAAAATATTTTCAACTAATAATCAGGGATATTTTAATTTTGGATTCCCTTCTGGAGAACAAAAATTTAAAGTTCATAATGATACTATAACCATTAATATAATAGAACATCAAAATACTACATCAAATATTTATATTAATAATAATATTCAAAATGGAGACATAAATTCAGATAATAATATTGATGTTTTAGATGTTATTATTACGGTAAATATTATTTTAAATAATTATAGCCCAAATGAAATAGAATTGTTAATTGCAGACATGGATAATAATGGCTATATAAACATTCAAGATATAATACTTCTTATTCAAATAATATTAGATTATTCGTGATCGCTTTATGAGATACTCAATTAATGTTTTATCTAATGCATCAGAAGTATCAACCTGGACATAATCTATATTATTTTTACTACACTCTGACTTATAAGCATTAGAAAATTTTCTAAATGCTCTTTTATAATCATTTTTGATATGTCGTGGATCAGTTTTAATGTTTTGATTATTTTCTAAATCAATAAAATTAGTAACTTGATTAAAATCAAACGATAGCTCTTGAGAATCTAAAATATGAAAAATAATAATTTCATGACCTTTATATCTAAAATGTCTTAAGCCATTTATCACATCCTCAGGGCTATCCATTAAATCTGATATTAATATAATTAAACCTCTTTTTTTTATTGATTCTGCTAAAGAATGTAATATAGGTGAAATTTTTGTTTCTCCTTTAGCCTTAGCGCTATGTAATGAATTTAATAATATATTTAAATGACTAATTTTAGATTTAGGAGATATAGATATATCAATTTTATCATCAAATGTAGTTAGACCTACTGCATCTTGTTGTTTAATCATCAAATAGCTCAAGCAAGCACTTAATGTTTTGGCATATTCCAATTTACTAATATTATTATTGGAACTATAGCTCATTGATAAACTTTTATCAAATAAAATATAACTTTTTAAATTTGTTTCTTCCTCGAATTGCTTAATATAAAGCTTATCAGTTTTAGCTAATAGTTTCCAATCAATATGCTTTATTTCATCCCCAAAGCCATATGGACGATGTTCTGAAAATTCAACAGAAAAACCATGATAAGGACTTTTGTGTAAACCAATAATAAATCCTTCAACAACAAGCTTGGCTCGTAAAGAAATATTATCTATTTTTTTAATAATATCTGATGATAAATAATCTTGATAGACTTCATTCACAATATATCAACTAGATAATTGAATCAAATCTTCAATAATTGCATCTGACTTAATACCTTCTGCTTCAGCATTAAAATTAGGTATTATACGGTGTCTTAAAACAGGCTTAATAATTGAAAGCATATCTGACATATCTGGAGTTGGCTTATTCATCAAAGCTGCTTTTGCTTTTGCTGCAAGTACTAAATAAGAACTTGCTCGGGGACCTGCTCCCCAATTAATATATTTTTTAGTAATTGATGGTGCATTCTCATTAATTGGCCTTGTATTATGTACAAATTTAACAGCAAAATCAATTAAATTATCTGAAATAGGTATATTCAAAATTAACTGCTGATATTCCAATAATGCCTTTCTATCAATAGTTTTATTAATATTTATATCAACAGTTGAAGTATTATTCTTTACAATATCTAATTCATCCTCAAATGAAGGATAATCAATAATTACATTAAAAATAAATCGATCTAGCTGAGCTTCTGGTAGCGGATAGGTGCCTTCTTGCTCTATAGGATTTTGTGTAGCCATTACAAAAAGTGGAGATTCTATACTATAAGTTTTACCTCCTATTGTAACTCGATTTTCCTGCATAGCCTCTAATAATGCTGATTGTGTTTTGGGAGGAGTTCTATTTATTTCATCTGCAAGAATAATATTAGAAAATATTGGTCCCTTTATAAATTTAAACTCTCTATCTCCTGTTTTCACATCTTGACTTATTATCTCAGAACCTGTAATATCTGAAGGCATAAGATCGGGAGTAAATTGTATTCTATTAAAATCTAAATCTAGAATATCAGATATTGTTTTTATAATCAAGGTTTTACCAAGACCTGGAACTCCCTCTAATAAAATATGGCCTTTTGATAAAATAGCTATCAAAATATGTTCAACCACCTCCTCTTGGCCAACTATTACCTTACCTAATTCATTATAGAAATTTTCTTTATCTAACGTCAAATTTTCTAATAATTTTATATTATCCATAATATCCTTTATTCTTTATGTTATTATTATGAGATTAAAATTTAATATATTTAGTAAAATATTTTATTAAATAAATATATAAATTGATTAATGAAAAAAATAATTTTACTTGGTAAGGACTTAGCTGAACTAATTAATATATGTACAGATAATGAATTGCCTAAATTCCATGGGCAACAACTTTACAAATGGATGTATCAAAAAACAATATTAGATGTTGATAAAATGTCCAATATTCCATCTAAATTAAAAAATATCATATCAGAAGAATATCAAATTAATTTATTAAATACAGATAAAAAAATCACGTCTAATAGCGAAGATACCATAAAATATTTATTTAAAACTAATGATAGCAAATTAATTGAATCTGTTAGTATGATTGATAAAAAGAGGCATACTATATGCATATCATCACAAATAGGATGTAGCGTAGATTGTGATTTTTGTGCTACTGGGAAAATGGGCATTATAAGGAACCTTAATTGTGGAGAGATAATTCAACAATTAATTATTATTAAACAAAATAGAAATATACCAATTACAAATATAGTATTTATGGGTATGGGAGAACCATTTTTAAATTATAGCAATGTTATTAAATCTTGTAAAATACTAAATGACCCTAATGGCTTTAATTTAAGCAGTAAAAGAATTACTATATCGACATCTGGAATATTGCCTAAAATTAAACAATTTATTGATGAAAAACATAAGTATAAATTAGCAATTTCACTTAATGCATCAAATAATAAGACACGGGATAAATTAATACCTATAAATAAAAAGTGGCCTATAGAATCTATATTAAATAGTATAGATAAATATTCTTATAAAAAATATAGACCTATAATGTTTGAATATATTTTAATAGATAATATTAATGATAGTATAGAAAATGCTATTGAACTATCAAATTTATTAAAAAATATAAATTGTAAAATTAATATTATTCCATACAATGAAACTGATAATGATTATAAAAGATCAAATAAAATTGAAGCTTTTGTTAAACAATTAAATAATAATAATTATAATTACAGAGTATTAGTCCGATGGAGCAAAGGACAAGGTATTGATGCAGCATGCGGGCAATTAGCGACAAAAAATGAATGAGAATAAAATAATAAATCAAATCAATAATTTTATAGAAGAATATCCAAGAGTATGCATTGTTTTAGGCTCTGGTCTTGATAATTTTACAAAACAATTAAAAAATAATAAAATACTTAAATATGATGATATATCTGGTTTCCTAAAAACAAAAGTGAAAGGACATTCTGGTCAATTTGTATATGGCTATATCAATAATGTACCTATTCTATGTGCTCAAGGGAGATTCCATTACTATGAAGGGCATACATTTGAAGATATTGGAATAATAATAAAATTATTTAATTACTATAATCCAGAAAAAATAATAATTACAAACTCCTCTGGATGCTTACGTTTAGATTGGGGAATAGGTGATTTTATGCTTGTTGAAAAATTTATAGACTTTTCATTTATTAATTCAAATCAACCTCAAGAATACATAATGGATAAATCATTAGATAAAAATTTAAATATACATACAGGAACCTATACTTATACAATAGGCCCTACCTATGAAACAAAAGCAGAAATAAACGAAATTATTAATTTAGGGGGAGATGCTGTTGGGATGTCTACATTCCCTGAATATCTAATGTGTAAGAAACTAGGGATTTCTCCCATTATTATATCATGTTTAACAAATTATGGTGCAGGATTAGTAAAAAAGGAAGTTTTACATGAAGATGTATTAAAAAATGCAGATAATGTAAAGCTTAAATTTAGTTCACTAATTAAAAAAATTATCTAAAATACTGGACTCCAAAAAAGACAGACGATATAATAATTACTATAATAACCAAAATTAATATCAGAAACATAGAATTAATAAATCTTGACATATGACCCATATTTTTTGTCTTATTTTTATAAGGGAAAGGTATATCGGGGATAGGTACATTTAAAAAATTACATAGGGGCTCCCACCCCTCTTTTACTTGGTAAATTAAGAGCCTATCTTTGGGGACATATTCAATAACTGCTTTATTCCAAGCATCAAATTGTTCCATTCTTGCTTTATCTGATTTCGCACCCTTAAATGCCCCATCCACACCCAAAATCATTTTATTATGAATATCTTTCTGAAGCTTAAAGGATGTTTTAGGGATCTTAGCTGCAAATCTAAATGTAAAACTTTTTAAAATTTGATTATTAAGGACATTCCAACTTTTTATCCAACTTTCATTATCTCTAACTGTTAGAATAACCTTTGCATCTGGATAATAATCCATAAGCTCTTTATAGTAATTACAACTAGGAAAATCTAAACAGGCTCCATAACCTTTATATATATCTTCCCAATTAAATTTCTCATTATTCTTGAAAATAGAATCGTGCCATTTAGTTGCATCTTTTTTATTTAATAAAATATTTTGCATATGATAAGAAGGTTCTTTAAGCAAGTACTCTAAAGCATATTTTAAGCTCCGAGTCCCAGTTCTACCCCATCCTGCACAAATTACTTTCATATTTATTATAGTTTTTTTAATTGAATTTATTAATACAATAAATTAACAATAATTAATTCTTAATATATATTTTTTTTTATAAAAATGATTTTTCTCCTCTATTATTTTCACAAAAAGGCACTTAAAGTAACACTTTAAATAAAATATTGACATGAATAGGTTATTTATTATAAGTTAGTGGCTAGTAGAGGGAAATAAAGTTTATTCTGTCTGCTATAATCTAAGAGCTATATTGAGTCTTTTAGATGAACATAAATAAGTTAAGGAGAATGACAATGAAATCAGCTTTATCAAATGTAAACGGTTGGTTAGGTGGAATCGTTGGATTGTTAAAGACAGTTATTGTGTTCTTTGTTTTTGCAGGTATCCTGTGGCCAACAGGTGTTAATGCAATAGGTGGTATAATGAATCTTATCGGAACATTCATAGGTGGTGGATTAGCAGGGCTATTAGCTCTTGTTGTTTTTGTTTCATTTATGGACTAATCAATCACTGTAAGAATATGTTTATGGGCAACTCATTAAGATTTGCCCATAAACTGGCTTACATACTTAAATAGGGAGGTCTAAATAATGAAAAAAGCAATGGAAACATTGACTACCTGGATACATGATCTTACTGATCTATTAAAAGCTCTTGCAGTTTTAGGAATTATGGTTGGAATCCTTTATAATGATGCTTTTGGAGTTATAGGGAACATTGGAAGACTAATGAGTAGTATAGGTTCTGAAGGTTTGGCTGGCTTAGTAGCTCTTGTTCTTGTTGTAACTTGGTGGAAGAAGAAATAGTATTTTTAGATAGTCTTATGTAGAAATAAATAAAAAAGCTCCCAAAAAGGAGCTTTTTTATTTTATACAATTTTTTTTGCAATCTATTCTTTTTAAAATCATTCTAAATATAATTCAGCAGTAATATTTATTAATCCTTTTGAAAACACACATTTTTCAATCAATTCACTTTCAGGATTAATAAATATTTTCCTTTTACAATTATCCATAAATAAAGCCCAAGTAAATATATCTGTATCTTCTATAATTGGATTAGAATTATCTTGATTTTCTAAATTCAAAACATACATTAATTTATTTTCATTAAAATTAATTGATAAATCATATAATAAACCTTCTCTTTCAATAATACAATTATCAGGAATTTCCCCTTTAGAAATCATAATATATAGGATACTAAAAATATTATAATAGTTAGGTAAAATTTCAAAATTACTATTATCATAAAAAACCTTATCATCCCTTACCACAGTATATAAAGAATTTGTTACTTGAGGCTGACTCGTATTTTTTTTGAATGAAAGGATTCTATTATCCTCATTTAATATAATAGAATAGATATTATTAACTGGGAAAAGAAAATTAAATAATGGCTTAGTTTTTACAATAAAACTAATCCGTTTTGCATTTTGATTAGAATATAAAGTATCTTTAATATCGATTGTGCAATCAGCAGCATAAATACCAAAATACTTAATTTTATAATTAAATAAATCATCACTAAATGAAATATTTAAAAGAATAACTACAGGGATAATATATCTTATTATTCTTTCCATTTAAAATTATAGATAGGTGCAATCATAGAAAACGATATAATATAAAAAGGATGCAATACTATTAATACTATAAAACTTAACCAATTCCATCTAAAATTAAATTGATTATAAATTGGATGAATTATAAAATAATCGGGTATTACCTTAAATAATAAAGCTATTAAAAAAATAGGTGATCCTGTATGACAAAATTTAACAATTAAAATTGTACTGATTGCATTAACTAGGTATAAAAAAGGTAAAATAATTTTCATTTCTTTACTAATAAAATCTAGTTTATAATATAAAAAACCTTTTGAGGCATAACGCATTCTCTGATTAATAAATTCCATTAAACCTGATGGAGGCTTTGAATATACTGCTGCTTCTTTATGCATAATAAATTTAACTCTACAACCAATATTATGAATCATTTTATGTAAAACTAAATCATCATCACCAGATATAATATTTTTAATTTTATGATATCCTCCCATATCATTAAAATGAGATTTTCTATATCCTATACTTCTTGCATTACAAGATAATATTAAACCTTTCCCTATGCTATAACCACTAAAAATATCTTGAGCTATACTATCCATTAAAAATAAATTTCTAAATATATTATTTCCATTTGATAATAAAGGTGTTAGACTAGATACAAAGCCAACAGATTTATCTTGAAATGGATTTACCATATTTTTAATCCAATTTTTATTCATATAACAATCAGCATCTGTTTGAAGAATAATTTCACCACTACTATTTTTAATTCCATTATGAAGTGCCCATTTTTTACCAGCCCAAATACTTGGGCAACTAGTTATTGTTATAACCTTCAGATTTTTTATTTTTTGAGAATATTCTTTAAGTATAGAGGCTGATCTATCAATAGATCTATCATTAATTATAATAATTTCATATAAATCTATTGGATAATTTTGATTTACTAATGAATCTAATAATGTAGATAAATTAGAAGCCTCATTTCTTGCTGCTATAACAATAGATATAAAAGGAGTGTAATCATTATTGAGAATGTTTTTTTTTATAACATTTTTATAACCTTCTAAAAGCCAAATAATAAAAAAACAATATATTAATAATATAAAATATATTAAAATCATATTTATTGATATTGAGTTTTCCATCCTAGAGAAGAAGCAAAAGGACTAAATAATCCAACTAATACAATATATGGTATTTGGATAAAAAACCATATCACAAAATTAATAATTGATATTTTTTGATTAAATTTTAATGAACCAAACACATATAAAAATAATTCAAATATAAATTTAATAGAAAAAATAATTATTAAAAATTTAATAGATGAATAAAAAATAAAGGGAGATAAAAGGTAAAATAAATTAGTTAAAAAAGTTGCTAACATAACAGAATAAAACCATTTATTATACTTCCACATGATAATTCCATCACCCGCCCAGCGGATGCGTTGATAAAATAGATCAATCCAATTATAGATTATTTTAGATTTAACAAAAGAATTATGAGTTAATGAAACACATGGTCTTATAATCTTTTCTTTTAATCCAATCTGCATAAAAATACTATCATCTCCCATCATTAAATGTGATATTTTTTTAAATCCATGCATTGCTATAAAAACATCTTTTTTATAGGATAAATTTTGACCTGATGATGCTAAGGGGTAATTAGACTTCATTGAACTTGCCATTGCAATCATTAACATAAATAAATCAATTTTTTGAAAATTGGAGGTCATATTACAAGGATTTTTTACAAAAGATAAACCAATCACATAATTTATTTCATCAGTATAATTTCCCATTATAGAATTAATCCAATATTTATCTAATCGACAACCAATATCTGAAAAAATCAAATATTCATATTTAGAAGATTTGATACCTGCATCTAATGCCCTTTTTTTATGAGATAAAAAATTATAACCATCTTTGGAATGTATATATTTAAACCGTTTATCTTTCTTAAGATAATTATTTATAATATCTGATGTGTTGTCATTAGAATTATCATCTACAATAATAAATTCAAGATTGCCTTTATATTCTTGATTTAATAAATCATTTAAAACATTAATAAGCTGATTTTCCCCATTTCTAACGCAAATAATAACTGATACATCTTTTATAGAATGAGAATTTGAAGATTCTGATATGAATTTTAATCTAAATAATCCAATAATAAACCAAAACACTAAAAAAAAATATAAAAAAATATTTATAGATATAAAAATTGTTAAAAAATTAATTAACATAAAATCAAATAGGATTATAATAAATTATGTTTTTTCATCCACTCATCATTAACAAATTTAGATAAATAATTTCGAATTGAATCTGGTAAAATAACTAAACATTTTTGATTAGAATTTAAATTTTTAGCACATTGTAAGGCTGCCCAAACAGCTCCACCCGATGATCCTCCAGCTAATAAGCCTTCTTCTTTTATTAATCTTCTAGCCATAATAAATGAATCTTTATCAGTAATTTTAATATATTTATCCACTAAATTATTATCCAAAACATCTGGGAAAAAATCATAACCAATACCCTCTACCTTATATGAAGAAACTTCATCTCCTCCTCCTAAAATAGAACCATATGGATCAACCCCAATAATTTGAGTACCAGGAGATTGTTCTTTAATTTTTTTTGCAATACCAGTTATTGTACCTCCTGTACCAACACCCATTACAATCATATCTAAATTATTATCAAACTCTCTTAAAATTTCTTCAGCTGTATATTTATAATGTGCATCTGGATTATTTAAATTAGAATATTGGTCTAAAATATGCGAATTATGAATTTCATTATTTAATCTCTTTGCAAGCTCTATATGACTATCATAATCATCCCAAGCAGCTTCTGTTGGAGTCCTATATATTTTTGCACCCAAAGCCTTTAATACCACTTCTTTTTCTTTACTCATTTTTTCAGGCATTGTAATAATCATTTTATAACCCTTGACTGCAGCTGCTAAAGCTAAACCTATACCAGTATTACCAGATGTTGGTTCTATAAGCGTATCTCCAGGTTTTATTTTTCCTTCTTTTTCAGCTATTTCAATCATTTGCTTACCTATTCTATCCTTTATTGAACCTCCAGGATTAAAAAATTCACACTTAGCATATAATTCACATTTTAAATTATTACTAACTTTATTCAATTTAACAATTGGAGTTTCTCCAACTGTGTCTAATATATCTTTAAGTATCATATATCTAATTCACCTTTATATTCTATTTCTGCATTTGATAAAAACAAATTTTTATCATCCTTAAATTGAATTTCTGCTCTACCTCCATCATTTAATATATTAATTTTATGATTACTAGATAACTTATTCTTTAAATAATTTTTATAATAATGATAAGCACAAGCATAACTACCCGATGAGCAAGAGGACATCATAGCCTCTACTCCTTTTTCATATGTTTTGACTTGAATAGTATTAATGTTTTTATATCTATAAATATTAACATTAACTCCATCGGGTAAAAATAACTTATTATAACGAATTTTCTTAAGAATTTTTTCAAGATTTACATCATCATTAAATAATTTATCTTCTTCTGAATATATAACAATATGTCTAGCTCCTGAATTCAAATAATAACATAGAAAATTATCAATAATCATTGGACTAAAATTAGTTTTTTCTAATATATACCAATTACTAGAATTAGAAAATTCCATATTAGAAGGATTTTCTAACTGAATTTCAACCATATTATTATCAAAGTTTCTAAAACAATACTTTTTATTATTAGAAATGATAGTATCTACTTTATTGTTAAACTTATCTAAAGTTTGGATTATCAAAGAACAACAAGCCATCCCATTCAGACAAAATGTTTCCCAAGTACCATCATTATTATAATAATTCATATTAGCTATATTAGAATCATCCAATATATCTAAATAGATTAAACCATCTACTTTATTATCATTACTTAAATTACATATATGTTGAATTTGATTAGGTGTTAATGTAATATTTCTAGATGGAAATATTATTATAAATGAATTTCCCTTACTATTGCATTTATAAAAAGGAATTTTCATTTTTTTTATAAATATGGGAGCTTATTATCTTTATCAGATAGAATTATTTGATTATCATTAAGTTCCCAGTTAATATTAATACTAGGATCATCATATTTAATACCGGCATCAGCATCTTTATTATAGAAACCATCTACCTTATATGAAATAATAGCAGTATCGCTAAGTGTTAGAAAAGCGTGGCCAAAACCCTTTGGTATAAAAAGTTGCTCTTTATTTTTATCATCTAAAATAATAGAAACATATTTTTTATATGTCGGTGATAAAGGCCTTAAGTCTATAGCAACATCTTGAATTTTACCATGTATTACTCTAATTAATTTAGACTGTTCAAAAGGAGAATTTTGAAAGTGTATCCCCCTTAATACACCAAATTTTGACTTTGATTCATTGTCTTGCACAAAATCAATATTAAAACTATGTTTAGATAATAAATTTTGATTATAAGATTCAAAAAAATAACCTCTCGAATCATTAAAAAATGAGGGTTTCAACAATAAAACATCTTTGATTTCTGTACTAATTATATCCATTATTTAATTAATTTTTTCAAATAATTACCATATTCATTATTATAATTATCTATAATTTCTTGTAATTGATTTTCATTTATATAATTATATTTATAAGCAATTTCCTCTAGACAAGAAACCTTTTTACCTTCTCTATTCTCTACTGTTTTTATAAAATTGGAAGCTTCTACTAATGAATCATGGGTTCCTGTATCAAGCCAAAAAACAGAGTCTAAAATCTCAGCTTTAAGACTTTCATTTTTTAAAATTTTAATATTTAAATCAGTTATTTCTAATTCATCTCTAGATGAGGGTTTTAAATCTTTAGCAAAATCTATAACATAATTTTTATAAAAATATAATCCAACGGCAGCATAATTTGACTTTGGGTTAATTGGCTTTTCTTCAAGTGATACGACATCTTTATTATCACTGAATTCTATTACTCCATACCTCTCTGGGTCTTTAACCCTATATCCAAAAATTTTTGAAAAATTATTTTGACTAACTGATTCAGATGCAGCTTTTAATATAATAGGTAAATTTTTGCCATAAAATACATTGTCTCCTAAAATCAAACACACATCATCATTACCAATAAAATTTTCTCCAATTAAAAAAGCTTCTGCTATTCCATTAGGTGCATTTTGTATAGCATATGAAAGACTTATACCGAAATTTTCTCCATCACCTAATAATTCTTTAAATTTATCAATATCTTGAGGAGTAGATATAATAAGTATATCTTTAATTCCTGCTAACATAAGAGTAGATAAAGGATAATATATCATAGGCTTATTATATATAGGAAACAATTGTTTGCTCATTATATTGGTTGTTGGATATAATCGAGTTCCTCTCCCTCCTGCTAATACTATACCTTTCATAATTTATTTACTCCCTAACCTATTTAAATCATATTTATTATTTAAAATTTTATTCCACCATGATTGATTTTGAATATACCAATCAATAGTATCAACAATAGCACTCTCAAATTGATACTGAGGTTGCCAATTAAGTTCATTTTTAATTTTAGAAGAATCTATAGCATACCTAAAATCATGTCCAGGTCTATCTTTTACATATATAATAGAATTACTATATTTTAATCCATTTTTTAATGGCATTTTTTTGTCTAAAACGCTACAAATAGTATTAACAATATCTAAATTTGTTTTTTCTTCATTACCACCAATATTATAAGTCTCTCCAAATTTTCCATTATTAATAACACAATCAAGTGCTGTACAATGGTCTTTTACATATAGCCAATCTCTAATATTTTTACCATCTCCATAAATTGGTAATTCTTTACCATTTAAACAGCTTATAATAATTAAGGGAATTAATTTTTCTGGAAATTGATAAGGACCATAATTATTTGAACAATTAGTAATAATGGTTGGTAGATTAAAAGTATGATGCCAAGCATTAACTAAATGATCTGATGAAGCCTTTGAAGCTGAATATGGTGATGATGGCTTATAAGGACTTGTTTCCGAAAAATAACCTTTTTCACCTAAGCTTCCATACACTTCATCTGTTGAGACATGAATAAATTTAAAATTTCTTTTATTTTCTATTTGTAAGCTATCATAATAACCTAATGAACACTGCAACAATTTATAAGTCCCTATGATATTCGTACCTATAAATTCTTCAGGACCATCAATAGATCTATCAACGTGAGATTCAGCCGCAAAATTAATAATTATATCTGGATTAAATGCATTAATTTCTAAAGATATTTTTTTAGAATCTTGGATATCACCCTTTATAAAATGATAATTAGAATTTTGATTAATTTCTAATAAATTATCTTGATTAGCTGCATAGGTGATTTTATCAAAATTTAATATTTCATTACCTTTATTGATTTGCTCGATAACAAAGTTACTACCTATGAAGCCACATCCACCTGTTACAAAAATTTTCATCAGTTAATTCCAAAAATTCTTAAAAAAATTATTTTTAATATAATCAGATTTATATTTTTTAGATACATTATGTTTTTTTGACAATTCTTCTAAAGCTTGTTCTAAATTACCCTGAGCATCTATAAAATCCCAAAACTTCTTAAAATCTTCACTAAAATTTTCAACATTCATTTCCATTACATACGTTTTATCTTTTAAAAATGCTTCTATATTACTATTTACAGTATGAACATAGTCTTCACAAATTTCTAATTTTGATGCTCTGGGCTTAAATAATAATATTCTCTTATGATATCCTTTCATGATACCTTTATTGTACCTATTAAGCATACTATTTGCGACTTTATCAGGATTTCTTTTTAAATGAACATACTTAGCATTATCACCATATTTTTTTTCTAATCGTCCTAAAAACCAAGATAGCCTATTATCAATTTCAATATGATTTTCAGGATAATCGATATTTAAATTAGAACGAGACTCATGGGCTGATGTAAAATTAGTTATATAACTACACGCAGCATTCAAAGATACCGATCCACATCTACCTGTATTTAATACAAAAACATTCATTTTTATTTACTTATTTTTTTAATAATAAAAAGTCCTTTATCATTATCAATATATTCATATTCAAATTGTTTGGGAAATTCCTGCTTCCATTTTTTTACAACATTTTGCTCCATTTTTCTTTTTGAATCATCTAAAATAATTATCGCATTTTCACTAAGCTTATCAAATAATAGTGGAATTGCGGGATACCTTGCATCCTTTGAACCTTTACTAGGAGGACCATCGATAATTAAAAAATCAATTTTATCTAAGCTTTCAATTCTAGAGATATCATACCACATAAATGAATCATGATATTTTTTTAATGGAGCATGAATAACAGTAGCAAATTTATCTAAATCATGATTAGATATTTCTGATCTGGTTTTGTTTGCATAATGTAATTCATGATCAAGAGAAAATATTCTGCTATCATCACTATATTTTTTAAATGAATAAGATGTAATAAGAGTTGAAACACCTGAGCCCATCTCTAAAGCAGTTTTGGGTTGTTCTTCCTTTATAATCTGATTTATTGTATATAAGAAATCAGGGCTTGCAGCATAACCTCTAGTATTAGGTATTTTTTTAGATATATTTAAATCATTCATTAATGGCATAAGAATTTCCAATTGTCTATAATGCTCTTGTATATTAATCTTGGAATAAAGCTGTATATATAATTGCCCAATTAGAAAAATAATAAATATAAAAACTGAGTGGAAATAATATATAGTTCCATCATCAGAACCAAATGCACGATGTGGCATAAGCACTAATGCTAAAAAAATAATTATTATAGAAATAGTATAAACTTTAATCTTAATTTTTTTCATTAATAATCAATAAGTACTGCTTTATTTTTATTGCCTCCATTTAAAATATTAGCTAATAATCTTCGTGTTCCATCTAAAAAATAAATTGCACTATCATCAACATTGCCACCAATAAAATTTAATGTCTTACCAGATATAAAGAGAGGTAAATTTAAATCAACACCTTCTTTAATCAATTCTTTATATTTATTAATATCATTAAATCGTTTTTTTGTGTCACTCTTAGATAATTCTAAATATAATTCATCAACACTATTAATACTATCTGGAAATTTATAATCGTATTCAAGTTCATAAATTTTCATTATATCCCAAATATTACTATCCCAAATCATTGGTGATTTTAATCGATATTTAAAAATTCTCTTAACAAGTTTTTTAATAAAAAATTTACCCTTCCACAAATTACTTATTTTATATGTACTAATAAACTCATTTGTTGAAATATTAATATCTTCATTAACAACTAAATTTAATGTTATAAAATCATCACTAGATTTTGTAATCGGTTTTAAAAATGTATAGCTTTTATTCATCTATTAAATTTTCAATCCACAATTCTTTTATCCTAGATGGATTATAATATGCTTTTTTATAATTTTTACATCCATACAATTCTTTAAACTTTTTCCTAATATTCCACTCTTTAAAAATTTTAGTAAATTTACCCCATCGCTTAGAATGACTATCATATGTAGATATTCTATTTGTATAACAAGCCTTTAAATTTTTATCATTATTAAAATAATTATAAAGTTTAATCCATAAATCAGAATCTATCCCACAAGAATATTCTTCTGTCCATTCACCAAATCCTTTAATATCAAATAAAATTTTTTTCTTCATTGCAATAGTTGTCCCTTGAACCCTATTACTAGAGAACTGTCTCAATCTTCCATTATTATCTTTTATTTGTCCTGCAATAAAATCATAATCACTAAATAAATCAAGTATATTATTAACAGAATTATTAGAAGTAAAATAATTATCATCATCTAAAAATAATAAATAATCATTATTAGAGAATCTGCTTGCATAATTAAGTACTCGAGACTTAGACATACACTTAATTAATTTAGGTAAATAAACCCAACCTTTAATAAATTCATAATTAATAGATTGATTTTCTAAAAAAGAACTTAATTTTTCATTTTCTATTGTATAAATACTTCTGATATCATCCTCAATATCTATTTTTTTTGAATAATTTTCAACAATTGAATTTGAATAATGCGATCCATCATCAGCTATTATAACTTCTAAATTTTTATTTTTCATATAATCTTCACTGATTGAATCTAAAGTCCTAAATAAGGGATTTTTATAATCCTTAGTGTTTGGATAATAGTGTGCTATAATAATTGATAATTTATTTTTCATTTAATATATTATTAAATATTTTAATATCTAAATCATGGGTTATTTTAAAATTATACACTTCGCCCTGAAAAAATTTATAATTAATATTTTTATCATAAGCTAAAACAGCAGACATATCATCACTTACATCATTATTAATCTCAGCCATTACATTCAATAATAGATTTTTATTAAATCCTTGAGGTGTTTGAATAAATTTAATATTACTTCTATTTAAATAACTTACTTCATCATCAACCTCAATTAATGAATCAGTAGCAGCTATGCAAGGAGCTACTGCATCATATTGATTTAAATAATATATACAATCATCAATTAAATTTTGACTAATTAGAGGTCTTGCGGCATCATGAATAAGAACATTTCTGCTTTCTGGACAACAAGCCAATAAACCTTCTTTTGATGATTCATACCTCTCTTTACCACCAGAGACAAGTGTATAATCTATATAATCTGAACCATACCTATCAATCCAATCTGGAGGTAAAACAATAATTATTTCATTAATATTTTTATTTTTTTTGAATGCTTCTATAGAAAAATCAATAATTCTCTTACCATTATCTAACCTTATAAATTGCTTAGGAATCTCAGAATTTAAACGCTTACCAATTCCTCCTGCTAAAATAATAGCACTATTCATTATTTTCTCCAAATTGTAAATCATGTAATTTTTTATATTTTTTATTCATATTCATAAGTTCTTCATGTTTACCTTTTTCTACAATCTTACCATTATCAAAAAATAATATCTGAGTTGCTTTTTTAATAGTAGATAATCTATGAGCAATAACAATTAAAGTAGTATCATTTGATAATGAATCAATTGCACTTTGAATTTTATTCTCTGATTTTGAATCCAAAGCAGAAGTTGCTTCATCAAGTATTAGTATATCAGGATTTTTAATTATTGCTCTTGCAATTGCCAACCTTTGTTTTTGACCACCAGATATCTTAACTCCTTTTTCACCTATATCTGTTTGAAATTTATTTGGCATCTTATTTATAAATTCATAAGCATTTGCTTTTTTAGAAGCTTCATAAACTTGAGCTTCTTCAGCACCAATATTACCCAAATTAATATTATTATAAATAGTATCATTAAATAATATATTATCTTGCGGAACTAGACCTATTCTATCTCTTAAAGAATTAACGTTAATATTATTAATATTAATATCATTAATCATTATCTTTCCATCTTGTAAATCATGAAAATTTAATATTAGATCTGAAAAAGTAGTTTTTCCAGATCCGCTTTCACCTACCAATGCTATAAAATCACCTTTATTAATAGTCACATTAATTTTACTTAAAACATTATTCTGCTTATCATAAGAAAATGAAACATCTTTAAATTCAAGTTTATCTATTCTATCTAACTTATTTTTTTCCTGATCATCATAGATTTCTACTTCAGTATTATTCAATATACTAAAGACCCTTTCTGCAGAAGAAATTCCCCTATTAATTTCTGCATTAACATTTGCAATTTTCTTAGCAGGTGTAAACATTGCAAAAAGGAATGTGAAAAATTTAATAAAACCATCTGCCGATAAACTACCATCTATTAAAACTAAACTTCCCCCAACTAATAGCAGTACTGCTCCTATCAAAGCTCCTATCATATCAAGAATTGGTGTATTTAAAAATTTTAAACTTTCAAGCTTAAATTCTTTATTAAATAAATTACGATTTTCTTTATCAAACTTATTTATCTGATAATTTTGATTTGTAAAAGCCTTAACAATTTTAATATTAGAAATATTTTCAATAACAATATTCATTAATGTAGCTGTTTGTTTACTAGATCGCATTGCCTTTCTCCTAATACTAGAACTCAGCTTTACAGTTATATAGCCTGATACCGGAATGATAATAAAACAAATAAGAGTTAAATAAGAATTAATAAATAGTAATGTAATAAAGAAAAAAAGAACATTTAAAGGCTGATTAAAAAGATTTTGGACTGTTTGATGGAATGTATTTTTAAGTATTCCTACATCATGTATTATAATAGAAGTTAATTCAGATGATTTTTTCTTTTTAAAAAATTTAAGGGATAGATTTTGATATTTTTGAAATATTGTATTTCGAATATCTGCGATTATACCATTTTGAGCATACGATAATGAAATATTATTAATATAAAAAAATAAATTTTTTAAAAAAAATGATACAATTAAAGAATAACTTAAAAATTTTAACAGCTGTACTTTATCAGTTGTACTTATATAACTAAACAAAAACTTATTAGCTTTATCAGTAAATGAAATAGGTGTAATACTATTATCAATAATAAGTCCATCACTCATAACAGAACTTAATAATGAACCTATAATCCAAAGAGATAAACCATTTGTAAGAACATATAAAATAGATGTAATTAGAGATACCAAAATAAATATTTTATATGGTTTGGCAAATTTTAATATTCTAAAATATATTTTCATAAATTAATAAATTCCATCTCCCTGTCTTAAAATTTTCATTGATTTATTAGAAAAATCTATTATTGTTGAGCCATTAGATAGTTTATCCTTATAATCTGAAAATATATCGATATTAGGAAATTCTTTATTTATTAAAGCTAAATTATTAAGAGAATCTTGACCATGATAATTTACACTGGTTGTTATAATGGGTTTATTAATTTTATCTACAATTTTTAAAATTGGTTTAAAATCAGGTATTCTTATACCAATAGTAGATGATGTAGGATTAACCAATGGAGATAAATCGCTATCAATTTTATTTAATATAGCTGTAAATGGCCCTGGTAAAATTTTTATTAATTCATTCTCGATATCATTAATAACTGCATATTCTTTTAACATATCAAAAGAATTTACAATAATTGAATATGGCTGAAGACGGCCTTTAATTTCATTTAGTTTCTCTATGGATTGACAATTAGTTGCATCTACACCAAAACCATATAAAGTATCAGTAGAATAAATAATAATTTCACCATCTAATAACAATTTACTTGCTAACTCAATATTTTCATCTTTTTCTATTCTATATATCATATACCAAATTAAAACAAATTTCAGATAAGAATGTTCCAAAATAATTATACTTAATTTTTTAAAGAAATTGTATATTTCATATAAGGTATTTCTAAATTATTAATCAAAGGGTATTATTTAATGAAAAAAGACATTTATATCATTGCTGAAATAGGAATCAATCATAATGGGGATTTATCTATTGCAAAAAAATTAATAGATATCGCAAAAGTAGCTGGCTGTGATGTCGTAAAATTTCAAAAAAGAAATCCTGATATATGCGTACCAGAGCATCAAAAAACTGTAATGAGAGATACTCCTTGGGGAAGAATGACCTATTTAGATTATAAATATAAAGTAGAATTTGGACAAAGAGAATATGATGAAATAGATGTTTATTGCAAAGAGAAAGGCATTAAATGGTCAGCCTCCCCTTGGGACTTAGATAGTTTAGATTTTATTAACCAATACGATATACCCTTTATTAAAATTCCTTCTGCACTACTTACAGATTTAGAATTAATAAAGGAATCAACAAAAACTGGTAAAAAAATAATTATATCAACTGGAATGAGTACAATGGAAGAAATAGATGCTGCAGTTAATGCCATAAAAGAAATAAATGATAATGCTGAGTATGCTGTATTACACTGTAATTCAACATACCCTGCCCCAAATGATGAATTAAATCTAAAATGCATAGAGACATTAAAAAATAAATATCAATGTGAAGTAGGGTATAGTGGACATGAATTTGGACTAACAACAACCATAGCATCTGTATGTTTAGGAGCAACAATTATTGAAAGGCATATTACTTTAGATAGAACAATGTGGGGTACAGATCAAATGTGCTCTGTCGAACCTCAAGGATTAATTAAACTTGTTAGAGGAATTAAAGAATTAAACAATGCATTAGGTGATGGTATAAAAGTTGTAACTGAAACAGAAAAACCTATTAGGGAAAAACTTCGAAAATAAAAAATTATATCAAGAAGGTAATAAGAATTGATTAACCCCATTTTTTATGAAACCAAAAATACTGTTCTGGATTTTGTTTAATTTGATTCTCGAGTAATAAAGAATATTTAGTATTAACATCAATACAAGTATTTTCAATATCATTATTAGTATCAATATCAAGCGTTCTTAGTTTAAAATCATAAGAATAATCCTTATTCAAAATACAAAACCCTACAATAATAGGACACTTTGTTTTATAATGAAAATATGCAGCACCCTTAGGCACTGAGGTACTTTTATTAAAAAAATTCACTTTAGTTCCTCTATCCTTGGCATTCTGATCACTTGCTAAAATTAATATTTTACCATTAATTAAAGATTTCAGCATTTCTTTTTTTGAACCTCTCATTGAAATCAACTTAGTATTATTAAATTGCCTAGATTCTTGAATAAATTTATCTCCACCTGAGTTATTTTGTATTCTTACAACGGCAGCAATTTTTTTAAATTGACTTAAAATAGGTATAGACATTTCCCAGTTGCCTATATGTGCAGTCATAAAAATTTGACCTGTTTCTTTTGATAAAATACTTTTAGTTTGTTCATCCATATGAACTTTAATTTTTCTAGGATTAAAATGTTGCTGTCGTAAAAATTCAATAATTAAAATTGTATAATGCCTATATATTTTTTTAATTAATTGTTCTAAATCTGATTTTGATTTATTTGGGAATGCTATTTTTAAATTGGATTGTACTACTTGTTTCCTTTTAGGATATATAAAATATATTAATGAACCTAATACATGGCCTATTTTAATAGATATAATCCTAGGGAAGCATAAAAAAAATATACTAATTAACTTCAGTAAAAAATATGTTAAGAAATTTTTCAAAATAATGAATAACTTAATTTTGTACATAAGTTAATATTAATTTAAATAAATTATAATATGAAAAAATTGAATTATCCATAATAGATGAGAATTCCAAAACATTTAAAACAATATATAGTAAAACAAAACTATGAAAATTATAGCTATATAGATCAAGCATGCTGGAGATTTATTATGAAAATCTCTACAAATTTTTTTACAAAAAATGCGGATAAAGTTTATATTGAAGGATTAAAAAAAACAGGAATCACATTAAATCAAATACCAAAAATTAAATCTATTGATAAAAAATTATCAGAATTTGGTTGGAGAGCAGTTTGTGTACGAGGCTTTATTCCTCCAAATATTTTTATGGAGTTTCAATCACTAAAAATATTACCTATCGCTGCAGATATGAGAAATCATAAACATATCACTTATACTCCATCACCTGATATTGTTCATGAGGCAGCAGGACATGCTCCAATTATTGCCAATAAGGATTATGCTCAATATTTAATTGATTATGGAGAAATTGCGGTGAAATCAATTATGTCATCAGAAGATTTAGATATTTATTATGCAATCCGTGAATTATCAGATATTAAAGAAAATATAAACGCAACAGATACAGATATTAGTCAAGCTGAAAAAAAATTAAAAAAAGCAATAAAGTCAATTTCTTATACCAGTGAATCTGCGATGCTTGCTAGAATGAATTGGTGGACAGTTGAATATGGATTAATTGGTAATTTAAAAAATCCAAAAATTTATGGAGCGGGCCTTTTATCATCTGTAGCAGAGAGTGAAAATTGTTTAAAAGAGAAAGTAAAGAAAATAGCATTTAATATAGATTGTATAAATCATTCATATGATATAACAGAGCAACAGCCTCAATTATTTGTAACTCCAAATTATAAATTTTTATCTAAAGAATTAAAAAAATTATCAAAAAATATGGCCTATAGATTAGGTGGATTAAAGGGATTAACAATAGCTAAAAAAGCTAAAACTTTATGCACTATAGAATTTGATAATTTAATTCAAATCTCTGGAATTGTTAATAATATTATAATTGATAAAAATAATCAGATTAATTTTATTTCACTAATTGGGCCATCTCAAATATGTCTACATAATAAAGAAATTAAAAATCATGGATCAAATTATCATTTACATGGATATAGTTCTCCGGTTGGAGATTTAGAAGAATTTAATAAACCTATACATAAATTAAGTGATGATGAAATTAAAAAGATCAGTTTATATAAAAATAAATCTATCACTTTAAAATTTCAAAATAATATTTCTGTTCATGGTAAAATAAAAAATATTTTAAAGGATTATTCTAGAATTTTATTAATAACATTTACAGAATGTACTGTAAAGCATGATGATGATATTCTCTTTCAACCAGAATGGGGAAATTATGATTTGATATGCGGGGATAAAATAACTTCTGTATTTGGTGGACCAAGTGATTCAGAAAAATTTTATATGCATATCAATTCTGATGATGAAAAATATAATCAATACAATATTAAAAGAAGTAATGATAAAAATCGAAATTTAAATAAATTATTTGAAAAAATAGATAACCTAAATAAATCTAAAAAGAATATATCTAAACTATACAAAATTTATCAAGAGATGATAAAAAAATCAATTGATGATTGGTTGTTAAAATATCAATTTCTTGAGTTTACTAATTGTAATAGAGATATAGATTGGATTAATGATATTTATATAGATTTAAAAAAAATAAGTAATAGAAATAATGACCTATCAAGAGCTATAAAACGCGGACTAAATTTATTTAGTTAATGTTTAAAAAAAAATTTTAAATTAAATACGATAAAAATAATCGTATTATGTTAAATATAAATAAAAGTATAGAATATGCCTTGATTGCTATTCGTCATATAAATAATAATAGCAAAAATAAATTATGCACCTCTAGAGAAATTGCTAATATATATAATATTCCTCAAGAGATATTAGCAAAAACTTTACAAAAACTTTGTAAAAAGGGTTATTTATTAAGTAGAAAAGGTATCAATGGAGGGTATGCATTAAATAAGAATTTAGAAACAATTAATCTAATTGATTTCATAGAATCTATTGAAGGACCAATTGGCGTTGTCCAATGTTCTAATGATATAGATTGTGAAATTGTAGATAATTGTAATATCAAAAATCCTATGAATCAAATCAACAATAATATAAGAAGAACTTTAAGCGAACTTAGCTTATATGAATTAACTATCTAAATTGGAGTGAATTATAATGAAAGAGAATACAGAATCACTTAATGATAAAGTAGTATTAACCGATAATGCTGCTAAACGAGTCAATGCTATATTAACAGGAGAAAAAAAAGAAGGATACTTCCTTAGAGTATCTGTAACAAATGGTGGATGTTCAGGAATGTCATATAATTTAACTTTTGATAACAAAGAAGAGGAATTTGATAAAATCTATGTTAGCAAAGGAGTTAAAATACTTTGTGATATTAAAAGCTGGTTTTATGTAAAAGGAACAGAAATAGACTTTTCAGATGATTTATTATCAGGAGGTTTTAAATTAAAAAATCCTAATGCAAACAAAACATGTGGATGTGGAACTAGTTTTTCTGCATAAAAAATAAAATGAGCAAAACGACAAAAAATCAAATAGAAACAATCACATCTTCTGAATATCAGTATGGATTTACAACAAATATAAAAGAAGAACGGATTCCTAATGGTTTAAATGAAAATATCATTAAGACTATTTCTAATATTAAGAACGAACCCGAATGGTTATTAAATTGGAGATTAAAAGCATATAAGCATTGGCTAAAAATGACAGAACCTAAATGGCCAAACCTCAATTATCCTGATATTAACTTTCAAGATTTATGCTACTATTCAGCACCTAAAAAAAAGAAAAAATTAAAGAGCTTAGATGAAGTTGATCCTGAATTATTAGCAACATATGATAAACTTGGTATTCCACTAGATGAGCAAAAAATGCTTTCAGGAGTTGCCGTAGATGCTGTATTTGATAGTGTTTCAGTTGCTACTACATTTAAAGAAACTTTAAAAAAAGCAGGTGTTATTTTTTGTTCTTTTTCTGAAGCGGTACAACAATATCCTGAATTAGTAAAAAAATACTTAGGCAAAGTAGTCCCTTCAACAGATAATTATTACGCCGCTTTAAATTCTGCGGTATTTAGTGATGGCTCATTCGTTTATATACCCAAAAATACTAGATGCCCTATGGAACTATCAACTTATTTTAGAATTAATGCAGCCAATACTGGGCAATTTGAAAGAACACTTATTATTGCTGAAGAAAATTCTTATGTTAGTTATTTGGAAGGTTGCACGGCCCCAATGAGAGATGAAAATCAACTTCACGCGGCAGTGGTAGAACTCATAACAATGGATAATGCTGAAATTAAATACTCTACTGTACAAAATTGGTATCCGGGTGATAAAAATGGTAAGGGTGGTATATATAATTTTGTAACTAAGAGAGGTTTATGTAAAGGTTCTAATTCAAAAATATCTTGGACTCAAATTGAAACAGGTTCTGCATTGACTTGGAAATATCCTAGCTGTATTTTAAAAGGAGATAATAGCATAGGTGAATTTTATTCTGTAGCATTAAGTAATAATTTTCAACAAGCTGATACAGGGACAAAAATGATTCATATGGGGGAAAATACTAAAAGTACTATTATATCTAAAGGTATTTCAGCAGGATATGGACAGCAAACATATCGTGGTGAAGTTAAAATTATGAAAAATGCAAAAAATGCAAGGAATTATTCAGAATGTGATTCAATTTTAATTGGTGATAATTGTGGTGCGCATACTTTCCCATATTTAAATATTAAGAATTCAACAGCAAAAATAGAACATGAAGCAACAACTTCTAAAATTGGAGAAGAACAATTATTTTATTGTAACCAAAGAGGTATTTCAAATGAAGATGCAATTGGCTTAATTATAAATGGATTTTGTAAGGGGGTATTTAAAAAACTACCTATGGAATTTGCTGTAGAAGCACAAAAATTAATGGAAATAAGCTTAGAAGGAGCTATAGGATAAAATAAATGAAAAATAATATATTAAAAATTAAAGGATTATCTGCTGGAGTTGAAGAAAAGAAAATTTTAAATAATATTAATTTAAATATTAATGAAGGTGAATTTCATGTTATTATGGGTACTAATGGTACAGGTAAAAGTACGTTAGGTAATATACTTACAGGTAAAGAAAATTATGAAATTCATTCTGGTGATATTATATACCAAAATAAATCAATTATTGATTTATCTCCCGAAGAAAGAGCTCAAATGGGTATTTTTATGTCATTCCAATATCCTGTAGCAATTCCAGGTGTTAATACTATGCATTTTCTTAGGACTGCTGTGAATTCTATAAGAAAATATCAAAATAAAGAAGAAATTGATGCTGGAGAATTCATAAAAATTTTTAAAGAAAAATTAAAATTAATTGGACTTAATGAAGAATTTGCAAAACGTAGTGTTAATGATGGATTTTCTGGTGGAGAAAAAAAACGATTTGAAATTATACAAATGTTACTACTTAATCCATCTTTAGTTATTTTAGATGAAACAGATTCTGGATTAGATATTGATGCTTTAAAAATAGTTGCTAAAGGCATTAATACATTTAGGAATGATAATAAATCATTTATTTTAATCACTCATTATAATAGAATCCTAAAATATTTGAACCCTGATTATGTACATGTAATGCTTAATGGCACTATAGTAAAATCTGGGGATAAAAATCTAGCTTTAGAACTTGAAGAAAAAGGCTATGAATGGATAAAATAACTTACAATAAACAACCATTAAATAATCATTTAGAAATTTGGAAACATACTAATACAAATGTTTTTAAAAATTATAAATTAAAATTAGAATTAAATAATAAAAGTATTAACCCAACCTATAATTCTAATGAAATCATTATTTATAATGGTGAGGTGATTAAGTATGGTGAAGATATAACAAATAATAAAATACAAGTTTATAATACTATAGATGCATTTAAAAAAAATATTAATAATTTTAGAAAAATTTTAAATACAAGTACTCCTCAATCAAAGAATCTCTATTTGGATTATAATACATCCAACTATGATAAAGGATATTATATATATTTTCCAAAAAATACTAAACTAGATAAGCCTATTATTATTAAAAATATTAATGATCAAGAAAATGATAAATTATTTTCAAACTATAGAAATTTTATTTACTGTGAGGATAATGTAAATGCTACAATATTTAATGAAGAAATATTTTCAATTAAACAATGTGTTAATATTGTATGCGAATCTTATTTAAATAAAAATAGCCAATTAGAAATAATTAACTATAATGAAAAACCTCAAACAAAACAAATTTATCATTTTTCAGCTTGTATAAATAATAATGCAAAATTATACTATCATGGTTTAGATACATCTAGTCATATATTAAAAAATAATTATTATTTTAATTTAAATCAACCTGGCAGCGAATGTTTTTTTAATGGATTAAATATAGCAAGCAATAAAGAACATCATGATAACTATATTGAAATTCACCATAATAGCCCATATACTATTAGTAATATAAATTATAAAATCATTGCAAACAAAAATGCTAAAAGTATTGTGTTCCCTAAATCTGTCATTAATGAAAATAGCCATCATTCTGAAGCATATCAAAAAAATAATAACTTAATATTATCAGATAAAGCAATTATTCATTCGAATCCACAACTTGAAATTTATAATGATGATGTTAAATGTTCTCATGGTTCTGCAACTGGACAAATAGATGAAGAGGCAATTTATTATATGAGAACAAGAGGAATAAATGAAAAAAATGCTAAGCAGCTTATACTAAATTCATTTATTAATAAAGTCATTGCCAAAATATCAAATGATGATATTCAAAAAATAATTAAAGAAAAAATAGAAAATTTAATATTAGAAAATGTCGATTGAAATTAAGAAAAAAGAAATTCAAGATATGTTTGATATTTTTGATGATCCAATGGATAAATATACCCAAATCATTGAATTAGGTAAAAAAAATGTAGGTATCCCTGATGAATATAAAATCGATGAAAATAGAATATTTGGATGTGCTTCAATGGCATGGGTTACAGTAACTAATAATAATAATACATATAATATATTAATTGATTCTGATACATTTATAGTTAAAGGACTCCTGAGTATTTTAAAATATATAATTGATGGTGCATCACTTGAAGAAATTAATAATTTAAAAATTGAATCAATTTTTAAAGATATCGGATTAGAAAATGCTATTACAAGTCAAAGAACAAACGGTTTCTTAAACGCATTAGAAAAAATTAAAGAAAAAATAAATGGATAATCATTTTATTAAATTATCAAGAGAATGTGATGGTGTATTAATTCCATCTGGAGATGCTGTAAAATTAAAAAAAGGGACACCTGTTAAGATAACACAATCATTAGGAGGCTACTTTACATTATATGTAAATGGAAACTTAGTAAAACTTGATGGTAAGTTTGCTGATGCCATAGGTAAAAAAATAGAGAAAACAAAAGAAAGTATAAGCCATAATAAATTTGATGAAAGCTTAATATGGGATCAATTAAAAACATGCTATGACCCAGAAATACCAGTTAATATTGTTGATCTTGGATTAATATATGATCTTAATTATGAAAAGGTATCTGATGATAAATATTATATAAAAATAAAAATGACCTTAACAGCTCCAGGCTGTGGTATGGGACCTGCTATAGCAGCGGATGTAGAATCTAAAATTAAAGCTCTACATTTTGTTAAAGATATTCTTGTAGAATTAGTATGGGACCCTATATGGAATCAAGAAATGATGACTGAAGAAGCAAAATTAAAATTAGGGATGATGTAACAAGATGAATACTAAAAAAGATTTCCCTATATTTAAAAATAATAAAAAAAAATATCCACTTATTTATTTTGATAATGCATCTACAACTCAAAAACCACAATGTGTCATTAATAGTGCAATGGAATATTACACACATTACAATGCAAATGTTCATAGAGGCGCCTATACGATTGCTGAAAGGGCTACATCTGAGTATGAAAAAGCTAGAAAAAAAATTGCACAATTTATAAATGCAAATGATAATGAAATTATATTTACAAAAGGAACAACTGAATCTATAAACTTAATAGCATATACCTTTGAACCTTTGCTAAATGATGGTGATGAAATTATTATCACAGAAATGGAACATCATAGTAATATCCTTCCTTGGCAAATGCTAAAAGAAAAAAAAGATATTAAAATCAAATATATTCCAATATTAAAAAATGGTGAATTAGATTTAAATCAATTAGAATCATTAATTAGTAAAAAAACTAAATTAATATCTATAATACATATGTCAAATATTTTAGGCACTATAAATGATATTGATAAAGTCAGTGAAATAGCAAAACAAAATAATATCCCATTATTAATAGATGCAGCACAAAGCATTGCTCATCATACGATTGATACTAAAAAAATAAATTGTGATTTTTTAGTTTTTTCTGGTCATAAAATAATGGCACCTACTGGTGTTGGCGTTTTATATATGAAAAATAAATTTCTAGATCAATTAAAACCATTTTTAAGGGGGGGGCATATGATTAAAGAAGTAAAATATAACTCTTCTACATGGAATGACTCGCCATGGAAATTTGAAGCAGGGACAGCTAACATTGCACAAGTCATAGGGCTAGGAAGCAGTATAGATTATATTAATAAAATTGGAATAGATAATATTAAAAAGCATACAAATAAACTTAAAGTATACTTATTATCTCAATTAAAAAATATTGAAGATATTATAATATATGGTCATAAAAATAATTTAGCTGGTCCAGTTATTTCATTTAATATAAAAAATTGTCATCCATATGATATAGCAAAACTACTTGATGGATATAATATCTGTATTAGAGCAGGGCACCACTGTGGTCAAATATTAATGGCAAAGTTAGGAGCTGATTACACTAATAGAATAAGTCTATATCACTACAATTCACAGGAAGAAATTGATTTTTTAATTAACTGCCTCAAGAAGGTTATCAATATTTTAAAAAAATAATTATTAATGAGCATATAATGTTTAAGACAATTTTATATATATTTATATTTTATTCATTGGCTATAGCGACTGAAAGACAAGATATTGTAGATATGTTAGAAAGTTACAATCAGGCTTTTAGTAAAGCCGATTATTCAGATATTGTTAATTATTTTGATTATCCGGCATCTTTTAATCTTCAAGACAAAACAGTTGGGGCATCTTGTAAATTTAAATTAAAATTAATTTATAAAAAAATCAGAGCTGATTTACCAGACTATTATTCTTATAGTAAATGGGATAAGATAGATATTCAATTAATAGATGATAGTATTGCGATTGTTAATGCTAACTTTTCAAGATATAAAGATGATGATACTATTTATGATTCAGGCTCGGCACAATATCATATGAGATTAATAAATAATAAATGGAAAATATTTACCCTTACGCCTTATACTAAAATCAAAACTTTAGATTAATAATTATTTTTTCTTTTTTTGTTCTTCTTTGGCTACTTTTTTACCCTCTTTTTCCCAATATTTAACTCTATCTTTTATAAATTTTGCTGATGCTTGCTGTCCTGTTTGCAAATAAAAATATACAGCATCACCAATTGCATATGTAAATGCAAATGCTACAGCTCCTTTTGCCACTATCCCTGCACCACCAAGAAGTTTTCCAGAAAGATTTGTACCTGTATTTTGTGCTAAAGCTGCACCACCTATTACCATGCCCAATTCAATAAGACATCTAAATGGATTTATAATAAATCCAGAAATCCCAACTAATTCAAATAACATTTTAAACTCATTTAATGTCAATATAACAACATCTGATATAGCTTCAACTGGGGCCGTAATTGCTTGATGTGGACCTGGAATTACATTTGGGGTAGCTGTTGCAGACGCCCATATCATATTCTGTATAGAGGAATTATTTATTTCAATATATGCGTGACTGTAACGAAATACTGGGAAATTATATGACAAAGCAAAACTGAGGCTAGTAAAGTCAGCATGACATTTAGCAGGTATATCTTGTTTATTTTTATCAAAAACATATGCCGTTTTACCTAGCTCTATAACTAAATCTTGATATTTACTAACTACTATACAAAAGTCTGCGTTTTTAACAAGTTTACTATTAAGCTTATTCTTTGAAACAACAATTTCTATAGTATGATTATCAATCCTATCATTATTTGGTTTATTTTTTAGTGAAGCACCATACTTTCTATATAACTTATAATCGGTTGTGCTCAGCCATTTTTTTATTTTAGAAATTTGAGCTTTTGATCCAACTAAACCTATTTGGACATTTTTTTGTGTTTGAGAATTAATATTTTGCCAATTAATTTTACTTATTTCATCATAAAATCTATCTATTAAACTTTGTCTATCTAATTGATTTTGTCTTTCCGTTGGCATTAATTACTTAGTAATTTGTTTAAAGATAAAATTAATTATTTATCAAATATTTTAGCTAATTCACCAGAATTGTGCAATTCAACGGCAATATCACATCCACCTATAAGCTCTCCATTATGAAACAACTGTGGAATGGTTGGCCAATTGGATAACTTAGATAATTCATGTCTAATATTAGCATCTTCTAAAACATTGGTAGCTTTATAATCAATATTATATAAATTTAAAATATTAACTACAGTAGAAGAAAAACCACACATAGGCATCTCTTTTGTACCTTTCATATATAGCATAACTTTATTTTCTTTAATTTCTTCTTTAATTTTATCTGATAATTCCACAGTTAATTCCTTTCATTATAATATTGTTTATTATATAGACTACTAACTAATTTATTATAATTCTAATTATTTTATAAAATGTTTTTATGAAAAAAATTGTTACAACAATAATACTACTGATAATACTAATTAATAATATTCTTCCAAAAGAGAATAAAAAAATAGGTTTAGTTTTATCAGGTGGGGGTTTAAAGGGATTTGGTCATTTGGGAACTTTATATATGATTGACTCTCTAAATATACCCATAGATTTTATATCTGGTAGTTCCATAGGGGCCATATCTGCAGCACTCTATGCTACAGGTCATTCTGTATATGAAATTGATAAAATTGGTTCTGATACAAAATGGAAAGAAATTTTTAGTCAATCTAGAAAAAGAAGCGAATTGCATTTTTTCCAAAAAAAAGATAATGCTAAATTTCAGCTTGCTTTCAATTTAAGAGGTTTTAAACCAACATCACCTATATCAATAACAAATGGACAGTACAGTTATGAGCATTTAATAAATATATTTAATAATTATGTAAATGTAAATAATTACGATGAATTAATTATCCCATTTAGGTGCAATGCCACAGATATCATAAGTGGTGAAGAAGTTATATTTGATAAAGGATCAATTCCAACAGCTCTTAGAATATCAACTTCAATACCTACTGTTTTTAGTCCTATAGAATATGAAAATAAGCTCTTAGTAGATGGAGGACTTATTAATAACTTACCCGTTAATTTAGTCGAAAATCTAGGAGCAGAATATATAATCTCATCTAATGTTATGGCACAAAATAAATCAAAGGATGAAATAGTTGATGTGTTTAATATGGTATTTAAAATAATTGATTTATACGGTGATAAAAATGAACAAATTAATTTAGCTAAATCAGATATTTTAGTAAGTCCTAATTTAGATAGAATGAATGTTATTAATTATAATCTTAGAGAGATATATAAAATGAAATTAAGTGGTAAAAAGGCGGCCTATAGCAATATTAATAAATTTTTAGCCTTAGAGAATAAAAATAATAAGCTCATCAATCTTGCCTCCATACCTCAAAATACAATTACAATTGATTCAATCATTCTAAGTTCAGATATGGTCGATGACGTACGTATTAGCAATCTATTTAAGCCAAATGAAAATATGTCCAAAGATCAAATCACAGACAACTTGCTTGAAATCAGAAGATCCCAAAAGTATTATAATATATATTCAAAATATAAAAAAAACACCTATGACCAATCTTATAATCTCTATATATATGGCATTAAACATAAACCAATTTTTATCAATAAAATAAAAGTATCTGGTAATAAAAAAATAAATGATAAAGAAATCTTAAACATGTTTTCTATTTCTGAAAATCAAGAATTAGATCCTAAGATATTAAATGAAGACATTAAAAAAATATATAATACTGAACGATTTGAATATATTAATTATGACATTATAAAAACTGATGATAATAATTATACATTAGTTGTAAATCTTAAAGAATCAGAAAATAAAAGATTGAAACTTGGAACAGTATGGGATAATTATCATAAACTAATCGGAAAAGTTAAATTGGATATATTTAATAAGCCGTTTAAAAATTTTAGATTACAAAATGAATTATTATTTTCTGGAATTAAACAAAATAAATTCACATTATACTATCTATTTAATAATAATAAAATTATTCCATTTATGGAATTCACCAATCAAATAAAAAATATAGAACAAATCAATTTTTCTTCACAACTTACTGCCGATGATTTACAATTAAAATTTAAAGAGCATGCAATCGGTTTGATATATCCAATGTCTAATTTAGGAAACCTATCAATCAGTTGGAATAGCACACAATATCAACAAACTTTCCATCATAGTGCTCTTCAAAGAGTCATGAAGTACCACGATCATTATATTAAAATAAAATTCAATATTGATAAAATAGATGATCTGTTACACCCTCGAAATGGATATCAAATTAATATTATGCATCAAAGAAGTAACAAAGATCATGTATATTGGTATGGTAGTGATGGAACTTCTGGTATTACAGAAGGAACTATAGAGGGTGGAAATCAGACAGGGTGGGGATATAATAGTTTAATAATCGATTATTATAAAACATATCATTATAATCATACCATACGATTGTTTAGTCAATTAATTAATGGTCAAAACAATAATCCATTACCATTGAATTTACAAATAAATTATGGTGGTAATAATTGGGCAGTGGGATATGATGAATATGCATTATCAGGTAATAAACTAGAATTATTCGGAATGGAATATCAATATCATTTTAGAAACAGTTTAACATATAGATTTATGATAAATTGGGTGAGTAAAATAACAAGAAGTTATAATGATGAATATGCACCCGTTCATTATGGAATTGGAGTAAAAGTAAGATCGTTTATTGGCCCCCTTGATTTTACATGGGGTAGAGGTCGTAGTGAACCATTTAATAAAAATAGTAAAGAAATTAATATATTTTACTTTAATTTTGGGGTAGCACTATAGAAGTTTATATTGAAATTTGCCGCGATGGTGGAATTGGTAGACACGCTGGTCTTAGGAACCAGTGCCTTTGGCGTGGGGGTTCGACTCCCTCTCGCGGCACTCACTCTCAAATAGTTATAAATCATATTTAAAACATGTTAATAGATATCATCATAATAATAATAGCAACATTTACCACATGGTATGCATCTGAAATTCTCGGAAAAGGTACTGCAGGAATAGGTAATAAATATAAAATTGCTTCCAGTGTTAAAGGTGCTACACTAGATGCTGTAGGCAGCTCTTTCCCTGAATTTTGCACTGTTATATTTTGTTTGATTGCAGGTTCATTTGAGGCTAGCCTAGGTGCTATTACAGGTTCAGCTATGTTTAATATATTAATTATTCCATCTCTATGTGTAATCATGACTAAAGATATGCCTATTAATAAAGAAGTAGTGTATAGAGATGGGCTTATATATATTATAACAATCATACTATTAATTGTATCCATTATGTACGGTTCAATTAATCCTGATAATAATAATGAATATCTAATATCTAGAAAATCTGGATTATTTGCAATCATACTCTACATTGGATACATTATACTATTAGCAAAACAATCTAAAAAAGAATCTCTTGATAAAATAGATATAGATAAAATATCATTATTTAAAACAATGATTTTTGTGTTTATTGGCATGGCTGGAATTGCTGTTTCTATATACTTTCTTGTAGATGCCAGTTTATCATTATTTTACTCTTTAGGCTTATCTAAAAGTGTTGCAGGCCTAACAGTATTAGCCACTGCAACTTCATTACCAGATGCATTTTTATCTATTATATCAGCTCAAAAGGGTGAGTCTGATGCTGCAATTAGTAATACGCTGGGATCTAATACTTTTAATATACTAATATGCTTAGGCATACCCATTTTATATACTGGTGGTATTTATCTAAATTGGATTGAAAATTATAAAATATTATTTTACTTATTAGGTTCTTCTATTATAAGTATGCTCATTATAAGATATCAATGGGCTTTAACTAAAATAGGTGCCTACTTAATGCTATTAATATATTTTATTTTTATAATATTGATTTTCTTACAAATACTGTAACTATATTTCTAAATCTAAATATGTTTTCTTCCTTAATAAAAAATAATTCATAACAATACTTTTCTTAAAAATGACACCCCTATTAAATAATTCAATATCTTTAATAGAACGATTTTTATTAATTAAAGCTCTTCTTTGAAAAATAATTTGAAGATTAAATAAAATCCATAAAATTGCTATATAGTGATATATAAAATGTTTAAATCGAAAAGTGATTAATTCTTTTATAGAAGAAATAATTTCTAATGGGATTCTTAATAAAAAAAAGAAGAATGAATACACAAAAGAATAATTTGATAATAATAGTATGAGGCTATTCCTATGATTATAATAAGTTTTTTTTGCTGAATCCATAGGCAAAGTTTTTCCACCATAATGATAAATTTTTGCTTTAGGTTCAACCCAAACTTCATGATTAGATAAATAACATTTCCAGTGATAGTCAATTTCTTCCATATGAGAAAATAAATTATTATCAAAACCACCGAGCTTAATAAAAATATCTTTTTTAGTTAAAAAAGCTGCTCCTGAAGCCCAAAATATTTTCACAGCAGAATCATATTGCCCTTCATCTTTTTCTATATGATCAAAAATACGACCTCTCGTAAATGGAAAAACTAAATAATCAATAAATCCACCACTTGCACCGGCATAATCAAAATGTGATTTATTATTAATATTTAAAATTTTAGGCTGTACAGATACAATTTCATTATTCATTTTTATTCTATCTACCAATGATTTAACACAATTTTTATCCATAATGGTATCATTATTAAGGAATAGTAAATATTGGCCATTTGCTATTTGAGCTCCTAGATTACATCCGCCCGCATAACCTAAATTAACATCAGATTTTTTAACAATAACATTTGGGAAAGTGGTCATAATATCATCACAACTGGAGTCCGTACTTGCATTATCCACTACAATAATTTCTAATTCTTCAAATGTAGATTTATATAATGAATTAATACAATCTATTAAAATTTTTGAATTATTATGATGAGGGATTATGATTGATACAATTGTTTTCATAACAATTAAGAACTAACTGATGCAGACAATACATTATACCTTTTATTTATCATTCTTTGATTATTAGGATATAAAGATATCCAAGAATTTAAAATACTAAGAGCTGTATCATAATCTTTTAAATCTTTATAATATATATTTACAGTAGTATATAGCATACCTTCAATTTTTAAATTATCTATAACATATGGAGCTGCAAAATCAAGATATGCATCATTACCCATAATTTTTAAAAGTTGGTCTGATAGTGCTTTTTGATAATCAACGTCATTTAAATCAGTAGCATAATGATTATTTAATAAATCTTCTATTATTATAATAATTTTATCAGCAATAAAACGATCTTCTCTTGGAACAATATCATCAGAAAGAGAAGCAAATGAAATGGTATAATCCCTAATCAGAGCTTGATATAAAAAGACTTTTTCTTGATAAGAAAAATCATCAAGATTATCATACATATGATTAATAAAACCAAATGGAATTAATGAATCTGTATCATTTAATATTTTGCCTCCATTTTGAATAATTACAGACATATACTTATTCATGATTTCATCTAATAAAGCTAATTTATGTTTCATTAAAATATCATCTTTTATAATATAATCTGATATTAAATCATCAATTAAACTTCCAGATTCAAATTGATTATATGCTTCTAATATAGCAATCAATTTAACATTAATATCAGCATTAGACTCTATTAAATGCCTAACCATTGATTTAATAGAATCTATATCTCCAATAGGGTTATAAATCTTTTTAATAAGCTCAAGACCTAACCAAGGGTCCATAGGTAAAACTTCATTTGAAAAAGAATTATGCAATTGATTTACCAAAATTTTGACCTCATCAATATTATCTCTTTTTAATTGATATTGCATTAACCTTAAATAGCCTATTCTATAATTTTGTACCAACCTTTTAATATTATCACTAAATACAATATCTTCATTATTTAAATTTCTATATCTATAAATACCTTTATTTTCAACTATTGCATTATTATAATCTTCAACTGTTTTAATTGTATTATTAATATCAGCTTGTGTTAAGTTTAATTTCATCTTATCATAATTAATACTTTCTACGAAATCATCAACTAATTTCTCAGATACTAATCTATATGTCATACCCTCCATTTGAAGATATCTACCTAATCCAACTTGATTAGATTCTGATACTGTAGCTGCAAAATAAATAGGTTTACTAGTATATAAATCATTAATAAGTTGCAAAATCATATAATCTTGAATTCTTAAAACCTGTTGCCTATAAGCTGGCACTTTAAATTGAAAATTTATATCTTCATTTATATTTAAATCACAATCTAATTCTGACCAAGGAACTTCACCCGTAAATTCTCTAGAACAAAGACGATAACCTTCTTGTGTACTAATTAAATAATCACTTTCTATACTATAAATATCATCAATTAAACTGGGATGATTAAATTGAATATCTAATTTTGGTTCTTGATCCATTAATTGTTCAATATACCAGGGTGTATTTAATAAACTTAAATTAACAACCTGAATATCTCTTCTAATATGTTCTACCTCTTGTAAATACCATAATGGGAAAGTATCATTATCACCATTAGTAAAAATTATTGCATTAGGCTCACAAGAATTCAATAAATTGTAACCATAATCCCATGCTACATAATTACCGTATCTGGAATGCTCCTTATAATCTTTAGCTGACATTGTAAAAGTCATTAGCATAAAAATAAAACATGCAATAGTAATAGATATAAATGAAGATATATTAGACTCTTCAAAAAAATCTTTTATTTTATGTTGAATAAATGAAATGCCAATACCTACCCAAATTGAAAAAGCAAAAAAGCTACCTACATATGAATAATCTCTTTCTCTAGGCTGCGGATCATATTGATTTAAATATAAAACTAACATCAAGCCTGTAGCTAAAAAAACACTCAAAACTGCAAGCGCTCTTTTCCAATCTTGCGTAAAATGGAAATATATGCCAAGCAGTCCAAATAAAAACACAAGAGGAAAACCATATCTAAAAAAATCTATTCCATCAATATTTCTATTACCAACAGGATCTCCATTTAAATCATTAATAAGCCATGCCTTATCACTTTGTTTATCAGATCGACCAATAAACTGCCAAGCAAAATAACGTAAATACATTTCCTTTATTTGATAATTCCATACAAAATTCATTTGTTCTGAAAATGATGGATTATTTTTATCATTCGTCCATCTTCTCCAATGTCCTCCAGAACTACTTTGAATAGCTGATGCTGGATTAAAGGATTGTATAGCTCCATATTGATCTCTATTAATATAGGATAAAGCACGATCTAAATTATCTGGATTATTTTCATTAATTCTTGGATGCTGTGTAGCTCTAATAAAAATTGTAGTATAACTAGAATAACCAATTAATATTAATAAAAAACAGGATAATATAACTTTTAAGGGTAATTGATAATTATTATAATAATTATTATAAAATAAAAAACATGCCGGAACGATTAATATTAAAATAATAAAACCAAATAATACTCCGCTAGTTTGCCAAAATAATAATCTAAAAAAATTAATTTTTTCTTTTTTTGCTTCAAAAATTTTTTGATTTTTAAGCGTAATTGCTCTATCTTTTTTTAACTCTTCTAAATAATCATAATCTAAATTATCATAACCATTAGATTGATTTTCTTGCTGGCTAACATAAAAAATAAAAGCATCATCAATAGCATTTAACTTATTGATATAATCATTAGATATATTATTAACGCTTTTTATAAATAATTTATTATATGTGATTAAACCAATAAAAATTATTGCACAGATAGATAATACTTTGGAAATATATATGAATGAAACATTGAATGAACTAAGATGTAAAAACAATATAGCTAAAGTCACAATTATCATACCGATAATAACAATATATATACTATTAAATTTACTTATAATATCTGGTAAGCCAAGGATAATACCAGAATATATAATAACAAACAATAACAATGGGGTTAATAATGCAATTAAAAAACTTTTAAGATTAAATTCATACTTTTTAAAATATATAATACCAACTATAAATGGAAGAGTGAGTAGATTTAAAATATGAACACCTATAGCTAAACCTATCATATATGCAATTAATAATAAATAGCGAATATTCCAAGAATCCTTAGATAATGAAGCCCATTTCAATATCATCCATATTACAATAGCTGTAAAAAATGTAGATAATGAATACACTTCTGCTTCTACAGCATTAAACCAGTGTGAATCAGTTACAGCAAAAGTTAATGCTGCTAAAAAAGCACTAACATTATTTATAATTATCTTAGAAGTATCTTTTGATTTTCCTTGAAATTCTTCAATCAGCTGAACAATAATAAGATATAAAAACATAACTGAAAAAGCACTAACAAGAGGAGAAATTAAATTAACTCGAGCTCCTATGTCATTAAAGAAAGGTAAATTAGTAAATACATTACCAAGCAATAAAAATAATGGAGAACCTGGTGGATGTGGAACTCCAAGAATATAAGATGTAGCAATGAATTCTCCGCAATCCCAAAAGGAAGCAGTTGGGGCCATTGTATATATATATAATACCAATGGGAATATAAATGACAAAACTGTAAAAATAATATGTAATTTTTTATATATATTCATTAGCCAATATTTACAAATTCAAGCATATGCTTATAATCCTTTAAAAGCTTATTTTTTAGATTTGGATTACTTATAAGTTTAGGGTCATTTTCTATAATTTCAAAGGCTCGAGTTCTTGCATGCCTAATAATTTTTCCATCATTAGCAATGTCAATTAATTTTGAAGAAATATAACCATGTTGTTTTGTACCTAAAAATTCTCCCGGTCCTCTAAGTTTTAAATCTTCATCAGAAATTTTAAAACCATCAATATATTTTTCAATAATTGCTAATCTTTTATTTGAGTTTTCATTTTTTTTTCTTTGAATTAAATAACAATAAGATTGGAAATTACCCCTGCCAATTCTACCACGTAATTGATGTAATTGAGTTAATCCAAATCTCTCAGCATTCTCTATTACCATTACTGTTGCATTAGGATTATTAATTCCAACCTCAACAACAGTTGTTGAAACAAGACATTGAATTTCACCATTATTAACTTGGTTCATAATCTCTGTTTTTGATTCTTTATTTAATTTGCCATGTAAAAAACCAAGCGTGTAATCAGAAAATATATTTTCTTTAAAATTATGATATGCACTTTCTGCTGCCTCAGCATCAATTTTATCAGATTCTTCTATAATTGGAAACACAATAAAACAAAAATGCCCCTTATCCATTTCCTCTCTCATTTTAAAATACACGGAATCAATTTTTTTATAATCTATAACTGAAGTTTTAATAGGTAAACGATCTTTTGGTAATTCATCAATCCATGATAAATCCATATCACCATGAATAGCAAATGTTAAAGTTCTTGGTATAGGTGTTGCCGTCATAGATAAAATATTAACATGTTTGCCTTTTGTAATTAAATTTTTTCTTTGCTCAACACCAAAACGATGCTGTTCATCAACAACCACCAATTCTAAATTTTTAAAAAATACTTTTTCTTGAATCAAAGCGTGTGTACCAACAATAATTTGTATATTACCATTCTCTAAATTTTTATATAATGTCTTCTTATCTTTTGCTGCAGTATTACCAATTAATAATTCACATGAAATATCTAATGCTTTACAATAATGCATAAAACTATCATAATGTTGTTCTGCTAATATTTCTGTTGGGGCCATAATGGCCACCTGAGCACCATTACCAACAATAATTGCAGATGTGAGCATGGCTATAACAGTTTTACCACATCCGACATCTCCCTGTACAAGACGATTCATTGGCTTATCCATTGCTAAATCTTTTCTAATTTCTCGCATTACTTTAATTTGAGCATTGGTTAAACTAAAATTTAAACTTTTATACATTTTAACTGCATAATCACCTAACTCTATAAACTTTTTACCTTTATGCTGACTAAGTTGATACTTATTAATTGCTAAGACTAATTGTAAAAAAAAATATTCATCAAATTTTAAACGATAATAAGCACTTTGTAAAGATTCTTGAGAATCGGGTTGATGAATAATTCTTAAAGACTTATCTTGATTATATAATCCTTCATCATTTAAAAAGTCATCATTAAAATGATCGTCAATATATTTAATTTTTTGTAAGGCATTATGTATTAATCTCCGAATTCCTCTACTTTCTAAACTTACTCGTTTAAGCATACTATTAGTTGAATATAAAGGAATAATTTTACCCGTATTAGAAGGGTCTTCATTATTATCAAATAAATCAAACTCTGGATGTATAATCCTATAACCTTGATAAAATTCTATTTTACCAAAAACAGCAATATTATCACCCTTTTTAAACTTTTCCATAATCCATGAAACACCATGAAACCAAATACATTGTATTGTGCCCGTATCATCAGATATATTTAATTGAAAATATTTACCCTTACGTAATCTTTTCACACCAAAAGATTCAACAACACCAACAACTACAACCTTTTCATTAATAATGACTTTATTAATAGGCTTCACATTGGTTCTATCTAAATATTTTCGTGGAAAATTGCGGATTAAATCTTGTACCGTGCTAATACCAAAACTTTTTAAGACTTTGCCTCTTTTAGGACCAACACCCTTTAAATACTGTACTTCAGTATTAAGATTTATTTTATAATTTGTATCCAAATTTTATTTTTCAGAAGCAATACTATTATAATTATCTAATAACTTATTGTAATCTTCTAAATAAGAATTATATTTTTTTTGTTCGTGTTCTATAATTTGTTTCGGTGCCTTATCAACAAAATTCTTATTATCTAATTTCTTCTTTACATTATTTAATCTTGCTTCTAAATCCTTTAGTTTTGTTTGAAGTCGTTCAACTTCTTTATCAATATCTATTAAACCTTTCAATGGAATAAAAATTTCTAGATTACTGATAACCGATGTTGCTGATTGAGCTGGCTTTTTAATATCAATACCACACTCCATACTTTGAACATTCACTAACTGTAATAAATGATGTTTATTAGATTCCATCATTTTAATTTTTGATTGATCACCCCTACAATAAATTATAATTTCTTTTTTAGGTGAAATCCCAAGACTTGATTTAATATTTCGAATAGAAGAAACAACCATTTTAAATATATCAATATTTGATTCTTCCGTAGTAAAATCAAATTTAGATTCTTTTATTGGATAAGATGCTTTTGCTAAGAAATTATTATTATCAAAAAATGACCATATTTCTTCAGTTATAAATGGTGCAAAAGGGTGTAATAATTTTAAAATATTTTTAAGCACATAAACAGCAATGGATAATACTCTTTCTCGCTCAATATTGCAAGAACCATAAATGCGAGATTTTGAAAATTCAATATACCAATCACAATAATCCCCCCATACAAAATTATATATTTTTTTAATTGCATCATTCATTTTGTAAGCATCAAGAGATTGATCAACATCTACTATAATATTATTTAATTTAGATAATATCCATTTATCTGTTTCATCTAAAGTATCTATATCTAATTCAGATAAATCAAAATCTAAATCTTTATCTAAATTCATCATAAGAAACCGAGAACAATTCCACAGTTTATTCATAAAATTTCTACCTTGTTCTAAACGATCTTCCTTAAAATGAATGTCTAAACCTTGAGGGGCCATCATTAAAATACTAATTCTAACAGCATCAACTCCATACTTATCAAACAATTCAAGCGCATCGGGTGAATTGCCTAAAGATTTACTCATCTTTCTTCCAGATTCATCACGAATTATACTTGTAAAATAAACATTTGAAAATGGAATATTATCTTTAAAATAAATTCCAGACATTATCATACGTGCAACCCAAAAGAAAATAATATCAGGTCCTGTGACCAAATCTTGAGTAGGATAAAATTTATTTAAATCGGTCTCTTTATCTGGCCAGCCTAATGTTGCAAGTGGCCATATCCAAGAACTAAACCACGTATCAAGAACATCTTCCTCTTGAGTCCAACCATCTCCTTCAGGAGGTTTAATTCCACAATAGATTTCATCGTTCTTATACCATACGGGAATTCTGTGCCCCCACCATAATTGTCTAGATATACACCAATCTTGTATATTGTTAAGCCAATGATTATATATTTTTTCCCATCTATCAGGATAAAATTTGACATCTTTATTTTTAACTACTTCTAATGCTGGCTGCGCTAAATCTTCCATTTTAAGAAACCATTGTTTTGATAAGCGAGGTTCAATAATGGCATCAGTACGCTCTGAATGGCCAACTTTATGCGTATATTCTTCAGTCTTTAATAAAAAATCATTTTTTTCTAATTCTACTAAAACCATTTTTCTAACATCAAAACGATCTTTATTTTGATATTCTTTAGGTACATTCTCATTGAATTTTGCATCATCATGCATAATATTAATAATATCTAAATTATTACGCTGAGCCATAGCATAATCATTCATATCATGTGCGGGAGTTACTTTAACGCACCCTGTACCAAATTCCATATCAACATATTCATCTGCAAAAATAGGAATTTCCTTATTTATAATGGGTAGGATAATAGATTTTCCTAAATATTTTTTATACCTTTTATCATTTGGATTAATTGCTACACCTGTATCACCTAGCATAGTTTCTGGACGAGTAGTTGCTACAATTAAATACTCATTTTCGCCTTTAATTGGATATTTAATATGCCATAAAAATCCCTTTTCTTCCTTATATATTACCTCTTCATTAGATAAAGCCGTCTTGCTAGCAGGATCCCAATTAATCATCCTTGTACCTTGATATATTAAACCATCATTATAAAGTTTAACAAATGTTTCAATTACAGATTTATAATATTCATCATCCATAGTAAATCGTTCTCTACTCCAATCACAAGAACAACCTAGCCGTTTTAATTGTCCTGTAATAATACCGCCATATTTTTCAGTCCAATCCCAGCAATGCTCAAGAAATTTATCTCGACCAATTGTTTTTTTATCAATTCCTTTATCTTTAAGCGACTTTGTAACCTTGGCTTCTGTCGCAATCGAAGCGTGGTCGGTGCCTGGTAACCAAAGAGTATTTTTACCTTGCATTCTGGCTTTTCTAACAAGAACATCTTGTATGGAATTATTTAGAACATGACCAAGATGCAATATTCCTGTAACATTAGGTGGAGGAATCATAACGGTAAAAGATTCAGCATTATTATCTGAGTTTGGGGTAAAAACATCACCTTCTACCCATTTCTGATACCATTTTTGTTCTACTTCACTTGGATTATAGACTTTAGATAATTCTTTTTTCACTTTAACAATACTCTTTTCATTATAAATATATATTATAAATTAATAATTTATTCTACATCTTTAATAAAAAGTTATATAATTAATAAAAGAATTTATAAAATGAAATATGGATCAATAGCAACCGGCTCCAAAGAATCCTTAAATACTGCAAAAAATATACTAAAAGAAGGTGGTAATGCATTTGATGCTGGTATTGCTGCAGTCTTTTCAAGTATGATATCTGAATTTGCCTTAACAGGTGCTGGCGGTGGAGGTGTATTAATGGGGATGGAAAAAGGTCAAGAACCTATTGCATATGATTTTTTTGTTGATTGCCCTATAGGAAAAATTAACGATATAGATTTCAAAAAAATCAATGTTAATTTTGGTAATACGAGTCAAGGGTTCCATATTGGAAAGGGTTCAACAGCTGTTCCTGGAACGATTGCTGGTCTTTTGGATATACATCAAGAAAAAGGGATACTACCCCTTAGTATAATACTTGAACCAGCAATCAAATTATCTAAAGAAGGAATTGTATTATCAAAATACCAATCCTATATCAATTCCTTAATTGAACCCATTTTGACAAATTCAAAAACAGGAAAAGAATTATTTACAAAAAATAACCAATTTTTAAAAACAGGTGATACTTTTAAAAACCCGAATTTTGCAAATTTTCTTGAAATGCTAATAAAAAATGGCAAAGATTTCTTCTATAGAGGAGAAGGAGCAGAATTAATTACAAAACTTTATTCCAAGCAAGGTTATCTTAATCAAGAGAATCTAAATAATTATAAAGCTTATAAAAGAAAAGCTTTAAAAATTGATATAGGGGAGTATCAAATTTTCACCAATCCTGCTCCAGCATATGGTGGCACATTAATGGCTTTCTTCCTTGATTTATTAAAAAAATCAAATTCTCTAAATACTGATTATATAAAATTAATTAAAGCTATGGAGTTAACTTCAATGGCACGAAATGAAGTATGTCAAAACCCTGATGATGAAATGGAAATTTCTAATTGTTTTAATCCTGATATTTTTAATAAATATTTACATTTATTCAATGATGATGACTTTATTGGTGATACCACTGAATTATCTGGATTTGGATCTACTACCCATCTTAGTATTATTGATAAAAATCAGAATGTTGTCAGTGTTACTACAACTAATGGGGAGGGATCTGGAATATTTATTCCAGAATTTGGAATACTTATGAATAATATGTTAGGTGAAAAAGATTTAAATCCCTTTGGTTTTCATAAGTGGAATAAACAAAGAAGACTACCAACCATGCTTTGCCCAACAATTATTTTAAAAAATAATATACCTGTATATGCGATTGGTAGCGGTGGTAGTAATCGTATTCGATCAGCGATATCTCAAGTTATTATTAATCTCATCATTAAACAAATGTCTTTAAAAGAATCTATTGAATCACCAAGGATACATCTCGAAGGTAAAAAATTATTTATAGAACCAAATATCAAATTAGATAAACATCTATATTTAAATCATTTAGATATAAATTTATTTAAACAGAAAAATCTATTTTTTGGTGGTGTTAATTGTGCAAGCTTAAACGATGCCATAGGAGACTCAAGACGTGGTGGTGTAGGAGAAGTTATTTAACCCTCTTACCGTTTTTAATAGTATATTCTTCTTTGAAACTGCCATCTCTATTATATATAATTTGTAATCCCTCAAGTGCTCCTGGATCGCCTGTAGGATCAACATTATAACTTTTTTTAGCTATTACCGTTTCCTTATAGTATTCATATTTTATAAAATATACATACGCTCCATTTTCATGCTGTTTTTCATGGTTAATCAATCCGCTATCTTTATAATATATCCACCTACCATATCGCATACCATCAACATAATGCCTCTCTTCCTTTAAACTACTATTTGTATCTGAATAATAAGCAAAACAATCACCATGAAGCTTACCTTTATTATAATTTTCTAATACCTTTACCGGTGCTGTATATGTATTGTAATATTCAATTCTTTCACCATGTAATTTACCAAATTGATAATTTTCTATTAGAATAATTTGACTACCATTATAAACAGTCCATTTACCATGCTTTTCACCATCTTTATAATTCTCTATTGTACTGATTTGAC
>CETG01167085.1_pt1 | contig 68428 bp, 79 predicted proteins | sample 361471 | NCBI WGS metagenome assembly CETG01 (sample SAMEA2622696, study PRJEB7988) | marine metagenome | isolation source: saline water (ENVO:00002010), including | reverse complement strand
TTCCTAAACCGTAGGTCGTGGGTTCGAGTCCCGCCAGCCCCGTTTAATTAAAGCTGATTTTCTACATATAGTGGGTAGCCAAAACACCTACTCTCTAGCTAGTGTTGTATTAGTGAAACAGTCTTCATGACGCCACAGCTTCACGATCTTCGGCTACGACTTCTTGTGCAGCAGGAGAGCGAACAAATTGCAAAATCTCAACCGACAGATTTAGATCTTTCGGTTGTTCAAGCTCGTTCTCTTTGCTGGTTAGCCTTATTGGCCGAAGCTCATGAGGATCAAGCTTCTGACGCTGAAAAAAGAGGGGATACAGAACAAGCAATGGGTTGGTTTGCCGATTCAATGAGACTTAAAGATGTTATTAAACTTGTCACGAGTATTGAGATTCCTCTCCCTGACAGTGCCGATAACGTTGGAATAGATCAGGAAGATGATGGTTTTTCAGGAGAATCACCATTAGTGGCCTAGAAGATGTAATGATAGGTAATAAGCGATCATGGGACTAAGGTGCCAGAAGAGCCTTGTCAATGTGCCGACTGTTTAAGGTTCTATAGAGAACACGATCGATTAATTCGAGAATTTCCTACGTTAAGGCAACAACAAGAGTTGAATTGGGCTGCGCTGCAGTCTTTTAGGACTTTAGCTGGAAGAGTCTTAGAAGAATTACAAAAACAATATGGTTCTAAATCAAATGATTCAACATGCAATCATGATGTTCCAGAAAAAGAACTAGAAGCAATTAATCAAGCAATCGCGGATTTAGATAATATTAACGCTCATTTATTTTCTATTGAAGTATTGATGGAAAGAGTTTTTGATGCAAAAGTGCCTGAGGCAATAGAAAATAAGTTTAAGGAATTGGCAGGAGAATTAGCACCTGATCCATTAAATTCAGACAGGCTTAGACTTAATCGCCTTTTGCATCAGACGCCAGATCTTCCTGATAAAGGTTCTTGATAGTCATTCTTATTTTTTGCGATCATTAACATCACAAGTTATTGAAACAGGAAGAGGTTTAACTTTCCAAATTGAATCGCAATATTCTCTAATTGAACGATCTGATGAGAAAAAACCAGATCTAGCTGTATTTAATAAAGACATCCGGTGCCACTTTTTTTGATCATGCCAGGCTTTATTTACTTGGTCTTGTGCATTTAAATAATCATCAAAATCTGCCATTACAAAGAATGGATCTTCACCGCTAAGAGTATTAATTATTGGTTTAAATAAATCACTATCTCCATTACTAAAATGTCCCATTTCAACTAATTTTAAAACTTCTGCTAATTCGGGTGAATTTTGTATAAAACTACCTGGATGATATCCACTATTTCTAAGTTCCATTAATTCACTTTCCGTATTACCAAAAAGGAAAAAGTTTTCTGAACCTACTTGTTCTCGAATTTCAACATTTGCACCATCTAATGTGCCTATCGTAAGAGCACCATTCATTGCAAACTTCATATTTCCAGTTCCAGAAGCTTCTTTGCCAGCAGTAGATATTTGTTCAGACAAGTCAGTTGCAGAATATACTTGCTCCCCTAATTTCACATTGTAGTCGGGAAGAAAAATAACTCTTAAATAACCATCCATATCAGGGTCAGCATTAACAACTTCAGCAATTCCATTAATAAAACGAATCATTAGTTTTGCCATGAAGTAACCTGGCGCCGCTTTACCACCAAAAATTACAGTTCTAGGAGCAAGATCGTTTGCAGTACCATTTTTTATACGAATATATTGAGCAATTATTTGCAGAGCATTTAGATGTTGCCTTTTATATTGATGAATTCTTTTAACCTGAACGTCAAATAAACTTGCAGGATCAACCAAAACCCCAGTTTGTCTATGTATATATCCAGCAAGTTTTCTTTTCCCAGATAATTTTGCTTCAGCAAATAAATCTAAAAAATTTTGATCATTTTCTTTTTTTTCTAAGTTTTTCAATAAATCCATATTTGTAATCCAGTTTGGACCTATTTCTTTTTCAAGAAGATTAGTAAGCTCTGGATTTGATAGTGCTACCCACCTTCTTGGTGTAACTCCGTTAGTAACATTAGTAAATTTTTCAGGCCAAAGATCCGCAAATTCTGGAAGTAGCTGGCGCTTAATAAGGTCAGAATGTAATGCTGCAACTCCATTTATATGATGAGCTCCAATAGTAGCTAAATGAGCCATTCTCACAGCTTTGCCACCTTCTTCGTCGATAATGGACAGTTTTCTTAAAATAGAATCATTTCCTGGATATTTCAGACGAACTTGCTGAAGAAATCTTCTATTTATTTCATAAATTAATTCTAAATGTCTTGGTAATAAGTCTTTAAATAGGCCAAGATCCCATTTCTCAAGAGCTTCTGGAAGCAAAGTGTGATTTGTATAAGCAACGGATTGTGTTGTTATATTCCAAGCCTTTTCCCATTCAAAATGATGATGATCTATTAATAACCTCATTAATTCTGCAACTGCAATTGCAGGATGAGTGTCATTTAATTGAACTGTCCAATGGTCAGGAAATTTTTCAATTGGAATATTACGCTTCTCAAGACTTCTAAACATGTCTTGCAAAGAGCAACTAACAAAAAAATGTTGTTGTTTGAGACGTAATCTTCTGCCTTCATCTGTTCCATCATTGGGATAAAGAACTTTGGAAAGTGTTTCAGAAGCAACTTTTTCTTCTACTGCTCCGTAATAGTCACCAATATTAAATGCATAAAAATCAAAACTTTCTGTTGCATCTGCACGCCATAGTCGAAGCCTGTCACAAGTATTAACTCTGTATCCCAATACAGGCACATCATGGGGCACTCCAATTGCATGCTCCGAGGGGATCCATCTAGATCTGTAATTACCTTTCTCATCTATATATTGGTCTGTATGACCACCAAAGCCTACAAAGCAGGATTCATCGGGTTGAGGTAATTCCCAAGGCCATCCTCCTTTAAGCCATTTGTCAGTTACCTCTACTTGCCAACCATCTCTAATAAGTTGGTTGAAAATTCCAAATTCATAACGAATCCCATATCCAATCGCTGGAATCTGAAGGCTTGCTAGTGATTCCATATAGCACGCTGCTAAGCGACCTAGCCCTCCATTACCTAAGCCAGGTTCTTCTTCAACTTCAAGAATATGTGAAAGAGACTCTATACCAAATCTTCTAAGGGCTTCTTCTGCTTCGTTTTTAATGCCTAGATTTAAAAGGTTGTTGTTTAATTGTGGACCGATCAAGAACTCTGCTGATAAATATGCAACTGTCTTTTGAGGCCTTTCTCGAATAGCTTCCTGACTTGCGAGATATCTAGTCATTAGTCGGTCTCTAACTGCATAGCTCAGTGCCATATAGAGATCTCTAAGACTTGCAGTAGTGGCAAGCTTTCCAAGAGTAAAAAATAAATGCTCAGTCATCCCATCGAATACAGCATCAGCATTAATACCGGCTCTTTCTGGGTCTGCATAGCAACCAGGAGTCGGCAGACGCAGATCTAATGGCTGTGAGCTGCTCATATAAAGAGATTGACAGGGTTGTACGTTATACGTCTTTTTATAGTAAAAATGACAGTAACTTCAGATCCACACCTGTCAAAGAACTTTGCTGATTAGGTGAAAATTTCTAATAGTTGCTTCTTGATAATTTATGTTCCATATATACAAAGTTAAAAAATTTGGATTTGCTTTTTCAAAACTTGTTTTCGATTCTCAGCACTCATGATGTTGAAGTAGCAGAAACGTTAATCGGAGTTATTAATTTCTTATTGATTTTTGTAGCAGCAAGAACTTTAGCTGAAATTTTGGTGAGGCTCAGTTTACCTACGATCGTTGGTGAATTGCTTGCAGGGGTTTTAATTGGAGCATCGGGCTTGCATTTGATTCTTCCACCAAGTGCGAATGCTCAATTAAATGAAGGATTTATCAATGTGATCAGTTCTTTGGCTTCTGTTCCTGCTGATGCAGTCCCTGACTTGTATTTTGAAACATTTCCTTCGTTGCAAGCTGTAGCAACACTTGGCCTATATGCCCTTTTATTTTTGACTGGTCTTGAGAGTGAATTAGAAGAATTGGTAGCTGTAGGTGCTCAGGCTTTTACGGTTGCAATGGCTGGAGTGATTTTTCCTTTTGCATTTGGAACTTTAGGACTAATGTTCATTTTTCATGTGGATATTATTCCTGCGATTTTTGCGGGTGCTTCTATGACCGCTACCAGTATTGGTATTACTGCAAGTGTCTTTGGTGAATTGGGATACTTAAAGACTAGAGAAGGACAAATAGTTATTGGTGCAGCTGTACTTGACGATATTTTGGGAATTGTCATTCTTGCTGTTGTAGTCGCTCTTGCCGCTGGTGGTTCTTTGCAAATTGCCCCAATAGTGAAATTAGTTTTAGCAGCAACTGTCTTTGTTATTGCAGCTATTGCTCTTAGTAGAACTGCAGCACCTGCCTTTGATTCTTTACTTGAGAAATTAAAGGCTCCTGGAGCAGTGGTAGTCGCATCTTTTGTAATTTTAGTTCTTAGTTGTTTCGTGGCCACTGCAATTGGCTTGGAGGCTGCTTTAGGGGCTTTTGCGGCTGGTTTGATTCTAAGTAGTTCCAAAAATAATCATGCAATCCAGCAATCTGTCCTTCCACTTGTCTCATTATTTGCAACCATTTTCTTTGTCTTGGTTGGAGCTGGAATGGATTTATCAGTTATTAATCCTTTAGATCCAAGTAGTCGTTCAGCTCTAGTTGTGGCTGGATTTTTATTAGTAGTTGCAATTATTGGAAAAATTGCTGCTGGATGGTCATTTATGAGCAAGAAATCTACGAACCGTTTAGTGGTTGGTTTAGGGATGATGCCCCGAGGAGAGGTGGGTTTAATTTTTCTTGGATTAGGAACTAGTGCGGGCTTATTAACGCCTTCTTTAGAAGCAGCAATTTTGTTAATGGTTATTGGAACAACTTTTCTTGCTCCAATTCTTCTGCGTGTAGTTCTTAAAGATAAGCCGCCAAGTGGAGACAATAAGATCTCTGATGATGTTGCTGCTAATCCAGTTGGGTTAATATAAAAATTCAATTATTTCTACTTCTTACTATTCATCCATTTCATTAGGGATATCCCTTCCTTTTAAATATATGTTTTGGTTAACGTTTTCATTACCATTATTTTTTAATAGTTTGGACTAGGTTTAGATGACAGTCTTGACTCCTGATACGGCTTCTAATTGGTCATATTTAGGACATAATGTTCATTGTTTAAGAAGCGAGCAAGAAGAACCATCACTTGATCAAGGAGTTTGCTCTCGGCCTGCGATTCTTCTTATTCATGGTTTTGGAGCTTCAACAGATCATTGGAGATATAACATTCCAGTCCTATCAAAGAGTTATGAGGTTCATGCAATAGATTTACTTGGTTTTGGAAGAAGTGCTAAGCCAGGAGAACTAAAATATGGAGGACCTCTTTGGCGTGATCAAATAATTTCATACGTCAATGAAAGAATTCAAAGACCGACTGTTTTAGTAGGGAATTCTTTAGGTGGTTATGCAGCTTTGGCTGCAGGAGCTGCTTTAGCAGAAAAAGCAGCTGGAGTAGTTTTGTTAAATGCTGCAGGTCGATTTAGTGAAGAAAAGAAACCATCCAAAAGTTTCATAACTAAGGCAACTAAATTTTTTGGGGGAGGATTATTGAAAGACCCTTTAGTTCAGAGGTTGATATTTGAAAACCTTAGAAGGCCTGGCACAATTCGAAGGACTTTGAATCAGGTTTATATTGACAAAACAAATGTTAATGATGATTTAGTTGAATCAATAAGAAAACCTTCTCTGGATCAAGGCGCTTTTCAAGTTTTTAGAAGTGTTTTTGAACCAGGTGGTCCTCCTGGGAAGCCCCTTGATGAATTATTTGCTGAACTGAAATCTCCTCTACTTTTACTTTGGGGGAATCGTGATCCCTGGATGAATACTCCTGGTAAAAGAGTTGTTTTTAAAAGATATACTCCTGATGACACGACAGAGGTTGTATTAGAAGCAGGACATTGCCCTCATGATGAGGTCCCTGAGCAAGTAAATCATGCTTTGTTGAAATGGATGGAAAAAATCTAAGTTAATTTTAATTTAATAAGCTTTATTGAAGTTTTTTTATGGGTAATCAAATTGTTCAAAAAGAATATCCTTATAAACATTGGCAATATTTAGATTTTGAAACTGGTAATAAATTAAGAGTGGTTCCTGAACGTGGAGGATTAATTTCTGGGTGGGAATGCAATGGAAAAGAAATTCTTTATTTTGATTTAGAACGCTTTAATTTAAAAAACAAAAGTATAAGGGGAGGAATACCTATTTTATTTCCAATATGTGGTGATTTACCTAGTCAATTATTGCGATTACCTCAAGGAGAATTTTCATTGCAGCAGCATGGATTTGCTCGTGATATTCCTTGGCAAATAAAGCCTCTCCATAAGCAAGAAGGAATTTCTTTAAGTATTACTAACACTGCTTATACAAAAGAATTATATCCTTTTAATTTTTTAATTGAAATGGAGGCGAGTCTTCAACAGAATTCTCTTTTAATTAAGACCACTATTTATAACCAAGGTGAAGAAAAGATGCCATTTAGCTTTGGGCTTCATCCATATTTTAAAGTTTCTGATTTGCAAAATATATCTATTAGTGGGTTACCAGATATTTGTACAAATCATGTAGATATGACCACAGCTTCTACAGAAATACAACTAGCCAATCTGGCTAAGGGTATTGATTTTATTTCATCCCCTAAAGGACCTGTATCTTTATTCGACTTTGAATCAGGTGCAAGTATTGAAATGCAATCTGAAGAGCCCATGGATCTTGCTGTTGTTTGGACTGATCCACCTAGGCGAATGGTTTGTTTAGAACCTTGGACTAGTCCAAGGCGATCTTTAATAAATGGTGAAAAAAGGCTTTTTATTAACCCAGGATCTTTTAAAGAACTTCGCTGTCGATTTGTATCTAATTAATTTCTTCGTCCAATAAGGAAGTTCATGATGTAATTTGCTTTAAATATCAAAAAGGTTCTTATTCATATGGGTCCAAATGTTTCATCAACCAATGTTGTAAACGTTAGTGATTTGAGAGTTTTGGCAAAGAGGCGATTACCTCAAATGGTGTTTGATTACATCGATAGTGGTGCCGATAGAGAACAGACATTGTTAGATAATTGCAGTGCTTTTAGTGAGATTTTATTTAGACCTAGGTGCGCAGTTGCTACACCAGTTTGCGATTTGTCTATTTCCGTATTAGATCAGGACTTTAAGCTTCCTTTTATTCTCGCTCCTGTTGGAAGTAGCAGGATGTTTTATCCCAAAGGGGAAGTTGTTGCTGCACGGGAGGCTGGAATTGCTGGTACTGGTTATGCACTTTCAACATTATCTGGATGCAAATTAGAAGAAGTTAAAGAGGCTACCAATTGTCCAGCTTGGTATCAGCTTTATCTTCTTGGAGGAAGAGATGTTGCCTTGAAAACTATTGAAAGAGCTAAAAAAGCTGGATTCTCCGCATTGGTCGTAACTATTGATACTCCAGTATCTGGGTTAAGAGAACGTGATGTAAGGAATGGGACAAAACAGTTGCTTTCGATGAATCCAATTCAAATGTTCCCTTATCTTTCGCAAATGCTAATAAAGCCATGCTGGTTAACTCAATGGCTTGGAGATGGCGGATTAATGAATTTCCCAAACGTGGAATTAGAGACTGGACCAATGGGGTATACGGAAATAGGACCAGCTTTAGAACAATCTGTTGTTACTTGGGAGGATCTTGCTTGGATTAAGGAGTCTTGGGGAGGAAAGATAATTATTAAAGGTGTTCATATAGGAGATGATGCTAGGAAGGCTATAGATTATGGAGTTGATGCAATAGTTGTTTCTAATCATGGTGCTAGACAACTTGATAGTGTCGCTCCAACTATTCGCGTTCTTCCAGAGATAGTAAAAGCAGTTGATAGTCAAATTGATGTGCTTCTAGACGGCGGAATTCGCAGAGGAAGTGATGTTATTAAAGCAATGTGCTTGGGAGCAAAAGGGGTCTTAATTGGAAGAGCTTATGCTTATGGACTTGCAGCAGCAGGTGGGCCTGGAGTAGCAAGAGCAATTGATATTTTGCGTTCTGATGTTTTGAGAACAATGAAATTACTTGGTTGTGATTCAGTATCAAACTTAGATCGTACTTTTGTTACTATTCCAGATAATTGGGGATAATAAATAAATATTTAAAATTAAAAAAAAATATTATTAATAATGAAAATAATTATCTTTGACGACGACCCGACTGGTTCTCAATCAGTTTATGGATGTCCATTACTTTTAAATTGGGATTATCAGACACTTAAGAAAGGAATAGAGGATAATTCTCGGTTGCTTTTTTTATTAGCAAATACACGAGCAATGACTCCTCAAAACGCAGAAGAAAGAACTAGAAAAATTTGTAGATCTTTCAAGAATATGGTCAAGATTAAAGGATTTAAGATCGAAGATTTTTTATTTGTTAGTAGAGGTGATTCTACTTTGAGAGGCCATGGGGTCATGGAGCCTGAAATTATAAATGAGGAATTAGGACCTTTTGATGCAACTTTTCATGCCCCTGCTTTTTTTGAAGGAGGTAGAACGACTATTGATGGAATTCACTTACTGAATGGCAATCCAGTACATTTAACAAATTTTGCATTAGATAGCACTTTTGGATATTCCACTAGCTATTTACCTGATTGGATTGAAGAAAAAAGTAATGGGACAATCTTGGCAAATAATGTTTGCCGGATCAGCTGCCATCATTTGAATGCAGCAATTCAAAGTAATAATGCTTTAGAAGAGTTACTGAAACGTTTAAAGACTTTTTCTAATAATGTTTCGGTTGTTGTAGATGCTCAAAACCCTGATCAATTGGAAATCTTTGCTAAAGCTGTTATCCAATTAATGGGACAGAAAAGGTTTCTTTTTAGATCGGCAGCAAGTCTAATAAGTGCTTTCGCACAGTTACCTGAAAATTCTTTAACTTCGTCAAAATTGGCTGCCTTAAGGATTAGAGATCAATCTTTGAGACTAAAAAGTGGTTTAGTTATGGTTGGCTCTCATGTACAACTTGCAGATCAACAATTAGATATCTTATTGAAAGAACCTAACTGTGAAGGAGTTGAGTTACCAGTTGAAAAGATAAATCGAATATTAGAAGAAACTTCGCGAGATCATTTATTGAATAATTTAGAGTTTCTTCTTTCTAAAAAATTACAGTCAATTTTAGACTCTAGAAAGACTCCAGTTTTATATACTAGTCGAGGAGAAATTAGTTTTCCTTCTGTTTCAAAAAGAATGTTTTTTGGTTTACAATTAGCAGAGTTAATGTCACGATTAGCAGTAACAATTTCTTCTCAGATTGGCTACGTAATAAGTAAAGGAGGAATTACTACACAAATCTTTCTCGAGAAAGGATTAGGATTAGAAATAGTAAAGTTAAAAGGGCAAATAATGCCTGGGTTGTCAATAGTATGTCCTTATAATAATGAAAAATTTAAACCAATACCAATAATCACTTTTCCTGGGAATCTGGGCAATCAAGAGACCTTATTAAAGGTATGGAAATTGATGGAAAATCAAGTCTGAATTTCCATTTAATTAAGTTTAAAATCTATCAATAATTGCATCTGCAAATCCACTGCAACTTAAAGCTTCTACTTGTGGCTGAAGAAGACGTGCTAAGTCATAAGTAACTTTTTGATCTGCTATTGAAGCACTTAAACCTTTTGTAATTAAATTAGCTGCTTCATTCCAGCCAAGAAACTCCAGCATCATAACTCCACTTAAAATTACAGAACCTGGATTAATTCGATCCAGGCCTGCATGTTTCGGCGCAGTGCCATGAGTAGCTTCGAAAATAGCAGCTCTATCGCCAATATTTGCTCCAGGTGCCATACCTAATCCGCCTACAATGGCTGCTGCTGCATCTGATATGTAATCACCATTTAAATTTAAAGTTGCAAGGATTGAATACTCTTGAGGCCTTGTCTGAATTTGTTGGAAAATGCTATCAGCAATTCGATCATCTACCATTACCATTTTCTTCCATTGCCCATTACCGTGAGACTTTTCAATATTTTTAATAACAGACTTAACTTCATTACATATGATTTCTCTTTTTTCAATTGTTAGGGAGTCGAAGCCTGGTTCAATATTTTTAGCATTTTCTTCGATGGTTAGTTGAGGGCTTTTTTCCAGATTGCTGAGAATCCAACTTTCTCTTTCAGTAATGCATTCTTTCCGAAACTCTTGGGTTGCCAGTTCATAACCCCAGTCTCTAAAAGCTCCCTCTGTAAATTTCATTATATTTCCTTTGTGGACTAAGGTCACATGGCGCTTATTTCCCTTCAGTCTTAGAGCATGTTCAATTGCTTTTCTTATATGCCTTTGACTTCCTTTTTTGCTTACTGGTTTAATTCCAATCGCTGAGCCTTGAGAAATTTTTCTATTTTTTAGTTTTTTACTACTAGGAATAACTTGAGAGTTTAAATATTCAACTAATTTGATTCCTTCTGGGTCATTATCTTCCCATTCGATGCCCATATAAATATCTTCTGTATTTTCCCTATACACTATTACGTCTAGATTTTCAGGGTTTTTATGAGGGCTAGGAGTCCCTTGAAAATATCGGCATGGTCTTACGCAAGAGTAAAGATCAAAAATTTGTCTAAGCGCGACATTGAGTGAACGTATGCCTCCTCCTACGGGAGTTGTAAGCGGACCTTTAATTGCAATTCCAAATTTTTTAATTGCTTGGATTGTGTCGTCTGGAAGGTATTGATAAGTCCCATAAAGATCACAGGCTTCATCTCCTGCATAAATTTTGAACCATTCGATATGCCGATCAGTTCCATAGGCCTTTGCTATTGCATGATCAAGCACTTTTTGGGTTGCAGGCCAAATATCAATTCCAGTACCATCACCACGAATAAATGGAATGATTGGATTATCAGGAACTATTGGCTTGCCTCTCTCGAAACTGATTGCAGTACCTTTGATTGGGACTATGATTTTTTCAAATTGAGTCATAAAGCTCTACGTTACGATTAATTCATCACAAGTTGAGCTTATGACTTAGTGGTATGTTTCAGGCCTATGAATAAGCTTTGATGTCCGTAGCTCTTGCAACTCAACTTAGGGAAGGGACCAAAAAATCCCACACAATGGCTGAAAATACTGGCTTTATCAGTTGCTTCCTTAAAGGAGTAGTTGAAAAATCCTCATATAGAAATTTATTAGCAGATTTATATTTTGTTTATTCTGCAATGGAAGATCAAATTGCCAGACTGGTTAATGAAGGGCACCCAATTATTACTTGCATTGATTTCAAAGAATTAAATCGGCGCGAATCTCTGGAAAAAGATTTAGCTTTTTATTTTGGAGAAGAATGGAAGAGTATTTTGAAGATATCTAATTCGGCGAAGGTTTATGTAGATCGTATTAATTATGTTGCGACAGAAAAACCTGAATTACTAATTGGCCATCATTATAGTAGGTATATAGGAGATCTTTCAGGTGGACAACTTTTAAAAAAAATCACACAAAAAGCTTTGCAATTATCTAGTGATGAGGGATTAAGATTTTATATTTTTGATAAGATTGATAATGAAAAGTGTTTTAAAGATAATTATAGATCGATACTTAATTCGTTGCCAATTAATCAGGACATGGCAGATTCAATTATAGATGAGGCTAATAAAGCTTTTAAATATAATATGGATATGTTTAATGAATTAGAAGGTAATTTGATAGCTGCAATTGGTAAAGTTCTTTTTAGATATTTAACTAGAAATGGTCGTAAAGGGAGCACGGAATGAAACCTTGCTTTCAATTTAATTTTTTAAATTTAATCAGCATTTATTTGAATTTGTTTTATAATATAACGAATACTCCAAATAAGACTTTGTTTAATGTTTGATCCTTTGCTGGAGGAATTAAATGCAAGTCTTATAAGTCATGGCGGTCAACTAATAGACTTGCCAAGCGATATCAGTCAAAAACTATCATCTAAAAGTAATTCAAAGATAGAAAGTTGGTTGTGGACTGTTCCAGGCTTTAGAAGATGGCGTGTTACAAGATTAGATGCAGGCAAAAAGCTCCAGGTTTTAAATTCAGTAGCTTATCCTTCATTTAATTGTGACAAGCCAATTATGGGAATTGATCTTTTATGGTTTGGTGTTAAAGAAAAGTTGGTTGCTGTACTTGATTTTCAACCTCTGATTCAAGATGAGATATATTTTGAAAAATATTTTCAAGGTTTGCAATCTTTAAAAAATAAATTCCCTAGTTTCAATAAGCAAACTAGTATGTTTTCGTATGATCCTAATTATTATTTTTCGCCTTGGGTTTTGTTTTGTAAAGGAGGTATTCAAGATGCCAATATAAGCTTGCCAGTTGTTTTCAGTTCTTTCCTAAAATCTTATTGGGAATTACATGGTCAACATAAAAATATTAATACAAATTTAGAGCCTAATGACGTAAAAAGATTACATATTAATTACGATAAATATAGTGCAGAAAAAGACCCTGCGCATGGATTATTTAGCAGCTTTTTTGGAAAGGAGTGGTCAGATAAGTTCCTTAAGGAATTTCTTTTTCCATTGAGTTAAATTTTAATTATTTATTTAAACCAATTTTATCTAGATGAATAATCAACGTAAAAATAGTATTGAAGATATAAAATTATCTAATTGGACTTGGGAACCATTTTTGAAGAAAGTCCAGAATGAATTAAAAATTTTTAAACCTAAACCTTACCCTATTTCTTTGGAATATCTTGATAAGAAATCTTCTCTAGAGACACTTAAGAAAACTATTGAATTAAAAGCTTCTACTTGGGCTTGTAGTACTAATAAATTTAGACAAGTAAGAGCAGCTTGCATTGATGCAAAAAATTTAGCATCTGTCTTTAATTTGCTATTTACCCCTTTAAATAATTTTGAATTGCCATTCTTTGGTGCAGACTTTGTAACTCTTCCGAATGGTCACTTATTAGCTTTGGATCTACAACCTGCGTTGAAAAGTGATAAGGAACATACAGAAAAAGTTTGGGATAAGTTAATCCCAATACACACTAAATGGCAATCTTTATTGCCTGCTGGTGGCCCTATTCCAAAAGATGCTCAAGAATATTTTTCTCCTGGTTTTTTATGGACAAGAATACCTTTGAGTTCTAATTCTGATGAAATAATAAAGCTCGTTATTAAGCCAGCTTTTGATGAATACCTTTCTCTTTATTTGAATCTAGCTAAAGAGGCAGAAGAAGTTGATTTTGAGCGTTCTATGTTTATCCTAAAAGGACAAAAATCATATATGGATTATAGGGCTTATAAAGATCCTGCAAGATCAATGCTACAAAGATTTTTTGGTAATACTTGGACAGAAGAGTATATAAAAAAAGTTCTTTTTGATTTGTGTTGATATAAAGAGTTTTTTGGAAACCATATAAATATTCAATAAATTTATAAATACCATTTATTTTTTATAGAATATATTAAATGAAAAAGTTTTAATCTTGATGAAAAAAAGTATTTTGTTTGTATGTCTTGGAAATATTTGTCGTTCTCCAGCTGCGGAAGGAGTTTTCTTACATCAAATAAAGAATAAAAATTTAGAAGATCAGTTTATTGTTGATTCTGCTGGTACAGGAGGATGGCATGTTGGCAACAATGCAGATCCTAGGATGCGAAATGCAGCACTAAAAAGAGGGATAGAAGTTAATAGCAAAGCAAGAAAAATTAATCTTCATGATTTTCAGAGTTTTGATTTAATTTTAACTATGGATAATTCAAATCTATCTGATATTCAAAAATTATCGTCTAAAGTAACTAATAAAAATACAGCAATTATACGTCCACTATTGTCTTATTCAGAAACTAGTAAAATTATTGAAGTACCAGATCCATATTATGGAGGGGATAGTGGATTTGATAAGGTTTTAGATTTGTTGGAAGAAGCTATTGAATGTTTATTGTTAGAACTTACTTTCAAGGAGTAGGCCAAATTTCTTCAGCTACTTTTAGGCGAAACATATTGATAAGTGATTGAACTACTTCTTCAATATTCATTCCATCAGTTATTAATTCTTTTGCATCATTAGCTTTGCGCAAAGGAGATATTTCTCTAGTACTATCCATTCGATCACGTTCCTTTATTTCATCTTCTAGTTGAATTAAATCCGGTACAAAAAATCCTTGATTTTTTAAATCAATTGCTCTTCGTTTTGCTCTTTCTTTAGCAGAGGCTGTTAGGAAAACTTTTAATTCTGCATCTGGGAACACTGCAGTACCTATATCTCTACCTTCAGCAACAAGACCACCCTTTAACCCTATTTCTTTCTGTTGAGCCATCATTATTTCCCGAACGGAGCTTTGAGAGGCGATCAAAGAAACTTTTGCTGTGATTTCTGGAGAGCGAATTGCCTTTGAAACATTTTGACCGTTTACAAAGACTTCTTGCTCTCCAGTTTTACAAAGTTCTAGTTGAAGATTCAGTTCTTTTAGATTTTCGGCAACTTTTTGTTTGTTATTTGGGTCAATCCCTCTTGTGTGGATTAACCAAGTAACGGCTCTATACATTGCCCCTGTATCTAAATAAACTAAGCCGAGTTTTTTTGCAAATGATTTAGTAACAGTGCTTTTGCCTGCACCCGCAGGCCCATCTATCGCAACTATTGGTAAGCGTGTCATTAAGAAAGTGTGATCAATAAGGCGCGTTTTCCCAATTCGAATAGCAGCGGCTAGAAGACAAGATTTTACATTGTCTTTAGTGGGTGAGAGAAATTCGGGATCTACAGTTTCTAGATATTCAACTATCAACCCTTTATTTTCAAGAAAAATCTTAATTTTATTCAGATCTAATTCATTATTTTTTGAAAATAGTATCCTTGCCTTTTCTAGTTCCATAGGTAGATTTAATGCTTTTTTTCTTTCTATGTTATTTAAAAAATTGTTTCTTGAACTACTGGCTAATCCATCTTCATCTCGAAATGTAGGTACATTTTGAATAATGATTGGTAGTCGTAAATCAGTTATTAATTTTCTCAAAATAATTAATTGTTGCCAGTCCTTCTCACCAAGAACTAGAACTTGGGGTTTTATCAGACTTAGCAGTCTTATAACTACAGTTACAACTCCATCAAAATGTCCTTTTCTTATTGAGCCACATAGTTGAGATTTTAATTTTTGCGGTGCTTCTAATTTGAAATGAGCCTCTGTGCCACCTGGAAATATATCAGTTATTTTAGGAGCCCATATTGCATTGGCTCCAGCATTAAGGGCTGTTTTTGTATCCTTTTCTAGGTCCCTAGGGTATGCTTTAAAATCTTCATTCGCTCCAAATTGAAGAGGATTGATAAAAATACTTACCAATACAACAGATTCATTTTGATGATTTTTAGCTTTTGCATTTTTTATTAATTGTTTATGACCATTATGTAAACTTCCCATTGTGGGAATGAAACTAATTGGTTTTTTTTGCTGCTTTAGCCATATGTCAAGCTCAGCTTGAGTTTTAAGAATTGGAAATTTCTCCACAGTTAATTTTGAGTTACTACAAGATGTTCCTAATAACAAATAGGCTTGATTGCTCGCTTACCTAAAACTAACCTTCAAAGGAAAATTAAGGACATTAATAAGAAAGGAACTCTACAAAATCATGGACTATAAAACTTCTGGAGTTGATGTTGAGGCAGGTAGGGATTTTGTAAATAAAATCAAGTCAAACGTTGAATCGACTCATGGGAAAGAGGTTATAGGAGGTTTAGGGGGGTTTGGTGGTTGTTTCAGGATTCCAGAAGGTTTGACTAAGCCAATATTAGTAGCAGGTACTGATGGTGTAGGAACAAAACTTGAAATGGCTCAGCGTTATTCAAGTCATTCAGGTGTCGGAATTGATTTGGTCGCGATGTGTGTGAATGATGTCATAACAAGTGGTGCCCAACCTCTATTTTTTCTTGATTACATTGCTACTGGTGTTCTTTCACCAGAAGTATTGGTTCAGGTTGTTAATGGGATTGCAGAAGGTTGCAAAATATCGAATTGTTCTCTTTTGGGTGGTGAAACAGCTGAGATGCCAGGTTTTTATAAAAATGATAAATATGATCTTGCTGGTTTTTGTGTAGGTGTAGTTGAAGAGAATAAATTAATTAATGGCCGCTTAATCCAAGAAGGAGACAATATTATTGGTATTGCAAGTAGTGGAATTCATAGCAATGGATTTAGTCTTGTTCGAAAAGTGCTGTCAATGTCAGGATCAAATGTTCAATTGAAATTCGAGCAAGAAGAGGAGCCTTTGATTAAAACTTTATTAGCTCCAACGACTATTTATGCTCCTCTGGTCAAAGGCTTAATGGATTCAGGGCTCCCTATTCATGGAATGTCTCATATAACTGGGGGCGGATTGCCTGAGAATCTCCCTCGTTGTTTCCCTAAAGGATTTACTGCCACAATTGATCCCCAAGCATGGAAAATACCCGAAGTTTTTAGATGGCTCCAGAATGTCGGTAAAATCCCAGAAAGAGATCTTTGGAATACATTTAATTTAGGAATCGGCTTTTGTTTTGTGGTTTCACAAGAGGTTAAGACTTCAGTAATCAAAAAATGTATAGAGCTTGGTTTTCAGGCTTGGGATATTGGCCAAGTTGAGAAATCTTCAACTGAATCAGTCGAGTTAACAGGTCTGCCTTTTAAATAAACCTTATATCAATCTCCAATTTTTTTGATTGCATCGGAGTTAAACGAGAATCACAATTATTTATATATTTTTATTCTTAGTATATTAATATTAACCAAAAGCAAGCCGAATATTTTTTCGGAAGTTGCGTAGTTAGATCTTAAATTAGTTCGATGCCTTTTGAAAACCAACAGCGGCTAACGCGTAGGAGAAGTTCTGCAGGGCCAACTCCTCCTCGCAGGCCAATAGGCAATGATGTTGATCCAAGTAGGCAGGGACCTAGACCAACTTTTTTGACACTTAGAGATCACGGTAAAGTTTATGTAGCAGAGTTGCCTAATCTTTCTGATGGCCAATTAGCTCATATCTCCAAAGAAGTTGAGGAGGTTTTAGCAAGCCTTGAAAGAAGAATTCAAGATTTACAGCAAGAGACAGGTAATGGAACTAATGGGTTTAGAGATAACGACACTTTAATAAAGGCCACCACAAAGCATGAAGTTACCCAACGCTTTATTAGTGCTATTCAAGATGAGCAGGCACATCGAAAAAATAATCCAGCACTAAAAGATGCCGCTTCTGAGTCTTTACCACTTACCTTCCTTGAAGTAGCAAGACATCGTTTACCAGGAGCAACTTTCGATTCTTTGCTAAGAGAGGCCTTAGAAGCTTGTGCTCAAGATGAAAAATCATTAGAAGAAGATATATCTGAAGAGAAACCAGCCTCTAATAATCTCCCTGAAAAGATTATTGATTTGCCTTCAGGTTCAAGTGGATTGCCAGTTGTTGTAAGCCCACAATCCTAAAATATCTGGATTTTTATTACAATTAACATAAGATTGCATGTGAATAAATTAAATATTCTAACTAATACAAAAAAGTCTTTTATAGAGCAATCAGAGGAAAATAAAAAAGTAGATCCTGATAAGATTTTGTGTAAATATTGTCAAAGGACTAGAACTAATGGAATAAGATGCATGGGTATATGTGTCTCTGACAATGAATATTAGCTTTTAATTAATATTATTCTAAAAATTCAATTATACCTTCTGTTATATATCTAGCCATTGGCATTACATGTTTATTTATTTCCCTAGGTTTAACTTTCCATTTTGACCCAAGCTCTTTTGATAGCTCATTATCTTTTATGTTTGTTATCATAGTATTTGCAAGGTGTTGAGGAAGCTGCTCTTTGTTTTCCTCAGCCAGATTATCCCATTTCGCCTTGTCTATATTTACAATAAACTCAAGGTCTTGAGTCTTTGTATATATATACAGTTCTTTTATTCCTAAGTACAAAAATCTCTGACCTAGTTCATCTAAATAATTTTTTGCATTATTTGCTAACTTAAATTCTTTCATTTTTTCTTCTAGTTCTTTTTTCTTCTCTACTTCACCTTCTTTGATTGAGTTCAAAATCCTGAAGAACTCGCTAAATTCAATTGATTCCGACACGTAAAAAATATTAATTAAATAATACTTTACTTTAGAAGGTAATTTCAAACTAGAAAAATATTTTTGATTGTAATGAAAAAACTCAAGTTTTTATAGCTCTCCAATCAATAGCCACCTTCTGACCAATATTATTTTTAGACACCTTTAAACTTTTCATGGAAATTATAGAGTATTTTTACCTAATAAATAAAGCCCCTTTAAAGACTTAGAAAAATAATGGACACTCCTCACGCAAGCTTTTTCCATAAGTGCGCTGCTCGATAAGGGTGACTATTCTTATTAATCTAATTTTCACTGAACTAATTTCTTTTCTTTAGAATTAATTAGTTAAACTGAAACCAACCACTTAGATTCATTGTCCCTTGCTGAAAAGGAAAGAATCCTTTTTGTAGCTTATAAGGTTCGATTAAATCCCAGCTTATTGTTTTAAATCCATTTTTATCAGCATAAAACTTATAGTTATGTGTATAAGAGAAACCACCTCTTGGTATAGACCCTTTATGGCTAATTAGATTTATTTCTGATTTATTTCCAGGTTCTTCAATGATCAATTCTATTGTTTTATTTTGTATTTTAGAAAGCAATCGAAATATGGAATCTAAGTTTTCTGGATAAACATATTGAGAAGATCCAAATGAAAATATCAAGGCTCTCGATTTTTAGAAGCCTGGGCGAGTGAAATACTCACTAAAGAAAAAGGAGTTGACTAATCTTCCAATGAAGTCTTTTTTGCTAACGGTTGTTCCGACCTTACATTTCTTGATTATAAGATTCTCCCAGCCAGGTAAATACGGAAGAACTGGAGCAGTCCTAGAAATTACTCTTCTTAAGACTCCTTTGAAGACACGAATAGGCACCTAGACGATCTATTCCTTCTAGACAGACTAGATCGTCTATATAAGTTTTAGTACTATTAGGTACACCTCTACAAGTTCTCGATTTTATTTGTCTTTCTTCTTCTTCTGCTCAATGGCTACAGCAATCTGTAATGACTGCGATCTGACTGACTTATCAAGTGTTGTATTTGGTGATGCATATGCCAAAGGATATATAAGACATCATCACGAAAAGTACAAAATTCCCTGTTACTGACTTGGTGGTACAAAGAAGGTACATTAAAGATAGGTCGATGGTACTACGCGTGTACCACCTATGTACCACCACCATTTATGCCCAAAAGTATCCGAAAACGAGATCTAATAATTGAGTTCTTGCAATTGATCTTAGGTATCGGTCTTAAGAAAGGTAAGAAGGCGGCACCCAGATTCGAACTGGGGATAAAGGATTTGCAATCCTCTGCCTTACCACTTGGCCATGCCGCCGTAAAAAAAATAGAAAGATTATCAACGGATAGTATCAGCCAAGGTAATCAAAATGTTTTGTTCCTTAGTAATGGACATGGAGAAGACCTAATAGCTTTGAGAGTCTTGGAAGAGCTTCATAAGATTTATCCAAGTCTATTTTTTGAAGTACTTCCCTTGGTAGGAGAAGGGAAAATGTTTGAGGATGCAATTAAAAAAAATTGGGTAGTAAAATTAGGACCATCTCAGTATTTGCCCAGTGGTGGATTTAGTAATCAGAGTTTATTGGGTTTATTATCAGATCTTTTATCAGGTCTTATAAGTTTGACCTATAAACAATGGGCATATATTCGCAGGGCAGGAAAAAATGGCAGAACAATTATCGCTATTGGAGATTTGCTTCCTTTGTTTTTTGCATGGTCTAGTGGAGGAAGTTTTGGATTTATTGGTACACCAAAAAGTGATTACACATGGATTAGTGGCCCAGGTTTCTCTTTAAGTGATGCTTACCATCGATTAAAAGGAACTGAATGGGATCCTTGGGAATTGGCATTAATGCAATCTTCTCGTTGCAAGATGGTTGCTGTTAGAGACAAATTAACTGCAAGGGGATTACGCCGCAAAGGAGTTAATGCCATAGCTCCTGGGAATCCAATGATGGATGGTTTATCTAAAGCCCATTGCCCAGAGACATTGCATGGTTTTAGGAGATTGATTTTGCTTTGTGGAAGTCGTATGCCAGAAGCTGAGAATAATTTTCGACGATTAATTAAGTCTTTAGATTTGCTCGAAATAAAACAACAATTAGCAATTCTTGTGGCAACAGGTGCAGAACCATCTTTAGAACTTTTGGAAGGAATTTTAAAAGACAATGGTTACCAAAACTCATTATTTTCTACAAAGGAATTAGGAGCAAAATCTTGTTGGAGTAAGGGCTCTAGATTAGTTTTTCTAGGATCAGGATGTTTTTCTAATTGGGCTATCTGGGGTGAGGTCGGTTTGGCAAATGCTGGAACAGCAACAGAACAATTAGTAGGTTTGGGAATTCCTTGTGTTTCTTTGCCAGGGAATGGGCCTCAATTTAATTATGGCTTTGCATCCCGACAAAGCCGTTTATTAGGAGGATCAGTTGTTCTGTGTAAAAGCCCTCAAATTCTTGCTCAAATGGTTGAATTGCTTCTAAGAGACGAACAATTCAGAAAAAAATTATCAAGTTTTGGACAAAAAAGAATGGGCATTAAGGGAGGCAGTTTTGCTTTGGCGTGTCTGATATCAAGATTATTTGATACTTGAGTATAGTTATTCATTTAAAGTTAGAAATAGAAGTCAATTTTTATCTCTAGAGAAATTTCATATGTCTCCTATTGACGATCATTCTTATTTAAAAGTCTGTGCTGAATTAGCATCTTGTTTAAGTATTAGTCTTTCTTCCGCGAGACGCAAAGTTGATCTTGCGGTTTCTAAAAAAGGTCTAAAAGGACTCGAAGAACGTAAAAATATGGCTGAAATTTTACTCAAAGAAGCGAAGATAAATGCTTCTGCAGAGGGAGAAGCAGCAAATGCAAAACTGGATAATTTATTATCTGCATTATCAGAAGAAGAAAATTTTATGGTTGAGGACTAGTTTAATTGTATTAATGGTCAAAAATATTTCCAAATCTAGCAATATCAAGTTCTGACATAACAGGAATACACTTAAAACAATTTTTGGCTAAATCCCACCTACCTTCTCTTTTCAACATTTCCTCTAGTTTTTCTTTTGCAGGTAGAAGAAAACGTACATCATTAGCGGCATAGATTAATTGTTTATCAGTTAGCGCCTCTATTTTGCCCCAATCACTACTTTGAGATTGCTTATCAAGTTCTATCCCTACTAGCTCCATTACTACTTCTTTAAGGCCATGCCTAGGGCTATATGTTCTTCCAATTCTACTTGCTACTTTCGTACAAAAAATAGGATTAACTTTAATTTGTAAATTACTTAAAAGTGCAGCAACATCAAATCTAGCAAAATGAAAAACCTTTTCTATTGATGGATTCTCCATTAAGGCTTGTAATCGTGGAGAAGAAGTTTGATTTAGATGGATTCTTATACATGCAACATTATCCTCTGAATCACATATTTGAACTAGACAGAGACGATCTCTCCCATGCATTAAGCCCATTGCTTCAGTATCTATAGCTAAAGAAGTTGACTTCTGGAATAAATTACTTGTTTCTTGATCTAGATCTTTATCAAAGACAATAAAACTTGTAGGTTTGTTTTGTGAAATGGTCATAGTAAGAAATGGCTTGAATTTTTGTAGGTGTAGAAAATTAGAAGATCAATTCGAATTTTTTCCATGTGTTTATTTCGGAGATATTATCGAAGATGAATCTGCATTGTTGTTTTTTCATTGATTGTTTTTTTAAAATCAAGCCCAAAATTTTAAATTCATTAGCAGGGTTAGCAAATTGATTCATCAGTTGCAATTATTTCTTGAGATGCAATATGCATTTTCTTCCGTTCTTTTATTAACGGTTTTGCTTTGCATTGGCCTTGTTTTTTTTCTTAGGGCAGCCAGTAAAGATCGTACAACTGTTGTAGATATTTTCTCACCGTTGCCTCCATTGGAAGTTCTTAATGGCATTACTAGTTGGTTAGAAGCACGTGGTTGGAAGAGTGATGGAGGTGATGCTGAGAGAAGTGTCCTTCGATTTAATGGAAATGTAGCATCAAGTACATTTTTGGTGGTTTTTCTTTCAATACTTGGGGGATTAGGATCTAGCTGCTTAGGGTTGGTTTTGATTCAGTTATTTCCTGTTCTAGGTTGGTGGCCTCTATTGTTAACAATTCTTGGAGCTCCTCTTGCAGGATTTGTGTATAGAAAAAGATCTGCAAGAATTGAGTCTTTAGAATTAAAATTAATGATCGATGAGGATATTTCAGGAACAATTTTAAGACTGCGTGCACATCGCGATGAGCTTATAGCAATGGAATTAGATCTTGGGCAAATCCTAAAACTGAGTAGTGATGGCTCTTTATTATCTTCTCCAATTTAATTATTAATAAAGAAATTTAGAAAATAGATACTTAAAATTTATAAAATTAATTTTATAAATCATCAGTTTATAGAGCATTGTATTCTGCACATTTTTCATGCAGTGATTCATCGCTTAACCACTCTTGAGGCTTTGTAAATAATTCTGTTAATAAATATTCTCTTGAGTTTGGTTTTGGTGTAAATCCATATTCCCATCTGGCTAATGGTGGTAAGGACATTAATATTGATTCTGTCCTCCCATTCGTTTGGAGACCGAAGATAGTGCCTCTATCCCATACAAGATTGAATTCGACATATCTTCCCCGTCTGTAAAGTTGAAATTCTCTTTCTTGTTCTCCATAAACTTGATTTTGACGTTTTTCAACTATTGGCCCATAAGCAGGAATAAATGCTTGCCCACAAGATTTAGCTAAAGCGAATAATTCATCCCAAGACATTTGACATTTGCCAATCTCTTCAGAAATTTTGGCAGCTTTTCCATTTGTATTTTGGCCTTTATATATTTCACCTGATCCATCTTGATAGTCATAAAAAATTCCTCCAATACCTCGTGTTTCCTTTCTATGTTTCAAGAAGAAATATTCATCACACCAAGGTTTTAAAACTTTGTGAAGTAATGGATTTATTGCATCACAAGCATTTTTATGGGTTTGGTGAAAGTGACGAGCATCATTTAAATATGGATAAAAGGGAGTTAAGTCGGCACCTCCTCCAAACCACCAAACTGGTCCTGCTTCGAAATATCGATAATTCAAATGCACAGTTGGAATATAAGGATTTCGCGGGTGAAGAACCATTGAAGTTCCCGTGGCAAACCATGAATGACCTTTGGCTTCAGGCCTTTGATTAGTTATAGATGGAGGTAATTCTTTACCTTTTACTTCAGAGAAATTCACACCAGCTTGTTCAAAAACTCTTCCTTCACTCATTACACGTGATCTACCCCCACCTCCTTCGGGTCTGTCCCAGCTTTCTTCTTTGAAGTTACCTTCGCTGTCTAATTGCTCTAGGCTAGTGCATATTTCATCTTGTAGCGAAAGAACAAGGGCTTTTGCTTGTTCTCTGGAATTTGCAGGAGGCAATGCAATTTCTTGGACTTTGTTAGACAAAATGGAACTGTTTCTCTTTAGACGCTATATCACGAGATTCCTTGCTTAGTATTAGTGACATCAATTGCAAGCTATGACGAATACTGATCAGGTACGTGCAGTCCTGGATTCTATAAAAGATCAAGGTACAGGGAAATCAGTACTAGAGCTTGATTGGCTTGGATATATAAGGGTTAATCCACCTCGCATTATTCTCAGACTTTCTTTGCCTGATTTTGCCCAAAAACAAAGGGATCGAATAGTAAAAGAAATTAGAGAAAAGCTTCAGAATTTTGATGATATAAATGATGTTCAGATTGAATTGGCTAATTCCACAAAAGGGAATATTGGACAGGATGGCCATGGAGAAGTGACTTCTTTACAAGCAATTGATGGAGTCAAAAGAATTATTGCGGTTAGCAGTGGCAAAGGAGGAGTAGGAAAGAGCACTGTTGCAGTCAATCTTGCTTGTTCTATGGCTCAGCAAGGTTTCAAAGTTGGATTGTTAGATGCAGATATTTATGGGCCTAATACGCCTACTATGCTTGGCGTAGCTAATCATTTGCCTGAGGTTTCAGGATCAGGTGCTAATCAAAGAATTAATCCAATTGATAGTTTTGGAATATCAATGGTATCTATGGGTTTGCTTATTGATGAAGATCAACCAGTGATCTGGCGAGGCCCAATGTTGAATGGAATCATTCGACAGTTCTTATATCAGACTTCTTGGGGTGAAAAAGATTTTTTAGTTGTGGATTTACCTCCAGGTACAGGCGATGCTCAACTATCTCTTGCTCAAGCAGTTCCAATGTCAGGAGTTCTCATAGTTACGACTCCTCAGAAGGTATCTCTACAAGATTCAAGAAGAGGTTTGGCAATGTTTAAAAAAATGAATGTACCAGTTATTGGAGTAGTCGAAAATATGACTGCTTTTATTCCACCAGATCAACCAAATAAAAAATATCAACTCTTTGGAAGTGGTGGAGGGAAGCAACTGGCCGAGGAAAATAATGTTCCTTTATTGGCTCAGATTCCCATGGAGATGGTCGAATTAAATGAAGAGAATGAAGAGAAACCAATTGTTCATAGAGATGCAGAATCAATTACTGCAAAAGCTTTTACTTCTTTAGCAAAAGTTGTTGTTCAGTTTGCACTGTAAGAAAATTAGATTTGAATGATTAATATAATTAGGCAAAACTTTTTTCTTTCAAGAAAACAAAGATTCCAAAGATATTCGAAGAATATTGATTTAATTTTATGGTTAATTCCTATTGGATTAGTATCTTTATCCGTTTTTTTAATTGCAAGTACCCAGCGCCAAGCTGAAAGCTCAAATTGGCATCTTCATTTAATGACTGGGTGCATGGGAATAGGAGTTTCTTTTGTTATTGCGCAGTCACCTTTAGAAAGAATTAGAAAATATTTAATTCCTATTTATTGTTTCTCTATTATTAGTCTTGTTGCTGTTAGTTTCATAGGCACATCAGCCTTTGGAGCACAACGATGGTTAAGCATAGGAGGCTTAAATATTCAGCCTTCTGAGATTGCAAAATTGACATCTATTCTTGTTCTTGCAGGAATTCTTGATAAGCATTCCTTTAATAAGCCATCTAAATTAATAAAACCTTTCAGTGTGATATTGATTCCTTGGCTTTTAGTCTTCATTCAGCCAGATTTAGGTACATCACTTGTGTTTGGAGCTTTTTTATTAGTAATGCTTTATTGGTCTGGGATGCCTTTTGAATGGGGATTACTGTTTTTGTCAGGAATAGTAACCGCAATATTGACGGGTGTTTTTCCTTTGATGCTTTTTGTTTGGATTCCTTTCCTGGGATATTTGGCTTTTAGATCTCTTTCTAAAAAGAAATCGATTAGCTTAGCAATTATGAGCAGTCAAGTCATGATTGCTTTTCTTACACCTTGGTTATGGATCAATGTTCTAAAGGATTATCAAAGAGACAGATTAACTTTATTTCTTGATCCAGGTAAAGATCCTCTTGGAGGTGGTTATCATCTACTTCAAAGTCAAATAGGTATTGGATCTGGCAGGCTTTTTGGTACTGGTTTGTTACAAGGTCAATTAACCAAGTTAAGTTTTATTCCCGCACAACATACTGACTTTATTTTTAGTGCTTTAGGAGAAGAAACAGGTTTTTTAGGCACAATTTTTGTTATTGCAGCATTCTTTTTACTCATTACTCGATTGTTATCCGTAGCTAAAAATGCTCGTACTGACTTTGAATCTCTTGTAGTAGTTGGAATTGGATCTATGTTTATGTTTCAGGTAATAGTTAATGTTTTTATGAATATTGGATTAGGACCTATTACTGGCATTCCTCTTCCATTTATGAGTTATGGTCGAACTGCATTAATGGTTAACTTTATTGCTATAGGCCTTTGTATTTCTGTTGCCCGAAGAGGTAAATCATTAAGAAAAAGTTTGTGACCAATTCAATAACAATTAGTTCTATTCAGGAAAGAATGGCTGAAGGAGTGCCTAAAGGAAGAGTTGATGAAACAACTGTTCGAAGGCTTTGGTGGGCGGCGTTAGATACTTTGCAAGACGAGATTCTTATGAATATTGATTTAATTGGAGGGATTTGGCTTGCTTCCCCATTACCTGCTTTATATGAGCCAAGATTATTAGATGCTCTTAAAGGATGGGTATGGGCTCCAGATCAATTGGAAAACCTTCAGTTTCAAAGCTTTGGTTTGTTGCCCCCTTCAAAGGCAAGATCAATTCAAAAGCAGACTAATTTATCTTCAGCAAATTTTAATAGGTTCCCATTGCGGAAAGAGGATGGGAATGACCCTTTGTTAATAATTATCACCCCAGAGATTCAATTAGCTCTTGCTTTACATGGTGAACTTGGAGAAAGGAATTTATTAATGAGGAGTGATCATGAGACCTTACATGATGTTTTAACAATGCTTGGATCAAGACTTAAGGAAGAGGATCCTTCACAAGCTGGCGAGCTTTGTAAGGCATTAGAAAATTTAGGACCTTTAAGTAGTAACAATAATGTTCAAAATGAATTTTGGCCTTTGGTGTCAGAAAGATTGGCAGGAGTTGCACCTAGCTTAAATATTCAAACACTTCCCGATAGGAAGAATTCAGGAGAAGTTTCTAATGAGATCAATGGAGAGATATCTCTTTTAGAAGCTATAACCCATGAGGTTCGTACTCCTTTGGCAACAATACGCACATTAATTCGTTCTCTCCTTCGTAGAAGTGATATATCAGAAGTAATAACTAATAGGCTTAAACAAATTGATACGGAGTGCACTGAACAAATAGATCGTTTTGGATTGATCTTTAAAGCAGCAGAATTGGAACGCAATCAATCAAAAAACTCAGGATTAGCAAGAACTGACTTAGGGAATATGCTTCATGCGATGTATCCAGTTTGGAGTAAGCAACTTGAAAGAAGAGGTTTAATCCTTAAATTAGATATTGCTTCAGATTTGCCGCAAGTTTTGAGTGATCCAGAGCAACTAGAATTAATGTTAGGCGGATTAATAGATCGCAATTCAAGAGGCCTTAAATCAGGAGGAAGTTTGGTTTTAGAACTTACTCCTGCAGGGCATAGGTTGAAATTACAAATATTCAGTGATCTACAAAACAATCAAATTCATAAGACTTCCAGAAAAGAGTTTAATTCTGCCTTAGGAACAGTCTTGAGTTGGAACCCTGATACGGGAAGCTTGCAGCTAAGCCAGGGAGCTACACAAAAATTATTAGCAAGCCTTGGAGGAAGACTTGCTAATAGAAGAGATAGCGGTTTGACTGTATTTTTTCCTGTAGCAGAAGCAAAATAAGCTATTTTTTTGAACGAATAATGTTGACGCGTGTGAAGGTTATTCATACGAAGTGCTATAAGCTACAAATCTAGGTGCTACTTTCGACTTAAAAGAGATTGCTAATTGAGAGCAAAGCCATGACCGAAGGTTTAACAGGCAACTTTCCTCAGAACATTGGCAGTACTGGAGGTCTGCTTAATTCTGCTGAGACAGAAGAGAAATACGCCATTACATGGTCAAGCAAGACTTCTCAGGCTTTTGAGTTGCCTACAGGGGGAGCAGCAATGATGAATGAGGGGGAAAATTTAATGTATTTTGCGCGAAAAGAACAATGTTTGGCTTTAGGTACTCAACTTAGAGGCTTTAAACCTCGTATAGAGGATTTTAAAATTTATAGGATTTACCCTGGTGGAGATATGGAGTTCCTTCATCCAAAAGATGGTGTTTTCCCTGAGAAAGTAAATGAAGGAAGAGTCTCAACTAATCATAATCCGCGTAGAATTGGGGAGAATCCAAATCCTTCCAGTCTTAAATTCAGCGGAAAGAAAACTTACGATTCTTAGATCAAAGAATCTTGAATTTTTTGCATCGTCTCGTTTAATTTCTTGAACTGCGATGATGCAAGTATGGATAGAAATAAAAAAGCCAAATTTTTAGAAGCTGCTGCAAAGGGTTCAAGTTTTATACCTTTGTCAGAAAGTTGGCCTGCAGATTTGGAGACGCCACTTACAACATGGTTAAAAGTGGGCCAAGGGAAACCTCCTGGAGTCTTATTGGAATCGGTTGAAGGAGGAGAAACATTAGGGAGATGGAGCATTGTAGCTTCAGACCCTCTTTGGATTGCTACTGCCCGAGGTGATCGATTAACTCGTAAATGGCGTGATGGTCGATTGGAAGAAGAAACCGGTGATCCATTTCAGATTCTTAGGAACTGGCTGAAGCCCTATCGATCGCCTGTTCTTTCTGAATTACCCTCTATAGGTCAACTTTATGGAATGTGGGGATATGAATTAATTAAATGGATTGAGCCAAAGGTTCCTGTGTTTTCTGCTAGTGAAAAAGATGTTCCTGATGGGATTTGGATGTTTATGGATAAAATCCTTATTTTTGATCAAGTTAAACGTTTGATTACAGCAGTTTCATATGGGGATTTAACATCAAATGAAGATGTAGAGCATGCATACTCACTTGCATTAAAAGGCATATTTCAACAAAAAGATTTGATGACTAAATCGCTTGATTTAGGCAAGCCATTGAAGTGGAAAAAAGGTGCAGGAGCTTTGCCATCAACAAAGAAAAATTGGACTAAACTAAAGTTTCAAGAGGCAGTTAATCAGGCAAAAGAATTTATAGCTAAAGGAGATATTTTTCAATTAGTAATTAGTCAAAAATTGAAAGCGACTGTTTCAAATAACCCTTTTGATTTATATAGAAGCTTAAGGATGGTGAATCCTTCTCCTTTTATGGCTTTTTTTGATTTCGGTGATTGGCAATTAATTGGTTCCAGCCCAGAAGTAATGGTAAAAGCAGAACCATTTAATAAAGAAATTTCAGTTAGTCTTCGCCCTATAGCTGGCACTAGACCAAGAGGTAAAGATGAGCAACAAGATCTTAAATTTGAAGTTGATCTTTTAGCTGACCCTAAGGAAAGAGCAGAGCATGTAATGCTTGTCGATTTAGGTCGAAATGATTTAGGCCGTGTTTGTAAGACAGGTACTGTTGAGGTTAACGAATTAATGGTTATTGAGAGGTATTCGCATGTGATGCATATAGTTAGTGAGGTAAAGGGATTACTGCGAAAAGATAAGGATGTTTGGGATCTACTCATGGCGGCTTTCCCTGCAGGAACTGTAAGTGGAGCTCCAAAAATCAGAGCAATGCAATTAATAAATGAGTTAGAGAGTGAGCGAAGAGGTCCTTATTCAGGTGTATATGGATCTGTTGATTTAAATGGCGCATTAAATACTGCAATTACGATTCGTACTATGGTTGTTACTCCTAATTCCAATGGTGGCTATAACGTTGAAGTCCAAGCCGGAGCAGGTGTAGTTGCTGATTCAGTTCCCATTAAAGAATATCAAGAGACCTTAAATAAAGCCAAAGGAATGCTTACAGCTTTGGCTTGTTTGGAGCCTAATTAGTTATGAGTATGTTGCTTCTATTAAAGGGATTTGAAGTAGAACTTTTTACTGGTTTACCTAATGGAGAGCACGTTGGTATTGCGGCTTCTGCAACAAATGATTTACCTGGTTTTGTTAAAGAACCTGATCAGAGAAACATTGAATTTATTACAGCTCCGAACAAAAACTATTCAATTTTGAAGGAAGCTTTAATTACACCAAGAGTATTACTTAGGGAGTGGTTGGCATTACACAACCTAACGATTTTGCCAGGAAGTACACTTAATTTGGGATGTAGTAGAAGTTTTGAGCGTTCAGATGATTCTAATCCTTATCATGAATTGATAGAAAAGAATTATGGAACAAAAGTCGTCACAACTAGTGTTCATATCAATTTAGGAATAGAGAAGTTATCTAATTTATTCTCTGTACTTCGTTTGGCTCGTTGTGAGGCCAGTTTATTTCTTGCTTTAAGCGCAAGTTCTCCTTTTTTATATGGATTACCTGCAGGAGCACATTCACAGAGATGGATTCAATTCCCAAAGACCCCTAAAGAAGTACCTCTTTTCTTAAATCATGAGCATTATGTTAATTGGATTTTGAATCAGCTTTCTAATGGGACAATGTGGAATGAACGTCATTTCTGGTCTTCAGTCAGGCCTAATGGCCCTAGCCGACCTCATGATTTGAATAGACTTGAGTTTAGAATTTGTGATTTAATTACCGACTGTGACTTGCTTTTGGCCATTACCGCTTTATTGGAGCTACGAGTTCTTAGTTTGATAAACCAATCTGAACAGTTTGATCCTTTGATAGTAAGTAAGCTGAATACCAGTGAGCTTGAATCTTTAAGCGATTTGAACGATATGGCAGCAGCTAAAGATAGTCTTGATGCTCCTCTTCATGATTGGCGTAATGGGAAGCCAATTATTTGTCGAGATTGGATAGAGCAAATATTAAATGATGTCGCACCTTTGGCTTGTGATTTAGGTATGAAAGAATTACTTTTACCAATTTACTCTGTTTTAGACAAGGGAAACCAAGCAATGAGATGGCTTCAAAGTTATGAAGAAGGTGCTTCTGTAAATGAATTGATTCAACAAAGTATTGTTGCTATGGAAGACGAAGAAACCGCTTCATATAGCAAAAAGGTCATTTTATGAAGATGACACAATCCAATCCTCCAGATGCTTCTATACCTAATGCTTCTATACCTATAGATTCAACTAACTTGATTTCACCGAACGATGGTAAATCTGATCCTGGACGTTTGTTGAAACAAAGATTGGAAATTGTTGAAGATTTATGGGAAACCGTTTTAGGTAGTGAATGCCCATCAGAACAAACGGAACGTCTTTTACGACTTAAAAAATTAAGTGACCCTAGTGTTCTAGATGCGAAAGAACAAGCCAACCAGAGCAGTGAAATTGCTGAGTTAATTAGTCAGATGGATCTTGCAGAGGCTATCTCTGCAGCTCGTGCTTTCTCTTTATATTTCCAATTGGTCAATATTCTGGAACAACGGATTGAAGAAGATAGCTATTTAGAGTCAATGAATGGCTCTAAGAGTATTGATTACAATTGTGATTTAGATCCTTTTGCTCCTCCGCTTGCTAGTCAGACTTCTCCTGCAACATTTACAGAATTATTTCAACGCTTACGTCGATTAAATGTCCCGCCAGGCAAGCTGGAGGGCTTGCTAGGAGAAATGGATATTCGCCTTGTATTTACTGCGCATCCAACAGAAATAGTAAGACATACTGTTAGGCATAAACAAACTAGAGTTGCGAGTCTTTTACAGCAATATCAGTCTGATTCTTTTTCATCAGTTTCAGATAAAGAGAATCTTAGATTGCATTTAGAAGAAGAGATTCGTTTGTGGTGGCGTACTGATGAACTTCATCAATTCAAACCTTCTGTTTTGGATGAAGTTGATTACGCTCTCCATTACTTTCAACAGGTTTTATTTGATGCGATGCCTAAATTGCGTAGGCGTCTTGTGTCTGCACTTGCAGCTACTTACCCCGATGTTGACATTCCTCAAGAAGCTTTTTGTACCTTTGGCTCTTGGGTTGGTTCTGACCGCGATGGGAATCCATCAGTTACTTCGGAGATCACTTGGAGGACTGCTTGTTATCAACGTCAGTTGATGTTGGAAAGATACATTGGTGCTGTTCAAGATTTAAGAGATCAATTAAGTATTTCAATGCAATGGAGCCAGGTAAGTCCTCCTCTCTTGGAGTCATTAGAAATGGATAGAGTTCGATTCCCTGAGATTTATGAGGAACGAGCTGCTCGCTATAGACTAGAGCCTTACAGATTAAAATTAAGCTATACATTGGAGCGGTTACGCTTAACTCGTCAACGCAATAAACAACTTGCAGAGGCAGGGTGGAAAACCTCTCCTGAAGGAGTGGCTTCATTGGACCTTGGTAATAATTCTAATGAAAGTATGCATTATGAATCATTTCTTGAATTTAGAAGTGATTTGGAATTGATTAGAAACAGCCTGGTAAGTACAGACTTAAGTTGTGAATCTCTTGATACTTTATTGACGCAGGTTCATATTTTTGGTTTTTCATTAGCTAGCCTTGATATTAGACAAGAAAGTAGTAGACATAGTGATGCGATTGATGAATTAACAAAATATTTGAATTTAGATAAGTCTTATGGAGAGATGGACGAGGATGAGAAGATTACTTGGTTGATGGACGAATTGAAAACTCGTAGACCATTAATCCCTGCTGCCGTTAATTGGTCAAAAAGTACAGAAGAAACTTTTGATGTACTCAAAATGGTACATCGTCTACAAAAAGAGTTTGGTAGCCGTATATGTAGATCATATGTAATTTCGATGAGTCATACGGCCTCTGATTTGTTAGAAGTCCTTTTATTAGCGAAAGAAGCAGGGCTGGTTGAGCTTACTGGCGGAACGGCAGATTTGTTAGTGGTACCTTTATTTGAGACTGTTGAGGATCTGCAACGAGCACCTGAAGTCATGGAAGGACTTCTAAAGTCAGAGGTTTATAGAAAATCATTACCTTGTGTTGGGGAGAAGTCTCAGCCCTTACAGGAGGTTATGCTTGGTTACTCAGATAGCAATAAAGACTCTGGATTTTTATCAAGCAATTGGGAGATTCATAAGGCTCAAATAGCATTACAGGATCTTGCAAGTAGGCAAGGGATTGCTTTGCGTTTATTTCATGGAAGGGGAGGATCTGTTGGCAGAGGTGGAGGTCCTGCTTATCAAGCAATACTTGCGCAACCGAGCGGAACTCTTCAAGGACGTATCAAAATTACGGAACAGGGTGAAGTTCTTGCCTCTAAGTACAGCTTGCCAGAACTTGCTCTTTACAACCTTGAAACTGTTACTACGGCTGTTCTTCAGAACAGTTTGGTAACGAACAAATTGGATGCTACTCCTAAGTGGAATGATTTAATGACAAGACTTGCTGCTCGTTCTCGAGAACATTACAGAGCACTAGTGCATGAAAATCCTGATCTTGTCCAGTTTTTTCAAGAAGTAACACCGATTGAGGAAATTAGTAAATTACAGATATCAAGCCGCCCTGCTCGTCGTAAGAGAGGTGCGAAAGACTTGTCAAGCCTTAGAGCAATTCCTTGGGTTTTTGGCTGGACACAGAGTCGTTTTCTATTACCAAGTTGGTTTGGAGTAGGCACCGCTTTGGCTAAAGAAATTGACCTGGACCCAGATGCAATTCTACTTCTTAGAGTTCTCCATCAGCGTTGGCCTTTTTTCCGTATGTTGATATCAAAAGTAGAAATGACTTTATCAAAAGTAGACTTAGAAGTTGCTAATCACTATATGATCAGCCTAGGAAGAGAAGATAATCGTGAATCTTTTGAAGCTATTTTTTCAACTATTGCATCTGAGTATAATTTGACTAAGAAATTAATTCTTCAAATAACAGCGAAATCTCGTTTATTAAGTGCTGACCCTGCTTTGCAGTTATCCGTTGATTTGCGTAATAGAACGATAGTGCCATTGGGTTTTCTCCAAGTTGCTTTGTTGCGACGATTACGTGATCAAAATCGTCAGCCACCTATGAGTGAGTCTTCTTTTATTGAACGTGATACAAAGCGTACTTATAGTCGAAGTGAATTATTGCGTGGAGCTTTATTAACGATTAATGGAATTGCAGCAGGTATGAGGAATACTGGTTGAATTTTGCTTAGTCATCCTTATCGCTATTCCAATGCTCCAAAAATTCCTGATGGTTTTATTTGGGAAACTAAAGAATATCCTTCACCTCAATCAATTAATAGCCTTTTAGCTAAGTGCAATTTGGAAACTCACCCTCCAAAGCGTTTATCTTTAGCATTGAAGAAAAGTGATTGCTATTTAAGTATTGTGAAAGAGAGCAATGGGAATTTGTCAGGTTTTGTAAGAGTTACGAGTGATAAGGGGCTAAATGCCAATCTTTGGGATCTAGCAGCTGAACCAGGTGAACATCAAGAAGAGTTAATGAATGTTTTGGTTAATAGAGTTCTTCAGATTATTAGACAGAAGATGCCAGGTTGTAGTATTTCAATCCCAGCACCGTCAATAGCATTAAAAGCATTGAAATCACAAGGATTTTTACTTGATCCAGGAGGGATTAGAACTATGGGCTTAACTCTTTAAAAATTTAGCTTTATTAAGTAACGAGCATGGAGGGACTCGAACCCCCGACTCTCAGAACCGGAATCTGATGCTCTATCCAGCTGAGCTACATGCCCAAGATCGGCTATATGCCGGGGAAATGAGGCTAAATTCCCAATACCCCATTATTATCAGTTTACCTAAGGATTTCACAAGGAAAGATTCGGCTTCATCATCTAGAACTCAATTGCTTTCGTAATTACAAACGGTTTCAACTTGAGTTGACCGAAGATCGTTTATTGGTCATAGGGTCTAATGGCATTGGAAAATCTAATCTTTTAGAAGCTGTTGAATTAATAGGAAGCTTGCGCTCGCATCGTTCAAGTAGAGACCAAGATTTGATTTTATGGAATGAAAGTAATGCTTTTGTTCGTGCTATTACAAGTGAGAAAGATAAACTCTTGTTGGAACTTAGAAAACGAGGAGGTAGACAAGCGTTTCGAAATAACAAGCAATTAGTTAGATTGATCGATCTTATTGGTCCTTTGAGATGCGTTGGTTTTAGTGCTTTAGATCTTGACTTGGTTAGAGGAGAACCAGCATTGCGTCGTAATTGGTTGGATAGATTGGTTCAACAACTTGAACCTGTTTATTCAGAATTAATTAGTCGTTTCAGTAAGTTATTGCGACAAAGAAGTCAGCTTTGGTATCAACTTAAAGATGTTTCCAACAAAGATCGGGATGCTCTTTTAGATGCCTTTGATGTTCAAATGGCGTTAATTAGTTCACGAATTCATCGGAGACGAACTCGTGCATTGAAACTTCTACAGCCACTAGCAGCTATTTGGCAAAAACGACTTAGTAATGATCAAGAGATTTTGCAGCTTGCTTATGTGCCTGGAAGCCAATTACAAGGTGAAGAAGAAGAATTAGTTTTGCGAAATTTAATAGAAAAAGAGTTGCTTGAGCAGCGAGTGGAGGAAGAAAGACTTGGAACTTGCAAGGTAGGACCTCATAGAGATGAGATTAGGTTTTTATTGAATGGTGTTCCTGCTCGACGCTTTGGCTCTGCGGGTCAGCAGAGAACCCTTGTATTGGCTTTGAAAATGGCGGAATTGGAATTAATTGGAAAAATTTATGGAGAGACTCCAATCTTGCTTTTAGATGATGTTCTAGCTGAACTTGACCCTTATAGACAATTAATGCTTCTTGAGGCTGTAGGTAAAAAGCATCAATGTTTAATTAGTGCTACTCATTTAGATGGATTTGAAGGGGGATGGAAGAAACATTCCCAAGTCTTGAAATTAAAATCTTCTAATTGAGAACCATAGGTCAGTTAAGGTGAAAAACTATTTGAATTTCTCATGGAGCATCTTTTGTCTTATTTACATCCGAACCCTGGATGGAACTCAAAACAAATTGAAGGAAGATGTCAATCAAGTATTTCAACTTCGTTTGAAATGATAGGCAAACATTGCATTTTAGAGCTTTACGATTGCAATAAAGTCAAACTAAATGATGAGGCTTTTGTTAGAACTAGTATCACAATGTCTGCTAAAGCAGCGGGTGCGACATTAATTAATCTGATGACGCATAGATTTTCTCCTCAAGGTGTTACTGGACTTGCTTTATTAGCAGAGTCTCATATCTCTATACATACATGGCCAGAGATTGGTTATGGAGCTGTTGATGTTTTTACTTGTGGAGATCATACAATGCCAGAAAAAGCATGTAAAATATTTATAAAAGATTTTGATTCTAATAGTTATAGTCTAAGAAGTCTTAATAGAAAAAGTTCTAAAGGTTTGGTGAATTCTTTCAATAATTAGCTACTTAAGAATCCATTTTCAAATACTAATTTTCCGCTGTAAATTCGTATTTTTATGTTTTATTCCCTAAGTCTCGATTTAATTTCCCACTAACTAGACCTTCTAAATCAATGCTTACTGATGTGAATCCAATAGATAAGAAATACTGGACAATTGCTTCTCTATTTAAGACTTGAATTAATTCTTCTATTCGTTTTGGAGGAACTTCAATCCTGGCTCCTAACCCTTGGATTCTTACTCTGACTTGCTTATAACCTTTTTGAACTAGCCATTGCTCTGCTTTGGCTATTTGTTTTAAACGTTGCGAACTTATCGATTCACCATAAGGGAAACGTGAGGCTAAGCATGGTTGAGATGGTTTATCCCACCATGGAAAACCTAAGGCTTTGGAAATTGCCCTGACCTCGAGTTTTGTGATTTTTAGTTTTGCCAAAGGGGAAATTACACCCGCTTGATTAGCTGCCTCTAGGCCAGGTCTAAACTCCTTAAGATCATCATGGTTGACTCCATCTAATACTTGAGAGTTTTTCGATGAAATTGCGATAGCTTTTAAATGATTATGTAATTCTTTTTTACAGGCAAAACATCGATTCTTAGGATTTTGATTATAAGCAGGATCATTTATTTCATTAGTTAGACATTCTCGATGTTCAATACCAATCCAATTTGCTTGTTGTCGTGCTTCTTTAAGTAGATAAGGAGCAAGGGAAGGAGATACACCTGTGACTGCAATAGCTTGTGCTCCTAGTTGCTCTTTTGAAATAGCAGCAACAAGTGAACTATCAACACCTCCTGAATAAGCAATAAGAATATGATTGAGATTTTTTAAAAAATCTCTTAACAACTCTAATTTGTGTGCTTCAGGCTCAGTTAATGGCTCTATTGGACGAAATTCCACTGTTTTAGGATTTCAAAGAGGGCTATCTTCATGGGAGGATCTAGTTAAGCTCTAATGGTAATTAGGTCCTTGAATGGAGTCAAAGAAGGACGATGCCAAAATATCATCTAAGTTAGAGACTAAACGCTCTTCTAATGGAAGAGGTATTGGTATCGTTACGGCTTCTGATAGTCAGGACCGCAATCGAGGCCAATTACATATTTACGATGGGGATGGGAAAGGTAAAAGTCAGGCTGCATTAGGGGTGGTTTTAAGAACTATAGGTTTAGGTATTTGTGAACGCAGACAAACAAGAGTCCTTTTACTTCGTTTTTTGAAAGGGCCAGAACGAGCTTATGATGAAGACCCTGCTATAGATGCTTTGCAGCAGGGTTTCCCCCATTTAATTGATCAAGTTAGAACTGGAAGAGCAGATTATTTCACGGCTGAAGAAAAAAATAAATTTGACTTTCAAGAAGCTCAAAGAGGGTGGGATATCGCTCGAGGAGCTATTGCTAGTTCTCTTTATTCAGTTTTAGTACTCGATGAATTAAACCCAGTTTTGGATTTAGGTTTATTGCCTGTAAAAGATGTTGTTGAAACAATTGCTTCTAGGCCAGGTGAAATGGAAATTATCGTCACGGGTCGCGGAGCACCTTCTGAATTAATTGATATAGCTCAATTACATTCTGAAATGCGCGCACATCGGCGCCCAGAAATAAATGAAGATGTTTTTATCCCATCTAATTTGTGTGGAATTGAAATATATACAGGAGAAGGGAAGGGAAAATCAACTAGTGCTTTGGGGAAGGCTTTACAAGCTATTGGTAGAGGAATTAGTCAAGATAAAAGTCATCGCGTTTTGATATTGCAATGGTTAAAAGGAGGAAGTGGTTATACCGAAGATGCTGCTATCGCAGCTTTGCGAGAGATTTATCCTCATTTAGTGGATCATCTTAGATCTGGTCGTGATGCAATTGTATGGAGAGGTCAACAACAACCTATTGATTATGTTGAGGCAGAAAGAGCATGGGAGATTGCTAGTGCGGCAATTTCTAGTGGTCTTTATAAAACTGTAATTTTAGATGAATTAAATCCAACGATTGACTTGGAGCTACTTCCTGTAGAACCGATAGTACAAACTTTATTGCGTAAACCTTCTGAGACTGAGGTTATTATTACAGGAAGATGTAAAAATCAACCTGCTTATTTTGATTTAGCGAGTGTTCATTCAGAGATGGTATGTCACAAACACTATGCAGAAAAAGGAGTGGACTTAAAGCGAGGAGTTGATTATTAATTATGTAATCAACTTAATTAAGACTTTCATTCCATGCATTTAATCCCCCGTTTATATTTATTCCTTGAATACCATGTAAGCTTAATCTAGAGATAGCTTCTAATGATCTTTTCCCAGATTGACAGTAAAAATATATATTATTATTTTTTGATAAAGTTTTCAGCTCATTAATAGAAGAACTATTTTCAATAATATCTAATGGAATACATTTTGAGCTATCTATCTTGTTAATTTCATGTTCATAGTAATTTCTTACATCAATTAGAATTATTCTATTTATATCCAATGCTATCAGCCTTTTAAGATCACTAATGCTTATAGCTTTAACTGATGCTTGCAAAGATTGCTCCTTGACTTCTTGATTGAAACAGTAGCCTTTATATTCAATAAGATTTTTAATATATTTATTAGTATTATTCGATTTTAAATTTATTTCTTTAAACTTCATTGATAATGCATCAACTATTAATAGTCTTCCATTAAGATTCCTTCCAATCTTAGTAATTATTTTTATAACTTCAGTTGCTTGAATTATTCCTATTAATCCTGGTAAGACTCCTATAACTCCAGCTTCTGAACAACTTTCTAGTAAATTACTTGGGGGAGGTTCTGGTATTAAATCTCTAAGATTTGGACTTTCTGAATCCATATTGAATATTGTTACTTGACCTTGAAATTTTGAAATAGCACCATATACATTTGGTTTTCCGAGAATAACGCAAGCATCGTTAATTAAATAACGGCTAGGAAAATTATCTGTACAATCACATATAATATCAAATTTACTTATGAGTGCTAATGCATTATCTTTACTTAAAATTACTTTATAAATATCCACTATACAAAATGGATTTATTTCCAGAATTCTGGACCGGGCAGAATCGATTTTTGGCTTGCCAAGCCAACTAGAACCATGGATTATTTGTCTTTGTAGATTGGATGAATCTACTAAATCAAAATCAATAATTCCAATACGCCCTATTCCTGCGGCAGCTAAATAAGTTAATAGTGGTGATCCTAGTCCTCCAGTCCCAATACAAAGTACAGAACTTCCTTTCAGAAGCTCTTGCCCCTTTATACCTATTTCATCTAATGAGATATGTCGCGCATACCTGGCAAGTTCTTCTTGCGTTAACTTCAAAGGATTTTCCTCCATATTTTAAAAAACAAAGCAAGACATTTCCCTAAGCTTTTATTTTTTTAAATTAAAGATTACTTCAATTTCTTCAAATTGTTGATGATCTTTTATCCACCAGGCTTTTATATCACCAGAACAATCGATAATTATGCTGAGACCAGATTTTCCGGCACAATAAAGATCAGTTTGTGATGGATTGGCATTACTTTGTGGATGAGAATGTGCGCTCCCTAATATTTTCCATTGCTTGCCTCTTGCCCATTTTTGGGCTGCTATTTGTTCTTTGGGGTCAATAGCAAAGCGATTTTGCTTTGATAGTTTAAATAATTGATTCTTGTAGATATCTTTTTGAAAAGAGATGCTGGGTTCCCAGATATTGCAACATGGCCAAATCATTTGAACTTGGTAAGAAATAGCTCCTTGAGAATTCTTTAGCTCTTTTGTATTGCCTATTAATAAAGCACAACCCTCAATGGGGCGAACAGCTAGTAGTGACTGCCTTAGGATGACATCACTATTTTCAAGAAGCTCAATAATCTTGGGAATTTTCATATAAACAGCTGTGGAAGTTCGGGATCCTCTCTATATGGGTTCGGGATTATCTGTATTTTCACCCTGGCATTAAAAAGATTAGTTCGATAGGGTCTAAATGAAATCGCTTAGTAGCTTGTGTTCATGTCTGATGTTCCTCCTGAGTCAAAAGAAGGTTCCACTTCAACTGAAGCCGCTGGATTCTCTGAGCGCACTGGTGAAGTAATGAATAAGGTAAATGAAACCCTTGGGAAGATTGACTGGACCCAGATGGGTAAGTATGGCAAAGCAGCAGGCATTCTTGCTGTTGTAATTCTTGCTCAAGTTCTTATTAAAATAGTTATTGACACAATTAACTTTTTCCCAATCTTACCTGGATTGCTTGAGCTTTTAGGAGTAGTTGTACTTTGTCAGTGGAGTTGGCAAAACTTAACTACTAGTGAAAAGCGTACGGCTGTTTTTGAAAAGGTTCAGAATCTAAGGCAAGAATATTTAGGTTAAATACATACCTTCTCATTTTATTCTGAGATTAAGTTGATTTAATAGACTTAACGATTGTTCTATATAAGAACCTGCAAATATATTTGCATGATTTATAACATGGTAAAGGTTATAAATAGTTTCTCTATCCTTTGAATCACTTTTTAGTTTCCATATTGATTCATAACCTATATAAAATTCTGGCGAGAAACCGCCAAAAAGTTTAGTCATTGCAATATCTACTTCCCTATCTGCCCACCAACTTGCCGGATCAAAAATTATACCTTGCCTGTTTTTGTTGACCCCAGCATTGCCACCCCATAGATCGCCATGAACTAAAGAAGGCTTTGGCTCATGCTTATCTAATAAGAAAATGATTTTTTGAAGAAGATTTTCGTAATCAGAAAGAACTAATCCCCATTTGGCGGCAATTTGTATTTGAGGTATTAAACGTAAAGTGACAAAAAATTTACCCCAATCTGACCCCCAACCTCCTTTTTGCAGACCTGAACCGATAAAGCCATCATTTGACCACCCAAATTTACCAGGATTGTTATCCGAAGAGTTTTTATGTAAGTGAGCGAGACCAATCCCTAGATTTTTTTGATTGTTCCCAGCAAAATTCAACCAAGGAATTACTAATATTGAACAATTTGTCAGTTTTCGAAGAGCAATTGGTTTGGGAACAAATAAATATTTTTTGTTTGAATACTTTCTTAGTGAGGTAAGGCATGTAGCCTCATATTGAAGCATTGAGAAATTATCTAGAGAAGTTGTCTTGATGAAAAACTCCTCATCATTTTTTAGTTTTATATGCCAGGATTCATGAATGGAGCCTCCTGAGACAGAATCAATTTCATATATTTCTTCCTCAGGGAATGGTCCTTCAGAATTAATTAGCTCCTGTCGAGTGATTTCTTCCATGGATTTTTTTACTTGATTTCGAATGCCCGAAGATGAACCGGTAATTGTTATTGGTGCAGGAATAGCAGGATTAACAGCTGCAGCCCTTCTCGCCCATGAAGGATTACCTGTAACTTTATTAGAAGCTCATCATCAAGTAGGAGGTTGTGCAGGAACTTTTAAACGAGGTGAATATGTATTTGATGTAGGAGCAACACAGGTTGCTGGATTTGAAGTTGGTGGTATTCATGAACGTTTATTTCGTCATTTGGAATGGCCGTTACCAAAAGCAATGATTTTAGATCCTGGGTGTTTAATTGATCTTGCTGATGGACTCCCTCCTATTCATCTTTGGAATAATCCTGAGAAATGGAAAAAAGAACGTCAAAAACATTTTCCTGGGAGTGAATCATTTTGGACTCTATGTAATTTTTTGCACAAAAGTAATTGGTCGATTGCTTCGAGAGATCCAATTTTGCCAATAAGGAATATTTGGGACTTAAGGAAATTAATTAGTTCAGTTCGATTAGAAAATTTACCCTCTACATTTTTTACCCCTTTTTCAATATTTGATATTCTTCGAATTTGTGGATGTCACGAAGATCAACGTTTAAGGAAGTTTTTAGACATGCAATTAAAGCTTTATTCTCAAAAGAATTCTGAATTTACTGCTGCACTTTATGGTGCCACTGTTTTACAAATGGCACAGTCTCCTATTGGCCTCTGGCATCTTGATGGTTCTATGCAGACTCTTAGTGATAATTTGAAGGCCTCTTTTCTGCGAGATGGCGGGAAATTATTATTACGTAATCGAGTTGTTAATTTAAAGACAAATAACGAAAAAAATAATTGGTTTGTGGAAGTAATTGATCAAAGAGGAAAATTTAGAAAATATTGTGCATTAGATATTGTTTTTACTCTTCCTCCTCAATCTCTTCTTGAATTAATGACCATTGATTCTGGATTGCCTATTAATTTTCAAATCAGGCTTAAGAAATTACCCAAGCCTAGCGGAGCTGTAGTGCTATATGCCGCCATTGATAGAAACTTAATACCTAATAATTATCCTTCTCATTTACAATTGGCTTCAAAAAATTTTGTTTCTATATTTATATCTATAAGTCAAAATGGAGATGGAAGAGCACCAAAAGGCCAAGCGACTTTGATAGCTAGTGTTTTTGTAGATATAGACAATTGGTTTAATTTAAGTAAAGAAAGTTATCAATTTAAAAAGCAAAAATTGCTTTTAAAAATAGTTGAGGAGTTAAGTAATTACTTTAAATTTGACCCAAAAGATTTGTTACATCAGGAATTGGCAACTCCTATGAGTTTTATGAAATGGACAGGACGACCTAAGGGTATTGTTGGTGGGCTTGGACAGAACCCATTAATGTTTGGCCCTTTTGGATTGCCAAGTAGAACCCCTATGAAGGGTTTGTGGTTATGTGGAGATTCTATTTATCCAGGCGAAGGAACTGCTGGTGTTAGTCAGTCTTCATTGATGGCATGCCGTCAATTAATTGCTAATAGAGGACTTAAAGAAATTGTTATAGATTAATTAGTTTAGGAAATCTGGTCTAATCAATTTAGTTTTCTCCAATTCTTCCTTTAAGGAGGACCATTTTTTTGAAATTATAGTTTCTTCTAACAATTTGATTGCTTCTCTGTATGAATCGATTGATTCGATAATTGCTTGGTAATTATTTTTCATCATTGAGACACCTAGTGCAGGATTCCCGCCGCCAATTCTTGTAGCGTCTTCAAAACCACTAGATGATATTGATTTAGCAAGATTCAAAATAGATTCATCTTTTTCCATAGAAACTGTTTTCAATAAAGCGGCACTTACAAGAACTGGTAAATGAGAGATAAGAGCTACAGCTTTATCATGAGCAGTCGCTTCAGTCGTAATCCATTTGCAACCAATCGAAACTGCTAATTCTTTAATTATTTCAATTGCTTCTGCATTAGTTCTTTCTTCTGGAGTGCAAACCCAAGGTTTCCCTTTGAAGAGGTTTTTAGTACCTGCTTCTACTCCTTCGTTATGATTTCCAGCCATCGGATGACTTGGAACAAATGCCGGATGAAGTTCTCTCCAGACTTTTACAACAGGTGCCTTTACGGATCCAACATCAGTTAATACAGAATTAGAAGGTAATTTTCTAATTAATTCTGAATCTGGCTGGATTAAGTCCCTTAATGGCAAGGCAAGAATCACTATCTCGCAATTTTTTAGCATCTTTGGATCTGTACTCACTAATTGTGCGAGCCCTCTGGCTTTTGCTCTCAGAGCCGTACTTGATCGATGAGTGATTCCAACAATGTTATGCCCCAGAGCTTTTAGATCTAGTGCTAAAGATCCACCTATTAGCCCTAATCCAACGATTCCAATAGTTTTAGATTTGATTTGTTTGTTCTTCATGTATGTTTTTTTGTTTATATGTGTTGAGCCATAGACCAAGATGGAGGGTAAGGCTTTTGAGAATATTAGGCATTTTCAATGTTGGAGGCTCATGCTCATCATCATCTAAAGCAGTTGCTTCAAGATGAAATTTCTATTTGGCCTCATAATTTAACTTTGAGCCGTCTTATTGGTAGAAGTTTGCGCCGCCGAGATAATTCTTTGTTTCAACTCCCAATTGGCAGCCAAGAGTTCTGGTGGCCTGGACTTTTAATACCACTTTGCTTGGAAAGTTCCGATGCTGTTTTAGTTCTTTCTTCAAGACAACGTAATCGTTTGATCCAGTTTGAATTACCACGATTAAAAAAGAATGGATTTACTTTCTCTGTATGGGAAGGTATTCAACCCCCTCCTAATGGAACAGTTTGGTTGTTGAACTATTGTGATTTTCTTAAAGTTTCTGAAAATAATTACCTTTATTCCAAACAAATTATTATTCCAGAAGCAGAACTTTTTTGTTCTCGTTTAAGGAATGAAATGGCATTGGAAATTAATTATTCAGATTGGGAAAATTTACGAAGAGCACATCCTTCTTTGAATAAAATTATTTTAGAGATTTATCAGTTTTTAACTAGAAAGCTTTGTAAATATTCTTTCTCTGAAGAGACTCAAGTCACTATAGATAATTCCGATTTGTCAACTCTAAAGGATTTTCTTGGGATATTAGGACCGTCTCCGAATCCTTGGCCTTTATTAATTAAGGCTTTAAATCAAGATTGGGCTAGTTGGGGCCAATTGAACCATAAAACACTTCAGTGGAAATGGCATTTACAACCACTTGAACCATTGTTAAACATTCAGAAACTTTATAAAGAAAGTTCAGTCTTAATGCTTGCTGGCTCATGTAGAAACGACTTATTGATATCTGATCTTGAGGCTACGAATTGTTCGTTAAATGTATCTATCCAATTAGGTGGACTTATAAACCAAGAACCAATTCAATTATTTGTTCCTGGGTTACAACCATTGCCTAATACTGAAATATTTGCAGATCATTTATTGGATCAATGTCGAAGATTAATTCTTGGCCGTAAAGGTTTAACGATTGTTTTATTGGATGATGTTCAAGCGAGAAAAATCTTGACTAGTCAACTTGCTGCAGAATTTGGTAGCAGAGTTGTTCATGAAACAACGGCCCCAGAAATTAATGGTGTTGTTTGTTCAAGTTGCACTTGGTGGTTAAACCATCATCAGCAATTACCAGATCCAGAACAGTTGATTTTTGCAATTCTTCCTTTCGCTAGCTTGGAATCTCCTCTGATTGCTGCAAGAGTCAAAGCATTAAAAAGTAAAGGTCGCGACTGGTTTCGCGAATTACTTTTGCCAGATGTTTTAAGTGTAATTCCACAGGCTGTGGATCCAATTAGAAGGAATCAAGGTCGAATTGCAATTCTTGATGGAAGAGTGCGTTCTAGAAGTTGGGGAGATCTGATATTGCAAACTCTTGAACCTTGGATTCCCCTTGAGCGCCTATTACCGAATTAATATTGTTTTATGAGAGTCAAAAATTTACAAATAGCTAATGGGAGAAGCTCAACGTCGAGCTGATAAGGGTATTAGCCCTCGAAGCAAGAAACCAAGCAATTTCAAGAAGAATGAGAATTCTCCAAGAATATTTTCTTGGTTGCCAATTACTCAGAACCAGGAAAGTCTTTTTATTAAATTGACTATTCGTGGTGCATGGATTGGAATTGGCCTTTTAGTTTTATTGTGGATAGTCGTTCGACTAATTGGTCCTTCAGCTGGGTGGTGGGTTCCAGCTGATATTTAGACAATAAAATTGTTATTGTTTAGTACTTATGCGCATATTTCTTATGCAGCTGTCGGTATCTTGTTTGTCCCAGCTTGTTGTGTAGTCGTTTGAGATGTTGCATTTATAGGCTTCATTGAATTCGCACTTACTTCAGACCCTTCTGTGAGTTTTTGCTTGACTAATATTTCAATTTGCTTTTTAGATTTAGGATTTTCTTCAAGCCAAATAATTGTATTGTCACGCCCTTGACCAATGTTATCGCCCTCATAGCTATACCATGCACCCTTACGAGTAACGATATTTGTCTCTTCGGCTAAATCGAGTAGGCATCCAACTGTGCTTATACCCCTTCCAAAAAGAATGTCGAATTCTGCAATGCGAAAAGGAGGAGCGACTTTATTTTTTGCGACTTTTACTTTGGCACGAATTCCATATTCCTCAGTTCCTTTTTTTAAGGTTTGAATACGACGTATATCTAGTCTGACAGAAGCATAGAACTTCAGTGCGTTTCCACCTGTTGTTGTCTCAGGGTTTCCGTATGTGATCCCGATTTTTAGACGTAATTGATTTAAGAAAATAACTGTACAACCTGACTTCCCAATGTTTCCGGTTATTTTTCGCATCGCTTGGCTCATAAGTCGAGCCTGACTCCCTACTGCATGGTCTCCCATTTCTCCTTCGATTTCTGATCGTGGAGTTAAGGCGGCAACAGAGTCAACTACTACCAAGTCAACAGCACCTGAACGTACAAGTTGATCAACAATTTCCAACGCCATTTCGCCTGTATCTGGTTGTGATACAAGTAGATTCTCTACATCTACTCCTAGAGCTGCTGCATAGACAGGGTCTAAGGCATGTTCTGCATCTACAAAAGCTGCGACGCCACCATTGCGTTGAACTTCTGCTATTGCATGTAATGTCAAAGTTGTCTTACCAGAACTTTCTGGACCATATACTTCTACAACTCTTCCTTTTGGATAACCACCACCTAGGGCTAAATCCAGGGTGAGAGCCCCTGTTGAGATTGTTTCAACACGCATCTTAGAAGCGTCCCCTAAGCGCATGATTGAACCTTTGCCAAAATTACGCTCTATTTGACCAAGAACTAGATTTAAAGCCTTTTCTTTTTCTCCAGAACGGGAATCAGCTCGTCCATTAACAGAATTGCTTGATTGGACTGTTTTTACGTCAATTGCCATGGCTATTTTTGAGAATCAAGAGGGTTTTTAGACTGTTCGTTTTGTTGCTTTTAGGAATTCCCGCTGCAGCATTTTGATTAGTACAAGCGTACGCTAACTGATTAAACCCACTTCGCCAAGGGGCGTGAGAAGGTTGTTTGTTCTAGTAGATGAATTTCTGGAGGGATATTCTTTAAATCATTTGGTTTGAGGTATCCCCAACTGGCTAAATAACAAGTGATAGAGCTTAATTCATTAATCTTGATAACTTCTTCGAGTGTTGCTCTTCGGTCTTCAATAAAACCTTTCACAATTCGATTTTTCAATATATTTTGAAGCACGCTTGGTTTATCACCCGATTCATAACCGTATATATATTTTGTTGTTAGGTTTAGATAATTAAGTAGCTCTTTTGTGAATTCAGCACTTTTTGTAGTTAAGACTGCAAATTCAATATCTTCTGTTTCTAATTTTTGTATTCGATTGGTGATACCAGGGAAAGTTTTGTGATGGGCTAACCAATTTTCTAAATCATTAGTGATTGAGTCTCGTCGAATCTCATCTAAGATTTGTTGAAGTTGCTCTGCGTGTAATTTCAATATCTCTAATGATTCGTTTCGGTTTCGTTGGTAATTATCTGCAAAAGCTTTGTAGCCTTCTTCTCTGAGCTTGCTATCAGTTCTCATTAATTCTATTGCTAAAAGGACCATCTCCCATCCGCTTTTAACCCAAGGTCTTAGATATCTAAATGCTTGAGGGACATCATCGGATAAGACAGTCATATTGGACTTATCTCTAACGATTTTTAAAGCAGCTTTTTTTGAACTCCACCAATATTCACAAATTCCATCAATAATGACTCCGTCTAAGTCGAAAATTAAAAGAGGTTTCTTTTCCAATAATTAGTTTTGAAAACTGGGGCGGTAGGATTCGAACCCACGAATGGCGAGACCAAAACCCGCTGCCTTACCACTTGGCGACGCCCCATGGACGATTAAGAGATTCAAAAAATCTCCTAACTTATAGAAATGATTACACATAGAGTCTCCACTATGAAATTTCCTAATGACTAGTTCAGATTTATCAGGATTTCTTGTTCTTGAAATTTGTGATTAAATGATCCTACGATCATTGTTTGGAATGAATCATATTGGAGATGAATTAAAGTTCTAACCAAGGATTTATAAGCTCTTTTGCTTTCTTGATTGCTGGATCCCATCCATCAGGCCAGTCGATCAGCTTTAAATTTTTTTCTTGTGCTTGAATTAAAAACGGTTGTATTAATTTCCGTGCCATTCCACCAAATGCAATACCTTCTGGACGTTGATCATTAGGGAGATAATTTATTGTATGCGCATTAGTTCCACCAGCTAATTGCAGAGGCCCTGGAGGAGCTATGGGACGAATTTTGTTCCAAAGAGAGATAGCAAACTTGCCTGTTCCTTTCCCTAAATCCCCACTCATTGGGCGTCCATCTAATTGCCATAAAGGTTTTTGTCCATATTTACGTAAACATGCATGACGAAGCCAAAGTTCTTGAGCAAGAGTCTCTTCATTAATCCCATGCCCCTCTAATCCACAACTCACAGCAATTCGGTTAAGGGGTACTTCAGATTCAACTATTGCTTTAACAGCCGATTCAAAAGTGCGCTTTCTTCCTGGAGCGGTATGTATTTCGACTGCATCAGGTCGGATTTTGGAAATTAAAGAACCAAATTCTGAAGCATTTAAGTATTGATCTTTCTCTTCAATAATCCCAAGAGGACATGTTGGTAAACAGCGACCACATCCATAGCATTGGTTCTCAATTATTCCTATTTCATTGTGAATTGCATCAGCTGGACAAACTTTTTCACATGGCCTAGAGCAATCTTTTGGACATTTATTTGGATCAAAATAGGCTTTTCTAAAATGAGCATCCTTTCCATCGCTAACACTAACCATCAACCATGGCCTTACACCATGCTCAGATTCAGCCCAATCCAGTCCTTTTTCAGCAGCATTAACTACTGCAATATCTGCAGCGACATCAATACAATTAACTCCTGCTGCTGCATAAACAGCACATAGATCAGTTATTGAAGGAAGATCTTGATTACTTGCACCACAAATTAATTTAACCCAAGTTTGCTTTGAAAGTGCTAAGTCCCCATCAATACAGTTATTTTTTAATTTATTCTTATTAATCACAAGAAGCTTAAGAGTGGATTAGATCACTCATTGATTGCCATTTTAGGCTACGTGAACCTCCCATCTCTACAACAATTTTGCATCGATTTTCTCGTTGGCAAATATTATTGAGATTAAGTAATTCTGATTTAGATAAAACTTGCCCCTCAAGTAACCATAGTAATACGGGAGATTCATTGTTTAAAAATTCATTTAGTTGTGGAATAACTTGTTGAACTTCTCCTAAAGCTCCATTCCTTCCAACACTTTGATGTCCTAGATGAGGAGGTCTAATTCCATGTAATTGGAAAAGAAAAACTTCTGGATCCCCCAGTCCTCTTGCGGAAATAATTTGAGTTCTATAGCCGGCTGCTCTAAGTCTTCTAAGTAATCTGGTTTCCGAGCCACCTTCTAAAGGAGTATGTATAGCTAGACAACCCGAAGCCTCAAGATCTCTTCGGAAATTGCGACCAGAGAGGAAAAGAGGCATCGAATTAGATCAATATTGGTAAGTTTGGCAGTTTCAAGATGATATTTAAAGGTCCCATGGTGGTGTAATCTTATAAATTGCTAAAACTTTTCTGTGCCCGTCCGCTAGCCGGGCCTCCAGAGAGTCAAGCAGGTTCAACGATTGCGTTGAATCTTTTGGTTATAGCAGATAAGGTTTATAGACCTTTCTCTGTAGAGAAACTAATCAAATAAAATTTTGTTTGATCCAGTCTCAGCCAGCTGATTTGCTCCGCTAGCCGATCCGATTTGCTTAATTCGTCTAAACGATTCTAGTTATTTCGGTTAATACAGCGTTTTTCTTATCAGCATTCAAAATAGATCTCTTTTTGGAGATTTTTCACGCTGGCGTTATCTAGCTCTCATGTCAATAGGCATTTTAGGAAAGAAATTGGGTATGTCCCAGTTCTTTGACGATCAAGGCAGAGCTGTCCCGGTCACTTTGATTGAGGCAGGCCCATGCAGAATTACTCAACTTAAGAGTTCTGATACTGATGGCTACTCAGCTGTTCAGATAGGTTTCGGCTTTGTGCGAGAAAAACTTCTAAATAAGCCCTCTAAAGGTCATCTTTCCAAGTCTGGTGAAGGCCTTCTTCGATATCTTAGAGAATATCGAGTTGATGATTTAGAGGGCCTTGAACTTGGAGCGCCTATAACCGTAGGAGATTTTGAGCTTGGTCAAAAGGTTGATGTAAGTGGCAAAAGTATGGGTAGAGGCTTCGCTGGTTATCAAAAACGCCATGGTTTTAGTAGAGGACCTATGAGCCATGGTTCAAAAAACCATCGTTTACCTGGCTCTACTGGTGCAGGAACTACTCCTGGTCGTATATATCCAGGTAAAAGGATGGCAGGTCGCTATGGAGGAAAGAAAATCACAACCAAGGGCCTCACTATTCTCAAGATTGATGGAGATAGAAATCTCTTAGTTGTTAAGGGCTCAGTGCCTGGGAAGCCAGGCTCGATCTTGAATATTTCCCCAGCTAAGCGTGTTGGCTTTCAATCTAAGAAAGGAGTTAAATGATGGCTAACTGTATTGTTCGAGATTGGCAAGGCAAAGAAACTGGTAAAGCAAGCCTTGATTTAAAAGTTGCAAAAGAAACTAGTGCAATTGATTTAATGCATAGAGCTGTTCTGAGGCAACAAGCCCATACTCGCCAGGGTTCAGCTAGTACTCTGACCAGAGCTGAGGTCAGAGGAGGAGGACGTAAGCCTTATAAACAAAAAGGAACTGGTCGAGCAAGACAAGGTTCTATACGTACACCTTTACGCCCGGGGGGAGGAATTGTATTTGGTCCTAAACCTAGGACTTATAGCCTTTCAATGAATAGGAAAGAAAGAAGACTGGCTTTGCGAACAGCCTTTATGGCACGTATTGAAGATGTCATTGTTGTAAAAGACTTCGGCATTTCCTTGGAAGCTCCCAAGACTAAAGAAATTATTCAGGTTTTAAGTCGTCTTGGAATTACTTCTACTTCGAAGGTTTTGATTATTCTTTCAAAGCCATCCGATATTATTCGCTGTTCTATAAGGAATTTGGAACGAGTGAAGCTTATTCAGGCTGACCAGCTCAATGTTTTTGATCTACTTAATGCAAATTCATTAGTGGTTGGAGAAGATGCACTAGCAACTATTCAGGAGGTATATGGTAATGACTGAGAATTTTAAAGGACGTTTAGCTGATGTAATTCGGCGCCCATTAATTACTGAGAAAGCTACAAGAGGTATTGAAATTAATCAATATTCTTTTGAGGTGGATCATAGAGCTGCTAAGCCAGATATAAAGGCTGCTGTTGAACAAATGTTTGATGTGAAAGTCATTGGAATTAGTACTATGAATCCCCCTCGTAAAAGTAGAAGAGTAGGTCGCTTTGCCGGTAAACGAGCCCAAGTTAAAAAAGCTGTAGTTCGTTTGGCAGAGGGCAACTCAATTCAACTGTTCCCTGAGTCTTGAGGAAAAATTAAACATTATGGCAATTCGTAATTTTCGTCCCTATACACCAGGCACCCGAACCAGGGTTGTGACTGATTTTAATGAGGTCACAGAAAGGAAACCAGAACGCTCACTTGTTATTTCAAAACATAGACGTAAAGGTAGAAATAATAGAGGAGTTATCACTTGTAGACACCGTGGTGGTGGTCATAAAAAGCTTTACAGAGTAGTTGATTTCCGAAGGAATAAGCATGGTGTTACTGCCAAGGTTGCAGCTATTCATTACGACCCTCATAGAAATGCTCGTCTTGCATTGTTATTTTATTCTGATGGAGAAAAACGTTATATCCTTGCTCCTTCTGGAATAACTGTTGGTCAGGAAGTTGTTTCAGGTCCTGAATCTCCTATTGAGATAGGTAACGCATTACCGTTGTCTGCTATACCTCTTGGATCAAGTGTTCATTGTGTTGAGTTGTATCCAGGTAGAGGTGGACAAATGGTTCGTAGTGCAGGAGCTAATGCTCAGGTGGTAGCGAAAGAGGGGGAATATGTTGCGTTGAAATTACCTTCTACTGAGGTTCGTTTGGTTCGTAAAGAATGTTATGCAACTCTTGGTGAAGTAGGAAATTCAGAAGTTAGGAATACAAGCCTTGGAAAGGCTGGTCGACGACGTTGGCTAGGTCGCCGGCCACAGGTCCGAGGCAGTGTCATGAATCCTTGTGATCATCCTCATGGTGGTGGTGAGGGCCGAGCTCCTATTGGTCGTGCTGGTCCAGTTACACCATGGGGGAAACCTACTTTGGGTCTTAAGACTCGGAAGCGGAACAAGCCCAGCAATCGCTTCGTTCTTAGGAAACGTCGTCGCGTCTCCAAGCGGAGTCGAGGAGGACGAGACTCCTGATAATGAACACCGTTATGTCTTTTGATTAATTTCCTATGGGACGCTCACTAAAAAAAGGACCTTTTATTGCTGATAGCTTGCTTCGTAAGCTTGAAAAGCAAAATGCAAATGATGATAAATCAGTCATCAGGACTTGGTCTAGATCCTCAACTATTTTGCCAATTATGATTGGTCATACTATTGCTGTTCATAACGGGAAAAGTCATATCCCTATATTTATTACTGAACAGATGGTTGGTCATAAGTTAGGAGAGTTTGCTCCAACTCGAACCTATAGAGGCCATGTCAGAGACAAGAAAGGAGGACGCTAAGGAAATGACTTCATCATCTTCTTCAGTAGCCAAGGCACATGGACGATTTATTCGAGGATCAGCTTCGAAAGTTCGCAGGGTTCTCGATCAAATCAGAGGTCGTACGTATCGAGATGCATTGATTATGCTTGAATTCATGCCTTATCGCTCTACTGGCCCTATCACTAAGGTCCTTCGTTCTGCAGTTGCCAATGCTGAACATAATTTAGGATTAGACCCTTCTTCCTTAATTATTACTAGTGCTTTTGCAGATATGGGTCCTACAATGAAGCGTTTTAGACCTAGAGCGCAAGGTCGAGCTTTTGCTATTAAAAAGCAAACTTGTCATATCAGTATTGCTGTGGCATCTCCATCACAATCAACATCAGCTGGAGGAAAAGATTGATGGGACATAAAATCCATCCAACTGGTATTCGTTTAGGGATTACTCAAGAGCATCGTTCTCGTTGGTATGCCCCAACTAAGATGTACCCTTTATTACTTCAAGAAGACGATCGAATCCGTTCATTTATTAATAAGAAATATGGGTCTGCTGGAATTAGCGAAGTTTTAATTGCTCGCAAGGCCCATCAACTCGAAGTAGAACTTAAAACTGCTCGCCCAGGTGTAATTGTTGGTCGTCAAGGTAGTGGAATTGAAGATCTGAGAATGGGAATTAAAAAGACTATTGGAGATACGAATAGGCAGATTAGGATTAATGTTGTGGAAGTGGACCGTGTCGATGCTGATGCTCATCTTTTGGCTGAATATATAGCCCAACAATTAGAGAAAAGAGTAGCTTTTCGTAGAACAATTCGTATGGCCGTTCAAAGAGCTCAAAGAGCAGGAGTTCTTGGATTGAAAATACAGGTAGGAGGTCGATTGAATGGTGCAGAAATTGCTCGCTCAGAATGGACTCGTGAAGGAAGAGTTCCTTTACATACTCTTAGGGCTGAAATTGATTATGCAACTAAGGTTGCCAGCACCACTTATGGAGTTTTAGGAATCAAAGTTTGGGTATTTAAAGGTGAAGTTCTTCCTAAGGAAGAGCAACCTTTACCTGTTGGAGCCAGCCCTAAAAGGAGAGGGAATAGACGGCCCCAGCAGTTTGAAGATCGTTCAACTGACGGTAAATAAGGAGATTTAAATCATGCTTAGTCCAAAACGCACAAAATTCCGTAAGCAACAAAGAGGCCGTATGCGCGGTGTTGCTACTCGAGGCAATAAAATTGCCTTTGGTCAATTTGCCCTGCAAGCACAAGAATGTGGATGGATTACTTCCAGGCAAATAGAGGCTAGTAGAAGAGCTATGACTAGATATGTCAAACGTGGAGGTCAAATTTGGATAAGGATTTTCCCTGACAAGCCAGTAACTATGAGACCTGCAGAAACCCGTATGGGTTCAGGTAAAGGTAATCCTGAGTTTTGGGTCGCAGTTGTTAAGCCTGGTCGGATTCTTTTTGAAATGGGAGGAGAAGAAATTACTGAAGAAATAGCAAAAGAAGCTATGCGACTTGCTCAATATAAGCTCCCCATTAAAACAATTTTTTTAGCATCGGAGGACCCGCCTAAGGTTCAAAGTCGAACTGATGCTTCTAAAGCTTCTAACGCTACATTGGAGTCTTGATTATGGCTATACCAGACACAACAGAGGTTAGGAAGCTTACTGAAGCTGAAATTTCTAAAAAGATTGAAGACATTCGTCGTGAGCTATTTGATCTTCGTTTTCAGCAGGCAACAAGGCAGTTGTCCAAAACACATCGCTTTAAAGAGGCTCGTGTTGAGTTGGCTCAACTGTTGACAATTCAGAAAGAGCGAAGTTGCTCTACTTCATCCTGATTATTTAATTAGAACCATGGCACTTAAGGAACGAATAGGAACTGTTGTAAGCGACAAGATGAATAAGACAGTTGTTGTAGCTGTTGAAAATCGCTTCCCACATCCTATATATCAGAAAACTGTTAGCCGTACTACAAGGTATAAGGCTCATGATGCAGATAACAACTGCATGGTTGGCGACAGAGTACGAATAAAAGAGACTCGCCCACTCAGCGCTCAAAAACGATGGGCTGTATCAGAAGTCCTCAATAAAGGCATGAAATCTAGGGAGGCAGAAAAATGATTCAACAAGAAACATTTCTCACAGTTGCTGATAATAGTGGCGCAAAACGTTTGCAATGTATTCGGGTTTTGGGCTCTAATCGTCGTTATGCCCATGTAGGCGATGTAATTGTTGCTGCAGTTAAAGACGCAATGCCTAATATGAGCGTTAAAAAATCAGATGTCGTAAAGGCTGTAGTAGTTAGAACAAAAGCCACTATGCGAAGAGAAACTGGAAATTCAATTCGTTTTGATGATAATGCAGCTGTTTTAATTAATGATGATAAAAACCCTAAAGGAACAAGGGTTTTTGGACCTGTTGCTCGTGAACTGCGTGACCGCAATTTTACGAAAATTGTTTCACTTGCTCCGGAGGTAATTTGAATGCTGAACTCACCTCAAAAACATAAACCTTCTCAAGCAGCTAAACGTATCAAGATGCGTATTCGTAAAGGAGATACTGTTCAAGTTATTAAAGGTAAAGACAAAGGGAAAACAGGAGAGGTTATTAAAACTTTGCCTGTAGAAAATAGAGTTATTGTTCAAGGAATAAATCTTCGTACTCGTCATGTCAAGCCTTCACAAGAAGGCGAAAGTGGAAGGATTGTTACTGAAGAAGCTTCTTTGCATGCTTCAAATGTAATGGTTTATTCAACCTCTAAGAAAGTTGCAAGTCGAGTTGAAATTTTTGTTGAAAAAGATGGTACTAAAAAACGACGTCTAAAGAGGACTGGTGAATTGATTGATTGATTCACTAGCTTTCTTTCTTGGGAATTAATTTTTTTTCTGAAGATTTTTCCTTTTTTCTTTTCCATTCTGGCCAAGCCCAGAATTAACTTTTTCACTCATGTCACTTAAAAAGCGTTATCGCGAGACAATTAGGCCAAAACTTCTTAAAGATCTAGGCCTGAAAAATATTCATCAAGTTCCTCAAGTGACAAAAGTCACAGTCAATAGAGGCTTGGGTGAAGCAGCTACAAACTCAAAAGCTTTAGAAGCTTCTCTTGCTGAAATGGCAACAATTACTGGTCAAAAGGCATTGGTTACTAGATCTAAGAAGGCAATTGCAGGTTTTAAGATTCGCGAAGGTATGGCAATTGGTTGTGCAGTAACTCTTAGGGGTGATCGAATGTATGCATTTTTAGAACGATTTATAAATCTTGCTCTTCCAAGGATTAGGGATTTTAGAGGAGTTAATCCAAAGAGTTTTGATGGTCGTGGTAATTACACAATTGGAGTACGAGAGCAATTAATTTTTCCGGAGGTTTCTTTTGACAAAGTTGATGCAATAAGAGGAATGGACGTAACCATTGTGACAAGTGCCCGATCCGATGAAGAGGGCAAGGCTCTTTTGAGTGAGATGGGAATGCCTTTCCGCAATAACTAACCTATACAAAGAAAATTATGGCTAATCACGATCCAATCTCAGATATGCTCACTCGCATTCGTAATGCGAGTGAGAAACGGCATGAGATAACTCGCATACCTGCTTCTCGTATGTCTCATAGCATCGCCAAGGTGCTTCAAAAAGAAGGCTTTATTGCAGAAATCAGTGAAGAAGGCGAAGGTATTAGCAAACAATTAGTTCTTGGCTTGAAGTACAGCGGAAAGCATCGCCACCCAATTATTCGTTCTATGCAAAGGGTTAGTAAGCCAGGATTGAGAATATATAAAAAAACTAGCGGCTTACCAAAAATCCTTGGTGGCCTTGGAGTGGCGATCGTTTCAACTTCAAAAGGTGTCATGAGTGATCGTGATGCACGTAAACAAGGCGTCGGGGGAGAGGTCCTCTGCTATGTCTACTAATAATTAGGAGCTTTTATTATGTCTCGTATAGGCAAGAAACCGATTCCAGTCCCTGAAAAGGTTGACGTTACTATTGAAGGGCTTTTGGTTACTGTTAAAGGACCTAAAGGAGAGTTGAAGAGAACTCTTCCTCAGGGAGTCACTATTAGTAAACAGGAAGACTCTATTCTTGTAGTCCCAGATAGTGATAAGAGGAAATCAAGAGAAAGGCATGGATTATGCAGAAGTTTGGTCTCGAATATGGTTGAAGGAGTTACTAAAGGATATTCGCGAAAATTAGAAATAATCGGAGTTGGATCTAGAGCGCAGGTTAAGGGTAAAACTCTAGTTGTAAGTGCTGGTTATAGTCATCCAGTAGAGGTTGTTCCTCCTGCAGGCATTACGTTTGCTGTTGAAAATAATACTAATGTCACAGTCTCTGGTGTTGATAAGGAATTAGTTGGAAATGAAGCAGCTAAAATCCGTGCAATTCGCCCACCTGAACCTTATAAGGGTAAAGGTATAAAATTTGAAGGTGAAAGAATTATTAGAAAGGCTGGTAAGTCAGGTAAGAAATAAGTTTTATTTATCCAATCTGTTTTTTTAACATGTCCACTATCTCTCGCAAACAACAAACTCAAAAACGGCATAAGAGATTGCGCCGCAATATCTCTGGTACTCAGACTAGGCCAAGACTAGCCGTTTTTCGTTCAAATAATCACATCTACGCTCAAGTGATTGATGATGATGCACAAAATACAATTTGTGCAGCCTCAACACTTGAAAAAGATTTAAAAACAACGCTTAAGTCTAAGGGAAGTAATTGTGATGCTTCTACGGCAGTTGGCACTCTTGTTGCCCAGAGAGCTTTAGCAAAAGGTATCCAACAAGTAATCTTTGATCGCGGTGGGAACATTTACCACGGTAGAGTAAAAGCTCTTGCTGAAGCGGCCAGAGGAGCGGGCTTGGAATTCTGATTCCTCTTATTACTATGACTGACACTAAATCAAAATCTAAAAATACTGAGACCTCAGGCTCGACAAATGTTCCTGCTGCTGCAGAAGGGCAAAAAGAGCATCGGAAAGGCCGAGGGGATCGACGTGGGCGCCGAGGGGATCGACGTGGCCAAGAGAGAGATTCTGAATGGCAAGAAAGAGTTGTACAAATCAGAAGAGTCTCAAAAACTGTTAAAGGTGGAAAGAAGATGAGTTTTAGAGCAATTATTGTTGTTGGAAATGAAAAGGGTCAGGTTGGTGTAGGGGTCGGAAAAGCTGGGGATGTTATCGGAGCTGTAAGGAAAGGAGTGGCTGATGGAAAAAAACATTTGGTAAGAGTTCCTTTAACAAGAAACAATTCAATTCCTACTATTTCCAATGGTAGAGATGGTGCTGCCAGCGTGTTAATCAGGCCTGCAGCACCTGGTACTGGGGTAATTGCAGGTGGATCTATACGTACAGTTTTAGAACTTGCTGGAATTAAAAATGTTTTAGCTAAAAGATTGGGTAGTAAAACCCCACTAAATAATGCTAGGGCTGCAATGGTAGCTTTATCTGAACTTAGGACTCATAAATCCGCGGCCAAAGAAAGAGGAATCTCCTTAGAACAGATTTATTCTTAAAAACAAATGAAACTTTCACTTGATTCTTTAAAACCAAATACTGGCTCTCGTAAACGCAAGATGAGAAAAGGTCGTGGAATTGCAGCTGGTCAGGGAGCTAGTTGTGGTTTTGGAATGAGAGGGCAGAAATCTCGTTCAGGAAGACCAACTCGCCCTGGTTTTGAAGGAGGGCAAATGCCTTTATATAGACGGGTACCTAAGCAAAAACATTTTGAGATAATTAATCAGAAGTCTTATACGGTTGTTAATGTTGCTGCTTTAAATGAATTAAAAGAAGACACAACTGTAAATATTGATTCTCTTGTAAAAGCTAAAATTGTTACTAGTCCTAAGCACCCATTAAAAATTCTTGGAAATGGGAATATAAAAGTCAAATTGACAGTGCAAGCAGCTGCTTTTACATCATCAGCTAAAAGAAAGATAGAAAAAGCTGGTGGAACTTGTGAAATTTACTAATATTTCATTAACCCGAAAGAAGTAACTTTCAAATTGTTTATAGATGCTAGTTAGTCGAGGTCGTAATCCAAGTGCTGGTGAGGTAATAACTCAGTTATTACTGAATAAAGAATTACGGGGGAGGGTCTTAACCACATTGGCCCTTTTATTATTGGTTCGTCTAGGGATTTATATCCCTTTGCCAGGTATTGATAGAGAGGCCTTTAAGACGTTTATCGACCAGGGAGGTCAGTTGATAGGGTTTCTAGATATTTTTACTGGAGGAGGAATTTCCACGCTCGGCATTTTTGCTCTTGGGATATTGCCATTTATCAATGCTTCTATAATTATCCAATTACTTACAGCAGCCTTACCTCAGCTAGAAGATTTACAGAAAAATGAAGGAGAAGCGGGCAGAAGAAAAATTGCACAAATCACAAGGTATGTAGCCTTGGGATGGGGTTTTGCTCAAAGCCTTGTTTTCGCATTGGTACTTAGGAATTACGCGGTTGAGAATCTAAGTGAATTGACATTTGTAGTTCAAACAGCACTTGCATTAGTTACTGGTTCAATGATTGTTATGTGGTTAAGTGAAATAATTACTGAAAAAGGTATAGGGCAGGGAGCTTCATTAGTTATTTTTTTGAATATTGTTGCAACACTGCCTAAGGCATTGAGCTCAACTATAGAAAAAGCACAAACTGGAGACAGAAATGATGTTGTGGGAATAATAGTTCTTTTATTGGTTTTTTTAATAACAATTATTGGAATTATTTTCGTTCAAGAAGGCGCAAGAAGGATACCTATTGTTAGTGCTAAGAGGCAGATAGGAGGTACAGCCTTATTGCCTAATAGACAAAGTTATTTGCCTTTGAAGCTCAATGCAGGAGGGGTAATGCCAATTATTTTTGCTTCTGCATTAATTTTCCTTCCTATAACAATTTCAAATATAGTTCAAAACCCAATTTTAATAAGAATTTCAAGCTCTTTAAATCCAGGGGCATCAAATCCTTGGCCATATGCTTTAACATTTTTTGCCTTAATTTTAGGTTTTGCATATTTTTATGCTTCATTAACAATTAATCCAATTGACATTGCTTCAAATTTAAAAAGAGGAGGGGTGGCAATACCTGGAGTTAGGCCTGGTAGTGCTACAGCTAATTATCTGTCTGGAGTTCAAAATAGGCTGACTTTACTTGGAGGTCTTTTCCTTGGATCAGTGGCAATTATTCCTGCAGCTGTTGAAAGGGCTACAAATGTTCAAACATTTCAAGGCTTAGGAGCTACTTCCTTATTGATATTGGTGGGTGTGGCTATCGATACTGCTAAGCAAGTTCAAACTTATGTTATTTCCCAAAGATATGAAGGACTGGTCCGTCAATAATTCTCTTAAAATCTATTTTTATGTTTTATAAAAATTAAAGATATGAAAAAACGTCTTATTTTTCTTGGTCCACCAGGAGCAGGAAAAGGTACACAGGCGTCACTTCTTTGTCAAAAGAAAGATTTATTGCATTTATCAACTGGGGACTTATTGAGGGCTGAAGTCTCTTCAGAGACTGACTTGGGAAAGGAAGCTCAATTAATTATGAATCGGGGGGAATTAGTTAGCGACGAAATAGTGCTGTCAATTGTCGAAAAAAAATTAATCAGTCAGGCTCAAGGCTGGTTATTAGATGGATTTCCCAGGAATCTTCCTCAGGCAGAGTCCTTAGAAATTTTGTTGAATAAAATTAACCAACCTATTCAAGCGGTAATTTTGATAGAGATCAATGATGAGGTATTAGTTAAAAGACTCCTTGCTAGAGGAAGAGAAGATGATAACGAAGATGTCATTAGGAACCGGTTAGATGTTTACAGGCGCAAAACAGCCCCTTTGATTAACCATTATTCTTCCAAGGGAATTCTTCAAGCTATAAAGGGAGATGCTGATGTGAAAGATGTTTCTAATCAAATACAATTAATTTTAAATTGATCGATGTAGTAGAGTTGTTATTTGTAATTTTGTAGAGCCACACCGTTATGAAGGTGCGAGCCTCAGTTAAGAAAATGTGCGAAAAGTGTCGGGTGATTCGTCGCCACGGCAAGGTAATGGTCATTTGTACTGCTACCCAAAAGCACAAGCAGCGTCAGGGTTAAAACCTGGTGTCAAATTCATTTGACAGATTCAAGAGTTTTTACTTGATTTGTTAGATGATAAAAATTCAACTTTAAAATTGAGTTGAATTTTCTCCTATTTCCTTCTCTAAAAAAGTTAAGTGGCACGGATTGCAGGCATCGACATCCCTCGAGATAAGAGAGTTGAAGTTGCCCTAACCTACATTTATGGCATTGGCCTTACTAGAGCCAAGACTATTCTTATGGATACAGGAGTAAATCCTGATATTCGTGTAAAAGACTTAGAAGATGGAGATGTTCAGAAGCTCAGGGCTGCAACTGAGGGCTTCACTCTTGAAGGTGATTTGCGCCGACAAGAAGGGATGGCACTTAAAAGATTGCAGGACATTGGCTGTGTAAGAGGCCGTCGTCATCGCATGAGTCTTCCTGTTAGAGGTCAACGAACACGAACAAATGCTCGAACTCGAAGAGGTTCTCGCAAAACAGTTGCTGGTAGAAAGAAATAAAATAAATTATACAATTCTAATTTTCTAAATTTTTTTTATAGGCCCAAACAAAACATATGGCCACACCAACAAAGAAATCAGGTTCAAAAAAGACTAAGCGCAATGTCCCTAATGGGGTTGTGCATATTCAAAGTACCTTTAATAACACTATTGTTTCTATAACAGATACTTCTGGAGAAGTTATTTCATGGTCCTCAGCTGGTGCCAGTGGATTTAAAGGGGCAAGAAAAGGTACTCCATTCGCCGCTCAAACAGCTGCTGAGGCTGCGGCCCGTAAAGCTGTTGAACAAGGGATGCGACAAATAGAAGTCCTTGTCCGAGGACCTGGCTCAGGTCGAGAAACGGCGATTAGAGCGTTGCAAGTTGCTGGTCTTGAGATTACCTTGATTCGAGATGTAACTCCTTTACCTCATAACGGATGCAGGCGTCCCAAACGCCGTCGCGTTTAAAACCCATTCACATTAATTTGTGAACCCTTTTTCCATTTTCTCTCCTTTTTAGACCGTTGCCATACCACATTGAACGAATAGAGCATCAAGTCTCTGACAAGCGCTCTCAAACTGGTGTTTTTCTTATAGGGCCTCTAGAACGTGGTCAAGCTAATACTTTGGGGAACTCTCTCAGACGAGTTCTCATGGGTGGGCTTGAAGGAAGTGCTGTAACAGCGGTTCGTATTGCTGGCATTAATCATGAATATGCAACTATTCCTGGAGTTAGAGAGGATGTCTTAGACATACTTTTAAACTGCAAACAGCTTTCAGTAAATAGTAGAAGTGAAGAACTCGAGATAGGCAGGCTTGTTGTTACTGGTCCTGCAGAAGTAAAAGCTCGTGATATTCAATTTTCTTCACAAGTGGAAGTTGTAGACGGTGATAGGCCAATCGCAACAGTTAATGAGGGACATAATCTTGAACTTGAATTACATGTTGAAAGGGGAACAGGATATCGACCAGCTGATAGATATAACGAAGAGACAACATCAATAGATCTTCTTCAGATTGATGCTGTTTTCATGCCTATTGAAAGAGTTAATTTCACAATTGATGAAACTGCAGTAGCAGAAGGAGGCTCTACTAGAGAGCGTTTAAGAATGGAAATAGTTACTGATGGTTCAACTTCGCCAGATGATGCATTAGCTGAAGCGGCCAATCAATTGATTGAACTTTTTCAGCCTCTTGCGACAGTAACTATGGTTGAAGAGGTTCCTGTAGAACCAGAACCTACGGCTGAGGCACAAATTCCTTTGGAGGAATTAAATCTTTCTGTAAGAGCATATAACTGTCTGAAACGAGCTCAAGTTAATTCAGTTTCCGACCTTATGGGCTTTAGCTATGAAGACCTATTAGAAATTAAAAACTTTGGATCTAAATCTGCTGATGAGGTAATTGAAGCTTTAGAACGAATAGGAATAACTATTCCTCAGAGTCGAACTTCTGCTTGAATGGGGCTTATTAATCAGCGCTAGTAAGTTACTTAAAACACAATGAGACACCAACTTAGAGTCCCAAAACTTGGACGACCTGCCGATCAAAGGAAAGCACTTCTTAGAGGATTAACAACACAATTAATCCGAGAAGGTCGTGTAACAACAACAAAAGCAAAAGCAAAAGCAATTAGAGATGAAGCCGAGAAGATGATTACTTTGGCTAAGGAAGGAAGTCTTTCTGCAAGGCGAAAAGCAATCGGTTATATATACGATAAACAGTTGGTTCATGCACTTTTCGATAAGGCGCAGGATAGATATGGAGATAGAGAAGGAGGCTATACAAGGATTGTTAGGACAGTTCCAAGGAGAGGAGATAACGCAGAAATGGCAATTATTGAACTAGTTTGAGCTTTTAAGTTCTTATGAAATAAATTATTTTTCTAGATGTCATCTCTTGAAGCTTCAAGCTTCTATGAAGGTAATTCTTTAATAAAAAGAGTTGCATTATGTATGCAATATGATGGCTCTTCTTACTCCGGTTGGCAAAGACAAAAAAGAGAATTAACAGTTCAATATGTTTTAGAAAAAGCTATTTCTGAATTAGATCCATATAGACCAATTAAAGCTGTAGCGGCAGGCAGAACTGATGCTGGGGTACATGCATCTGGGCAAGTAGTTCATTTTGATTGCTCTGGACATATTCCTGCTAATCGATGGGCGTCGGCATTAAATGGACGACTTCCTAAAACAATTAGAGTTCGAGAATCAGTTCTTTGTTCAAATAAATGGCATGCTTGTCATTCAGCGACATACCGACGTTATAGATACACAATTTATAACGGATGCAAGCCCAATTTATTTTTAACACCTTGGAGTTGGCATCGTTATAGATTTCGACTGGATGAGAAATTAATGCTTCAAGGATTAGAAGAATTAGTAGGATTTTATGATTTTAGGGCTTTTCAAAAAGCAGGGAGTAACAGATCTCATTCATGGACATCTGTTCAAGATGTTCGTCTTGATCGTCAGGGAGATTTATTATTTTTAGAAATTCAGGCCAGTGGTTTTTTGTATGGAATGGTTAGGCTTTTAGTTGGTCAATTAGTTGCTTTAGGTGAGCATAGATTGAGCCTTCAAACTTTTCTAAACAGGTGGAAGGAGAAATTACGGGAGGATATTAGGGATTCAGCACCAGCTCATGGCCTGTGCTTAGTTCAAGTTGGTTATAAAGAAATTCTTTTCTCTAAGAGTGCTTTTCTTGAAAGCTTTCCAAAGTACTCTTTGTTGTCAAATGACCCTCCTAAAGATCCTCTTTAAATAGTTTTTTCAATACTTCTACTTTATTTGAAAGTAAAATGCCATACGAAAGTGTAAAATTGAATTTCGATCTCACTTAAGTCAATCAATATGGCTGGTGAGAATTATTCCAATCTCTATCTGTATTGATAGAGAATTTTTAAAACCGGCATGCCGGGTAGATGAACAAGACAACAATTCCATCAATAGATTCAATCAATCGCCAGTGGTTTCTGGTCGATGCGGAGAATCAAACTCTTGGCAGACTTGCTACAGAGGTAGCTTCTATTTTGAGAGGCAAAAATAAACCTGAGTTTACTCCCCATTTAGACACAGGTGATTTTGTCGTTGTGATTAACGCAGACAAGATCAAAGTTAGTGGGAATAAAGCAGAACAGAAGCTTTACAGACGTCATTCTGGACGTCCTGGAGGCATGAAGGTGGAAAGTTTTAATTCACTTCAAGGCCGCATTCCAGAAAGAATAGTTGAGACTGCTATTAAAGGCATGCTTCCGCATAATGCACTTGGCAGACAACTTTATAGAAAACTCAAGGTTTATAGAGGTTCTGAACATCCTCATTCAGCTCAAAATCCTCAAGTTCTAAAATTAAATCCATCTGCATTAGTTAAATGAACATTTCCACTAATAAACAAGTTGTTTACTGGGGTACAGGAAGAAGGAAAACTTCTGTAGCAAGAGTACGTCTAGTTCCTGGTAAAGGTTCCATTACTATTAATGGAAGACCTGGTGATCATTATTTGAATTTTAATCCGGCTTATTTAGCTGCGGTTAAATCTCCATTAGAAACTCTAGGATTGGGAGATTCATATGATGTTCTGGTCAATGTTTATGGTGGAGGCTTAACAGGTCAGGCTGATGCTATTAAGCAAGGAGCTGCAAGAGCTTTATGCGATTTGTCATTAGATAATAGAAAACCTTTAAAAATAGAAGGTCACTTAAGTCGTGATCCAAGAGCTAAAGAACGTCGAAAGTATGGACTAAAAAAAGCTCGTAAGGCTCCCCAGTTCTCTAAGCGTTAATTGCAATTTTTATTTTTTAATCAGAAACTTATTTATTTTTGAAATGCCAAAATCAGAAATTCATCCAAAGTGGTATCCAGAAGCAAAAGTCATTTGCAATGGAGAGGTTGTTATGACTACTGGTTCAACACAAGAAGAGCTTCATGTTGATGTTTGGAGTGGAAATCATCCTTTCTTTACGGGCACTCAAAAGATTTTGGATACTGAAGGTCGTGTTGATCGTTTTATGCGTAAATATGGAATGTCTACCGGGAGCGATGATTCTAATTCGAAATCAACTAAAAAGACAGATAATATTAGTAATAAGTCTAAGTCTAAGGAATCAGGAGATAATTAATTTTCACCAAAATCTTCAATAAGATGAAGTGTTGATGGGGATGGACTCTTCAACTCTTAAATCAAGACTAGAAACTGCGAAGGCCAGTTTCAGAAGTCTTGAATTGCAATTGGCTGATCCTGATGTCGCATCTGATCCAAAGAAGTTAGAAACTATCGCTAGAGAAAGAGCGCGATTAGAACCGCTTGTATTGGATTACGAGCAATTACAGCATCTTGAACAGGAATTTATTGAGGCCAAAGACTTATATAAAGAGAGTAAAGAAGATAAAGATATGGAATCTCTTGCACAAGAAGAAATGGAAAGGATAGATCTTTTGAAGACAGATTTACTAACTCGGATTACGGTAGCTCTTTTGCCAAAAGATCCTCGAGACAAAAAAAGCGTAATGCTTGAAATTAGGGCAGGAGCTGGTGGAGATGAAGCTTGTATATGGGCAGGAGATTTAGCACGGATGTATGAGCGCTATAGCCAACGAGTCGGCTGGCAAGTAAAACCAATGAGCTCAACTGAAGCAGACCTTGGGGGTTTTAGAGAATTAATAATTTCAGTAAAAGGAGATTCTGTATTTAGTCAGCTTAAATTTGAGGCAGGAGTTCATAGAGTTCAGAGAGTACCAGCAACGGAATCACAAGGACGCGTTCATACCTCAACAGCTACCGTCGCAGTAATGCCTGAGGCTGACCCTGTAGAAGTTGATATTGACCCAACTGAATTAGAAATAAGTACTGCTCGCTCAGGTGGAGCAGGTGGTCAGAATGTAAATAAAGTAGAAACTGCTATTGATCTATTTCATAAACCTACTGGTATAAGAGTTTTTTGTACCCAAGAACGATCTCAACTTCAGAATCGAGAAAGAGCATTAGAAATTTTAAGAGCTAAATTATTAGAAAGGGAAATAGCTGAAGCCAATGCAAAAGAAAGATCTGCACGTTTAGCTCAGGTTGGAACTGGTGATAGAAGTGAGAAGATTCGTACTTACAATTACAAAGACAACAGGACAACGGATCACAGATTGGGTTGTAATTTTCCTTTGGAAACTGTCTTGTCTGGACAACTTGAAGGTTTAATTGATGCTTGTGTTGCCGAGGAACAAAGAAGACAGATGGAAGACTTGGCTAATGATTCTTCTTGAAAAGATATTTTTTAGCTATTCCAGCCAATAACATATTTCCCCCATTCCTTATATTTACCAGAACTAATTTGTTTTGTTGCTTCAAAGCTAAGATTATTTATTGGTTTATGTGGTTTTTTTTGTAGACACATTTTTGCTTCTTCGGGTGTTTTATTTCCTTTTTTGATATTGCATGGTAAGCAAGCTGTAGTTACGTTTTCCCAACTATCATTGCCTCCTCTACTGCGCGGAAGAACATGATCAATTGAGAGCTTATTGCCTGTGTATCCGCAGTATTGGCAGCAATTTGAATCTCTTTGTAAAACGTTTTTGCGAGTAAGAGGTATTTCTCTATATGGAATTTTTATGAAATACCTAAGTCTAATGACACTTGGTAGATGTTTGTCCGGTCTGATTTTTAGCTCGGGGTTTTCTTCTAGGCTTTCAGCCTTCCCTTTGAGCATCAATACCGTAGCTCTTCTCCAAGTAGTTATATTTAAAGGTTCATAGGATGCATTTAAAACGAGAACCTGGAGCATTTGCATCCCAATTTCACTCTAATGCTAATAGGGATATCAAGATGATGCAGTTTTCTCAATAGCCGCTTAAATATGTCAGTATTCAAAACCTTATGGCTGAAAAAGGTTTTTCTAATTTGGGTCATAACCAATGGTTATTGACAAAGATAGATCCTCGCCAGAGAGCATGGTTAGAAGTTAGTTCAGGTGCAATTGAAGGAAATGCAAGAATTTTGAAAGACCTTATAGGTGAAAATTGTCTTCTAATGGCTGTTGTAAAGGCGGATGGATATGGTCATGGAGCTGAAACAGTTGCAAGAGCAGCTTTACTTGGTGGTGCAAGTTGTTTGGGTGTTGCGACGTTACAAGAAGGAATTGAATTGCGAAAGTCTGGTTTAGTTTGCCCAATACTTTTGCTTGGCAGCTTGAGCAATGTTGATGAATTAAGTTCTTCTCTTCATTGGGATTTGATGCCAACTTTGAGTGGTATTCGAGAAGCTATGCTTTGCCACAATTTAGCTGAAGCAACTGGCAAGAAATTTAAGGTTCATTTGAAAATAGATACTGGGATGTCTAGACTTGGCTGTCATTTGAATGAGGCCATACAAGTAGTCAATGCTATAGATAGACTTGATAATCTTTCTTTAGAGGGTATTTATAGCCATCTGGCAATGGCAGATGGACCTTTAGAAGAAGAATCTAAGAAAGTTACTTTTTCTCAACAAAAGAAATTTGAATCTTTATTGGATTGTTTAAAGAGCAGGAAGCATTCTTTGTGTTTTCATTTAGCTAATTCAGCAGGAACTATTCGCGATAAAGGATTGCACTACAACATGGTTCGTGTTGGCCTTGCCTTATATGGTTACAATCCTTTAGATCAGGCTTCTTTTGCCAATTCCTTGCTTTTACAGCCAGCAATGTCAGTAAAAGCAAGGATAACTCTTATTAGAGATGTGCCTGTTGGAACTGGAGTTGGCTATGGTCATTCTTTCAAAACCACAAGAAATAGTCGCCTTGCCGTTGTAGGGATTGGATATGCTGATGGTGTAAGTAGGGCACTTTCTGGCAAGATTTCTGCTTTATTTAAAGGTGATTTGTTACCTCAGGTTGGAGCCATTACAATGGATCAACTTGTTTTAGATATAACTGATAAACCCGAGCTTAAGATTGGAAATATTGTCACTTTGCTTGGTTGTGAGGGACCCAAGTCTATTAGTGCAAGGCATTGGAGTGATTTGAGTGGATCTATTCCATGGGAAGTCCTTTGTGGTTTTAAACACAGACTTCCTAGGGTTGTCGTTTAAAAATGGCATTTCTTTCTTTTTCTTATAAGTAACTTGTTAATGTGTATGCACATATCTCTGGAGAGGTGGCTGAGTGGTTGAAAGCGGCTCCCTGCTAAGGAGTTACAGGAGGTAACTTCTGTCGAGGGTTCGAATCCCTCCCTCTCCGTTTAATTTGTTTTTTATTGCACTGTTTCTTCCTATTTGAAGAAATACTGTTAATTGACTTCAGTTATTTCATAAGTATTTATAAGTTCTTTATTTATTCTCAAAAGTAAAAGTAAAAGTATTAAAAAAACTTTCATTTAAAAAAGATTTGTAAATACTTGATTCGACAAAATAATCAACGGCAACAGATTTCTATCTGAGCTGAATGATTTTAAGAAATCTGTGGCGTCATAGTGCTTGAATATGTCATATTTATTTGTTTGATCAGTGGCATTAAATACAGCAGAAGCAGCTAAGAAAGCAGAAGCCGCTAAGAAAGCAGAAGCCGCTAAGAAAGC
>CETG01184065.1_pt1 | contig 70306 bp, 59 predicted proteins | sample 361471 | NCBI WGS metagenome assembly CETG01 (sample SAMEA2622696, study PRJEB7988) | marine metagenome | isolation source: saline water (ENVO:00002010), including | reverse complement strand
GGTTTCATTATTAATAAATCTTTAGTTAATGCAAATGCTAAAAACATAGCAGTAATAGGAGCTCTTGAACAACCTGCTACGAAACCTCCCATCCCAGCAAAAACCAATGTACTAGGTACATGCCCTGCAAGAGCTTCTATAAGGCTTGATGCTACAACCCCAATCGAACCACCTAGGGTAAGCATTGGAAAGAATAATCCGCCTGGAGCTCCTGAAGCAGCAGCTAAACCCGTTGTTATAAATAAGATAATAAACGTACTAATAGCTGAGTCAATACTTATGCCTTCTTGAGTAAGTATTTTTTTTATTTCACCAAAATGATAAAAATAACTTGGTAGAAAAGAATAAATTATCCCCAAAAAAATTCCAATAATTGTCATTCTGAGGATTAATTTATTTTTAAATAATAAATTACCAATTCTTTGCATCTTCAAAACATATTGAGTATAAAGTTCAGCTAATATTCCAGATATTATTCCTAGACCAATTAAATAGAAGAAGTCAATTGGTAAAAATGAAATAGATAAATCATATTCTTTTTGAATTAAAAACCCTAAATTCATATCAAATCCTCCTGCATTTGGATCTAATCCAATTGCTTGCAATACATCAGCCGATGCATCAGCTATAAAGGTTGTGAGAATTACTAGCAGAAGAATAACTGGACGTGCTGAATTTAATAGCTCTTCAATTGCATAAATAAATCCTCCTAAAGGCGCGCTGAAAACTGCCGCAATTCCTGCACCACCTCCAGCTGCAACAATTACTCTTCTAAATGCAACTGGTGCCTTTAACCAGCGTGCCATTTGCCATGCAACCGATCCTCCCATTTGAACTGACGGACCTTCTGGACCAAGAGGAAACCCACTCCCTATTGCTATGATGCCTGCAAATAATTTGACTATTCCAATTTTTAAATTCATTGGAACAGATTTATGTTTTAAAAACCCTATTATTTGAATCACTCCTGATCCACTTGCTGCAGGAGCAAGTTGAGTAATTAAAGTACTGGAAATAAATCCACCTATTCCTCCAAGCATTGGTAAAACAAACCATGCAGGAAAATTTTTTAAAAGATCAAGTCTCCATTCATCTAAAACATGAATACCAGATTTAAATAATATTCCTGTAAGAGCAGCTCCAAGACCAGTTAACACTATTGCTAATGAAACAATTACACTTTTTTTCTTGATAATATTTTTAATACTATTTACGGAACTTTTTGGCTTATCTTTTTTATTTAACTGATTCACCATCATATGAATTATTTAAATTTTCACTCCTTCGTTTTTCCTCATTATTTTATTAAATTGCATATATCGGTATAAGTTATCTTCATAAGGTTTAATTTTATTTCTTGTTATTTCTTGATATTCAGTATTACTTGGAATTTTCCCTTTTAATGCACATACTGCCGCCATCTCTGCGCTACCTAAGAAAACTTGAGCACCCTTACCAAGTCTATTATCAAAATTTCTTGTGCTAGTTGAGAATACAATTGCATTGTCTTCAACTCTTGCTTGATTCCCCATACATAAAGAACATCCAGGCATTTCTAGTCTGGCTCCTGCTTCTTCAAAAATCTTATAGTATCCTTCTTCTTTCAATATTTCTTCATCCATACGAGTCGGCGGACATATCCATAATGTGGTCTTCAGTTGACCTTGACCTTCTAGTATTTTGGCCGCTGCCCTGTAATGTCCTATATTTGTCATACATGAACCAATAAATACTTCTTCAATATTTTGATTTTGAACATTTGATATTGATGTCACCTTATCTGGATCATTTGGGCAAGCAACAATAGGTTCTTTGATAGTTGATAAATCAATATCAATGATCTCAGAATATTCCGCATTGCTATCTGGTTCTATTAAATCAGGTTTTGAAAGCCATCTTTTCATATCTTTAATTCTTCTTTCAATGGTATTGGGATCTTCATAACCAGATTCAATCATGTTATGAAGTAAAGCAATATTACTTTCCAAGTATTCGGATACTGTTTCTTTAGATAATTGTATTGAGCAGCCTGCACATGATCTTTCAGCTGAAGCATCTGTAAGTTCAAATGCTTGTTCTAGTTTTAAATCAGGCAAACCACATATTTCCATTATTTTGCCATTAAAGATATTCTTTTTATTTGTTTTTTCGACAGTTAATAGACCTTGTTTAATAGCAAAAAGAGGGATCGCATTTACAACATCTCTAAGAGTGATTCCATCGTTTAATGAGTTTTTAAATCTTACAAGTACAGATTCAGGCATGTCTAATGGCATTGATCCAATAGCAGCTGCAAAAGCAACAATTCCAGAACCACCTGGGAATGATATACCAAGCGGAAATCTTGTATGACTATCACCACCAGTCCCAACTGTGTCAGGTAATAGCATTCTATTTAACCAGCTATGTATTATTCCGTCACCAGGTTTTAATGCTACTCCCCCTCTCTGAGCGATGAAGTCAGGCAATTCTTTGTGTGTAATTATATCAACAGGCTTTGGATAAGCAGCGGTATGACAAAAACTTTGCATAACTAAGTCGGCTGTAAAACCTAGACAAGCTAACTCTTTTAATTCATCACGAGTCATGGGACCAGTGGTATCTTGACTTCCTACTGTTGTCATGATCGGCTCGCATGTTACCCCTGGCAGGACTCCTTTTAGGCCACATGCTTTCCCGACAATTTTTTGGGCTTGAGTAAAACCTGAGGATTTTTCTTTTTCATTTCTAGGTCTTATAAAAATTTCACTAGGAGATTCACCAAGTTTTAATCTTACTTTGTCTGTTAAAGCTCTTCCTATCATTAATTGAATTCTACCTCCTGCTTTAACTTCATCTTTAATGGTGCAAGGCTTTAGCTTAAACTTTGCAATTTCTTCAAATTCATTTGATTCCTTATCAAGTTTTTTGATAATTCCATCACAAGTAAAAATTTTTAATATGTCACCAGTTTGAATATTGCTTACATCGCATTCTATTGGCAATGCTCCAGAGTCTTCTGCAGTATTGAAGAAAATTGGTGCGATTTTACCTCCAATTATTATTCCTCCGGTTTTTTTGTTTGGAACATATGGAATTTCCTCTCCTATATGCCATAAAACAGAATTTATTGCAGATTTTCTCGAACTACCTGTTCCAACAACGTCCCCCACATAAGCTAAAGGTAATCCTTTGGATTTTAAATATTTAATTTCCTTTAACCCATTAGGATCGCGTGTTTCAAGCATGGATAGAGCATGAAGAGGGATGTCTGGTCTTGATGTAGCATGAATTGCCGGGGAAAGATCATCAGTATTTGTTTCTCCATCTACTTTGAAAGCAATGCAATTTATCTCTTCTTGCATATTTTTCTTAGCACTAAACCAGTCTCCATTAGCCCAACTAGAGATAACCTTTTTTGCGAAAATATTGTTATTTGCTAATTCTAATATTTCATTTAATGCATCATAAACTAAAATAGTGTTACTTAGACATTTTGAGGCTATTGAAGCTTGCTTAGTGTCCTTGCTTTGCAGCAATGCGACCAATGAAGCTACATTATATCCTCCAATCATGGTTCCTAATATTTCTGTTGCGTCATATTTGGATATGTAAGGACTTTGTGCTTCTTCATTAGCAATTGATGTAAGCCATCTAGCTTTTACATAAGCAGCTTCGTCAACCCCGGGAGGAATACGATTTTTCAATAAGAAAATAAGTTCGTTTGGATTCTCAATGCAATCTTCTTCTAATAAACTCGTAACCATAAGAGTCTCTTCAGCTGAAAGTGGAAGAGGGGGGATATCCAACTGCTTTCTTTCATATGCTTTCTTGTAATAGTTTTTCAGCATTTTTTCCATTTTCATTACGTAATAAGCTTTAGTACGAATCTATTGTTATTTTTATTATGGAAAGCCGAGATCTAGAAAATGCAATTTCTTTTTCATGATACATGTCAGTATTTTCTCCATTTTCATAATTTATTGAGTATAGCTCTATGATCGCATCTTCTGATTACCAATCGTTAGAATCTACTTCTGATCTTCATGTTGTAGAAACGCGTCCTTTGGTTTCTCCAAGCGTATTACATAATCAGTGGCCAAATAATGAAAATACATTAAATACTGTTACCAATGCAAGACAAGCAATTAAAGAAATTCTCAGGAATTCAGATAAAAGGATCTTGGTTATTGTAGGTCCTTGTTCTATTCATGATGATGCTGCAGCAAAAGAGTATGCAAAACATATTTCTACTTTGAGAAATGAATTACATGAGAAGCTTGAGATTGTTATGCGTGTTTATTTCGAAAAACCTAGGACCACTGTAGGTTGGAAGGGATTGATAAATGATCCTCATCTAGATGGTTCATATGATATCAATACTGGCTTAAGAAAAGCCAGAGCTTTGTTATGGCATTTGGCTTCCCAAGGTATCCCAACTGCGACAGAGTTATTGGATCCCATAGTACCTCAATATATTGCTGATCTGATTAGTTGGACAGCCATTGGCGCTAGAACTACAGAAAGTCAAACTCATAGAGAGATGGCGTCAGGTCTATCTATGCCTATTGGGTTTAAGAATGGTACTGACGGTTCTGTTCTGACAGCGATTAATGCTATGCAAGCCGCTTCTAAATCGCATCATTTTCTTGGTATTAATAAAGATGGTTTAGCTGCAATAGTCAATACGACAGGTAATCCTGATGGACATGTTGTTCTTCGTGGAGGAGCACAAGGTACTAATTATGATGAATTGTCTATAGGAAATTTTGCTGTTGAATTACAAGAAGCAGGATTTCTTAATCGTGTCATGGTTGACTGTAGCCATGGAAATTCTAATAAAAACTATCGAAAACAAGTGGATGTGTTGGCTAATATTTCTATGCAATTGAGAAGTGGGCAAAAAAACATAATGGGGGTAATGCTTGAAAGTCATTTATTTGAAGGGAATCAAAAGCTTATATCTCATGACTTAGGTAGTCTAAAATATGGTCAAAGTATTACAGATGCTTGTATAGATATTCAAACTACGTCCAATATATTAAGAGAATTAGCAGATTCTATTGATATTTAAGTTTATAAAAATCTTACTAATAATGCTGTAATTAAAGGAACTGTTAAGTTGTCAATTCCTAATTCGCTAATTTGTTCAATGACAGTCGCAATAATTGCTATAAAAATTAATTTATAATCACTTAAATTAATTATATATAGGCTATTAAGATATTGTAATATAAATAAACTTATAGTAAACATAGTTATAGTTCCAAATAATGATTTTTCATTCCCTAGTATTTTCCACTTATATGATTTAAATTTTATTCCTATAATCCCTGCAAAACCATCAGCAAATGCCATGATAAATGAACCAGCATATGCACAATATTGATTATTATTCCAGAAAAGACCTATTAAAATTGTAAAACTTATACAATAGAAAGTTGTTCCCAGACTTTTCCTGTTTACATCTTCTATAAAGGGTATAAATTTATAATTATAGTTTAGTAGAACTATTAATGAAACTATTATTGCCACACTCAGCGCATTTATCTTTGGTATCTCAAAATATATACCTATAGGAATTAAAGGAGCACTTCCAATATGAATTACTTTTCTTATAATTTCTTTTTCTTTAGGGTAAATTAGTTTAACTATTAAGGATATGCTGAAGACAATAATTAACCATAAAAGAATTATATATAATCCAGTCAATTTTATGCTGCTTTTTGATGGTTCGTCATTACTCTAAGCTTTAAGATTGCCTTTGCTTCTAATTGTCTTACTCTTTCTCTCGAAACATTAATTTGCCTACCAATTTCTGCAAGCGTTAAAGGTTCGGCGCCATCCAGTCCAAATCGGAGCTTCATTATTTTTTGCTCGCGCTCATTTAATTGTGATAACCATCCCCCTAAGTGCTCTTTTTGTATACTCCTGTCCATGCCTTCCATTGGCTCTTCATAGTTGGGATCTGGTATAAGCTCTCCAAGGGTGCTTCTGTCTTCTTCTCCTCTTGCATGTGCATCTAAAGAAGCACATGGAGCGCTTTGCGCTACTAAGTCTTCAAGGTCTTTTGCTTCGATACCCATTTCATATGCAAGTTCTGTACGATTTGGTTGACGTCCAAGCTTATGAGATAACTCTCTAGAAACACGCCTCATTTTTGATAGTTTTTCACTTATATGTATTGGAAGACGAATGGTCCTTGCACTATTGTCAATTGCTCTTGTCATTCCTTGCCTTATCCACCAGTAGGCATAGGTTGAGAATTTATAGCCCATTGCAGGATCAAACTTGTCAACTGCTCGTTCAAGACCAATAGCTCCTTCCTGTACAAGATCTAAAAGTTCTAAACCTTGATTCTGATATTTTTTGGCGACAGATACAACAAGTCTCAAATTTGCTGCCATCATTCTATCTCTCGCTCTTTTCCCCATTCTTATTTTGTTCTTGTGGCGACTATTCCTTTCTTCAAGAGGCACTTCCAAGAGCTTTTTCATGTTTTGAACATGATGAGCTAGTTCTATTTCTTCCGCAGCAGTAAGCAATGGAACTCTTCCGATACTACTTAAGTAATATCCAATTGAATCTGATCCCAAACGACCAGTTTCTTTTTCGTTCTTCTTCGAACTAGAACTACCTTTATTTAGTTTTGTACTTCGACTGCTTTTCGCAGTTTTCGGCAAAATTGGCTCTGCTGCTTTTCCTGAGGGAAAATCATTGGCAGATTCCAGAGGGATCCCCATCACCCTGGCCTCCTGTTAAAATGGATTTTTTTGAAAGTTAGCACTGAAATTCCTTCCCGACCGATTTGCAATGAAAATTATTACTTTAAAAAGGTCTCATGCTTTTTCTTGAGAATTCAAACTTCTCTATCAGTAAGGGGTTTGGGTGATCCCAATGCTATTTGAGTAATTGTTAATTATTTATTAAATTTCACTCTTTTATGGGGAAGGGGTTTGCCAGAAAGTTTTCACTTCACTCTGAGAGCAGAATTTTTGGAGTTCGTTTTGTTTTAATTCGTAAGATCCGTTTCCCTTCATTTTCCACGCATTTGAATTATCTTTTAAATACATATTTAATAAAAATTCCAATTTCTTTCTTAAATCAATATCTAAAATCGGAGTAACAGCTTCTATTCTTCTGTCAAGATTTCTTCGCATCCAATCTGCACTCCCAATAAAGACCTCTGAATTATCATTATTGTTAAACCAAAAAATTCTTGAATGTTCTAAGAAATGTCCAATTATGCTTATGACTTCAATGTTTTCGCTTAATTCTTTTTTTCCAGGGTATAAGCAGCATATGCCTCTTATAATCAATTTTATGGATACTCCTGCCTGAGATGCTTCATATAGAAGATCAATAATAGTAGGGTCAACCAGAGAATTCATTTTTGCAATTATTGCTGCTTCTTTCCCTTCACGGGCAAATTTAGTTTCTCTTTTTATAAGATTTTCCAATCTTTGCCTAAGGTTTCCAGGTGCAACTAATAACTTTTTGTATGTACTTTGTTTTGCACAACCAGTGAGGAAATTGAATAATTCAATTAGATCATCAGCTAAATCTGGATTTGCTGAAAGTAAACCTAGATCCGTGTAATATTTAGATGTTTTAGAATTATAATTACCTGTTCCAATATGAAAATAACTTCTTAGCCTTTCTTTTTCTTTTCGTATAACTAGACAGATTTTTGTATGAGTTTTAAATCCAATTATTCCATAGACAACATGCACTCCTGCTTGTTCAAGTTGTTTAGCCCATTGAATATTATTATCTTCATCAAACCTAGCTTTTAATTCTACTAATGCCATTACTTCTTTTCCATTCTCTGCTGCCTTTATTAAGGCGTTAATAATAGCAGAACCTTTAGATACTCTATATAAAGTCATCTTAATTCCCATTACAGAATTATCTTCAGCAGCAGTATTTATGAATTCTTCAATGGATGATTTAAATAAATCATAAGGATGATGTAATAAAATATCTTTTTGTTTAATTACATCAAAAATATTTGTTTTGTTTTGTTCCTCATGTGTAGATAATTCATTAGAAAATATTAGGTTTTGAAGAGAAGTATTTGTTTTGCCAATAAATATATGTTCTTTTAAGTCACCTCTATCGATCTGAGTAAGACTATTAAATTCATCGATACCTAGATATGATTTACTAAAATAAATTTCATCTTTTGATATTTTCATTCCTTTCATTAGAAGCTCTAATATTTCATTATCTATTTTATTTTCTACCTCTAATCTTACTACTTCTCCGCCTAGTCTTCTTCGCTGTAAGCTTTGTTCTATAGCTATTAGAAGATCATCAGCTTCAAGTTCTTTTAGTTCGAGATCAGCATCTCTTGTAATTCGAAATAATGCATGTTTAATTGTCTTCATTCCAGGAAATAGAGTTTGTAGGTTATTGATTACAACTTCTTCGATTGGAATATAATATATATTATGTTTTTTTTCGTTAATGATTAATTTATTAGGAATACTAATTAATCTTCCTATAGGTTTTATCGGGATTTTTAATCTTACAAATTGATCAATATTTTTTAAAGGATCTCTTATTATTGCAGCTATATTTAAGCTAAGGTTACTGATAAAAGGAAATGGATGTGCAGGGTCTACTAATAAAGGAGTTAATATTGGAAATATTCCAGAAATAAAGTAATTATCAATCCACATCCTTTGTTGATTTGATAGTTCTTTATATTTCATTATATATATATTTTCTTTTCTTAAATCTTTTTGAATAATCTCATTTAAGTTTTTTTCTTGATACTTTAGAAGTGGTTCCAGATTCTTTTTAATATCTATTAATTGTTGTTTAGGTGTACTTCCATCAATACTCTTCTTTGTTAATTCTGCTTCAACTTGTGCTTTTAGTGAAGCAACTCTTACCATGAAAAATTCATCAAGATTATTGCTAAATATTGAACTAAATTTAATTTTATCTAAAATTTTATATTTATCTTTAAAAGCTGTTTTTAATACTCTTTCATTGAATTTTATCCAGCTTAATTCTCTATTTATATATCTTTCTTGCGTATCTATTCCTTTGATCATTGTGTTTGATTTAATTAATTACTATCTGTTTCTATTTTATACATCGTTCAGCAGTTTTGCCTTCAGTAATTAACCATACCATTATTAATAGAATAATTGATCCAGCAAAAAACGGACTTTTTGGTCCAATTTGGTCATAGATATTACCAGCAAGAACCGCTCCTATTACACCTCCTAGGCTTTGCATTCCTTGAAGATTACTTAATATTGATCCTTGGCTATTGATATCAAGTTTTCTTGATATAAGAGCTCTTAATGATGGCGTGATCAGTCCAGCACCAATTGCTAAGAAAGAAACGGCTAGATATACATTTGCTACAGCATTATCTTTTGGACATGTTATTAAAACAAAGCAAGCAAATAGTATAAATCCAGCTCCGCTTAATGTTAATTTCATTTCTCCAAAAAGCTTTACTAATGGACCAATTAATAGTCCTTGTACAATTATTGCAATAATACCTACTGCCACTAATGTCCCACTAGAGGCCTTGCTAGTCCATCCTAATGATTGTCGTAAGAAATAAAGCAGGATATTAGTTAGTCCTGTGAAGGCTACAAAATACATAAAGAATGCAAGACTTAATTTTCTAATTCTTTTTTCTTTAAATACTTTGAATAATTGAGAAAAAGGGTTAAATGATATTTGTTCTTTATTATTGATTGAATTTGAACTTGGTTTTGTTTCTGGTAGATAGAGAGCAACTAGTATGAAGTTAATTATTGGAATAATTGAAGCGATAATAATAGGAACCATAACATTATTATTTGTGTTTTTTGCGAAAATTAATACACAAATATTGCCAAGTGCAAAGCTGAGACCAAAAGCAACACCTATCAAACCAAATGTTTTCGCTCTTTTTTCAGGACTAGATAAGTCTGCTAGGACAGTAGTTGCTGTAGCAGCTGTTCCACCACTAAAACCATCAATTAATCTAGAAATAAAAAGTAAAAATATTGGGAACGAGGATCCAGTTATGTATAAGTATTGCGACCAATCAAATAACACGGTAAAAGCTAAAATCGAAATCCCAATAATTGATCCTGTTATGCAAATTAGCATCACAGGTTTTCTACCTATTCTGTCACTTTGGGCTCCTATTACAGGAGATGCTATGAATTGAGCTAATTGATAAGTACATGATAATAATCCATATGCGCTTGCACTATCCGCATAAAGTAAAATAAAAGAAGGTAAGAGAGGCAATAGAATGCTTTCGCTTAATCTGTCATTTAATAAAGTTATAAAAGCACTAAATAGTATGCGTTTCTTCCCTTTTTGACTTAAATGTTCTTTCAAAATAAATATTACTACTTCATAAGTACATCTATTACCATACTATTTAATGGAGAATAACGTGTCTGGAATTGTTTATTTAGTTGGAGCTGGTCCAGGTGACCCAGAATTATTAACTCTCAAGGCACAAAGATTGATCTCAGAATGTGATGCTTTGGTTCATGATGCACTTGTTCCTAGAGAAGTTGTTGATTCAGTTTCGACAACATGCGAAGTGTTTTTTGTAGGTAAAAGGAGCGGATGCAGGAATATCCCTCAATCTAAAACCAATAAAGTTCTTGTTGATTTAGCTAAACAAGGGAAAAAAGTTGTTCGACTAAAAGGCGGAGATCCTTTCGTTTTTGGAAGAGGCGGAGAGGAAGCAATGTTTTTACAAAAGAGTGGTATTCGTGTTGAAATTGTTCCAGGTGTCACTTCAGGGGTTGCAGCTCCTTCATATTTAGGCATTCCTCTGACACATAGGCTAGCTGCAAGTACAGTTACCTTCGTTACTGGTCATGAGGATATTCGTAAAACCCAATCATCTGTTAATTGGAGGCTATTAGCTAAGTCATCGGATACCATCGTTATATATATGGGGATAAAAAATTTCCCCTCTATTGTTAATGAACTGATTTTAGGTGGGATGAATCCTAAAATTTCTTCAGCTGTAATTCAACAGGCAACCGTAAAAAATCAGAGATGTATTAAAGCTCCATTAAATGAAATGGTAGGTTTAATTAAAAGAGATCAAATCATATCTCCTTCAATAATTATTATTGGATCAGTAGTCGATTATCAGGTAGAGACGTGTAGACCAATTCCATCCGAAGCTTCTATGCCATTTTAATGATTATGAGTTTAGATTTTCCCAAAATTCTTTAACAAGCTTGTATTCATTTAATTGATAATTTCCTACTTTCTTTATTGATTGACAACCTAGACTATTGATTAATAGCCATTTGTCATTTTCCTTAGGAATTGGATTAATTTTTGCTTCTTTTAATAAACCCTTTCTGATACCTTGTTCTCTCATGATTCCAGGTAAACATCCACTTTCTTCTCTAGGTGTAAGGAATTGATTGTTTCGTTTGATAATTATATTTGAAGTAGTTCCACAACATAATTCTCCAGTAGTGCTTAACAATAAGCCATCATCAAAATTATTCTTATTAGCTTCATTTCTTACTTGAATTGATTGTAGATATCCAAATGACTTACATTTGCATAGTTTGCTATCGGCATTTCTTTTTTCAGTTTTACTGATTAATACAGAAATTGGTTCAAGATTAGGTCTAATTTCATAAAGTTCTAACCAGAATTGATGATTAAAAGATTTTAAATTATTATGTATGCTTATATTTCTATTAATAGTTGATCCTCTTGACCAATTAAGTCTTAAGGCACCATAACTATATTGATTTAAGATTCTTTTGATAGACTCTGCGATGATAGGTATTAAAAATGTTTGGTTGGGAGGGTTATCCATTGCTAGGATTTTTGCTGATTGTTTCCATCTCTCTAGGTGCCTTTCAAGAAGATATGGCTCTTGATTCTTAATTAGGATCGTTTCAAATACTCCATCACCAAATCTTAGACCTCTATCTTTCAAAGAAATACTTAAACTTTGACTTGTAGACCATTTGTTATCTTTCCAGGAAATAGATTTCATATTTAATGATTATATTGACTTTATTAGAGGTTCAATTTTCCACTTCAGTTCCTGGATTTCTTCACTGGGTATAGAGTCTGATACGATCCCACATCCTGCGTGGATTCTAATTTTTTGATCTTTTATTAATATTGATCTTATTAATATATTGCTATCAAAACTCCCATCCCATTCTTTTTTGAGGAATGATCCACAATAAGGACCTCTTGCGATTTTCTCTAATTCAAATAGTCTTTCACAGGCTCTTAATTTGGGTGCTCCAGTAATAGATCCACCAGGCCAACAAGACTTTAAAAGATCCACCCAGTTTTTGTCTTCTTTTAATGTACTTTTTATAACAGATGTTAAATGATGCACATTATGATATCTTTCTAATTTTAGTAATTCTGGTGTCCAGATAGAACCTAATTTAGAAACTTTGCTAAGATCATTCCTTAGCAAATCAACGATCATTATATTTTCTGCTCTGTCTTTTGTGCTGGTAACCAATTCAATAGCATTATAATTATCTTTGATAATGTCTTTGCTTCTTGGCCTCGTTCCTTTAATTGGTCTAGTCTCAATTTCATTAGTCTTATTTAAACTGATAAATCTTTCTGGCGATGTTGATATTATTGATTCACCAATGGCCCGATTATTAGCATTAATTAATCCACTAAATGGAGCGATAATATTCTTTCTTATTTTTAAATACATAGATAGTGGAGAAAATATATTAATGGAATTTCTGATGCAAGCTGTACTAAGATTTGCTTGAAATATATCACCTTCTTTAATCAAATCTTTAATTTTTTCTACTCCTGATTCGAATTCATTTTTATTTGATAGCCATCTCCAATTATCAAATGTAATTTTATTAAAACTATTAATACGATCATTTATATTTTCTTCTTCTTTAATTGCATTAATCTCACTAATAATTCTATAATATCGATCAATTTCATCTTGATTAGTACCTTCAATAAATATCTTTTTTCTAAGGTTATTAAATCTTATAATAGGGTCATATTTTCCAATCCATAGTGTAGCCATTTCGTCTAATCTCCATGGATTCTTAGGCTCTAAAAATGCACCAGCTTCATAACTTAGCCATCCAATCCAATATCCTTCTCCAATATTATTGAGTTTATTAAATGGATTATTTTTGTGTGCAATCCCATGAGTGCAAATCTCTTGCTTTGGATTGACACCAATAATTATTTCGCTTGATTTATTTTTGATATTTCCATCAAGCCATACCAAACCTTGTTCTCCATATTCATTGCATAGTCTATTAACAATATCTTCTGGCATAAAATATGAGCATAATTCTCTTTTGATTAAATTCATTAGGAGTTTATAATTTAATTTCTTTTATTGCTTTATTTCTAATCCTACAACTATCACAAACTCCGCATGGAGTCGATCCTCCCAGATAACAGCTCCATGTTTTCTCTATAGGGATTCCAAGTTCTATCGCTTTTCTAATAATATTAGTTTTATTCATATGAATTAGTGGAGTCCATAGTTTTATAGGATTACCTTCTCTACCTGACTTACTAGACATTGAAATTAATTCCTGGAATTTCTCAATATAATCAGGCCTACAATCTGGGTATCCCGAATAATCTATTGCATTTACTCCCAGTCCTACTTGAGCGCATTGTTGTGCTTCAGCAATACTTAAAGCTATCGCAATAAAGATTGTATTTCTTCCAGGTACATAGGTATTTGGTACGCCTTGTGTTAGACCATTTTGAGGGATTTCCTCCTTTGTAGATGTTAATGAAGAGCCACCCCATTGGGATAAGTCGAGATTAATTATTTTATGATCTATTACTTCAAAATAAGATGCTAAAAAGTCTGCGGATTCAAGTTCTTTTAAATGTTTTTGTCCATAATTAAAGCTTAGTGTGATTATCTCTTCACCTTTATTTTTCGCGATAGCTAATACAGTAGCTGAATCAATACCGCCCGATAACAATATAAGAGTTTTGCTCATTTATATATTTTACTTTTTATTGAATATCAATCATCTTATGTGTTTGTAAACTTAATTTCCATAGAGGGTTGTTTTTAACAAATTCAATAGATAATTCTTTACCTTGATTATTGCCCCATGCAGGTTGTAAATATAATTTTAGATCTTGAAATGTGGTACCAGTAATTTTTGCATTTTTTTTTCTTATGTCTATTGAGTGATTTGCAATATTTTCAGCGAATCTAATGTCTTCCCATTTATTAATAACTACTTTGATCTCATTACATGATCCCAGAAGTTCCTCTGTAGGTGGTTTATGGATTTTGGGAGACAAAGTAATCCAATCTAAAATACCAGTTAATTTATCTACACCACTTGTTTCTAAATGAATAGGTAATGAGCATTCTCCTTTATCAATGCTTTTGGCTTTTATTAGCTTGCATAAATTATTGAGATTATGATGTAATGGTTCCCCTCCAGTGATAACTACAAACCCTGCACCTTTTCCTTTTGCTTCAATAATTTCTTCTGCCAATAAATCGATACTAATATCTGGAAAACCTTTTGATGACCAGGAATATTTTGTGTCACACCAAGTGCATCCAATATTACAACTTGCCAATCTAACAAAATAAGCACTTGAACCTGCATGAAAGCCTTCACCTTGGATGGAGTGAAATTGTTCTACTATCGGGAGCGTTTGATTCATGACGATGAAATTATTAGTAAATCCTTAATCAGTATCTTCTCAATTATTAAAGACTGCTTCTATTAGACCTCTAAATAAAGGATGTGGTTTACCTGGTCTTGATAGAAATTCAGGATGATATTGACACGCAATAAAATATTTATGAGATGGGAGTTCAATTAGTTCAACTAGTCTTCCATCCGGAGATGAGCCACTGATTTGATATCCAGATTCTATGAACAGTTTTTTATAAAAGTTGTTAAATTCGTATCTATGTCTATGACGTTCATAAATTATATCTTCCTGATATAAATCTTTAGCTCTTGTTCCTTTCTCTAATTTACAAGGATATACTCCTAATCTCATTGTTCCGCCAAGATCCACGACATCTTCTTGCTCTGGTAAAAGGTGAATAACGGGATGATTTGTTTCTTGATCAAGCTCTGAACTATTAGCATCGCTAAAATTAGATTGATTTCTTGCCCATTCAATCACAGCACATTGCATGCCAAGACATAGTCCTAAAAATGGTATATTTTTTTCTCTAGCCCATTTTATGGCAGCAATTTTTCCATCTACCCCTCGATTTCCAAATCCACCAGGTACTACGATCGCTTGAACATCTTTCAGTAATCCTTCTTGTCCTTCTTCTTCAAGTTTTTCTGCATTAATCCATTTAATATCTAAAGAAGAATTATTGTGAATACACGCATGCCTCAAAGCTTCTACAACGGATAGGTAAGCATCACTTAATTGAATATATTTCCCTACAATAGCTATTTTTACTTTTGGACCAGGGTTACGTAAATTAAAAACAATTTCTTCCCAATCTTTAAGATTGCATTCATAATCCTCTAAATTTAAATACTTTAAAACAGCGCTACATAAACCCTCTTTTTTTAATAATAATGGGACTGAATAAATACTATCTGCATCAAGTGCTTGAATAACACAATCCTCTTTAACTCCGCAAAAACCACTGATTTTTTCTTTGAGACTATTATCTAAAGATCTATCACTTCTACATACTAGTAAATCAGGTTGAATACCAATAGATCTTAATTCCTTCACCGAATGCTGAGTTGGTTTTGTTTTGATTTCTCCAGAAGTTCCAATAAAAGGAAGCAATGTGACATGCACATATGCCACGTCATCTTTTCTAACATCATTCTTAAATTCTCGTATAGCTTCTAAAAATGGTAAAGATTCTATATCTCCAACAGTTCCCCCAATTTCAGTAATAATAACGTCTGCCCTACTATTTGCTGAAACTCTATGAATCCTTTCCCGTATCTCTCGGGTAATATGTGGAATCACTTGAACTGTTCCTCCGTTATAGCTTCCTCTTCTTTCTTTGTTAATTACGGCTTGATAGATAGATCCAGTTGTTACACTGTTTAATCTTGTCATTGCTGTGTCAGTGAATCTCTCGTAATGCCCTAGGTCAAGATCCGTCTCTGCCCCATCTTCTGTGACAAATACTTCTCCATGCTGATAAGGACTCATAGTTCCAGGATCAACATTTAAGTATGGATCAAGTTTTAAAATGGATACGCTGTAGCCTCTGGATTTGAGTAATCTACCTAAGCTAGCCGCAACAATTCCTTTTCCAATACTTGAAACAACTCCACCAGTAACGAAAACAAATTTAGACATGTAAAAAATAACTAATTTTTTAACTTAACTAGAACTTAGAGTAGCCCAATAAATTTCCTAAACTATCTAATTTTCTTTTTTTTCTATGTTAATGTTTGTATTTTTAATTTGAAGTTCTTTTAATTGTTTCTTGTCTACTAATGATGGAGCTGATGCAAGAAGGCATCTTGCTTGTTGGTTTTTTGGGAACGCGATAGTATCTCTAATGCTTTCTTCTCTGAGTAAAAGCATTGCAATTCTATCCAATCCAAAAGCTAAGCCTCCATGAGGTGGAGCTCCAAATTCAAGTGCTTCTATTAGAAATCCAAATTCTTTTTGAATAGCTTCTTCTTTCATTCCAATTGTTTTTAAGACAATTTTTTGAAGATCTGAGTTATGTATTCGTATTGAACCACCTCCTAACTCTAGTCCATTAAGAATAAGATCATAAGATAAAGCTCTTGCTGTTGGTAGTTTTTCTGCCCATTCTTCTTTGTTGTTCCCAATATCTGCTGGATTTGGTGCGCAGAATGGATGGTGTAATGCTTCGTATCGATTTTCTTCAGAGTTAAATTCAAACATCGGAAAGTCAGTTACCCATAGGAAATTCCATTCTTTTTCCGTAGAAATTAAACCTAAATCCTTGGCTATATATTGTCTTATTCTATCCAATGTTTTATTTACAATTTCTATAGTGCCTGCTCCAAAAAGCAGTAAATCTCCTGGTTGACTTTCTGTGATTTTTAAAAGTCTAGTCGTTTGTTCATTTGTTAAATTATTTTTTATAGCTCCAATTGTATCTATATCGTTCTCTCTTACTCTTATAAAAGCTAGACCTCCTGCACCAGCTTGCTGTGCTTCATTAAATATATCGCCTCCTGGCTTTATCCTTACATTGCTAATAGCTTCGTTCCCATTGGATATTTTTATGCATTTAATACATCCTCCTTCTTCTATTGCATTAGAGAATACTTTAAATCCTATATTGCCTATGATTTTACTTACGTTTATTAATTCCATTCCATATCGCGTATCAGGTCGGTCAGTTCCATATCTTTTCATTGCTTCATGCCAAGTCATTCGTGGGAAAGGAGTATTCAGTTGTATTCCAAGAACCTCCTTCCATATGGTTGATATTAAGTTTTCATTTAATTGGATAAGCTCTTCCTGATTTATAAAACTCATTTCAAGATCTAACTGAGTAAATTCTGGCTGTCTGTCTGATCTCAAATCTTCATCTCGGAAGCATTTTGCTATTTGGAAATATTTTTCAATTCCACCAATCATTAATAACTGTTTAAAGATTTGAGGGGATTGTGGCAAAGCAAACCATTCTCCATGATCTAGCCTCGATGGGACCAAGAAATCTCTTGCCCCTTCAGGTGTCGATTTGGTTAATATAGGTGTATCTACTTCTAAGAAATTTTCATTTTCTAAGAAGTTTCTAATTGATTTCAATATTAAATGTCTTGTTTTTAAATTTTTACTCATCCTCTTTTTTCTTAGGTCTAAATATCTATATTTCAGTCTTAGTTCTTCCTTAGTATTTTCTTCATCATAAATAGATATAGGAAATGGTAATGTTTGTTTGATGGGATTAATGATTTCAATTGCTTTGGCAATTAATTCTATTTTTCCGCTTACTATATTTTCGTTAAAAGCTTCTTTTGGACGTAATTCAATTATACCTGAAACTTTTATAACAGATTCATTTTTCAATTTTTCGGCAATTTTTAATAAATCCAACCCATTTTTAGGATCTATAGTGATTTGAAGATATCCACTACTATCTCTTAGATCTATAAAGAATACTCCACCATGATCTCTCCTTCGATCAACCCATCCGCATACTATTGCATCTTGTTTGACGCTTTTTTCATTTAATTCCCCGCATCTTTTTGTTCTCATAGCATTTATATTCTAAAGGTTTCTTAAGAGATGATATCTAATTGTTGATTTTTAATATTAGGACTTTATAGAGTAAAAAGGCCTTTTGGTAACTATACCCTTATAGAGCCTTCCTCTGATATCTATGTCAATATTGGTATTTAAATCTGAATATTCGATTCCTACATATCCAAGAGCAATTGGTTTTTCAAGAGATGGGGACCATGACCCACTAGTTATATATCCAATTTCTTTTGAGTGGGAGAAAATTTTAAATCCTTTTCTTGCAATTCTTTTTTCGTTAAGACATATACCTACTAATTTTTTATGTATTCCTTCAATGACTTGTTTTTCTAGGGCTTCCTTTCCAATAAACATATGAGGACTCTCGAGGTTTACAATCCATCCAATACCAGCCTCAAAAGGAGAGGTGTCTTTAGTTAATTCATTACCATAAAGAGGAAGACCTGCTTCAAGTCTTAATGTATCTCTTGAGCCTAAACCGCAAAGCTTTACGCCTGAGTCTATTAAGTATTCCCATAGCTTCTCGGCTAAAAAAGACGGGAGCATTATTTCTAACCCGGTTTCTCCTGTATAGCCTGTTTTACCAATAAAAACCGGTGTTTGATTATTATTAATTGGGTCTAAGAAATTAAATCTTTGGCAACCTTTGGGAGGTAGTTTACTAATATCTATTCTTGCCCATTGTTCAAAGATTCTAAAAGATTGTTTACCTTGAATTGCAATTAAAACTGATCTGGGATCACATTCTTTGATATTGATCTCTTTACTATTGATGTTACTTTTAATCCAATTCAGATCATATTCAGATCTTGATGCATTAACAATTAAGATCAATTCTTTTTCATTATTATTGTTTTCTCCAAGATCATAAATAATTAGGTCATCAATAATACCTCCTTTTTCATTAAGCATAGCTGTATAGCAGCTTTGATTAGGTCCAAATGAATATAGATCTGTTGGGAAAAGTTTTTGTATTTTGTCTTTTGCATTTTCACCTTTAATAAGAAAAATACCCATATGTGAAATATCAAAACAACCCACAGACTTTCTTACTGAATTATGTTCTTCAATAACACTTGAAAATTGTATTGGCATTTCCCACCCTGCAAACTCAGTCATTTTTCCGTTCGCATTTATAATTTTTTCATATAGTGGAGTTCTCTTCATTTTCATGATTTTTTATTTTTGTAATAATAATAATTTAATACTAAAGAATTACTTCTAAATTAATCTATATGATATTCAAAGCTTTGGCTTTTCTATTCTTTTAGATACATCTTAAAGATTTATTTTAATTGATAATTATAAGGTAATTGATAATAAGGAAATAAGAGATCTAGTAATCTTTGCTGAGAAAATACTACTTATTTCTGTTGAGTCAATTTTGGGGGATAATTCAACTATATCTGCGCCAATAATATTATATTGTTGTAATACCTTGATAACTGAAATAAAGTCTTTCCAATAATATCCACCGGGTTCGGGGGTTCCAGTTCCAGGGATTACAGAAGGATCAAACCAATCGACATCAATAGTTAAGTAAATATTTTTCCTATTTAACTTCTTTAATTTCTCATCCAGTTTTTTAGCAGATTGTCCACTGTCAAACTCAATTAAATTATTCATTGCTTCAAATTCAGTTTTAGTTCCACTTCTAATTCCTAATTGAAGAATGATTTTGCTTTCGATTTCTTCCAAGCATCTTCGGATTGTGCAAGCATGATTATAGTTACTCCCAAGCCATTCATTCCTCATGTCTGCATGTGCATCTAGATGAACTATGATTAAGTCGTTATAAATCTTGCTAAGAGCTTTAATAGATCCAATTGTTATTGAATGTTCTCCTCCAAGCATTAGAGGCTTAATATTAGACTCTCCTATAAAAGATGATAGGGACTCTACAAGATGGATTATCTCTTCAGGTCCTTTATGTGGAATATTTAGCGATCCTATATCCGCATATTTTAAATCCTCCAAATCTATTTCAAGATGAGGACAATATGTTTCTATTGAATTACTGACTAATCGAATTGCATTTGGTCCAAATCTTGTCCCAGGATTAAATGATGTTGTACCATCATACGGCACCCCAAAAATAGCAATATCGCAATTTTTTATATTTCGACTTGAACCCATGTATATAGGTCCTTCAGTGTTTAGTTCTACTGGATAGATCATTCTTTTAGCTTTGATTAAGAGCTTTCTGAATAAATGATGGCATTAAATTAAAACCACCTTTTTGGTAACTTGAACTCCAGATTAAAGTCTCCTCTTCTATTCGTTTGCTTCTTGATAACAAAGGTTTTTGAAAATAAGGTTTATTATCACTGGCGAATGTCCAACTCCATAAACCACTTGGATACATAGGGACATAGCTATACATTGGATCAGCAAAATCAAAGGTTTCTCTTATATTTTTAATTATTTTGAGATGTTCATTTGTAAAAGATTCGGGAGATTCACTCTGAGTGGCAAAAACACCGCCATACTTTAATATCCTTTTGCAATCTTTAAGGAATGCAAGAGAAAATAGTCCTTTTGATGTTCCCTTGGGATCAGAGCAATCAATGATGACTACATCATAAGAATTGTCTTCGGTCGATTTGACCCATTCAATCCCATCTTTAATATGAATATTAAGTTTCTTATTATCCCAAATATCTTTATTGATTTTTTGCAGATATTTTTTACTTAATTCCATTACTAATTCATCTATTTCCACTAAATCTATTTCTTTGACTGCTGAGTATTTGAGACATTCTTTAGCAGAACCTCCATCGCCTCCTCCAATGATAAGTATTTTTTCGATGGTTTTCGCAGATGACAAGGCGGGATGAATTAGACATTCGTGATAATGATTGTCGTGTTTTTCTGATATCATCCAGCAATTATTAAGTAATAAGGCATTCCCTAGAAATTTACTTTTAATGATTAATATTTCTTGGAATTTACTTTTTGTTTGAACTAAGATTTCACCTTTAATACCATATCTTGTGCCGTGATGATATTCGTCGATCCAATATTCTTTATGCGTTTCAAAAGTATTATTCATCATTATTCTGTTTGGATTCTTCCGATAGGTTTTCTATCATATCTCTTTGCTTAGACTCTTCAATATCCCCTAAATTCTCTTCAATGTAGTTTAATCTTGCAAGAAATTTTTGATTATTTTCTGAAATTAATTCTGAAGGATTAAATTTATAATAATTCGCTAAATTTATTATGCAGAATAATAAATCACCAATTTCTTTGCCAATTTCATCCATTTCCTCTTTTGCTTCTGCAACTTGAATTTCTGCAATTTCCTCATTAATTTTCTCCCAAATGTGAGATATGTTTTTCCAGCTCGGTTTATATTTATATGCTTGATTCGCTATAGTTATTGCCCCATCTACTGGTGATTGAGATCTGATCTTTTCTTTAAGTAGGTCAGATTCTGTAATTTTATGATTCTTTTCTGATAATTTGATTACTTTCCAACTCTTTTCTACTACTTCTATAGTCGTTGATTGTTTGTTTTGAAATATATGAGGATGACGTCTTTTTAGTTTTTCATTTAATCCTTTTGCAATATCATTAAAATTAAATTCACCTTTTTCTGCTGCGATATCAGCATGAAAGATAATTTGGAATAATAAATCGCCAAGTTCCTCTTTGATTCTTGATTGGTCCTTTTCAACTATTGCGAAACAGACTTCATTTGCTTCTTCTATAATATAAGGTAATAAACTTTCATGTGTCTGAATTTGGTTCCAAGGGCAGCCGTGAATTGGTGATCTTAGCTGCTTGACAGTAGACAACAGATTGTTTATATCTTCTGAATTTATATCATTTGCTTTATTCTCTTTCATTAAAATAATTTTTCTTGATAAGTATAAGATGATTTCCTATGGTTTTCATAAAGATGACAAATTCATCAAAATAATTATTATTACCACTTTATTGTATTCCTCAGTAAACTAATATAGTTCTATCCTTTTATATTGTGGGCGATTAGCTCAGCGGTAGAGCGCCTGCCTTACAAGCAGGATGTCCCTGGTTCGAACCCTGGATCGCCCATTGTTTTTATTATGGTTGAGGGATTTAAATTTTCAATTTCCAATTCAGCTGCAGCAGAGTTATCTAGGCAGGCTGCTTTTTCCAATACTCCTGGCATTATGCATCTTGACTTAATATCAGATTTGCATGGAGAAGGCTGGTTACATATTAAAATTCAGGCTGGTGATAATGGTGGAATTCCAATCTCTCGAGCCGAGGGTGTGACTGTTTTTGCTCCTGCAGAAAAGTTACAAGTTTTAAAAGGATTACATTTAAATTATTTTGGTGATTTAAGTGGCGGAGGTTTTTTGATAAGTACACCGGAGGGAGCAGTAAGTTGCCAGTGTGGATTAGGATTTAGACTTAAATTCAATTAAAATTATTAGAGAAGCTTATTTACTAATATTAAAAACTTAAATTATTAATTTATTGAATTAAATGAATAGACAAAATCAAAATGAAAATCTTTCCAAAGTATATAGTCCGTTAGATACAGAGAGTAAATGGCAAGATATATGGAATAAAGAAAAGGCTTTTCAAGCTGATCCAAATTCCGATGGAGAGCCTTTCTCTGTTGTAATACCCCCTCCTAATGTTACTGGCAGCTTGCATATGGGGCATGCTTTTAATACTGCATTGATAGATGTAGTCGTTAGATATAAGCGTTTAATCGGTAAGAATGTCCTATGTTTGCCTGGTACAGACCATGCTTCAATCGCAGTTCAAACAATTCTAGAAAGAAAAATTAAGAAAGATAATTTAACGCTTGTAGATATAGGTAGAGAATCTTTTCTGAAAAGAGCTTGGGAATGGAAGGAGGAAAGTGGAGGGACAATTGTTTCTCAACTAAAAAAATTAGGCTTTTCTGTAGATTGGAGTAGGGAAAGGTTTACTCTAGATGATCAATTAAATAAAGCAGTAATAGAAGCATTTATTCTTTTACATGAAGAGGGCTTAATTTATAGAGGAGAATATTTGGTGAATTGGTGTCCAGCATCTCAATCTGCGGTAAGTGATCTAGAGGTAGAGATGAAGGAAGTAGATGGATCCTTATGGAATTTTATGTATCCCATTGTCGACCCTTCTGATAGTGAAAGCCAATATATTACTGTTGCGACTACAAGACCTGAGACTATGTTGGGCGATGCAGCAATTGCTGTTAATCCAGATGATAAGAGGTATCAAGAATTAATTGGTAAATTTGTAGAGTTACCTTTCTTGAATAGAAAAATCCCAATTATTGCTGATAATTATGTCGATCAAGATTTTGGAACTGGTTGTGTAAAAATTACGCCTGCTCATGATCCAAATGATTTTGCAATGGGACAGAGACATAATTTGCCTCAAATTTCAATAATGAATCCAGATGGAACTCTTAATAAAAATGCAGGACAATTTGCTGGATTAGATCGATTTGTTGCTCGTAAAGCAATTGTCAAAGGGCTTCAGGAGAAAGGCTTACTTGCTAAGACAGAACAGTATAGGCATAAGGTTCCTTTTTCTGATAGAGGGAAAGTACCTGTAGAACCTTTATTGTCAACTCAATGGTTTGTCAAAATGAATGGGATAGCAGATCAATGCTTGGAAGCATCAAAGCATGGAGAACCAAATTTCTTTCCGAATAGATGGAAAAAAGTTTATGATGACTGGCTTGAAGACCTTCAAGATTGGTGTATTAGTAGACAATTATGGTGGGGACATCAAATACCAGTTTGGTACATAATTAAAGATCAGAATCAGTTGGTTAATGAAAAGACTCCATATGTAGTAGCAAGGAATGAAAAAGAAGCTTATGAAAAGGCCAAAGAGAATTGCGTAGATAATTTTATTTTAAAAAGGGATGAAGATGTTTTAGATACTTGGTTTTCTAGTGGCCTTTGGCCATTTTCTACTCTTGGTTGGCCTGATAAAACTAATCCTGATTATAATTTGTGGTATCCAACAGGAACTTTAATAACTGGTTTTGATATTATTTTCTTCTGGGTTGCCAGGATGACAATGATGGCATCTTTTTTAACTAAACAATTACCATTTAAAGATGTTTATATTCATGGTTTGGTTAGAGATGAGCAAAATAAGAAAATGAGTAAAAGTGCTGGCAATGGAATTGATCCATTATTATTAATTCAGAAATATGGTTCTGATGCATTAAGATTTGCTCTTGTAAGAGAGGTTATGGGTGCTGGTCAAGATATTAGATTAGATTATGACAGAGAAAAAGATACTTCTTCTACAGTAGAGTCATCAAGGAACTTTGCTAATAAATTATGGAATGCCACTAGATTTGCATTACTTAATTTGTCTGATTTAGCTAAGCAGAATATAAATGATATGGAGAAGGAACATTTACGAGAAAGTGATAAGTGGATTTTATCCCGTTTAAATAGGGTCATTAAACAAACTCAAGATAGATATGAATCCTATAAGTTAGGTGAAGCCGCAAAAGGTTTATATGAATTCACCTGGAATGATCTGTGTGATAATTATTTAGAACTTATTAAGCCACGCTTACAAAATAATAAAGCAGATAATCATCTAGATAATATTATTGCCCAAAAAGTTCTATTTAAGGTCTTAAATGATTTATTTATTATGATCAATCCCTTAATGCCTCATTTAACTGAGGAATTATGGCATGGATTAACCAATCAATCTGAAAAGATATTACTTTCCAAAGCAGTTTGGCCGGTTTCCGAAACTTTTTTATTGAATGATGATTTAGAAGAATCTTTTGAGAAGGTTTTTAATCTCGTTAGAATTACTCGCAATTTGAGAGCTGAAGCTGGGGTTAAACCATCCCAAAAACTTTTAATTTATTTGCTTACCGATAACAAAGATTTATTAAAAGTTTTACACTCAACAATTAATGATATTAAATATTTAACTAGATCTTCAGATGTTCAGCTTTTAGATTCACATTCGTCAGGTAATTTTGATACTAGTCAGTCTTTAATAGGTGTTACTGGAGATTTGGAAGTTGTTCTGCCTTTAAAAGGGGTGGTAGATGTCGATGATTTACGCTGCAGATTAAATAATGATCTTGAAAAAGCCCAAAAAGAGTTTGATTCTCTATCTACTAGAATTTCGAATAAGAATTTTGTTGAAAAAGCGCCGCAGAATATTGTTCATAAATGTCGGGATGAATTAGATCAAGTCTCTATTCAAGTTGACTTAATAAAATCTAGATTAAATAGTTTAAAATGATTGAATTTGTCAATATAGATTTATCACTTTTAATTGATTTTTTAAGAACTACAAAAGGTGTTCTTGCTTTTTCAATAATTTACATACTGAGTATTATTTGTCTTTTGCCAGGATCTTGGGTTTCACTACTAGCCGGATTTATTTATGGATATATTAATGCTACTATTATTGTTTTTATTGCAGCCTTTTTAGGTGCTCATATTACATTCTTTTTATCTAGAACATTTCTAAAAGACTTTATTAATAAAAAACTTTTAAATTATCCTAGGTTAAATACGATAAAAGATAATTTTTCTTACTATGGTATTAAACTGATATTCCTTACGAGATTATCTCCATTATTTCCTTTTAGTTTATTAAATTATTTATATGGATTAACTTCTGTTAGATTAAGAGATTATTCGATAGGTTTAATAGCTATTCTGCCAGGGACAATATTATATACACTAATGGGATCTCTTGCTTTAGATATCTCTCAGATTAGTAAAAATGATGAATACTCCTTATTTGGTTTAGTTATAAAATTAGTTGGTATAATATCTACAGGAATATCAGTTTATTTATTAGGATTTAAGACAAAAGCGAAGTTTAATTTTGATTAAAATCTCTAATAGAGGCGAAAAATATAAACCAATATAATCTAATTCTTTTGAAAAAGCCTTTTTGAGTTTTAAGTGATTCAAATTTAGCTCTTCCGCAATCAGTCTTTATCAGTTGATAAATCAATTTTTCATTCATCATTATCTAGTGTTTTAATTATGAATGCTTCATTGACTATAGTAACACCTAATCTTTTTGCTTTTTCTAATTTACTTCCTGCTTTTTCTCCAACTACTAAATAATCTATGTTTTTACTAATAGTATCTATAACTTTCCCTCCATATGATTCAAGTTTTTCTTTAATTTCTGATCTAGTATATTTTTTCATTGTTCCAGTTATAACAAATTTTTTATTTTTTATATTGGGGTTATATAGATCACTCTTTATATTTTTTAGTTCATTTAAGTTTCTGCCGAGATTAATTCCTAACTCATTTAATTTATTTATAAGAAGTTGATTATCCTTATCATTAAACCATGACTCTAAAGACATTACCATCTCAGGACCTATCCCATTTATTTGTGATAGAACTTCCTTTAGGCTTGTTGCTGCATATTTAAGTTCTTCTATATTCTTAAACACTTCTGCAATATTTTTTGCATTACTTTCTCCGATATGATGAATCCCTAGAGCAAATAACTTTCTATGCCAAGCCCTGTTTTTAGTGTTTTCTATATTCTTAAGTAATTTTTTTGATGATATATCACTTAACCTATCAAGACTGTTTAATTTTTCTTGATCTAATTGATATAAATCAGCAAAATTATCAACTAATTTATTTTCCACTAATTGATTGATGATTTGATTCCCTAAACCATCAATATCCATTGCACTTTTACTACTCCAATGCATAATTCCTCTTTTTATCTTTTCAGGACAATTATTATTCATGCATCTTGTATGACTTTGATCCATAAGTCTTATGAGTTCAGATTTGCATTTAGGGCATAATCTTGGGTATAGGATTTTTGAAGAATCTTTGATCCTAAGTTCTTTAATTACACTAATAATCTCTGGAATAATTTCCCCAGCTTTTCTTATGATTACAGTATCGTTTAAGTGTAAATCTAGCTGTTTGATTCTGTCTTCATTATGTAATGTGGCACGACTTACAATTGTTCCTGCTATTTGAACGGGATGTAATTCAGCTACAGGTGTAATATTGCCAGTTCTTCCGATTTGAAAAGAAACATTCTTTATTTGTGTTGTTGTTTCTTCTGCCGGATATTTTAATGCTATTGCCCATCTAGGGACTTTATTTGTATATCCCAAGTTTTTTTGCAAGTCATATTGATTGATTTTTATGACTATCCCATCAGTGGCATATTCTAGATTATGTCTTTCTTTTTCCCAGAAAGAATAGTAGTTTTTTACTGCATTTATATCTTTTAAGAATTTGGAGTTCCTATTAACTTTAAATCCGCATTTTTCCAGATATTTTAATGCTTCTCTCTGACTGCTAATAGAACCATTTACAGTATTAATTTGATTTGGAAAATGTATAGTATATGCAAAAAAGTCAAGCTTTCTTTTTGCTACCACTTGAGAGTTGAGTTGTCTTAATGTTCCTGCGCATGCATTCCTAGGGTTTGCAAATAGTGGTTCGTTTTTCTGTTCTCTTAATAGATTTATTTCATTAAAGATTGCAATTGAAATAAAAGCTTCTCCCCTAATTTCCAGCCATTCTGGTGGGTGTTTGAGATGTAGCTTTAAGGGAATTGATTTAATTGTTCTTACATTTTGAGTGATATCTTCTCCTTCGATGCCATTTCCTCTTGTTGCAGCCTTAATTAATACTCCTTTTTCGTAGCTAAGAGCTAAAGCATTGCCATCAATTTTCAACTCACCCATATAATCAAAGTCTATGAGTTCTCTTTTATTAATTAATTTTTTATTCTTATCAACCCAAGTAATAAGTTCTTCAATATTAAACGCATTATCTAGGCTGAATAATTTAATTCTATGTTTGGTTTTTATGAACTTCTCAGCAATTTCAGAACCTGTTCTTTGAGTAGGACTATCAGCTGACCTCAGCTCTGGATATCTCGACTCTATTTTCACTAACTTTTGATATAAACTATCATATATAGAGTCTTCTAAAACTGGATTATCATTTACATAATAAGCATGATTCGCTTTATTAAGTAATTCTTTCAGATCTAATACTTCTTTTAAGAAATTATCAGAATATTCAATCACTACAGTTCAATTTCTCGTTAAGTTGTTTTTGCAATTCTATCAATTCTCCAATCATTTTCAATCTTAGTAAATGTAAAATCCAGTGGAAGTTCATCTTTTTTATCATCAGATTTTAAGTTTAATCTTAATATGATTTTCTTCTCTTCCATTCTTGGTCTTCCTGACTTTAGATTGCGATATTTATTTAGATTTAGTCCTGCAAGAAATTTAAGAAAATCTTGCCTGTTAACATGTTGACGATATGTTTTAGTCGTTAATCTATAAGCTGCATCAATTCTTCCTGAGGCTATTTGGTTGAAAAATTGTTTTACCAATGGATTAATACCACGCGCGCTAAAAACTAATCTAATTGCATTAAATGTCCAAAATGATACTAGAACCGAGGCTCCTACTAAGAGTGATTTGATTCCAATGTCTTTAATCAGTGCAGCATCCATATTCTTGAGAAAACTTGATTTAATATCAATTATTAGACTTTATAAGAAAAAAGCTGTTTATATGAATATTTTTCGTCAAAATAACATCAATTAATTTCTTAGCTGTTTATTTAATGTCATTAATCCCTTTATTGCCATTATTTCATGAGTTCAATCGAACATATTTTGCTGGTGAGCTTGTAAAACACAATAAGCCCTTAGTTACTGTCAAGTGGAGTGATAATCGAATGTCAGTGTCGGCAGGTTTTTATAAAAGACATAGTACTTTGTTCCAAACCAAATCTTTTATTATTCTTTCCAAACCAATTTTATCGAATTTATCAATCACAGCAATCAAAAGTACTCTATGTCATGAGATGATTCATGCTTGGTTGGATTTAGTCAAGAATATTAAAGAGGCTCATGGTTCTAATTTTGTGGCAAAAATGAATGCCATTAATTCTGCTCAAAATCATTTTCATATAACTATTAAGCATAATTATCCTGTCACTAGCGCAAGAAACGTTAAAATTGGTTTTTGTCAATCTTGTAAGAAACAATTTCTGTATAAGAAACGTATGAAAGGTTTAGCTTGTAAAGAGTGTTGTGAGAATTTTTATAATGGTAAGTGGAATGAGAATTGCTTGATATTATTTTCTTGATCTTTTGAGATATTCAATAATTTTTGTGTTGATGGATTTAAATCTTTTAATAATGTATTAATTTAAAGAAGACCATAGTCAATTTTTAAGAATTTTTAATGAGATCTAGAAGTACAAGAGATTTAAGAAAAGAAAAATATTTTAATTCTTTTGATCGTAAATTGGATAGATTTGTTCAGACTGGTAGACAATTGATTGATGGAGTCTCTGGGGCTAGACCAGGCCAGCGTCAAAGAAATTATATTGCGAATTTACAAGGGAAGGGTGTATCAAATGTAGGACGATGGGTTTCCGATAAGATTGATTGGTTATTTGAAGAAGAACAAGAGGAATGGGAGAGAACTTCTTCAAGATTCAAAACCAATTCAGTGTCAAAAAATAGTGATTTAGATTATTCCACTAATGATATTCAACGCAAGCGACCTCTAGATGCAATTTCTCTCAGAATTGCGAAAAAGGATTTTATTGAAACTCAAGACAAAGAATTAGGTAATCATGATATTGATGATTGGGATCAAGATAATGTATTTAAGGTAAATAAATGGGAGAGGAATCATAAAAATTCGGATTCAAACGTTTCTAACAATCCAATAGCTAGTCGCAAAAGTTCTATAAATTCCAGACAATTTCCCAAATCTAATCGTAAGAGATATTGAATAACTTATTTTTCAATTAATGGTTTGCCTAGCCATTGTTCAAGATAAGGACTGAAAACTTCTCTAATTACAGTAAATGCTTTTTTATTTCTAAAGAATCTATAATGTCTACTCCAAAAAGGACCAGTTTTATTAAACTCATCCTTTAACCATTTTGCATCCACTAAAGATAATCCATCAACTTCTCTAAATAGTTCTAATCTTTCTGAGGTTAGGCTTTGCCAGATGGGTTGATTTTTGAATGTTAGGCTTTGATCAGCTTCATCTTTATTCCACCAGCTTTCAGCCCAAGCCAGAGTTTGATTGTTGCATTGAATCCAGACTTGTCTTCTTACTAGAGGCTTGGATAATTCTCTAACTTCGGGGGGAGAATGATATAAGCCCAGATCATCTGTTGACATTGAGATTAATTTAATTCTTACTTCTTTACCTGTGAGCAATCTGAGATGTCTGGTTGGACTCCCATCGCCTAGTAACATTAATTTCCAAGGACCTCTTAATTCTATTGGAGATATTCCATCAACAATAAGTTCTTTTTGATATGACAAAATAATTGAAGGAGATTCGAACAATTGATTTTCCTCAAATTATTTTCACAATAAATATTGTAATGTTATTTTTGCTTCTGAATGGATATGTTGTTAACTTCTCTCGAATCTTGGATTTTCAGCCAAACTAAAAGTGCATTCAGATCTGCTTTACTTACTCCTGGTAATTGAGAAGCAATTCCAAAATTTGATGGTTGAACCTTTGATAACTTTTCTCTAGCTTCAAGAGAAATAGTTTTTATCTCATTATAATTTATGTGCGGAGAAAGAATTTTGTTACTTTGTTTATTTATTTGATCAATGTGATTTTGTTGACGTTTTAAATAACCACTATATTTGATATCAATTTCAATACTATTTGCCACTGCAGAACATAGATTTTTTTGAATCAATCCTAATTTGACAAGATCTTTAATATGAACTTGTGGTCTTTTAATTAATTCTGTTAAAGTTATAGACCCTTTAATTTCAGAATCAATTAAGTTTTTAATTGATTCTGCTAATGGATGATTATGTTTGATACGTATCGATTTAATGTTATTTTTCTCGGCTTCAATTTGCTCTAGCTTTGTAAGGAATAAACCCCATCTTCTGTTATCTATTAAACCTATTTCACGACCTTTATTGGTAAGCCTTCTATCTGCGTTGTCTCCTCTGAGGGTAAGCCTGTATTCGCTTCTGCTAGTCAAAACTCTATAGGGTTCTTTCAGTTCAATATTTATCAAGTCGTCTATCATTGTGCCAATGTAGCTACTTTCTCTTGATAGGCAGAATGGATCTAAGCCTTTCACTTTTCTTGAAGCATTAATCCCTGCGATTAATCCTTGAGCAGCTGCTTCTTCGTAACCTGTTGTTCCATTTAATTGACCAGCTGTAAAGAGACCTTCTATTCTCTTTGTTTCAAGTGATGGATTAAGTTGCGTTCCTTGTAAGTAATCATATTCAACAGAATAAGCAGATCTAAGCATTACGCAATTTTCTAACCCAGGCAGGCTTCTTAGTAATTCTAATTGAATTATTTCAGGTAATCCCGTGGAAAATCCCTGAACATATATTTCAGGTGTATCTATTCCTTCTGGTTCAAGAAAAATCTGATGAGACTCTTTGTCTGCAAATCTAACAATTTTATCTTCTATTGATGGACAGTATCTTGGACCTTTACTATTTATAAATCCACCATAGATCGGAGAAAGATGAAGATTATCTCTAATAATTTTGTGGGTTTTACTTGTAGTTCTTGTGATATGACAACTGATTTGCTCTAAACTTTTCCATGATTTTGGATCAAAAGAGAAATATTCATTTTGTGCTGTACTAGGTTGTTCTATAAGCGAATTAAAGTTGATGCTGTTTCTGTCTACTCTTGCCGGTGTACCAGTCTTCAAGCGATCTATCTTAAATCCTAAATTTCTTAGTGATTCTGTGAGTCCATGTGCTGCTTGTTCTCCAGCTCGTCCTGAAGACATTGATTTATTTCCAATCCATATTTGCCCATTAAGAAACGTGCCTGCAGTCAATATGACCGCTGATGCCTGATATACAGTACCAAAATAAGTCTGCACTCCTGTGATTTTCCCAATACAATCATCTTGAGAATTTTCTGAGGCATATTTATTGAATTCAACTTTAAGATCAGTAATCATGCCTTCTTTTAATAATAAATTGGGTGTGTTATGAAGTAAATTAATCATTTTTTGGGAGTATTTTCTTTTGTCCGTTTGTGCTCTCAGTGCCCATACTGCAGGACCTCTACTTTCATTGAGAACTCTTTTTTGTATTGCAGTTGCATCAGCGATTTGACCAATAATCCCTCCTAAGGCATCTACTTCATGAACAAGTTGACTTTTGGCAGGTCCTCCAACGGCTGGATTGCATGGCTGCCATGCGATCCTGTCAATATTTAGAGTGAATAGAGCAGTTGAGAGACCAAGTTTTGCTGATGCTATTGCCGCTTCACATCCTGCGTGTCCGCCTCCTACTACAATGACATCAAAATTTTCATTTATCTTGTTTGAATGATTTCCTTCTGTCATTGTTATGAGGCAAGATTTCTAAACCTAGTAAATTGAGGTTCAAATAATAATTTGACTGTTCCTACCGGACCATTTCTATGTTTAGTAAGTATTACTTCTGCTATTCCTCTATCTGGTGTCTCGGGATTATAGTATTCATCTCTATAAATCATTAGGACGAGATCTGCATCTTGCTCGATTGAACCTGATTCACGTAAATCACTTAACATGGGTTTTTTATTCTGACGTTGTTCAACTCCTCTACTTAGTTGAGAGAGAGCTATTACTGGAACTTTTAATTCTCTAGCCATAGCTTTTAATCCTCTTGTAATTCTTGATAGTTCTTGAACTCTATTATCAGGAGTAGAACCTTCCATTAATTGCAAATAGTCAATTACTATTAAGCCTAATTCTTTTTTTTGTTCAGCAATCAATCTTCTGCATAGAGATCTCATCTCAAGCACACTTACATTAGGCTTGTCGTCAATAAAAATTGGAAGTTGACTAAGTTCGTTTATCCCTTGACCTATTATAGGCCACTCATCATTGCGTAATCTTCCTGTCCTAAGTCTCCCATTTTCAATTCCTACTTCCATAGATAATAATCTATAAGTAATTTGTTCTTTGCTCATTTCTAAACTAAAAACACACACAGGTAGATTGTGAAGTTGTGCTACGTTTTTTGCTAGATTTAAAACCAAAGACGTTTTACCCATTGCGGGTCTTCCAGCAACAATAATCAAATCACTACGTTGTAAACCATCTGTCAACCCGTCTAGATCATAGAAATTGACTGGGAGACCTGCCACCGAACTGCCAACTGATCTGCTCTCAATTTCATTAAAAGTACTAGTAAGAATTTCAGATGCCGGCGTCAGACCTTTTGATGGTTGTTCTTGGCTAATTGAAAAAATTTTCTGTTCAGCTTTATCTAGTATTTCTTCGGTAGGTAATAATCTTTCAAAACCTAGTTGAATTACTTCATTGCCAGTTTTTATTAATTGTCTTCTGAGAAATTTCTCACTGATTAATTTTGCAACTTGTTCTATTGAGGCAGTTGATGAAACTCCTTCTACAAGTTCAACTAAACGATTATTTCCACCAATCTTTTCTAAAATACCTGTATCCGATAACCATGCACTCATTGATGTGAGATCAGTTGGTTTACCTTGACTATGAAGCATCAAAGCTGTTCTATATATTTCTTTATGTGAACTTAAATAAAACGATTCTGCTGACAGTAAATCAGCTATGCGACCTATAGCGTCTGGGTCTAGTAAGATTCCTCCTAGCACTGCCTCTTCTGCTTCTATATTTTGAGGAGGTACTAAACCAGTTTGATTGGCATTTAATTTTTTGTTTTTCTCTCTATCAGAATTTTCATTAGAGAAAGGAACAGTAACCATTTATAATAATTTCCGTTTAGATTATTACTTTGGCTGATAAATCGGATTTTGCCAACATATTTAACTACTTAAAACTTCTAATTTAATTTCAGCTGTTACATCTTTATGTAGTTTTATTTGTGCTTTATAGCTGCCAATTGTATGAATATCAGGTACAACTATATTTCTTCTATCAATCTCTTTTTTTGTTGAATTTTTGATAACTTCAGCAACATCTCCATTTGTAACTGTTCCAAATAGCACTCCATCTTCTCCGACTTGCTTTTTAATATCAAATCTGCCAATAGTTTTTAGAGCAGTTTTGAAAGCAACTGCTTCTTTTTTGATCTCTTCTTCTCTCTCTAATTCTTTTGCCTTTTTATATTCTATTTGTTTTAAACTCGCTGGAGTCACAGGTACAGCTTTACCAAAAGGAAGTAAAAAATTCCTAGCATACCCCGGAGCAACTTCTACAACATCTCCATCTTTACCAAGACTTAGGATTTTCTCTGTGAGAATAACTTGAACTCTTTTTGCCATTTTAAAATAATTTACTTTTTTAAGAATAAGTCCTAATGGGGATTTTTATCTTTCTTGCTAAGCCTAGTCTTCCTAAGATTTTGATATGTTCCCAAGTAAGATCTATTTGACCTCTGAAAAGGCCTTGCTTTGCTGAATTTGGAAAAGCGTGATGATTGTTATGCCAGCCTTCTCCAAAGGTAAGAGCGGCAACCCATTTGTTGTTTTTTGAATCGTCGCCACTTTCAAAAACTGTTTTCCCCCAACAGTGTGTAGCAGAATTAACCAACCAAGTTACATGATATACAAAAACTAGTCTTAAGGGAACACCCCAGAGGACTAATGACCAACCCCCAACTCCTAAGTTAGTGCCAATCCAGAACAACATTAATGCCAGTGGAACCTGTAATAAAAGAAAGTTTTTGTTAAGCCATCTGTAATATGGGTCTCTTATCAAATCTCCAGATAGTTTTGGGACAGCTCCCATAGCTTCTACTGGATGCATCATCCAACCCATGTGACTCCACCAGAAGCCTTTATTACTGTCATGATGATCGGCTTCAGTGTCTGAGAATGTGTGGTGATGTCTGTGGAGCCCCACCCAATCAATCGGTCCATGTTGACAGCTTAAAGCGCCACAAGTTGCAAAAAATCTTTCTAGCCAATGTGGAACCACGAACGATCTATGAGATAATAATCTGTGATATCCTAAAGTCACTCCCAGACAGGCAGTTATCCAGTAAAGGATCATAAAAGAAGTAAACGAGGGGATATTCCAGAATTTAGGCGATAATGCATATATAGATAATCCATGAATAGCAATCATGAATAAGATCGTACCCCATCTTTTATTCTTGTTTAATCTTGCTGGAAAATATACTCTTGAGTTGATTGGAGCAGTTAATTTTCTTGATGCGATAAGAGCTTGCTCTTTTGCTACTGGTTTTTTTAACCTTGCAGTAGGTTCTATAATGCTTGAGATCATAAATTTTATCAGCTAGGTTGAAAACTATCGATACGATATATTATCATATAACTTACATGATTACAAAAGTTATTATTTAGTGAGTTTTGATTATCGCGATAAATTAAGTTCTGGCAGAAGATCAATGGCTCATTTGATACATGTTTGGCATGAAAGAAATGGCTGGTCTCATAAAGTTCTTCCTGCTTTAGTAGATGCTTTGAACTTAGGGAAATTACATAATTCTCAAATATCAAACTTAAGAAATGCTAAGCTTGCTTCTCCAAGTCCTGAGGTTTTTCTTGCTTTATCTCAGGCTAATAAGATTCTTGACCAAGGGGTAAATAAAATAAGAAATGAGTTAAATCTCAATCACCATGACTTGTTGAGAGTCCTTGAAGAATCGGCCGTGCCATTAATGGATGACGATGATATTCCTTTGTCTGCTGGAGATTTTTTTGAGATTTTTATTGGCATTAAAACTTTGCCTTCTAAGTTTGATTGGTTTATTGAAGATGAGGAGGCGGCATTATTAAGTGCCGCTTTAGCCGATTTTTTTTGTGATCAAAAATCATGGAGATATTGTAAGGATAAAGTGATGGATGCCTATCCTATTTCTAATGTTGCAAGAAGAGAGAAATTTGCATTAGTTATGGCTGGGTTAAGGGATTATACGGCTGAGGAATTTGATGGTGAATTATTGGATCTTCATAAGACTTATATCACTTTTAATAATAATATTGATATTGCGCTTGGAGAATTCCTTAGATTATTAAGAGAACGAGCCAAGACGCAAGTTTCCTAGTTATCTAAAGAAAATTTATGTATGCCTAATAAAAATTACCAATTTGCATTTGATCTAATTAATAATATTGATAAGCAGTTAATAGATATTTCTATTAAAAGGACTAAGGAAGTTGAGTGTAAATTACAGAAAATATTAGATGTATTTCGTGAGGAAAGATTATCAGCCAGTCATTTTATATCTTCCACCGGTTATGGATACAATAATATTGCTAGAGAAAAGATAGATATTATCTTTTCTAAAGTCTTTAATACTGAGAAAGCAGCAGTAAGATCTCAATTTGTATCTGGAACGCATGCAATTGCAGCATGCTTGTTTGGGGTTTTAAGACCTGGAGATGAATTCCTCTCAGTTACTGGATCCCCTTATGATTCTCTTGAGGAAGTTATTGGAATAAATAATAAAGGTCAAGGGAGTTTAAAAGATTTTGGTATTAATTTTGAGAAGATAAATTTTGATTCTGATAAAGAAATTTATTTGCAAAATATTAATAATGCTTTAAAAAAAAGTTATAAATTAGTTTTTATCCAGAAAAGTTGTGGTTATTCATGGCGACAGTCTTTATCTAATAGTTTAATTGGAGAAATCTGCGAGCTGGTTCATAAAAAGAAACCAGACTCGATATGTTTTGTTGATAACTGTTATGGAGAATTTGTGGAGAATAATGAACCACCATCTGTAGGTGCAGATTTAATAGCCGGTTCATTAGTTAAAAACCCTGGGGGAACAATAGTCCCAAATGGTGGATATATAGCTGGTAAAGCAGAGTTGGTAGAGATGGCATGCTGCAGATTAAATTCACCGGGAATTGGTTCTAGTGCTGGCAGCGGCTTTAATCTTGAAAGATTGTTTTTGCAAGGATTATTTTTAGCACCTCAAATGGTTTCCGAAGCATTAATAGGTGCCGATTTAGTTGCGGCTACCTTTCAAAAACTAGGCTATGAAGTGAATCCTACTCCTTTATCTTATAGATCAGATATTATTCAAGCGGTTAGAATAGGTAATCCAATAATTATTGAAAAAATATGTGAGGCTTTTCAAAGATCTTCCCCAGTTGATTCATTCTTAAAACCAGTTCCTTCTTATATGAATGGCTATCAGGATGAGTTATTGATGTCAGGAGGTACTTTTATAGAGGGAAGCACCTCAGAATTTTCTGCAGATGCACCATTGAGAGAGCCTTTTGACCTTTTTATTCAAGGCGGGACTCATCGATCACATGTAAAAATTTCTTTAGTTGAAGCTCTTGTAGCATTAATAGAGAATAATTTGTTAGAAATAAATAATATCCACCTTTAATCTTATTGGTTTTATGATTTATACTTTCCCAGAAAACTTTTTTTACGCAGATACTCATGAATATGTTTATCAATATCAAGATCTAGTTAGATTGGGCATTAGTCAGTTTGCTGTTGATCAGTTAGGGGATATTGTTTTTATTGATTTAGTTGATGTAGGATCATTATTAAATAAAGGGGATACTTTTGGAACTGTTGAATCAGTTAAAGCAGTTGAAGAAGTATTTTCCCCTTTTTCAGCAGAAGTAATTGAGCGCAATGACCAATTAATAGATAACCCTGAAATCCTTCAAAATGATCCTAATGAAAAAGGATGGTTACTAGTAATTAAGCCATTGGCAATTGATTGTTTTAATAATTTAATGAATTCTAAGCAATATTCTGAAAAAGTTTCGCCAAATTAAGAGCGAAATTCCCTATTTGTGATAATACTTCATCAATAAATATTGATTTAACGCTATATATAGTGTTAAATCTCATATTTGAGCTATTTTATCTAAAAATATTAAATTTCTAGATTTAAATGCAGAATAATTTTTCTGAGCATATTAATTTTTCTTCAAGACATATTGGTCCTTCCCTGCAGGAAAGGGATGTAATGTTGAACAAATTAGGTTTTGATGATTTAGATAAATTTATTGCATCAGTAATTCCATCTTCACTTTATGATCCTTCTATTAATAAGAATTTAGAAGAACCTGCCTCAGAAAGAAAAGCTTTAGAGGAAATTGAAACCATAGCAAGTGAAAATGATTTAAAGAGATCTTTAATTGGATTAGGTTATTATGGCACTCATACTCCATCAGTTATTGAAAGGAATATTTTATTAAATCCCAAATGGTATACAGCATATACACCCTACCAAGCAGAAATTTCTCAAGGCAGATTAGAGGCGCTCTTTAATTTTCAAACTTTAATAACAGAATTAACAGGTTTACCAATAGCCAATGCATCTTTATTAGATGAATCTACTGCTGCAGCCGAAGCAATGAGCCTAAGCTTTACAGCCACAAAAAAGAAAAATGCAAATAAGTTTATAGTTGATTCAAATACATTTGATCAAACATTATCAGTATTACAAACGAGAGCTAAACCATTGGGAATTGATTTATGTATTCAAGACAAAAATCAATTTAATTTTGATGAAAAAGTTTTTGGTGTTTTTATTCAGTTGCCAGGTGAAAACGGATCGATTTGGGACCCTTCTTTTTTGATCTCAAGAGCTCATCTAAAAGATGTTTTAGTAACAGTCTCTATTGATCCAATGTTACAAGTTCTTATGAAACCAATTGGAGCATTGGGGGCTGATATTGCGGTTGGGTCATTACAAAGGTTTGGAGTCCCTATTGGGTTTGGGGGACCTCATGCTGCGTTTTTTGCAACAGTTGAGAAATTTAAGAGGCTTATCCCTGGCAGGCTTGTAGGTCAATCAAAATCAATTGATGGGGAGAAATCATTGAGGTTAGCACTGCAAACGAGAGAGCAGCATATTCGTAGAGAAAAGGCAACCAGTAATATTTGTACAGCCCAGTCTCTGCTTGCTATTTTGTCCTCTTTTTACGCAATTTTTCATGGTTCATCTGGTTTGAAATTAATAGCCAATCAAATTGTTGGATTTAGATTGAATCTAGAAACTTTTTTATTAAATAATGGATTTGAATTAGAGCCATTAAATAGATTTGATAGTATTGATGTTTATTCCAATGATTCTGCAGCAATTCATAAATTAGCTAATGAGAAAGGATTTAACTTTAGAATATTGCCGTTAGGAAGTTCAATAGATAATTCAAAAGGATTTGGTATTTGTTTTGATGAATTAACGGATGAGAATGAACTAAAACAAATTTTTGATATTCTTGCCAATTTCAAACAAAATGATCCCTCCTTACCAAACCGAAAACAGACAGGAATTGATCATTGTGTCTTATCCGGAGTTCCTTTAAGAAAAGATAATTGGCTTGAGCAACCAGTATTTATGAAGTATAAGAATGAAACTTCTTTAATGAGATATATTTTATCTTTATCGGCTAAGGATTTTTCTTTAGTCGATGGAATGATTCCACTTGGAAGTTGCACTATGAAATTAAATGCAGCTTCTGAACTTGTTCCTATTCATTTAAAGCATTTTTCCTCTATACATCCTTTTGCTCCTTCTTCTCAGATTTCGGGGTATAAGATTTTGATTGCAGATCTCAAGAAATGGTTGGCAAGTATCGTGGGATTAAATGATGTTTCTTTTCAGCCTAATGCAGGTTCTCAAGGAGAATTAGCTGGTTTATTAGCTATAAAATCTTGGCATTTAGATCAAGGATCTGCTTCAAGAAAAAAATGTTTTATACCGCAAAGTGCACATGGGACTAATCCCGCGAGTGCAGTTATGGCTGGATTTGAGGTGATATCTATCGATTGCGATAAAGATGGCAATATTGATTTTAATCATCTCAAGCATAATATTTCTTCTTATCAAGATGATATTGCTGCTTTAATGATTACTTATCCTTCTACTCATGGAGTATTTGAACCAAATATTCGTGAAATATGTGATCTTATTCATGATGCTGGTGCGCTAGTTTATATGGATGGAGCAAATCTTAATGCACAGGTCGGTTTATGTAAACCAGGTCAATATGGAGTAGATGTATGTCATTTCAATTTACATAAAACTTTCTGTATTCCCCATGGAGGCGGAGGACCAGGATTAGGACCAATCGCAGTTGCTAAGCATTTAAAGCCTTATTTACCGAAACATTCTTTTCTTACTAGTTTAGATTTCGAAAAAGATTTTTCTATTTCATCAGCTCCTTTTGGCAGTGCCGGCATTCTTCCCATAAGTTGGATGTATATAAGAATGATGGGATCAGATGGGTTGAAAAATGCTAGCTCGATGGCAATTTTAGCTGCTAATTATGTTGCTGCTAGGCTTGATGCTTATTTTCCAGTTCTTTATAAAGGACAAAATAATCGGGTTGCTCATGAATGTATTTTAGATTTTAGAGAAATCAAAGCTAACTTTGGGATAGGGGTCAATGATATTGCCAAAAGGTTGATGGATTATGGTTTTCATTCGCCTACGGTAAGTTGGCCAGTCCCAGAAACTATGATGATTGAACCAACAGAGAGTGAATCGCTTGATGAATTGAATAGATTTTGTGATGCAATGATAAATATTAAAGAAGAAATTGATGAAATTAGCTCGGGTTTATATACAAAAGAAATGAATGTCATTAAAAACGCCCCTCATACGCTTCGACAGTTAACTTCTGATGAATGGAATAGACCATATAGTAGGCAAAAAGCAGCGTTCCCAAATGGTGTAGATAATGGTTCTAATTTAAAATTTTGGCCAAGTGTTTCTAGAATTGATAATGCCTATGGGGATAGGAATTTGATGTGTTCTTGTAATTTCATAGACATTGATCAATTCGATCAGAAGAAATGTGCTTAACCCCTAGCTAATCAATAATTTATCCGTTAAATTTTGAACAGTTATAAAAATTTAACTTTTTCTTTTAATTCTTTTAATTGATTTTTTAGTATTCTTTTATTTGCATCAAATTTTTCGGGGACATTTGAGGCTATGAAAAGCAAATCCAATTCTAATAAACTTTCCTTTATTGTAAATAAAGATCGTTTAAATATTCCACATTTTTCAAAAGATGATTTATATGATCCAAACGAAGGTGAAATAATTCAAGTAGAAGGAACAAATGTAGTTAGAGTTCCTTTTGGAGTTCGTCAACCTAGGAAAAAAAGACCAGATAAAAATTTAAGTTGGGCAACATTAGTCATACCTTTACATTATTCTGATATGCCTACTCCTCCCCCTCATGTAGCTTAATATTCTTAAGAAAGAACTTTTAGATAATAATTCCTTAGTTGATTAGTAGCTCCTTCCCAATTCCATTTTTCGGCTTCTAAACGTGCAGCTGTCCTCATAGAATTATCTTCTTTATTGTTCTTAAGAATCCTCTCAATAGCAGTAAAGAAACTTTCGGTTCCATCATCTGAGCCATCAGGTTCGTATAGACATCCATTGATTCCATCCTGAATTATGTCTGGAATCCCTCCTCTATTAGCTCCTACTACAGGACATCCTGCTGCCATGGCCTCTAGTAATACCAATCCTAAAGTCTCTGTACTTGATGGGAAAAGGAATACGTCTCCTGATGCATATGCACTTGCTAGTTCTTCTCCTGATAAATACCCAACAAAAGTTGTTGATGTATCTTCGAAGAATTTTTCTAATTGATTTCTGTGTGGACCATCCCCAACTAAAGCGAGTGATGTATTAGTTAATTTATTTAAAACAGGTTTAATTCTTTCGATCTGTTTTTCTGCCGATAATCTTCCAACATATATAAGTAGATTTTCTTTCTCTTGAAAATTTCCAAATAATTTTTCCCTCATTTTTTGATTTCTAAGTTCTGGTCGGAATATCTCTGTATCAACTCCTCTTTGCCAAAGTGCTGTATGGCGAATCCCTTTATCCTTTAGTTCTTGAACCATTGCCGTTGAAGTGCATAAATTAAGTAAAGCTTGATTATGTGCAGCTTTTAGCAATTCCCAAAGTAAAGGTTCAAGCATACCCATTCCATAATGTTCGAGATATTTGGGTAAATGGGTGTGATAGCTAGCAATTAAAGGAATATTATTAGTTTTGGAAAGCCAGATTCCTCCTAAGCCAAGTACTGCTGGATTAATTACATGAATTAGATCTGGTTTAAAGTTTTCAAGAGTTTCTGCAACAAAAGGTCCTGGTAATCCAAGTTTTAGTTCAGGGTAAAGAGGTAATGGCATTGCAGCAACACCAACAATTTTAGCTCCCATATAAGTTTCGGGACATCCTTCTGGACAGAAAACTATTACTTCTTCTCCAGCTTTGACTAGAAACTCAATAGTTTTAGTTAAACGAGTTACTATCCCGTCTACTTTAGGTAAAAAAGTTTCAGTAAAAAATGCAATTTTCACTTTTTTAATCCTGTTAATTAATTAATGTTTTTTTATTGCAATTTCTTGTGTCTTCGTCCATGCAGATACACATGGGATTCTTTTCCTGTCACATCTACTAGACCATTTCTTTGCAACTTCCACAACTTCCTCAAGCAGACCATTATCTAAGGTGGTTGGATTTAATCCTAATTCTATAAAGCATCTATTATCTACAATTAGATCATTTTCTACAGCTTCATTTCTTGGATTTGGAAGATAATTAATCTCAGCACCTGTTAATGCAGCAACTTTTTTGGCTAATTCTCCTACTTGATGACTCTCTGTCATTTGGTTGAATATTTTTACTCTTTCTCCTTTAACTGGGGGATTTTCTAAAGCTAATTGAACACATTTTACAGAATCTCGTATATGGATGAAAGCTCTTGTTTGTCCTCCAGTCCCATGAACTGTCAGTGGATATCCAATAGCAGCTTGCATTAGAAATCGATTGAGTACTGTCCCATAATCCCCATCATAATCAAACCTATTAGTTAATTTTGGATCTTTCAATGTAGATTCAGTATTGGTGCCCCAGACAATGCCTTGGTGTAAATCTGTAATTCTGACCAAGTCATTTTTATTGTAATAGAGAAAAAGTAGTTGATCTAATGTTTTTGTCATATGATAGACCGAGCCAGGACTAGCTGGATGTAATATTTCTTCTTCAAATCGACTACCATCAGGCTGGGGAACTTCTACTTTTAGGTATCCTTCGGGAATTGTGGCACCTCTATGGGATCCATATCCATATACGCCCATTGTTCCTAAATGAACAATATGAATATCTAATCCACTTTCAACTATTGCGGCAAGTAAATTATGCGTTCCATTAACATTATTATCAACTGTATATCTTTTTGTAATGCTTGTTTTCATTGAATATGGAGCAGCTCTTTGTTCTGCAAAATGCACTATTGAATCTGGTTTCTCAGCCTTTATAACGCCCAGCAGTCTTTCGTAATCCTTAGCAATATCAATATTTATGAATTTCATTGGTCTGCCACCAATCTTTTCCCAAGTATTTAATCTTTCCTGAATATTTGTTATGGGAGTAAGTGATTCCACTTCTAAATCTATATCTATTTTCCTTCTACTAAGATTATCTATTAGAACAACATCATGACCTTGTTCAGCTAAATTCACTGAACAAGGCCAACCACAAAATCCATCACCACCAAGAACAAAAATTTTCATATTTACCCTCCTGTATTAATTAAAAGTAACTTCACTGAGAAATTAATATAATTGAATCGATGTTGGATTAAATTCTTTCTTAATTTCATTTTTTGGAATAAATGAGTGAAATTTAAAATATTTTAGCGGTTAAGTTTTTTGTGATTTGTACATTTAAAACCATATCCACAGTAATAGACTAACAAATCGCAGATCAGTATTTCGCTGATGCCCAGTTAAAATCTTCCTAAATTTCGAATAATTTACATATTGTTATTAATTTCTTAATGATTAACAATCCCAATATTAGGTGAGCTTGCATGCCCTAATTCGCTTGCTTTTAGTCTCCCAGCCAAAAAAGCTTGTCTCCCTGAACGAACTGCTCCTTTCATTGCTGCTGCCATTTCAGATGGTTGTCCTGACAATGCAATAGCGCTATTTATTAACACAGCATCAGCTCCTAATTCCATTGCATAACATGCTTCGCTGGGAACGCCAATACCAGCATCAACTACTACTGGCACTGAAGAGTTTTTTATGATTATAGATATGTTTGATTCATTCTTTAATCCTTGAGCGGATCCAATTGGAGATCCTAGAGGCATTACTGTGGCGCAGCCTATCTCTTCGAGTCTTTTTGCAAGTAAGGGATCAGCATTAATATATGGCAACACTGTGAAATTCTCCTTTACCAGTTTTTCTGCCGCTTTTAAAGTTTCAAATGGATCAGGTAATAGATATTTTTGGTCAGGAATCACCTCCAGCTTGACAAAATTATTATCTTCTTGTCCAGCTAATTTAGCTAATTCTCTTCCTAATCTGGCAATCCTCACTGCTTCATCAGCGTTAGTACATCCAGCAGTATTAGGCAGCATCCATTTAACTTTCCAATTGATTGAATTCATAAGTCCTTCATGCATAGGATCATTATTTTGAATTCTTCTTACAGCCACTGTTACTATCTCTGCTTTAGAAGATGCCAGGCTTTCTGTCATTACTTTATTATTTTGGTACTTACCTGTACCAACCATTAATCTGCTTGTGAAGACCCTATCTCCTATAACTAGTTTTTTTGTTATTTTATTCATTTAATTGGAAGAATTAATTTAATTAGAAACCTTTTCTTTGGCTTGATGTAAAAGGTTTATATTTATTTCTCTTTTCAATCTCTTGGATTTTTTTTCTAGCAGTTTTATTTAATGGATCTATTAATATAACCTTTTCATATATTTCATATGCCTCTTGAAATTGTAATAGCTTTTGTTTTGCAAAAGCAAGATTATTTAAAGCTATAGGGTATTCGGGGATAACCTTTAATGCTGATTCATAATGTTTTGTGGCTTGTTTAAATTCTTTTTGGGCGGCAAATGCAAAACCTATTGCATTCTCAATTAATGCAGATGCTTCGTTGGGCTCTTCATCTAAAAATGTTTTAGCTTTTTTTAGGGTTTTGATTGCTTGTGGATATAATCTTTTTTTTATTTGAATAGATCCATATTCATAAAGTCTGTTTGCGTTGTTATCCTCTTTTAATTGCGATCTTTCAAGATTAATAAATGATATTTCTTCTGATCTAGTTTTTATTAATTGTCTAGCTACAACAATTGCAAGTATTCCTAGTAAACTGAAAAGGATAAAAAGGTATGCCTGAAAAGCGGAGATTTCCATTAACAACAAGCAGAGAACTTCATATTTAAGATAACGAATTAATTTGGTTTCATCTTAATTAAAATTGATATCTATTTAATTATTAATTTCACCAATTATCCTTTTACTGAAGTCACAATATCTTCAAAGCATTTAGGGTCTGATAGGGCTATCTGGGCAAGCATCTTTCTATTTAACTTAACTGAAGCTTTTTTTAAGTCTCCTAAAAGAATACTATAATTTGTTCCATTTAATCTAGCAGCAGCATTGATCCGAGCAATCCATAATCTTCTGAAATCTCTCTTCCTTCTCCTCCTGTCTCTATATGCATTGCAAAGAGCTTTCATTACTCTTTGATTTGCCGTTCTAAATAAAGTTCCATTACCACCTTGAAAGCCTTTTGCAAGCTTAAGAATTTTGTTTCTTCTTCTTCTTGCTACATTTCCTCTTTTAACTCTTGCCATTGTGATTAAAAATAATTTTTATTTTATCAATTTATGCATAAGGCATCATTAGACTGACATTGTCATAGTCTCTTTCATCAACAATTGCTTTTGTTGATAAATGTCTTTTTAGTTTAGTGCTTTTGTGATCAAGTAAATGATTCTTAAAAGCTCTTCTTCGCATAAACTTTCCATTGCCAGTAAGTTGAAAACGTTTAGCGGCAGCTTTACGCGTTTTTAATTTAGGCATTGAATAAAATTGTAACCAGGCTGCTAATCTAACCTTAAACATGCAACATGCCAAATAAATTATATTTTTTTTCAAATAAATCTTTATTTCATAAATTTATCTGATGATTTTGATTAAGCCTCCAAGTAAAAAAATTATTTTTAGTTTAGGTGCAATATCTGTTGTTTTTTTGACTAATTTTTCTGGGAATTCCCAAACTGTAAAATCTAATCAATTTAATGAAGAATTTCATATTAAAGCAATCGACCTTGATAAAGAAATAGAGAATCAATTTTTTTATATTGGAATTAAACGTTTTTTAGGACAAGGGACAACTTCTGAGAAGTCAGCTCAAGCTTTAAAGCTTATTTCTAAAGAGTCTTTGATATCTATAAATTCTGCTAATGGAGCTAAGCATCGAGCTAAAAATATTCATATTTCTTGGACAAGTGAAAAGTTATCTAATATTGATCAATCTAGAAAGTCGGTTATAGGACCTTTTTCTAGTTATGAATCAGCAAAGAAAATATTTGATGAATTGGCAGATATTGGGATTCCATCAATAATTGTAAATCCAAATAAGTGGATGATTTGGGTGAATGAAGTTCATGATATCCCTGAAAGTTTTAATGCTGTTTTAATTAATAAATCTATTGATTCAAGAATTGTTCCAATTATTAAGACTGAATCTCAAACAATAGTTATTTCAGATCCTGTAGAGATTTCTTCTGACAAAGGAATTGTCTTTAATAATCAATTACATTATGGAACTTTGTTTTTAAGAAAAGATTCTTTTGGTTCATGGACTCTAATAAAAAAACTTTCAGTTGATGATTATTTGAAAGGAGTATTACCCCATGAAATAGGAGCTAATGCTCCTAAGGAAGCCTTGAAAGCCCAAGCTGTAATAGGTAGGTCATGGGCTTTATCTAACGCTAAGAGATATGCCGCAGATGGATATCATTTGTGCGTGACTACCCAGTGTCAAGTTTACAAATCTTCTAATAATATTTCTGCTCGTGTAAAAGATGCAATTGAGTCAACCACGGGACAAATACTAGTTTACGATAATAAACCAGTGAATTCATTTTATTATGCTTCAAGTGGAGGTATTACAGCCCAAGCGAATGAGTCATGGCAAATGAATAATTTGGACTATCTAACAACAAAACCTGATGGTAATAAAAGGTTTTCTGAGCAAGTTGATTTACCAATTGATACTTCTAAGAAATTAAATAATTTCTTTCAAATAGATTCCCAAAATGCTTATGGTGATTATCATTCGTTATTTAGATGGAAAAGATTAATAACAATAAAAGATCTTCAGAAGGTTTTATATGAAAAGAAAATAAATTTTAGTAATAATGATCAACTGCAATTAAATATTCAAGCCAGAGGTCCAAGTGGCAGAGTTGTTTCCTTAGAAATAATTAATCTAACTAGAAAGTTTAAAGTTATCCTAAATAAAGATTCAATACGTAGTAGTTTGTTAATGTTGCCAAGTACATTATTCGTTCTAAATAAAACAAATAATAATAATTGGGAGGTTTATGGTGGAGGATTTGGTCACGGAGTAGGGTTATCTCAATCTGGAGCAATAGAGATGGCTTCTAATGGTTTATCTTATAAGAAGATATTAGATTATTATTATCCAAAGACTAAAATCAAGAAGTGGAGCTCAGTGATTCCGCCTACCAAGAGAAATTAATTTATATAAATGTTAATTAATCATACTAATTATAACAATCGACGATCTAAATCATTGATTTTTCTGTTGATTTGTATTTTCTTCGGAGTTTTTCCTCATTGTATTGATTTGCATAAGAGAAATTCATTTATTTTAGCTACTTCATTATTAATTCTTTTTAATGGTCTAAGAATCTTATTCGATGGTTGGTTTAAATATAAAAGGAATATAATCCTTGGTCATAAAGTAGATTTTGATGAGGTTGAAGATTATCCATATGTTGATGTGTTAGTAGCGGCCAAAGACGAAGAAAATGTTATTGTCCGTCTTGTGAAAATGTTGTCAAAGATTAATTACCCACAATCCAGAATTTCGTTTTGGATTATTGATGATGGAAGTAAAGACAATACATATTTAATTATCGAGGAAATTGCCAAAAAATTTCCTAATTTAAATATAATAAAAAGGTCTAAGAATTCGTCTGGAGGTAAGTCAGGTGCATTGAATTTTGCTCTTAACTATGTAAAAGGAGATTGGTTATTTGTTCTAGATGCTGATGCCCAAGTTGCAGAAGATACTTTGTTGCGGGCTATAAAATATGCTCTTGGAAATAATCTATCAGCTGTTCAGCTTAGAAAATCTGTAGTTAATTCGGGGGTGAATTACTTAACAAGTTTTCAGGCTTTAGAACTCGCAATGGACGCTGTTTTCCAATGCTGCAGAGATGCACTTCGGGGAGTCGTCGAATTAAGAGGAAATGGGCAATTAATTCATAAAGAAACTCTAATTACAATTGGAAGCTTTAATGAAGAAACAATCACGGATGATTTGGATTTGAGTATAAGACTTCTTATAGAGAATGAAAAAGTTAGCATTTTATGGGATCCTCCTATCCTTGAGGAAGGCGTAGATAATATTTTTGCATTATGGAATCAACGAAAAAGATGGGCAGAAGGAGGATTACAAAGATATTTTGATTATTGGCAAAATTTACTTTTTGGTCAAATTACTTTGACAAAGAAACTTGATTTTAGTTATTTCTTTATCTTGCAATATGCACTCCCTGTAATTAGCTTTTTTGATATTTTGGCTTCAATAATGACTAGATCATTACCTTTTTATTGGATTATCTCTTTGATTGTATTTTTAATTTCTTTTATAGCTATTTGTTTGAGCCTAATTAATAGAGTTGAAGGTCCTGCTCTACCAAAATCAAATGCATTGGTTGTAATTGGTGCAATTCTTTATTTATCTCATTGGTTTATTATTATTCCTTGGGTCGCAGTGAAAATGGCAATATTGCCTAAGAAGTTAAATTGGTATAAGACTGCTCATGGGGTTAATTAATTCTCGAGATCTATAATTTGACCATTAAAAAAATTAGCAAGATTTTCTGAGCTTGAAGGTTTGTCATTATTAGAATTATTAATTATTTTTGCTTTATCAATTTGATCATTCTGGTTAATGCTTGCTTTAATAGTTTTATTGTGATTGATATCAACTGAATTAGTGCTCTTAGCTCTGGGCATATTCTTTTCTTTGTAAGAGTTAATTCTCAAGGTTCTTTTCCCATTAAGTGTTTTTTTAATAGCCTCTTCAATTAATTGTTGTCTAGTTTGTATCATTGTGAACCAGTTAGAAGCCACAGAAATATCTACATATTGATCATTAATACTAGTTATTTTTGCTTGTTGAGCTAAAAGCATTTTAGTAGAGGGTAATCCAATATTAGAGATTATATTTTCCCAAACTTCTTCAATCTTATATTCTCTAGGAATATCAATTGATTCCATTTTACTATCATCTTTATTATCGGATTTTGTATATGGAATAGATTTTTTAGGTTTTATATTACTACTTTCTTTAGGTTGTATATAAGTAGTTGCTTGAGGTCTTATATCACTACTTTCGGTATGTATTTTCTCTTTAAATTTAATTGATTGATCCTTAGAGTTACTGGAATCGTTGTCTAAGATATCATTTATTAAACTTATTAGGTTGATTTCTAACCAAAGTCTTGGCTGTGAACTGGACTTAATTAAATATTCAATACCTTTTATACTTTTATGCCATTTTAGTATTGTCTTGACATTTAAATTCTTTGCTAGGCTAACTAGCTCAGCATGAAATTCTTCAGTCGTTGCAGAAACTTCATTGTAAGACAAACTTTTCTTTTTCAATAGAAGATCTCTGATAATGTTTGCTATTCCTTGGAGAATTGTCGATGGATCTTTCCCATTATCGTACATATTTCTAGTGGTGATTAATAAATCTTCTATTTTTCCATCAATTATTGTTTTCATTAAGTCAATTAATTCTCTATCTGGAACTTCACCTAATAAATTCCAAACATAATTGATATTTATCGGAGGTGGGAGAAGGCTTAGTTGGTCTAACATGCTTTCTGCATCTCTTAAACCGCCATCAGATTTCTTCGAGATTAATATAATTGCATCTTGATCTATTAATATCTTTTCCTTTTTAGCTATATCATCTAAGTGGCTTGAAATGATTGCAGTTGCAATTCTTCGAAAATCAAATCTCTGACATCTACTATGAATTGTTGGTAGTACTCTTTCTGGATTGGTAGTAGCAAGAATAAAGATTACATTTTTCGGGGGTTCTTCTAATGTCTTTAATAATGCATTAAATGCTGCTGTTGATAACATGTGGCATTCATCTATTACATATATTTTCCATTTCGCTTTTACTGGAGCGAATCTAGATCCTTCAATAAGATCTCTTATGTTTTCTACACCTGTATTGGATGCAGCATCAATTTCTACTATATCTAATGCATTGCCTAGGGTTATACTTTCGCACATATCGCATTTTTCACATGGTGATGAATTTGCAGCCTTGATGTTTTGACAATTGAGCGTTTTAGCAAAAATTCTTGCGCTAGATGTTTTACCTGTTCCTCTTGGCCCACAAAATATATATGCTGGAGCTATTTTAGAGGCAATTATGGCTTGTTTAAGAGTGTCTTTTATTAAATCTTGTCCAATAAGCTCATCAAGATTTTTTGGTCTATATTTATGATGAAGGGGTTCGTAGTTTTGAGACATATTTTTCCGTATTGCTTATAGATTATATAGTTTTACCTCTAATACTATTGATTATGATATTTCGCAACTCATGCTGTTTCTTGAATAGATAGTTTGTTTTTTGAAGGCAAAGGAAGAATATTACTGTTAAATAAATCTTCAACCATTTTTTTAGTGACTTTGAAAGTTTTGATATCAGTTTGAGTAGGTAAGGTATACATGATATCTAACATGAGTTCTTCTATTATTGCCCGAAGAGCTCTTGCTCCAGTTTTTCGTTTGAAAGCTTCTTCAGCAATTGCAATGATAGCATCATTATCAAAGCTAAGTTTAACGTTATCCATGCTTAATAATGTTGTAAATTGTTTTACTAAAGCATCTCTTGGCTCTGTCAGTATCGATTCTAGTGCTTTTTGATTAAGAGGCTCTAAAATTGCGTGCACTGGCACTCTCCCAATAAATTCGGGAATTAATCCATATCTAACTAGATCATCTGCTTCAACATTTTTTAAAATTTCTTGAGATTCAATAGTTTTTATATTTTTTACTTTTGATTGATTATTAGTTATAAAACCAATTGAGTTTTTACCAAGTCTTTTTTCTACAATTTCTTCTAAACCAACAAATGCTCCTCCGCAAATAAATAATATTTGATTAGTATCAATTTGAATACAATCATGATAAGGATGTTTTCTGCCTCCTTGAGGCGGAACATTAGCAACAGTTCCTTCTAACATTTTTAGTAAAGCTTGCTGAACCCCTTCACCAGATACATCTCTAGTTATTGAAGGATTTTCACTCTTTCTCGCAATCTTATCTATTTCATCAATATATATAATTCCGCGTTGAGCTAGTGATACATTCATATCTGCTTTTTGGAGTAGCCTTAGTAAAATATTTTCTACATCTTCGCCTACATAGCCTGCTTCTGTAAGAGTAGTAGCATCAGCAACTGCAAAAGGGACTTCGAGCATTTCTGCAAGTGTTTGCGCTAACAAAGTTTTCCCACTTCCAGTAGGACCAACTAATAAAATATTTGATTTATCTAATTTTGTTGTTTCGGCATCAGTCTCATTGGAATTTGCACCAGTCCAAGCCAATCTTTTATAGTGATTATATACAGCTACTGACAAAATTTTCTTAGCGGATTCTTGCCCAACTACTTGTTTATCAAGAAAATCTTTAATTTCTTTTGGTTTAGGAATAGCGGCTAAAGTAGGAGTAGGAGTATCAATTTCTTTTTGCCCTTTAGATTCGTTTTCAGTATTGTCTACATATTTTTTGGTTTTAGAAGTATTTTCTACTAGTTCTTCATCTAATATTTCATTGCACAAATCAATGCATTCATCACAGATATAAACACCAGGACCAGCAATCAACTTTCTTACTTGGTCTTGTGATTTTCCGCAGAATGAACATTTTAGATGGGCGTCAAATTTAGCCATCGATTATTAGTGTTGTTTATTATTATTGATCGAGACAATGAAATTTAGCCTCGTTATTTAGTTATAGAGGATGATTAATAAATAGCAATTTAGTTGATGAAGTTATTAAGAAATACTGTTACAACTCTAGATCAACAACTTTATCTATTAATCCATATTCTTTAGCTTCCTGAGGGGATAGAAAATAATCTCTTTCTGTATCAAGATTTATTTTTTCTATTGTTTGTCCAGTATGTTCAGCCAATAGTTCATTAAGGGTTTTCTTTAAATAAAGAATTTCTTTCGCTTGTATCTCAATCTCAACAGCTTGTCCTTGTGCTCCTCCGAGCGGTTGATGAATCATTATTCTTGAATTTGGTAAGGAGAGTCGTTTACCTTTCGTCCCTCCTGATAATAGAAATGCGCCCATGCTAGCTGCTACTCCAAAGCAAATAGTTACTATGTCTGGCTTTATTTGGCGCATCGTGTCGTAAATAGCCAAGCCAGCTGTTACAGAACCTCCTGGAGAATTAATGTAAATTTGAATATCTTTCTCTGGGTCTTCTGCTTCTAAAAAAAGCATTTGAGCTACTAAAGAATCTGTGACTTGATCATTAATTCCAGTACCTAGAAAAATTATCCTTTCTCTAAGTAATCTAGAATAAATATCAAATGCTCTATCTCCCTTACCCGATTGTTCTATCACTGTAGGAGTTACAGTGTCTTGAGTTTGAGATAAAGGATAAACATTGAATAAATTGTTAATCAAATGCTCTCTTTGTGAATTTATCAATTGAGAAAATTGTTCTATGAATAATATATTCTTTTTTTTCGATAATGGAAGAAATACTTAGATAATCAAAAAATCATTTTTCTTTTTTAGCAGTTTTCTTCTTCTTCTTCGTAGAAGGTTTACTTTTTGAACTCGATACTTTTTTAGAGGTTTCTTTCGTTATATCGCAGTTTTCTTCAATCCAATTAAAAATTTTATTTTCCAGAATTTCGTCTGATACTATTTGCCTTAATTTGTTTAGATCAATATTCTTGTTATTTTTTAGATTTTCTGAAATTAGGTTGAATTTTGTTTCGACTTCCTTTTCATTGATTTCAATATTCTCTTGCTTAGCCAAGGCATTCATCGCCAAACTATTTCTGACATTTTTTTCTGCTTGAGGTCTTGATGACTCAGCTAAAGATTTAATAAGATCGGGAGTGAAAGTTGATTTAATGTCCATACCTTGTTGAGAGAATCTTTGTGCTGTTGATTCAATCAAATTTCTAACTTCAGAGTCTATTAAACTCTTAGGAATATCAACTTCTAATTCATTTGCTAAAGCAGAAATCATTTCTTCTCGCGAATAAAGATTTTGTTTCTCATCAAATTCTTTTTTTAGGTTTTCTTCCAGCTCTTCTTTTAATTCTTTTAATGTCTTTTTTTTACTGGTTTGTTTTGCAAATGCATCATCTAATTTTGGCAATTCTTTTGCCTTTAAATCATTTAAAGTTATTGAAAATTCTGCCTTTCTATTTCTTGATTCTTCATGATGATAGTCCACGGGAAAGGTTAGGTTTAAATTTTTTGTTTCATTAATGCTCATACCGATAATTCCTTCAATAAAACCAGGAATCATTTTCCCTTCTTCCAATTCAAGATCCATCGAATCAGAGGAACCTCCTTCAATAGCCACTTTGGTGTCTTGATAAATACCTTTAAAACTTATAACGGCTAAATCTCCTTTTTTTGCTGCTCGATTAGTAATGGGAACTAAAGTAGCGTGCTGAGATCTTGATTGTTCTAAGACAGCAGTTACAGATTTTGGGTCAAATGTTTCAAGATTGATTTTAATTTTTAACCCTTTCGTTGTTTTCAGTTTTGGCTCAGGTCGAACATCTGTTTCTAAAGTAAAAATAATATCTTTATTCTTTTCAAATTGATTTAAAAGTTCTTCAAAGGTTTCTTTTAATTCTGGTTCAGATAAAGGCTCTATGAACTCTTGCTCAAGAGCAGCTTTCCAAGACTTATCCATTAATGATTCCAATGCTGATGCGTGGATCTGTTCAGACCCTAGTCTTTGAATGATTACTTGTTTTGGGACCTTCCCTGGTCTGAAACCTGGAATTTTGACGGACTTAGTTAATTTCGTAATTGTTTGATCAATCGATTCCTTGCAAGAAGTTGATGGAATGTTAATCTCAACCGCAATTCTACTATTCGGTTTTAAAGTGGTTTTAATATTTAATGGTTTAGATTTCATTGTAAATATTCATTTGTAATGTTTATAGAATAATCAAAGAGGTAACAACTTCAGAAATTTTTTTTATTAAATTCTGATAGAAAGTATTATTAAGATATGCATAATTTATATATATCTTAAAATACATGCCTAAAAATTTTGATAGGGAGATCTTGGCAATTTGATGCAATTCAATCAGCTACCTAATAGACCTTTAAATGTCGCCATACTTGGATCTACTGGGGCAGTAGGTTCTGAATTATTAAAAATTCTAGAGGCTAGAAAATTCCCTGTTAAGGAATTAACACTATTAGCTTCTCAAAGATCATCTGGTAAGTATCAATCTTGGAAAGGGATGAATTTATTGGTTAAGGAGGTGACTGAGCATTCTTTTTCTGGAATTGATTTGGTTTTTGCATCAGCAGGTGGTGACATATCTAAAAAATGGAAGAGTACTATCAATCAAGAGGGAGCTATTCTAATTGATAATTCAAGTGCATTTAGATTATTGGCTGACGTACCTTTAGTGGTTCCTGAAGTTAACCCGCAGGCAGCTAGAAATAATTATGGAGTAATAGCAAATCCTAATTGTACGACGATATTATTAACTTTATTGCTCAGTCCCTTGAATAAGATTTCGAAAATAAAAAGAATTATTGTATCTACTTATCAATCAGCTAGTGGGGCAGGTCAATTGGCCATGGAAGAATTAAAGTCTCTTACTCAACATGCCTTAAATGATCAATATCCTGAAAGCAAAATCTTGCCTTATTCATTAGCTTTTAATCTTTTTTTGCATAATTCAACATTAATGCAAAATAAATATTGTGAGGAAGAGATGAAAATGGTTAATGAAACCAAAAAAATTTTAAATTCTAATGATTTAGTGATTTCCCCAACTTGCGTTAGAGTACCTATTCTTAGAGCCCATTCAGAAGCCGTGAATATTGAATTCGAAAAACCCTTTGACCTTAATTTAGCAATATCAACATTAAATAAGTCTGCTGGTATTGAATTAATAGATGATTATTCAAACAATCGATTTCCTATGCCTAATGATGTAAAAGGTAAAGATTTGGTAGCTATTGGAAGAATAAGACAAGATATAAGTAATCCAAATGCTCTGGAGGCTTGGTTATGTGGTGATCAGATTAGGAAAGGTGCCGCTTTGAATGCGATACAAATAGCCGAATTATTATTGCCAAAATGAAAAAAAGTTATTTATCGTCTGCACCATTTGGGCGCCTATTGACTGCAATGGTTACTCCTTTTAATAATTATGGGGCAGTGGATTATCAATTAGCAGCAAGATTGGCTGACTATCTTGTTAATGAGGGTTCAGATGGCGTAATAGTTTCTGGCACCACAGGAGAGTCACCAACCTTGTCCTGGGATGAACAGCATAAGCTATTTAAAGTTGTTCAAGAGTCTGTTGGATCCAGAGCTAAGGTTCTTGTAGGTACTGGGAGTAATAGTACTGCTGAGGCTGTAGAGGCTACTATTGAAGCTGCTAAAAATGGAGCAGATGGCGCTTTGGTGGTTGTGCCTTATTACAATAAACCTCCTCAAGAGGGTTTAGAGAATTATTTTGCATCGATAGCTAGTGCAGCACCAGACTTACCTTTGATGCTATATAACATCCCAAGTAGGACAGGAACTTCTTTGACTCCTATTACTGTTAAAAATCTAATGCAATTTTCTAATATTGTTGGTTTTAAAGCAGCTAGCGGTAATACTCAAGAAGTGACTCAGCTTAGAGTAGAATGTGGTTCAAGATTGTCTATATATAGTGGCGATGATGGTTTGTTGCTTCCTATGCTTGCAGTTGGAGCTGTAGGAGTAGTTAGTGTAGCTAGCCATTTAGTTGGTAAACAACTAAAGCTTATGATCGAATCTTATTTAAGGGGTGATACTTTGACCTCACTTGAATATCATGAAAGTTTGCAGCCACTTTTTCAGGCTCTGTTTGCGACCACAAATCCTATCCCAGTTAAAGCTGCGTTAGAAATTCGTGGATGGCAAGTTGGTCCACCTCGTAGTCCTTTGATTCCTCTAGACAAAGAAATGACAATTCAACTTAAATCAATTCTCGACTCTTTATAAATATTGATCCTCGAATTGAATGAATCATTACCAATCTATTGATTCAGATTTGCTCTTTTATAATTTTTTATCATGACATCCAGTTCTCAATCTAAAAATAATCATTCAATCAAAGAAATCAGTTCTAATAATGACAATTCTCCAGTATTAAGAGTAATACCTCTTGGTGGTTTGCAAGAAATTGGAAAAAATACTTGTGTATTTGAATTTGGTGATGATTTAATGCTCATTGATGCTGGATTAGCTTTTCCTTCTGTAGGAATGCATGGCGTCAATGTTGTTATGCCTGATACTACTTATTTAAAACAGAATCAACAAAGGTTACGTGGAATGATAGTGACCCATGGTCATGAAGATCATATTGGAGGTATATCTCATCATCTGAAGAATTTTAATATTCCTATTATTTATGGTCCTAAATTGGCTATGTCAATGTTAAAAGGGAAGTTAGATGAAGCAGATGTCACTGGACGTACCACTTTGAAAACTGTTGGACCTAGGGATAATATTAAAATAGGACAACATTTTTCTGTTGAATTCATTAGAAATACCCACTCCATTGCTGATAGCTTTTCGTTAGCAATTACTACACCTGTTGGAACAATTATCTTTACAGGAGATTTTAAATTTGATCATTCACCTGTTGATGGAGAAAGAACTGATATAGAGCGATTAGCATATTATGGAAAAAAAGGAGTTTTATGCTTATTTAGTGATTCAACAAACGCAGAAATCCCTGGCTTTTGTCCTCCTGAAAGAACGGTTTATCCTGCTTTGGATCAACACATAAAAGAAGCAAAAGGAAGAGTGATGATTGCTACATTTGCAAGTTCTGTCCATAGAGTAACTATGTGTCTAGAACTAGCAATGAAAAACGGAAGAAAAGTCGGACTGTTAGGAAGATCAATGATAAATGTCATAGCTAGGGCAAGAGAAATTGGTTACATGAAATGTCCCGATGAGTTATTTGTTCCCATTAAACAAATTAGAGATCTTCCAGATAGAGAAACACTTTTATTGATGACAGGTAGTCAAGGTGAGACATTGGCTGCATTAAGTCGCATTTCTAGGAGTGAACATCAACATGTTCAGTTAAAACCAAGTGACACAGTTATTTTCTCTTCCAGTCCGATTCCAGGTAATACAATCTCAGTTGTCAATACTATTGATCGTTTAATGAAATTAGGAGCAAAAGTTATTCATGGCAAAGGAGAAAGAATCCATGTATCAGGGCATGGATATCAGGAAGATCAAAAGTTGATGCTTGCTCTAATTAAACCAAAGTTTTTTGTTCCAGTTCATGGGGAATATAGAATGCTTGTTTTGCATAGTCGAAGTGCTCATAAAATGGGTGTTCCTAAAGAAAATACTCTTGTTCTTGAAAATGGAGATGTTGTTGAATTAACTCCTAGTTCTATGAAAAAAGGAGAACCAGTTAAAGCTGGTGTTGAATTATTAGATGCATCAAGAAATGGCATTGTTGATGCAAGAGTATTAAAAGAAAGGCAACAACTTGCTGATGATGGAATAGTAACAGTATTAAGCGCAATCAGTACTGATGGATCTATGGTTGCTCCTCCAAGAGTAAATCTTCGGGGAGTTGTGACTAAAGCAGATCCCAGGATAATGTCAATGTGGACCGAAAGAGAAATCAATTGGGTCTTAGAAAATAGATGGAAACAATTATCAAGACAAACTGGTCCAAAAACTTTTGAAGTCGATTGGATTGGTGTTCAGAGAGAAATTGAGAATGGTTTAACTAGAAGAATGCGAAGAGAGATGCAAGTAGAACCACTGATTTTATGCTTGGTTCAGCCTGCCCCAAGTGGTACACCAGCTTATAAACCTAGAGAGGATCAGCCCATTGATAAACAAAATATTTCTAATGCAATTAATACTTCAAGACATCAGATCAATCAATCTTCAAATAAGAAAGATAAAGTAAATACCAACGCAATTAATCCCAACAATGTTCATAAGAAAGTTTTCTTAGAAGAAGAACCTCTTGGTAGAACTAGAAGAAGAAGATCAGCCTTAGGATGATTTTATGCATCTTAAAGAAATAATATTTTTCCCCCATTGAATAATAAAATTATTAGATAATTGGAAGTTACCAATTTCATTGTTTTCAATATTATTATTTAGTTTATTTATTATTTTGGCAGATAAATTCTTCACATCTTTATCTAATAGGTATTGTCTCATAATCGATGCTCTTGTCTCTTTGGAAAGATGAAGAAATTTATTTCTTTCAAGATTGTTATTATTAAATAATAATTGTATGGACAGGTTTACTAATTCTGCATGTTCTTTATCAATATTTTCAATTCTTTCCGCTAGATTAGCTATCCTTGAAGAACTTCCTGGGTATAATTCCTCCATAATTGGAACAATTGATTCCCTGATTTTATTGCGAGCAAATCTTTGATCAAGATTTGAGGGGTCAGGCCAGAATGGGATTTTTAAACTCTTGCATATTTCCAGTGTTTCATTTCTGCTGAAAATTAAAAAAGGTCGAATTAAATAAATATTTTTTGCAAGCATTCGTTTCTTTGATAATGAACCAAGTCCTTTGAAGTTTGCCCCACGTGCAAGGTTAAGAATCAAAGTTTCTGCTCTATCAGATCCAGTATGAGCAGTAATCACATGATTGCAGCTTAATCTATTTGCATTTTCAATTAATTTTGAATATCTCCACTCTCTCGCTTTTTCCTCGGACTTAATACTGTTGATTTCTGCTTTATCTGATAGGAAATTTAATTGTCTTAATTTACACCATCTCATTAAGTTAGTCTCTGTTATGTGAGAATTTTTTTGCCAATTATGGTTCCCATGCCATACAAAGATAGACCATTGATGTAGTTCTCTCAATTTTATAAAAGTACTCAATAGAGCCATTGAATCTTGGCCACCTGAAACAGCTATTAATAGCGTTGATTTATTAGGTAATAATGATTTTTCATCAATTAGGCTTTTATGAAATCTATGTTCCCATTTAGTCCAATTTTTACCAGTCGATAATTTTTCAGTCATTTCTATAATTAGTATGATTTTTTGACAAATAGTCGTCTTTTATAAGATAGATGTAACAATTAATATGATATAAAGTTTTTCGATGAGCATTATCAAGGAACTACCTCTCAATTTACAAAGAGCAATTTCAAGCAAATCATTATTTAAAGTTATTTCTGGTTTAAAGAATTTTAATTCTGAATCTGTCATGAGAATTTCAAGGGCTGCAGCTAAGGGTGGCGCAGATTTAATTGACATTGCTTGTGATCCTAATTTAGTACATTTAGCTTCCAAAGAAGCGAAATTGCCTATTTGTGTCAGCGCTGTGGAGCCTAAATTATTTGTTCCTGCTGTTGATGCAGGAGCATCTATTGTAGAGGTTGGAAATTACGATTCCTTCTATCCTTCTGGCAGGAAATTTGAGCCTGATGAGATTTTAAGTATTGCCTCAGAAACAAAATCATTATTACCTGATACTGTTTTGTCAGTTACTGTTCCTCATACAATTCCATTAGATTTACAAGTAGATTTGGCAGTAGAACTTGCTAATAACGGGGTCGATATTATTCAAACAGAAGGAGGCGTCTCAGCTAAACCTTTCAATTCCGGGAATTTAGGTTTAATTGAAAAAGCAGCTCCCACGCTTGCAGCCACATCTAGTATTTTTCAAGATTTTATTAGTTTAAAAATTGATGTACCAATTATCGCTGCTTCAGGTCTTTCAAGAATTACTTGTCCAATGGCAATTGCTGTTGGGGCATCTGGAGTTGGAGTTGGATCAGCTATAAATAAATTAAATGATGAGATTGCAATGATTGCTGTTGTAAAAGATATTAGATTAGCGATTGATAATTTATTTAGTTCTCAGTTAATTTGTTAAATCAAAAGGTTCGCTTTTTTTGCTTCAAGTATTAGAAGTTTATAGTTTTTATGAAAAAATTATGAATATGTTTTCTCTATCAGCTCCTTATTCGCCTAGGGGAGATCAACCAAAAGCGATTAAAGATTTGGTTTTTGGTTTGAATAATGGAGATCAATTTCAGACTTTACTTGGGGCAACGGGAACGGGCAAAACCTTTACTATTGCTAATGTGATAGCTCAAACAGGAAGACCTGCTTTAGTCCTGGCACATAATAAGACTTTGGCTGCGCAATTATGCAATGAATTAAGAGAATTCTTTCCTAAAAATGCTGTTGAATATTTTATATCTTATTACGACTATTATCAGCCAGAGGCTTACGTCCCTGTTAGCGATACGTACATTGCAAAAACAGCTTCTATAAATGAAGAGATAGATATGCTAAGACATTCTGCGACTAGATCTTTATTTGAAAGAAATGACGTTATCGTTGTCGCCTCTATCAGTTGTATATATGGTCTTGGCATACCTAGTGAATATTTAAAAGCTGCTGTTAAATTTTCTGTAGGCTCTACTTTAGATATAAGATCTTCAATTAGAGAGTTAGTAAATAATCAATATATTCGTAATGATATTGATATCAATCGTGGAAGATTTCGTCTCAAAGGAGATGTATTGGAAATTGGTCCTGCTTATGAAGATAGGTTAATTAGAATAGAATTGTTTGGTGATGCAATTGAAGCAATTAAATATGTAGATCCTACCTCTGGTGAAATTCTAGAAACATTAGAATCAGTTAATATTTATCCCGCAAAACATTTTGTCACTCCAAAAAATAGATTAAATTCTGCTATTAAAGCAATTAAGAATGAATTAACTGAAAGATTAGATTTCTTTAATGTTGAAGGCAAACTCTTAGAAGCTCAAAGATTAGAACAAAGAACAAAATATGATTTAGAGATGTTGCAGGAGGTTGGCTATTGTAATGGTGTTGAAAATTATGCTAGACATCTAGCGGGGAGGCTGGCGGGTTCACCTCCAGAATGCCTGATTGATTATTTCCCTGATAATTGGCTTTTAGTCGTTGATGAAAGTCATGTGACATGCCCTCAATTGAGAGCAATGTATAACGGAGATCAATCAAGGAAAAGTGTCTTGATAGATCATGGATTTAGACTTCCAAGTGCTGCAGATAATAGACCATTAAAAAATGAGGAATTTTGGGATAAGGTAATACAAACAGTTTTCATTAGTGCCACACCAGGAGATTGGGAGCTTTCTCAATCCAAGGGTAATTATGTAGAACAAGTAATAAGACCAACAGGAGTATTAGATCCTTTAGTTGAAGTTAGACCTACTCATGGGCAGATAGATGATTTGTTATCTGAAATCAAATTGAGAGTTAAAAAAAATCAAAGAGTTCTGATAACCACTCTTACTAAAAGAATGGCAGAAGATCTAACGGACTTTTTGTTTGATAATAAAGTTAGAGTTAGGTATCTCCATTCCGAAATTCATTCAATCGAACGTATTGAAATTATTCATGATTTACGTATAGGTGAATATGATGTCTTAGTGGGTGTTAATTTATTGAGAGAAGGATTGGATTTGCCTGAAGTCTCTTTGGTGGCAATACTTGATGCAGATAAAGAAGGCTTTTTACGTGCAGAAAGATCATTAATTCAAACCATTGGAAGAGCAGCCAGACATGTTGAGGGGGTTGCATTATTGTATGCAGATAATTTTACTGACTCTATGAAAAAGGCTATTTTTGAGACAGACAGGCGCAGAAAAATCCAAGAAGAATATAATATAAAACATCAGATCATTCCTCAACCAGCAATTAAAAAATCTAATAACTCTATTTTGTCATTTCTTGAATTATCTAGAAGAATTAAGAGTAATAATTTAGGAGATGATCTTCTTGATGTAATTGATCAGACTACAACTAATATCACTAAAGATAATGACAGTAATGTTCTTTTAGAAGCTTTACCTCAATTAATCGAAAATTTGGAATTTAAGATGAAAGATGCGGCAGCTATATTAGACTTTGAAAACGCAGCAAAAATAAGGGATCGGATAAAGAAATTAAGACAAAAGTTATTAGGTAACAAATAGAATTTTATTGTTTGGTTGACTTATAAATTAAAAAATTCATGAATTGCTCTTACTGCATTATTGCCATCTTCTTTCGAAACAATGCAAGAGGTTCTAATCTCACTAGTAGCAATCATGTCTATGTTGATCTTCTCATTTGCTAGGGCTCTAAATATTTTTCCAGCAGTCCCTGCAGTAGTTGCCATTCCTGCCCCTACTGCACTTACTCTCGCAATAGATTTCCCATATTCAATTGATGATCCAGACCAGTCCTTTGTTAATTCTTTTAATGCTTTTTCAGCATCAACTATATCTAATTTATTTAAAGTAAAGCTGATATCTTTAGTCCCTTCTGTTGAGAATCTTTCGGATTGAACAATAGTGTCAAAAATAATATTTGCTTCTGATAATGCTAGGCAAATTGAAGCTGCTACGCCTGGCTTGTCAGGAATGTTTTTAATGCTTACTTGAGATTGATTAGTATCCAGAGCTATTCCTCTCACTTCTGGATAATCAATGTTTTTGCGAAACTCATTGATATTAATTTGTTGCTTTTGAAGGTTAAAAGTATCAGTTATAGCTCTTGAAGCTTTGTCGCGATTTTTGGTATCTATAACACAACTGACTTTTATTTCACTAGTTGCAATTAATCTGACATTTATATTGGCTTGAGAAAGTGTTTCGAACAAATTTGCTGAGATACTTGGTCTTCCCATAATCCCAGCACCTTGAATGCTTATTTTTGCCATGCTACTTGACCAAGTTAATTCCCCCCCAATATGTTTAATCAACTCTTCGCATTGATTTTTGGCGTTTGCAAAATCTTCATTGTTAACCGTGAAAGAAATATCATTATTATTTCCTTCGTGTGTTGCTTGAATTATTAGATCTACACTTATATTCGCTTTAGACAGAGTTTCAAATAAATTTGCAGCTATGCCAGGTTTGTCTGGAACATGAGAAAGACTTAAAATGACTTGATTATCTAATATTTCTAAACTATTCACTGGTTTTGATAATTCCAGACCATCTTGATTTGTATCTCTAGTAGATTTTTGACTAGTTAAAATTGTTCCTGTATTGTTATTAAAACTTGATTTTACATACAGTTTTACTCCATAATTTCTAGCTATTTCTACAGCTCTAGGATGCAAAACATTAGCTCCTAGGCTCGCCAGCTCAAGCATTTCTTCACAAGTTATGCTTTCTAAGAGTTTTGCTTCTGGAACAATTCTAGGATCAGTAGTTAATACTCCAGGTACATCAGTATAAATTTCACATCGTTCAGCATTTAATGAAGATGCTAATGCTACTGCTGATGTGTCAGATCCTCCTCTTCCGAGAGTCGTTATTTCAATAGAACGATTATCACCCAGCGTCATTCCTTGGAAGCCAGCAATTACCACTACATAGTCTTGACTTAATAATGATTGAATCCTATCTGTTTTGATTTCTAGTATTCTGGCTTTTCCATGAGATGATTCAGTAATTATTCCGACTTGGCTACCAGTGAATGATATTGCAGGAAAACCCATTTCATTTAAAGCTATGGCTAACAATGCCATTGATATCTGCTCACCACTAGAAAGAAGCATGTCAAGCTCTCTTTTGTTTGGATTGTGGCTGAGTGTATTGGCTAGAACATTTAATTCATCTGTTGATTTTCCCATTGCTGAGACGACAACCACTACATCATTGCCATCCTCTTTCGATTGAATTATTAGATTCGCAACTCTTTTAATTTTTTCGATGTCTCCTAATGAAGAACCACCAAATTTCTTTACGATGATATTCATTATAATTTTCTTAGATAATTTGCATCGTTTTCAATAGTAAGCAGACCATCCTTAAATGCTTCAATTGGGGGGTTCCCTTTTTTCATTGATTCTTCAATTAATAATAGTTGTCCTAGCAGTGAAATTAAATATGCAGGTTTTGTATTGTAAATTTTCTTTCGTATTATATAAATTCGTTTTGGATTGGCTATTGCAGATAATTGTGAAATAACATTGATATCCTTTTCTCCATCCAAATCCAATAATTTAACAATAGTATAAGATCTTATTTGACTTACAAGCGCCGCGAGAATTCTTAAACCAGGTTCTCCTTTGTTAATTAATGCTTGAATATTAATTATGCAAGCAATAATATCTTCCTCAATTAGAAGATCTGTAATTTTAAATATATTTGAATGAATTTCTTGAATTGATAAACTTAATAAATCTTTTTTGATGATAGTTTCCTCTCCAGGGAATTTATTATTATGAAATAATTTTATTTTATTTAATTCATTATTTATTCTCTCTGGATTACTTCCAATTGATTCTATTAAATAATTAATTGCATCATCTTCTATTTGACAATTAAGCTTATTAGCCATTTCTTTGATGAGAATCTTCTGACCTTTTAAATCCCAGAGAGATGGAAGCATAAATGATATCTCAGATACATCATTAGTTTTTATTAATCCTTGAATAAATTTTGTTATTTTTAGTCTGCTATCGGGTCTTAATTGACTATTAATTATTAAGAAAGTCTTTGAAGGAATATACTGAAAGTTTTTTTTCAATTTTTCATAAATCTGATCGTCATTTTCTCTAAAGATCTTACTTTTCTTTAATAGAATTACTCTCGCTCCTTCCCCTAGAGGTGGAGAAGTCATTTCATCTAATGCTTGATTAATTTGTTCTTTGTCTTCCCCATTAAATCTGCTGATATTTATTTCTTTCCATACTGAAGATACATTCTCATCAATAAAAGCTTCAGTAGCTTGATTGCATCGTTCGATATTGTCTCCCCATATTAGTTTTATTGGCATATGAATTTTTTATCAATTTGTACCATAATGGCTTAACTTAATCTAATAATGCCTTCTATTAATGATTCTAGATCATCCTATCTTTTTAGAAAGTATTGCTTATATTCATAATAGGTTAGGAGAATCCATCCAAGATAATTATCAGCAAAAAGTTCTTGAAAGATTAATACATGCTAGTGGTGATTTTGGGCTCCAAGATCTATTGAAATTTAGTGACGATGCATGCAATACAGCTATTCAAGCTATTAGATCAGGGGCTCCTATCTTAACGGATACAAAAATGGCTCAAGCTGGAATTAAACCATTAGCTCAAAGAATTTCTGGTAATAAAGTTTTTTGTATTTTGGATTGGATTGATAATTTAGAGGCGAATGAACAGGCAAAGCGATCAACAAGAACAGAACTTGGACTAGAGATAGCATGGAATGAATTATCTAATGAGTTTGTAGGTGATCGATCTCCAATAGTTGTTATTGGTAGTTCACCTACTGCTTTGAAAAAATTATTGCAAATTATAGGTTCAACAGATCAATATCCAAGTTTAATAATTGGAATGCCAGTTGGATTTATTGGTGTAGAAGATAGTAAGAATCTTTTAAAAGTAAGTAAGGCTTCATATATTATGTTGGAATCAACGAGGGGTGGTGCAGGTTTGGCTGCTGCTGCTATTAATGCTTTATTGAGAGAGTCTATTGAATGATATCTTTAGGCAGTTTTTTATTTTTATTTAAGCTTTTTCCGAAATTAATTCTTCTTTCATTGTTTTTTTCTAAGTAGTTTAATATTACTGACGCTCTTTGTGTAACTGCTTTAGGAATGCCTGCTAATTTTGCAGCTTCAATTCCATAACTTTTATGAGAAGAACCAGGAATAATCCGATGACAAAAAATGATCTTTTCTTTTTCTTCTTTTACCAATACTTGTAAATTGGCAATATTATTGAAGTATTTTTTTAAAGAATTCAGTTCATGGTAATGAGTCGCAAAGATTGTCTTGCATTGTATTATTTCTGCAAGATATTCACTTACTGACCAAGCGATTGATAGACCATCAAATGTAGATGTACCTCTTCCTATTTCGTCTAATAATACTAATGAATCCTGAGTTGCTTGATTTAATATTGAAGCAGTTTCTGCCATCTCAACCATAAAGGTTGATTGTCCAGATGCTTGATCATCAACAGCACCAACTCTTGTAAAAATTCTATCTGCAATTTCAATTTCAGCGTATTCAGCCGGAATCCAGCTTCCGATTTGGGTGAGAATTTGGATTAAACCAATTTGCCTTATGAAACAACTTTTACCGCTCGCATTTGGTCCTGTCAGGATAATAATAGTAGATGAATTATTAAACTCAATATTATTTGCGATGAAATTACCTTCAGTAATTAGTTGTTCGACAATTGGATTTCTCCCATTCTTAACTAGTGTTTGATGGCTTTTTGATTTGGACTTATTTTCTATAATATTAGGCTTAATATATGCATTAGTTATAGCTAATTGAGATAATCCAACTAATGCATCAAATCCTGCAATAGCGCGTGAAACTTTTCTAATGTTATCAGTATATAATCCGACCTTTTTCCTGATATCACAGAAAATTTCATATTCTCTGTTATCACATTTTAGTTTTAGTTGGAATATTCTGCTTTCATTATCTTTGATTTTTGAAGTAATAAATCTTTCTTCATTTGCTAGTGTCTGTCTTCTAATCCAATGATTAGGTACAGACTTTAACTTTGATTTATTAATTGATATATAATATCCAAAAGTTCTATGATATTGAATCTTTAAATTGTTAATTCCGCTGTTATTCCTTTCGTTTTTTTCTTGTTCCTTTAACCATATATTATAGTCGTCTATTTTGTTTCGTAACCCATCAAGAATTTCATCACATCCGTCATGAATTAACCCACCTTCTTTTAAGCTTAATGGTGGATTATCAACCATATAGAATTCGATATCTTCTACTAATTTCATTAATTGCATATCAACTATTTTTAGTGGAGTTAGCCAATCAGGTAGTTCACTCTCCAGCTCATTTAATAATGATTTAAAACGTGGCAATTTTTTTAATCCTTGAGCTATTGACACCAGGTCTCTGGCTCCTGCCTGACCCGCCCCTGCTCTTCCAGCGAGCCTTTCTAGATCTGCAATTGATCTAAGTAAATTTTGTGATGATTTTCTGAGTGATTTTGAATGAACTAGAGATGAAATTATGTTTTGCCTATTAATAATTTTCTGTTTATTTGTTAGAGGTGATTCAATCCATCTCCTTAAACATCTTCCTCCCATACTCGTAAGGGTGTTGTCAATACTCCAAAGCAAAGAACCCTTGTATTGATTGTCCCTTTGAGTATGAATGATTTCTAAATTTCTTTTTGTTTGAAGATCAATAATCAATGAATTTTCTTCAAAAACCATAATAGGGTAATTTAATAAGATTTTATTTTCATTGATTTCATCTGGATTAGTTTCTTGAATGTAATTAATTAATCCGCCAATTGCTCTTTTAGCTAGATGATACTCTCCTATACCTAGACCTTCTATTGATGAGATTGAGTAATATTTTTTTATACTATTACGAGCTTCAATTGAGCTGAAAGGGGTTTTATGAGTGAATGTAATTTCTTTATTATTAGGACACCAACAATACTCATTGTTTGTTTCATTTTCCCCAAAAATAATTTCTGCTATTTCTAATTTTTCCAATTCTTCTTTTAACTTTTCTTTAGTTTCGCCTTCCATTCCAAACAGTTCTCCTGTGCTTACATCAGCTCTAGCTAATCCCCATTTAATTTTTTCTTCTTCCTTACCCTTTTCTATAACTACAGATGTCAGCCAATTATTCTTTTTGGCTTGTAACATTCCTTCTTCGATTACAGTCCCTGGAGTAATCACACGAGTGATTCCTCTTTTTATATGTTTTCCATTCTTGTATGCCGCCTCTTCTAGTTGATCGCAAATTGCAACAGAAAAACCTTTCTTGATTAGTTCAGAGCAATATCGACCAGCAGAGTGATGAGGAATTCCTGCCATGGGGACTCTGCCGATTTTTTTACCCGCTTCCTTACTGGTAAGAGTTATCTCCAATTTTTGAGAGAGTAAAATCGCATCTTCAAAAAAAGATTCGAAGAAATCGCCCAATCTATATAGCAGTACTCTATTTGGAAATTCTGTTTTGAGCGATGCATAATGCCTTAATACAGGAGTTAAATCTTCTTTATTTACTAGAGAATGATGATGCCAAGAAGGTAATTCAATTTCACTATTATTCTGAACTTGCCTCTCAGAAGACTCTTTTTCTTTTTCATGCTTGGGAGCTCTCGGACGTTGTTTTGCGTCTTCTTTAAGAGATTCAATAGTTAATTCTTTGTCATCCAAAGATAATTTGGATTTTCTATCTTGAACTTCATCTTCTAATTGAAATAAAGACCCTTGCTGGGTTTCAGAAAAGGATGACATTAAACAAACCACTTCATTTAAGTAATATTAATTAAGTTTTTCTTTTTTGCATGTGAAGCCTCGCAACAACAATCTTACATTTTCTCCAAAAAGTCCTTTTTCATGTGAAAATATACATTATTAAGATCTTTAAACTATTTCTAATGCAGGCAGTCAATTTCTTTTTTATTAATGCCCTTCTATTCGCATCTGTAATTTTGGTAGTTGGTGTCCCATACCTCTATATGATTCAATCAGATCCTTCTGATTCAAGAAATCCTGAAATCAAGAAAATCGAAGCTATTGGAGGAGTATGGTTTCACTTGGTTCTTGCTAATGGCTTAATTGCAGCTTTAGTTTGAACTAATTCACATATCGTGAGATTCTAAAATATATATTGCTTAATTTTTTATGACAACTTATGAAGGCAGTTTTATTGGTGCATCCGAATTAAGGATAGGAGTAATCATTGCAAGATTTAATGATTTAATTTCTTCCAAATTATTAAGTGGTTGCAAAGACTGTCTTAGTAGAAATGGTGTCAATGTCGAAGAAGATAGTAATTCTTTTGACACTATATGGGTGCCAGGTTCTTTTGAACTTCCAATTGTCTCTAAGGTATTAGCAAGATCAGGTAATTATGATGTTTTGATTACTTTAGGTGCAGTGATTAGAGGAGATACACCTCATTTTGATGTTATTGTTTCTGAGGCAAGCAAAGGAATTGCTAATGTTTCACGTGAAACGGGTATTCCAATTATATTTGGTGTATTGACTACTGACACAATGCAGCAAGCTCTAGAGAGAGCGGGAATCAAAAATAATTTGGGTTGGAATTATGCCTTACAGGCATTGGAGATGGGATCATTAATGAAGCAATTTAAGTAAATTTCCTTTTCTTTGATAATCAATAATTTTGAGTATGAGCTTAATTGATCTAAGATGTATAAGTACTGCGGATGTAGCTCAGTGGTAGAGCATCTCCTTGCCAAGGAGAATGTCGAGAGTTCGAATCTCTTCATCCGCTCTTTTTACCCCTTTTGATGAAATGTCTTTCCCTTCTGGGGGCAGTATGATTTTTAGTTTTTGTAAGTCTATATGACCCATTCTTGTCAGGAGAAAATATTTATCCAGATAAAAAAATACCTTTCAATTTTATACAGCATTTTTAATGCAGTAGAAAGGAACATTTAAACTGATTTTTCGTTATCTGCATGATCTGAAATCCAATAAGAATGAGGAGATGAATTTATTACACAAATGAAAACAAATTCTTCACTTACAACACTTACAAAAGTCCTAATCATTATTAAGTCTTATGAAAATGATAAATTTGATCATTCAATTACGTAATTTGCTCAGTTAATTATGTAATAGTTCTTCTTGACGGGGGAAATTAATAATTTTATTATCTCACAAATTTCTATAAATTATGTTTTCCATTGCGATTATTGGATTCTTTGCTCTTGTTTTGATTTTCTTTTTTGCAGGTAGGAATGATTTTGGAATTACTCCTAAATCTAATAAATCCATTTCTAAACATAGCTCTATTAAGACTATTTCAGAGACAGAAGAAAAACCAGAAGCAGAGATTAGCTTAAACGAAA
>CETG01174507.1_pt1 | contig 70596 bp, 56 predicted proteins | sample 361471 | NCBI WGS metagenome assembly CETG01 (sample SAMEA2622696, study PRJEB7988) | marine metagenome | isolation source: saline water (ENVO:00002010), including | reverse complement strand
GCGTTCAACGCCGATACCCGTGCGAACAAAGTCAATCTGGGTGTTGGGGTATACAGTGACGAGTCAGGCAAGGTACCGCTGCTGCGCGCAGTACAGGCCGCCGAAGAAGCCCGCGTTGCCGAACATGCCGCCCGCGCCTACCTGCCGATTGACGGCCTGGCACCCTACGATCAGGCGGTGCAAAAGCTGCTGTTCGGCGCTGACTCCGCCCTGCTCTCCTCCGGCCGCATCATTACTGCACAGGCGCTCGGCGGCACCGGCGCCCTGAAACTGGGTGCTGACTTCCTTTATCGCCTGACCGGCAAGCGAACCGTCGCCATCAGCAATCCGAGCTGGGAAAACCATCGCGCGCTGTTCGAAGCCGCTGGTTACGATGTCGTCGACTACACCTACTTCGACCCGGCAACCAACGGTCTGAACCTGAGCGGCATGCTGGCGGACCTGGAAGCGCTGGCCGAAGGCACCGTGGTTATTCTGCACGCCTGCTGCCACAACCCGACCGGTGTCGATCTGAGCCTGGCTGACTGGGCCAAGGTCATCGACGTTGTTGGCCGCCGCCAACTTGTCCCCTTCCTCGACATCGCCTATCAGGGATTCGGCGAGAATCTCGAAGACGACGCGGTTGCCGTGCGCCTGTTTGCCGAGTCCGGTCTGCCATTCCTGGTTGCCAGCTCCTTCTCCAAATCCTTCTCGCTGTATGGCGAGCGCGTTGGCGCCCTGACCATGGTCACCGCCAGCAAGGAAGAAACTGCACCGGTGCTGTCGCAGCTCAAGCGCGTTATCCGCACCAACTACTCCAACCCGCCGACCCACGGTGCCAAGGTAGTTGCAGCAGTGCTCACCAACCCTGAGCTGTATGCCCTGTGGGAAGAAGAACTGGCCGAGATGCGTGACCGTATCCGCGACATGCGCGCAGCCCTGGTTCAGAAGCTGCAGGAAGCCGGCGTCGAACAGGACGTCAGCTTCATTCAGCGCCAGCGTGGCATGTTCTCCTTCTCCGGCCTGAGCAAGGAGCAGGTGGCACGCCTGGCAGACGAGTTCGGCATCTACGCTGTTGGCAGCGGCCGCATCTGTGTCGCGGCGCTGAATAACAGCAACATCGACGCCGTTGCCCAGGCAATGGCTGCGGTGATGAAGGCGTGAGTTTCACGCCTGATTGATCAATTGGCTTCAAGGCGTTGACTTCCATCATTTTTTTGGTAAAGTGCGCAGCGTCCATTCCGCGATAGCTCAGTCGGTAGAGCAAATGACTGTTAATCATTGGGTCCCTGGTTCGAGTCCAGGTCGCGGAGCCAAATTAAAAAACCCGGCTGATTGCCGGGTTTTTTATTGCCTGCGTTTTATCAGGCGATGGCAGCCAAAGCCTGATCCGCTTCAGCGCGGCCCTTGGCAGCCTCTTCCTCGCCCAACGCCTGACCTTCAACGTTGACGAATTCCACATCCTGAATGCCGATAAAGCCCAGCAACTGACGAATGTAGGGCTCCTGGAAGTCGATCGGCGTACCGGCATAGCGGCCACCACGGGCGGTCACCACATAGACCTTGCGATCACCTGCCAGACCTACAGGTCCATTTTCGGTGTACTTGAAGGTGCGCCCGGCCAGCAAAACGTGGTCGAACCAGCTTTTCAAGGTAGAGGTAATGCCGAAGTTGTACATGGAAGAGCCAATCACGACGATATCGCTGGCAAGCAACTCATCGATCAACTGTCCCGACCGGGCAGCGGCCGCCCGCTCCTCCTCAGTCTGTTCCTCGGCTGGCTTCATCCAACCGCCAAGCAGGGTGCCGTCAAGGTGGGGGATCGGCTCAGCGCCCAAGTCACGGGTCACCACCCAGGAACCGGGGTTGGCCGCTTCAATCTGGCGCACCAGCTGCGCAGTGTATTCGCGGGTCAGCGACCCTTCCTGACGGGCACTGGATTGCACTACAAGGATCTTTTTCATGGCTCGACTCCATCTTTCGGTAAAGGATGGCGCCATGATAGAACCAATAAAAAGATAAAAAAGCGCAAAAATGCGCTAATACCAATCGGCTAAATTGATATATTCAGTTTACACTGCAGCGCACATCGACCCTGACGCGAGTGATAGCCCGCTGGAAAGACTGACTGACCACCGTGCTCTCCCCTGCGGCCAGTCGCACCCGGCGCGGCGCGGGCCGTTCCGGGCCGTTGACGAACGTCGCCTCGCACAGAGCCGTGTTAGCCCCGGCATTACGCAGCGTCACTGTTGCGATATTACTGATGTCCGTGGTCCGGGTTTCGATGGTCACCCCATCGAGATGCGCTTCCAGATCGATTGGAAAGGCCTGGGCAGCTGCGGGCAGTAACAGGCAGGTCAGTGCGCTGGCGGAGACGAGAGAACGCATCGAAAACTCCTTGCGGCAATACAGATGCACGACGCGTGCAAGCGTCGGGCGTGCCCCGAAACGAACACGCTCGAATACGATACGGCAGAGGATGGCAAGATGAAAGCACCACGTGTAACCCTCGAACAATGGCGTACCCTGCAGGCGGTCATCGACCATGGCGGCTTTGCCCAGGCAGCTGAGGCGCTGCACCGCTCACAGTCCTCGGTCAGCTACACGGTAGCGCGCATGCAGGAACAACTGGGCGTGCCGCTGCTGACCATTGAGGGCCGCAAGGCGGTGCTGACCGAGGCCGGCACGGTGCTACTCAGGCGCTCCCGCCAGTTGCTGTCGCAGGCCAGTCAGCTGGAAATGCTGGCCACCGAGATGGAGTTGGGCTGGGAGCCGGAAGTGCGTCTGGTAGTCGACGCCGCCTATCCGACCGAGCGGCTGGCCAGTGCCCTGCGCGCGTTCATGCCCCAAAGCCGTGGCTGCCGGGTACAACTGCGCGAGGAGGTGCTCTCCGGCGTGGAAGATTGCCTGCTTGATGGCTCCGCCGACCTGGCCATTTCCGGGCTCAGCATCGCCGGCTTCCTGCCGCAACAGCTCAACTCGGTCGACTTCGTCGCGGTTGCCCACCCCGAGCATCCGCTGCACCAATTGCAGCGCAGCCTGACCCATGACGATCTGCAAGGCCACCTGCAGATCGTTATCCGCGACTCGGGGCAGCACAAGCCCAGGGATTCCGGCTGGCTTGGCGCCGAGCAACGCTGGACGGTAGCCAGTCTGGGCACCGCCGCCCGTATGGTCGCCAGCGGCCTGGGCTTTGCCTGGCTGCCCTGCCACGAGATACGCCACCTGATCAACGACGGCAAACTGAAAGCCTTGCCACTGGAGAAAGGCGCCAACCGCTCGGTACCACTGTTCCTGTACGCCAACAAGGACCGCCCGGTCGGCCCGGCCACGCGCATTCTTGCCGACCTGATCATTGAACATTCGATGACAGACTGATGCAGCACTTCAATTGGCAGGACGTCCATGCATAGAATGCCATCTCTATTCGTCAGGGACGCCGTCCATGCCACAGATCCGACTGAACGACTGTGAATTCCATTACACCGACCAGGGCTCGGGCCAGCCGGTACTCTTGCTGCACGGTCTTGGTTCCAGCGAGCAGGACTGGGAATACCAGATACCCGCGCTCAGCGCCCATTACCGCGTGCTATGCCTGGATATGCGTGGCCACGGCGGCACCGACAAAACCGGCAAGGGCTACTCGATAGCCCAGTTCGCCCGGGACTGTCTGGCCTTCATCGAGGCAATGGGGCTGGAAAAGCCGCACATCGTCGGCCTGTCGATGGGCGGCATGATCGCCTTTCAACTCGCCACGGACGCTCCTGAGGTGCCGGCCAGTCTGACCATCGTCAATAGCGCACCCGAGGTCATCCCCCGTCGCCCGGCGGAACTCTGGATGGCCGGCAAGCGCCTGTTTTTCGCCCACGTATTACCGATGTCGACCATCGCCAAGGGGCTCTCTCGCCTGCTGTTCCCCAAGCCTGAGCAGGTGAACCATCGGCAAACATTCATCCAGCGCTGGACCGCCAACCATCGACGCAGCTATCTGGCGTCACTGCGGGCGATTGTCGGCTGGGGCGTCAGTAACCAGCTGGACCGTATCAGTTGCCCGGTGCTGGTCGTCAGCGCCGATCAGGATTACACCCCGGTTGAACTCAAGCGCGAATACGTCAGTCGCATGGGCGACGCCAGGCTTGAGGTGATTGCCGATTCACGGCACGCTACCCCGGTTGACCAACCCGACGCTTTCAACACGCTGTTGCTGAATTTCCTGAGCCAGGTCGACAGCAGCCGCGTAACAACAACGACAGAGCCTGCCCAGGCAGGCCTTTCCACCCTCTGACCACGGAGTCAAACCATGCTCAAACACCTGATTGGTGCCACTACCCTGCTGCTGCTCAGCAGCACCGCGCTGGCCGAAAACCCGCGTGTGCAACTGACCACCAACCTCGGCGACATCGTTGTCGAGCTGAACGAGGAGCAGGCACCCATCAGCGCCGCCAACTTCCTGCGTTATGTCGAAGCAGGCCACTACGACGGCGTGATTTTCCACCGTGTGATCCCGGGCTTCATGATTCAGACCGGCGGCTTCGACAGCAACATGCGTCAGCGTGAAACCGGCAACCCGATCAAGAACGAAGCCGACAACGGCCTGCGCAATCTGCGCTACACCCTAGCCATGGCCCGCACCGGCGTAGTCGACAGCGCCACCAGCCAGTTCTTCATCAATCTGGATAACAACGATTTCCTCGACCACGGCTCACGCGACTTCGGCTATGCCGTGTTCGGCAAGGTCGTCAGCGGTGAACAGGTTGTTGAAACCATCGGCAAGGTACCCACCACCAGCCGCAGCGGGCACCAGAACGTCCCGGTCAACCCGGTCACCATCATCAGCGCCACCCGCCTGGAAGACGGCGCCGAGTAAGCTCGCTACTCAGCTGCCTGCCGGAATGGCAGGTAGCTGATTGCCTCCTGCTGATAGGCTTTCACTCCCGCGCGCTCGCGCAGCAAAAAATCCGCTACCGCCCCATGCAGGCCCGGCTGCAGCTTGTGCCATGACTGTGTCAACACCGGCTCAAAGCCGCGCACCAGCTTGTGCTCACCCTGCGCCCCGGCATCAAACCGCTTTAGCCCTTCAGCAATACAGCGCTCCATACCCTGATAGAAACAGGTCTCAAAGTGCAGGCGGTCAAACTCCTCAAGGCAGCCCCAGTAACGCCCATACAGGGTGTCGCCACCGACGAGAAACAACGCGCCGGCGACTGGCCGCTCACCCTGCATGGCAAACAGCAGGCGAACGCTGGCCTGGCAGTAACGGTTCAACAAGATAAAAAACTCAGCCGGCAGATAGGGCTCCTGTCCGCGCTTGTAATAGGTCGCCGCGTAAAACGGGTAGAACTGCCGCCAGACCGCCTCATCCAATTGTTCGCCGGCCAGCCAGCGGAACTCGATACCCTGATCGCGAATCGCCTGCCGCTCCTTGCGAAAGTTCTTGCGCTTGCGCGAGTTGCAGGCAGCCAGAAAGTCATCGAAGCACTGGTAGTCGCGGTTGTACCAGTGAAACTGGCAACCCAGGCGCTGCAGCCAGCCATGCTCCTGCAACAGATCGTTCTCGCTGCCAAGATTGAACAGCAGATGCAGGCTGGACACCTCACCGGCCTGCAACTCGGCATCCAGCCCGCCAAGCAGCGCACCGGCCGCCGCCGGATCCCGCGCAATCAAACGCGGCCCCTGCACCGGTGAAAACGGCGCCGCACTGAGGTATTTCGGGTAATAGCGCTGCCCCGCCCGTTCCCAGGCTTCGGCCCACTGCCAGTCGAACACGTACTCACCCCAGGAGTGGCTTTTGCGATACAGCGGCATCAGTGCCAGCAGCTCACCGTCCTGCTCGACCACCCGGTGTGCAGGCTCCCAGCCAGAGGCCGCGCATACCGCTCCGCTTTCTTCCAGTGCGCGCAGAAAGCCGTGGCACAGAAACGGGTAGTCTGCCGCGAGTAGCGCGTCCCAGCGGGCGGCATCAACATCATTGATCGAACGTAAGCGTTTCGGCACCATGGAGCAAAACCCATCCGGCAAATGACACAGCAGCCGATGATGACCGGCTGCCGATTCAGTAGCAAGATACCGGATGCAGCCCCGATCTGCCGCAGGCAACATCGATAGCAGACACCCCGGCGAGACACGGCAATGATCCATACACCTCCAGACAGTCTGACCCGGCAGCGCCTGCAGCAGATCCAGGCCCGAGATGCCGCCGCAGATGGCAGCTTTATCTACGCGGTGATCACCACGGGCGTGTATTGCCGCCCAAGCTGTCCATCCCGTCACGCACGCGCCGAAAACCTGCGTTTCTTCGACAACACAACCGAGGCCCGTGCCGCGGGCTTTCGCCCCTGCCTGCGCTGCAAACCGGATGACGACCCACATGCCGAACGGCAGGCGCGCATTACCCGCCTCTGCCGCCTGATTGAGCAGGCCGAGCAGGCGCCAACCTTGCAGCACCTGGCCGAAGCAGCCGGGCTGAGTCGCTGGCACCTGCAACGTGAATTCCGCAGAGAAACCGGCGTGACGCCCAAAGAGTATGCCCGCGCCGTGCGGCAAAAACGTCTGCTGCAACGGCTTGCCGACGCCACAACAGCGACAGATGCCGCTTTCGCTGCGGGGTTTGGCTCGACCAGCCACTTCTACGCTGAAGCCCCCCGTGAACTCGGTATGCCTGCGGCGGATTATCGTCAGGGCGGCTCCAGGCAGCAGATCGGTTTTGCCATCGGCCCCTGCCCGCTCGGCCGCGTGCTGGTCGCCCTCAGCGCACAGGGCATCTGCTCGATCCTGCTGGGCGATGATGACACCCTGCTGGAAGCCGATCTGCGAGCACGCTTTCCGAAAGCCCAGTGCACGCCCGATAAGGGCCTTGGCGACCAGCTGGGCGCCGTGGTCGCGCTGATCGAGTCACCACACCAGGCGCAGCAGCTGCCGCTGGACATTCGCGGCACCGCCTTTCAACGTCGCGTCTGGCAGGCGCTGCAAGCCATCCCGCCCGGCCAGACCCGAAGCTACTCCGAGCTGGCCGAGGCCATGGGCTCGCCCAGCGCCGCAAGGGCGGTAGCCGGCGCCTGCGCTGCCAACCCGCTGGCTATCGTCGTGCCCTGCCACCGTATTGTCCGCAGCGACGGCAGTCTGTCTGGTTATCGCTGGGGCGTAGAACGCAAACGCGCGCTCCTGCAACGCGAGGCGCAGGGCCCAAAGGATGACTGAAGCCGGTACCGCACTGCGCCTCACCCTGCCCGCAGACTATCGTCATGCCGATGTGCAGCGCTTCTACGCCCGTGACCGCGAGCAGGTCTCGGAACGCACAACAGGCCAGCGCATCGAAAAGGCCCTGCACTGGCAAGGCCACCCCACCCTGCTGCAACTGGATTTCAGCGAACCCGGCAGCGTGCTGGCCCAGCTGTCGATTGCAGAACCCGACACCACTGCGCTCCTGCATTACCTGCGCAACCTGCTCGGCCTGAATCAGGATATCGACGGCCTGCGCATTGCCCACGGCGCGCACCCCGAGATCGCCCGACTGCTCAGGCAAACACCCGGCCTGCGCATGCCGCAGAGCGCCAGCCCGTTTGAAGCCGCCTGCTGGGCGGTCATCGGCCAGATGATCAGCGTCGATGCCGCCATCTCCGTACGCCGCCGCGTTACTCGCGCACTGGGTACGCCACTGGCCAACGGCATGCATTGCCACCCCCAACCCGACGCACTGCTGGGCGCTACACCAGACGACCTGCGCAGCTGCGGCCTATCCGCCAGCAAAGCCGCCACCCTGATACGCCTGGCCAAGGCAGTAGAAAGCAACCAGTTGCCATTGGACACCTGGGCCGCCACCACCCCGTCACCCGCCGCAGCTATTGCCGAAGGCCTCGCCAGCATCAAAGGCATCGGCCCCTGGACCCAGAGCTATATCCTGCTGCGCGGCTACGGCGTACTCGACGGCTCCATGCACGGCGACGTCGTCGTGCGCAAACGACTCGGCGCACTGCTCAACCTGCCCGAAGCACCGGACCAAGCCTTTACCCAACAATGGCTCGCCCAGTTCGGCTCCTGGAAAGCCCTGGTCGCCGCCCACCTCTGGGCCATGCCAGCCGACACCCAAGCCAAAGACTACTAACAGCGATAGTGCTGGCTGTGCAAAGTCGGCATCCTGGCCCCCTGCCGCTGGCCCCAATCCGCCGCGCATGTCTACAATGCCCCTGACCCACACAACAACAGCGACATAAGGCTTTCTCGACAATGGCTTTCGGTTCCCACGGCAGTAGCGCCCTATGATCAGACACTGGTTCGATATTTTCCGCTCCGCGGTGCAGAACTGGCTGGAAAGCCAGGCCTTTATCTATGCCGCGGCTCTGGCGTTTTTCACGGTGTTTTCCATTGCGCCGGTGCTGGTGGTGGTCGTGGCGCTGGTGGGGTTTGTGTTGGGTGAGCGCGCGGTAGAGGGGCAGCTATTTGCGCAGCTTGAGGGCACTATCGGGCCTGAGGCGGCGGGGGTTATTCAAACGGCGGTGGCCAATTCGCAGATAGATCAGAGCGGCATCTGGCCGGCGTTGATTGGCATTCTGGCCACCATCGTTGGTGCAACCACGGTGTTCGGCAAGATGCAGCAGTCGCTGAACCAGATCTGGGGCGTGGCACCGCGCCCGTCGCGTAACAACCTTTGGCTGTTGATCAAAAGTCGCCTGCTGTCGCTGACCCTGATTCTGGCTATCGGTTTTATTCTGCTGGTGTCGCTGACGCTGTCTGTCGCCTTCAGTGCAGTAATGGCCTTTGCCGACAGCTGGCTGCCCGTTCCGGCACCGGCCATGGTGGCGATGGAGTTTTGCCTGTCTCTGGCGTTGACCACGCTGCTGTTTGCGGCGATGTTCAAGATTCTGCCGGATGTGCTGCTGTCGTGGCGTGATGTGCTGGTAGGCGCCTTTATTACAGCAGTACTGTTCGCCGCCGGCCGCTCCCTGATTGCACTCTATCTGGCCTACTCGGCTACCGCGTCGGCCTATGGCGCTGCCGGCTCGCTGGCCCTGCTGCTGCTCTGGGTGAACTATTCCTCGATGATCCTGCTGTTTGGTGCCGCCTTTACCCGCGCGCACCTGGAAGGCCGTGGTCTGGAAGTGCGGCCCAAGCGCACGGCGGTGCGCGTGCAGCGCGAGTTGATAGCCAAGGCGCCGCAGGACTGACCCCGTTGCGGCCAGTTCGGCTGCCGCACACAGGTATTTAGCAAGCGACGGCTGCCGAATCACGCGGGCTTATGCAGCCGGCGCAATCCCCCATCCTGCACGCAACTCCCGTAAGTTATGCCCACAACAATAAAAGATGGAGTACACGCATGAAAAAAGGGATCCTTTCGATCATTGTGCTGCTGGCAATCGCCTGCGGCGTTTTCTGGGTCACGGCCGACCAGGATATGCGCCGACTGGCGCTGAACCTGCCAACCAGCACCAATGTGCTGTTCTGGTCCGACGATCAGCGCGATGCCGGTTTCAGGGCGCTGGATCGCCTGCCGGTTCTGAGCGACTCCCGGGTAATCGAGGCGGGTGACAACGTATACCCCCTGCCCAACGGCGCGCCGCTGGATGTGGGTGTGGACGTAGATGCCTACATGGACTCCCAGCGCGCCGCTGCACTGATCATCGTGCACAACGGCAAGGTACGGTTCGAAAAGTACGCCATGGACTTTGGCCCCGATGGACGCTGGACCAGTTTCTCGGTCGCCAAATCATTTACCTCGACGCTGGTCGGCGCCGCGATTCAGGACGGTTACATCAAAAGTATCGACGACATGGTGTCGGACTACATACCGGACCTCAAGGGCTCGGCGTACGACAACGTGACCATAGCCCAGCTGCTTACCATGACCTCGGGCGTGGCATGGAACGAGGATTACGCCGACCCGAACTCGGACGTAGCCCGCTTCAACTCGCACACCGCCGAGCCCGGTATGGACGTGACCGTCAGCTATATGCGCCAGCTGCAGGCCGAGGCTGAACCCGGCACCAAATGGGTGTACAAAACCGGCGAGACCAACCTGATTGGCGTGCTCGCCAGCTCGGCCACCAACAAGCCGCTGGCGGAGTATCTGTCGGAAAAGATCTGGAAACCCTTTGGCATGCAACAGGACGCCACCTGGCTGCTCGGCTCCACCGGCCATGAAATCAGCGGCTGTTGCGTGCAGGCCGCCACCCGGGACTACGCCCGCTTCGGCCTGTTCATGCTCGGCGGCGGTATCGCCGGCGGAAAGCAGGTACTGCCCGAGGGCTGGATCACCGAGGCCACCCACAAACAGGTGGATATCGGCGTGCCGGGCCGCGGCTACGGCTATCAGTGGTGGACCCTCGACGACGGCGCCTACATGGCCCAGGGCATTTTCGGGCAAAGCATCTTTATCGACCCGAACCGCCAGCTGGTCATCGCCGCCAACGGCAACTGGCCGCAGGCCACCGACAGGCAAGGCGGCACCCTGGGCAAGGACCGTTTGGCCTTTTACCGCCAGGTACAGCAAGCCATCGATGCCGAGCAACCGTAGAGCGGACTAAGCCGCAAGCGTGTCCGCGCGGTTGCACCGCGTGATCGGGCTACGCGTGGCCAACGCTGCGCGCTGACCACCCTACCGGCCCGTGCACAAAAAATGGTTCTTTATGGCGTTCTCGGTTACTCGGCCGGGTTGTGACCCGAGCCATCAATGCCAAGCAACCGCAGGGCGGACCAAGCCGCAGGCGTGTCCGCGCGGTTGCGTCGCGTGGTCGGGCTACGCGTGGCCAACGCTGCGCGATTGACTACCCTAGCGGCACATGCACAAAAAAATCCCCGCGTGAGCGGGGAACAAGGTGCAGCACACAAGCCTACGGGGTGTTACTCGATTACTGAGCGGCCCATTCGAGGAAGGCGTCACGGCTTTCCGGGCTGAGCATCAGGTAGATCTGCTTCAAGGTAGCAAGGGTCGATGCGTCATGCGGCAGGGTCTGGGCTGGCGCAGCAGCCTGCGACGGAGTCGGCACGGCCATCGGCACTTGCGCGGTAGCCTGGGGAGCCGCGCCAATCGGAGCGATACCGTGATCCCGGGTGGCGACCATGGTGCCAGAACCGAACATTTCGCCCAGCAGCGACACATAACGCGGACCCGGTTCGCTGACAACACGCTCGCCGGTGCGGGTGTTGACGGCAACGCCTTCGAAGTTATTTTCCATTTCCTGAGCCTGCTTCAGGTTGCCCGGCTCATCGAACTCAATGCGCCATACCTCGCCGGCCTGACCGTCGATGGTGAAGGTCGCGCTGCGGGTACGGACGATTTCGTGGCTCAGACCGCCACCCACGTCGTAGCCGTTTTCAAAGTAAGCATTGATGCGGTACTTGCCCGGCTGCAGCTCCAGCTGACGCAGGTTGTTGCCGACCATGCGATTGGCTTCCGGCGCAGGCTGACCGTTGATATTGAGGACCTCAAGGGTGTTGGGCATTTCAACAACCAGGACCTGCGAAGCAGGCTGTTCGGCGCCTGAGTACAGTTTGACGGGAGCCTGCTGGGCGCAAGCGGACAGCAGCGCGGCGGCGGCGAGACAGAGCAGTTGACGCATGGGATAGAACTCCTGGCACAAGTGAACATTGAGATCCGGTCGTGATCACACTTTATGACCACCTGGCGACGAGATTAAGACTGCAGGGTTTCACTTTAATGACAAAGCCGGACTGTTTTCTCAAACAGTCCGGCTTCGGGTTACTTCGGTCCTGCCAGGTGACGGGATCAGAAGTCGTAACGCAGGCCTACCGAGAAGCCGGTTGCATCTTCGCCCAGTGCACCAGCCGGGTTGGCGGTACGTGCTTGGCTCCAGGGAGTCAGAGCAACATTCTCGTCATTTTCAACCATGGCGTAGTTGGCGTAGACACGAACAGCCTTGTCCAGCTTGTGCTCGATACCTACAGCCAGCATGTCGCTGTCAAAGTTGTCGGCATCGGAGTCGCGGGTCAGCCACATGGCTTTCAGCGCAGTAGCGGAACCGACTTTCAGCTCGCCACCCAGACCGTAAGTGTCGGAGGTCAGTGCGTCCTGAACAGCTTGAGTCGCTGCCGGGTTGGTGTAGTCGACAGTCTGGTAGAAACCAACCAGTTTGAAGCCGTCAGTGATCTTGTAGGCAGCGGCAGCACGGATACCGTCGCGCTCGCCACGGCCGGTGTCTTCGTCGGCAGCTTCGTACGCCAGAGCCGCTTCCAGGGCGTCACCAGCATAGTTCAGGGAGCCGCTGATCACGCTGTCGTCGGTGTCGTCTTCATTGACGGTGCTTTCCTGAACGGAGTAGCCCAGTTTGGCGAAGAAGCCGTTCATGTCCGGCGTGGTGTATTCCAGAGTGTTGTCATAACGCTCGTCGAAGCGGGCGTTGCCAACGCGGGTCAGGTTGCGCATGTCGCCGACCTGATCGCCGAACAGGTTGGCCGGGCCGCGAGCTGCTTTGAAGGGGCTGTCGAAACGACCCATGCGAGCGGAACCAAAGTTGCCTTTCAGACCGACGAAGGTATCGCGGGTGTTGAAGGAGCTGCCGTTGTCGGTACCGAAGTCGATCTGCTGCTCAATCTGGAAGAAGGCAGTCAGGTTCGGGTTGATCTCGTGGTCACCCTTGAAGCCCAGACGGGAAGAGTTGCTGGACAGGTTGGTTTCGGAGTAGTCCGCACCGTCATCCAGGAAATCGACGGATACGTGGGCGCGGCCGTAGATGCTTACATCGGCCATGGCGACTGCCGGAATGGCGGCAGCCAGTGCGGTTACGGCGAATCCAGCGAAGTGCTTGCGCAGAGTCATTGAGTCTTCCCTCAGTTATGTTTTGCGTTGACAGTGAAACAACACATTGGGGCTCGCCGGATGGGGCGGCGCCCGGTGTTGGAGGGAATACTGGCAGCGCCATATTTCAGATCAGTTGCGCGGACATGAACATTCGATGACAGGGGAACTTTTTCCGTACGCAGCACATCCGCCAGGAAGACGGAAACAGCTTTACCTTGAAAGCATCGAGATAGAGGGGTTCAGAGCAGTCGAGGATGACGCGGCCGACACCCGTCGGAAACGTACGAGCGCTGATTGACGAGTCAGTGATGGTCGCGGCGAACCGCCTGCATTGCCTTGATCAACGCGTCCAGCTCCGCCACATCGGCGTCTGGCAGCTGGCGGATGACCCGCTGACTGAGCCGCAGCTGGCGAATGAACCGTCGGCAACGCAGACAGACAGCCAGATGCGCCGCAACCGCCAGGCGCTGCTTGAACTTCAGCTCGCCATCCAGCAGATCGCTTGACCGCCCAACCAGCTCCTTGCACGTCAGCATTCGCCCGTTACCTCAAAATGCTCCAGCGTCGCAAATACACTCAGACGGGCGCGATGCAGCAGCACCCTGACATTGGAGTGCGAGATGTCCAGCAGGTTACAAATGTCGGTTAATTCGAGCCCCTGCCGTTCACGCAGCAGCAACACACTGCGCTGCAGCTCGGAGAGCGAGTTCAGGGTATGTTCGAGGCAATCACGCAATGCCTGCTCGTCAAGCAATGCTTCGGGTGAGTCGCTGTGCCAGAGCGGCAGCTCCCCGGCCCAGTGCCCGTCAGATGCAAAGCGTCGGTCGTCGATGGAGCCATGCGGCCCAGTCAGGTCGTCGAGCAGGACCTCGCGACGCTGTTTGCGCAGGCGCGACTTTGCGGTGTTGGCGGTGATGGTAAGCAGCCAGGTCTTGAGACTTGAGCGCGCGGCAAACCCGTTGAGGTTGCGCACGACCGCAAGCCAGCTTTCCTGCACCACTTCTTCGGCATTGGCGATTCCGACAATCGCCGTCGCGACCGCCCGCATGGCCCCCTGGTAAGTGGATACCAGCTGACGGTACGCGCCCTGTTCTCCGGCGAGCAGGCGCTGAATCAGATCCTGCTCGTCGGTCACACGGATCAGCCCTTGCGGACGATGACGCTACCGATGGAGTAACCCGCGCCGAAGGAGCAGATCACTCCGTGGCTGCCGACCGGCAGGTCAGCCTGGTGCTGGTGGAACGCGATGATCGAACCGGCAGAACTGGTGTTCGCGTACTGGTCAAGCACCACTGGCGCTTCTTCTACGCTGGGGTCACGACCGAGCAGCTTGCGGGCGATCAGCATGTTCATGTTGAGGTTGGCCTGGTGCAGCCAGAAGCGCTTGACGTCGGCAACAGCGAGACCGGTTTCGGTCAGGTGCTCACCGATCAGTTCGGCGACCATCGGGCATACGTCGCGAAACACCTTGCGACCGTTCTGCATGAACAGCTTGTCGCGCGCGCCGATGCCGGACTCGTCACAGCGGTTGAGGAAGCCGAAGTTGTTGCGGATATTGTTGGAGAACTTGGTCAGCAGCTTGGTGCCAAGGATCTCGTAAGGGTGTTCGCAGACCGCATCTTCGGCGCGCTCGATAACCACCGCGGTGCAGGCATCACCAAAGATGAAATGGCTGTCGCGATCGCGGAAACTCATGTGGCCGGTACAGACTTCAGGGTTGACCATCAGCACGGCGCGGGCCTGACCGAGGGCAACGGTATTGGCTGCATTCTGAATACCGAAGGTGGCCGAGGAGCAGGCCACATTCATGTCGAACCCGAAACCCTCGATGCCCAGTGCTTCCTGCACTTCAACCGACAGTGCCGGATAGGCGCGCGGCAGGTTGGAGCAGGCAACGATGACGCCATCGATATCAGCCGGTGTGCGACCCGCAGCTTCAAGCGCCTGATGGGCAGCCTTCACGGCCATCTCGCACAGCAGCGATTGTTCGTCGTCGCTGCGCTCGGGAATGGAAGGAACCATGCGATCCACGTCCAGGATGCCGCTCTTGTTAATGACATAGCGAGCCTTGATGCCCGATGCCTTCTCGATAAACTCGGTACTGGAGCACGCCAGGGGTTCAACGCTACCGGCTTCGATAGCTGCGGCATTCTCAGCGTTGAAACGCTCTACGTAGGCATTGTAACTGGCAACCAGCTCTTCATTGCTGATGCTCTCGGACGGGGTAAACAAACCTGTTCCGCTGATCACGACTCTGTGCACGGTCGGTCCTCTTCTGATGTAATGTACGCCGCCCCCTCAACGTCCGCTGCGCTACAGCGAGGGAACAGCTCTTGTGTGTGCGTAGGTTGCTGGCGCTGAGCCAGCCAGTCGGCAATCAGCGGGAAATGATCCTGCTCTGCCTGCGGATGGGTGAGCAGATCGGTGTGCCCGTAATGGCGCGAGCAACCCCGGCCCTTTTCCAGCAAGATTACCTGTGCATCATGTCTGCCCAACTCGTGGGCAAACCGTCTGACATCCTGCATGTGCCCCAACACGCGATCACGATCGCCAGCCAGATACAGGCTGTGGGGCCACGCCAGACTCTTCAAGGCGCTAGCATAGTCGAAACCATCCTCAAGATCACGCCATTCGCCGCGCTCCCAGGCCAGGCAAACGGTGTGAACATCGACGCTCTCATCGTGACTGCCCAGTCCCATTGAGCAGGCCGGGATGCGCCCCTTGAACCGACCGGCAACAGACGCCAACGCCCCCCAGATACAGCGCCGGGCAAAGCGGGTAAAACGGCCACCGGCCAGCGCTCGACGGCGCACGCCGAGCTGCACCAGCCCGCAGATCGAGGCCAGCAACTGGGGCTTGCGGATCAACGCTGCCGCCAGCCACACGCCACCCCAGCCGTGGCTGACGACAAACAGCCGCTGATCGGGGTGTTCGGAGCGCAGCCATTCAAGCAGGGCCGGAATATCGGCCTGCAACAGGTCCCACATGCGAATCGGCTGCGGCCCACCGAGCGCGGGCTGACTGTCACCGTGGCCGCGCAGATCGGCAACGTAAACGCAGCAGCCCTGCTCCGCAAGATAACGGGCCAGCCCGTGTTCGGCAGGCAAAAATACCCGACTGTCGGACATGGCACCATGCAGCAACAGGACCACAGGCCCCGACGTTGGCGCTGCGCCCAGGCGCTGCAGCTGCAATTGGCCGCCGTTGTCACTTGCCACCCGAATAGGCTCGATCACTCCAGTCACCCCGTCACGCCGTGCATTGTCAGCCGTGCTGTCAGGCGGTTATTTCCCGCCACAGTTTTGCCAGCCGCTTGCCCGAGACCGGCATCCGCGTGCCAAGCTGCTGGGCAAACAGCGACACCCGATACTCCTCCAGCATCCAGCGCCATTCTTCCAGTCTCGGGTCCCTGCGACCTTCGCGCTGGAAGCGCTCACTCAAGGCCTTGTATTGCTGCCAGTAACCTTGCAGCTCATCGGCCCAGGCGCGATCACGCGGCACCTGACCCGGCAGTTTGTCGAGGCGCTGCTCGATCGCACTCAGATACCGCGGGTACTGGCTCAGCCATTCGCCCGGCACCTGCCGCGCAAAGCCCGGGAAGACCAGTTCAGACAGTTGCTCGCGAACATCGTTCATGGCCAGCGCGTGGGCCAGTTCGACCTTACCCTTGAAGCGCTTGCGCAGCCCGTGCCACTGCTTGAGGATCGCCAGCACCTGACTCGCCAGCTGCTCGCACGCCGGCACCCAGTCGCCGCGGCCGGCCTCGATCAGCGCAGCCAACGTCTCGGCATCGCGGGGCAATGGTGCCCCGGCAGGCAAAAACACCCGATCAATCGCGCCCAGCAGCACATCATCGGTCAACTGCTTCTGGGTGCCCAGGTCACGGTAGTAGATGGCTGCGTCCTTGAGGGTGGTCAGCTTCTGGCGCAGGTAACGCGCCTGCTCGTTCAACTGAGGACTTTGCAGCAGCAGGCGCTGAATGCCAAATCGATGCTCACGCAACGCGACCTGCGGCACATCAAACAGTTGTTCGACCACGTCCTCGCCCTGCTCCACCCAGGCGGGATGGAAGTTGACGGCAATACCCGCCTGCTTGCGCACCAGGGTTTCCGGCAACGCATAGCTGCCGGGCACCTGGGCGGGCGCCTTGGGCTTGTCTTCAGCAACTGGCATCGCGGCCTGCAGCGGCAGACCGTCAATCTGGGCGCACAACGCGCTGTAATCGCGACCGGCACAGATCGGCTTACCGACCGCATCGACCACCTCGATACGCATGCGCAGATGGTCTTCCAGCTCCACATCAGCCCAGGCATCGTCATCCAGCCGCACACCGGTCATGCGCGTCAGCTCGCGGCCGAGCGCCTGGGTCAGGCTGCCGTCGGCAAACGGCATGCGCTCCAGCGCGGCGCGGACAAAGTCCGGCACCGGGACAAAGTTCTTACGAATGGCCTTTGGCAAACCACGCACCAGCGCCACGCACTTGTCGAACAACAGCCCGGGCACCAGCCAGTCGAGCCGCTGCGGGTCGATACGCCGCAGCAGCGAAGCAGGAATACGCACGGTCACGCCATCTGCCGGATGGCCCGGCTCGAAGTGATAGCTGAGCGGCAGTGCCACACTCTCCCAGCGCAGCAGATCCGGGTACAGATCGGCGCTGACATCATTGGCCTCGCGCTGCAGCAGGTCATCGCGGGTCATGTGCAGCAGCTTGGGATCGGTCTCGCTGCTGCGCTTGAGCCAGCGCTCGAAACTCGCCAGCTGGTAGATGTTCTCGGGGATGCGCTGATCAAAGAAGCGGTACAGCGTTTCCTCGTCCACCACGATATCGCGCTTGCGTGCCTTGGCTTCCAGTTCATCCAGCTGGCTGAGCAACTGCTGGTTGGCCTTGTTGAAGGCCGCCCTGCCGTGCCACTCGCCTGCCACCAGCGCGTGGCGAATAAACAGTTCGCGCGAGACAACCGGATCAATCGGGCCGAAGTGCACCTTGCGCTTTGGCACGATGATCAGGCCGTACAGCGAGACCTGTTCAAAGGCCACGACCTGACCGCGCTTTTTCTCCCAGTGCGGCTCGCTGTGACTGGTCTTGACCAGATGCGCCGCCAGCGGCTCGACCCACACCGGATCAATCTTTGCCGCCAGCCGACCATACAGACGGCGGGTTTCGGTCAGCTCGGCGACCATCACCCAGGCCGGCTTTTTCTTCGCCAGACCCGAGGACGGATGCAGCAGGAAGCGGCGTTGCCGTGCGCCGAGATAATCGCCCTCCTCGGTCTTGTTGCCGAGGTGGCTGAGCAGACCCGCGAGCAGCGCCTTGTGTATCGGCTCGCCGGACGCAGGCTGTTTGTTTTCTTCCAGTCCCATGTCGCGGCAGGTGAGACGAATCTGCCGATGGGTTTCGCGCCACTCACGCAGACGCAGATAATTCAGGAAATTGCGACGGCACCAGCTGCGCAGCTGGCTTTGGGTCAGTGCCTGACGCTGGCTCTCAAAACCGTTCCACAGATTCAGGAAGGCGGCAAAGTCCGAGCCCTCCTCGTTCCACTGGGCATGGGCCTGATCGGCTGCCTGCTGCTTTTCCAGCGGACGTTCGCGCGGATCCTGCACAGCCAGCGCGCTGGCAATCACCGCCAGCTCGGCCAGGCAGCCCTGACGAGCCCCTTCCAGCAACATCCGACCAATGCGCGGATCAACCGGCAGGCGCGCCAGCTGGCGACCGATATCAGTCATTGCGCCGCTGCGATCAACCGCGCCCAATTCCTGCAGCAAGGTGAAACCGTCGCTGATGGCCCGGCCATCCGGCGGCTCGATAAACGGGAAATCCTCGATGCGGCCAAGGCGCAGATGCAGCATCTGCAGAATGACCGAGGCCAGGTTGGTGCGGCGAATCTCCGGGTCGGTGAACTCCGGGCGAGCGAGGAAGTCTTCCTCGCTGAACAGCCGCACACAGATACCGGGGGCAACCCGGCCGCACCGGCCCTTGCGCTGGTTGGCACTGGCCTGCGAGACAGCTTCCACCGGCAGCCGCTGCACCTTGGAGCGCGGACTGTAGCGGCTGATGCGCGCCTCGCCCGGGTCAATCACATAAACGATGCCCGGCACCGTCAGCGAGGTTTCCGCCACGTTGGTTGCCAGCACCACACGCCGCCCGGCATGGGAGGAAAAAATCTTCTGCTGTTCGGCAGCCGACAGCCGCGCATACAACGGCAGAATCTCGGTGTGCTTCAGGTTGGCCTTGCGCAGGTACTCGGCGGTATCGCGAATCTCCCGCTCGCCCGGCAGGAACACCAGCACGTCACCCGGCGACTTGCCCTGACTGCGCTCAAACTGCTGAATCTCGGTCAGCGCGGCAACGATGCCCTGGTCGATGCTGAGGTCTTCCTCGACCGTGTTGCCCTCTTCGTCCCGTTCGGCGCTGAGCGGCCGATACCAGACATCCACCGGGTAGGTACGACCGGACACTTCAATCACCGGCGCATTGTCGAAATGGGCCGAGAACCGCTCAAGATCAATGGTTGCCGAGGTGATGATCACCTTCAGATCAGGCCGCTTGGCCAGGATGGTCTTGAGGTAACCCAGCAGGAAATCGATATTGAGGCTGCGCTCGTGCGCCTCGTCGATGATCAGGGTGTCATAGCGGGTGAGGTAACGGTCATTCTGGGTTTCGGCCAGCAGAATGCCGTCGGTCATCAGCTTGATCAGCGAGCGCTCTGAGGTCTGATCGGTAAAGCGCACCTGATAGCCGACCAGCTCACCCAGCGGCGTGCCCAGCTCTTCCGCAATCCGCGATGCCACGCTGCGCGCAGCCAGTCGCCGCGGCTGGGTGTGGCCGATCACACCGTGGGTGCCGCGCCCCAGTTCCAGACAGATCTTCGGCAACTGGGTGGTCTTGCCTGAGCCGGTCTCGCCGGCGATCACCACCACCTGATTGTCGGCAATAGCGGCCTTGATCTGCTCACGCTTGTCGGCAATAGGCAGCGCGTCCGGGTAAATGATCTTCGGGATCAGCCGGGCGCGCTCGGCCACCTTCTCGCTTGAAGCGTTAAAGCGCTCCAGCCAGGCTGCAGCGGCCTTGCCCTGATCGTCCTTGGGCAGGCGCTGAAACTGCTGCTGCAGGCGATGACGATCGCTGGCCATGACCTGGGAAAAATCGGGTGCATTGGAGTGCTTGGCTGACATGGTTGATCCTTGGCATTAAAAAACCCCGCCCGGCAGTGCCGGGCGGGGCTGTATTGTCGCAAAATCGAAGCGACCGGTGCAGCTTACTGGCTGGCGAGTTTCTTCAGCTCTTCGTCACGCAGTTCGCGGCGCAGGATCTTGCCGACGTTGGTGGTCGGCAGAGCGTCGCGGAACTCAACGTGCTTGGGCACCTTGTAAGCAGTCAGGCTGCTGCGCATATGGGCGATCACGTCTTTCTCGGTCAGGGTCGAGTCGGCAGATTTGACCAGGAACACCTTGATCGCTTCGCCCGATTTCTCGTCCGGCACGCCAATGGCAGCACACTGCACCACGCCCGGCAGGGTCGCCATGACATCTTCCAGCTCGTTCGGGTACACGTTGAAACCGGATACCAGAATCATGTCCTTCTTGCGGTCAACAATGCGCAAGTAGCCGTCTTCCTGAATGATCGCAATGTCACCGGTTTTCAGCCAGCCTTCGGCGTCCAGAATCTCATCGGTTGCTTCCTGACGCTGCCAGTAGCCCTTCATTACCTGCGGGCCCTTGACGCACAGCTCTCCACGCTCACCCAGCGGCAGCTCGTTGCCGTCTGCATCGATGACCTTGCACAGGGTGGACGGTACTGGAATACCGATGGTGCCCAGCTGGATGTTGCTGATCGGGTTAACCGTAGCAACCGGGCTGGTTTCGGTCATGCCAAAGCCTTCACAGATATCGCACCCGGTAACCTGCTTCCAGCGCTCGGCGGTAGCCAGTTGCAGCGCCATACCACCGGACAGGGTGACCTTGAACCTGCTGAAATCCAGCGCACGGAAAGCGGCATCGTTACACAGAGCAACGAACAAGGTGTTGAGGCCAACAAAGCCGGTGAACTGGAACTTGGACAGCTCCTTCACAAAGGACGGGATATCACGCGGGTTGGTGATCAGCACGTTATGGTTACCGCTGACCATCATTGCCATGCAGTGGAAGGTGAAGGCATAGATGTGATAAAGCGGCAACGGGCAGATCACGACTTCTTCGCCATCGATCATGTTCGAGCCCATCAGTGCCTTGGCCTGCAGCATGTTGGCGACCAGGTTGCGGTGCGTCAGCATCGCGCCCTTGGCAACGCCAGTGGTGCCGCCGGTGTACTGCAGCACGGCGATATCACCCGATGCCGGATTGGCTTCAGCCAGACTCAGGCTGCGTCCCTTGGCCATGGCATCGTTGAAGCGGACCATGCCCGGAATGTTGTAGGACGGTACCATCTTCTTGAGGTACTTGACCGCCGCATTGATCAGCACGCGCTTGAGCGGAGGCAGCATATCGCCGAGCTCGGTGACGATGACATGCTTGACGCCGGTCTTGGGCACTACTTCTTCTGCCATATGCGCCATGTTGGCCAGGCAGACCAGCGCCTTGGCGCCGGAGTCGTTGAACTGGTGTTCCATTTCCCGCGGGGTGTAAAGCGGGTTGGTATTGACTACCACATAGCCGGCACGCATCGCGCCGAACACGGCAATCGGATACTGCAAAACATTCGGCATCTGGATGGCGATACGATCGCCCGGCTGCAGGCCGCTGTGCTTCTGAAGGTAGGCAGCAAAGTGACCCGAGAGAGTGTAAAGGTCACCGTAGGTGAGTGTCTTTCCGAGGTTGGTAAAGGCAGGCTTGTTGGCGAAGCGCTGGCAGGAGTCTTTGAGAACGGCGAGAACGTTGGGGTACTGGTCGGGATCGATTTCAGGGGAAACACCCGCTGGATATTTGTCTTTCCAGAAATTTTCAAGCATGTAGGCCGGCTCCTGAACAGGTATTGCTGCTGTCTTATCGTATGTTCGGTTGTCTTTTGGTGCTTTCAGCACTCTTGTCACGACACTCAGTCTGCCCCCAGGCAAGCGTCTATTTGACGCACCCGAGGGGCCAAAGAGCCCGAAGACTAGCAGCTTTTCCAGAGGCAGACCAGCACCCCGGACAGGCATCCAGGGTGCATGAAGCTTGGCTTTGAGCGCCTGCGAGAGTGACCGGTGGGTCACCCTCGCAGGCAGAGGATTACTGGTCGCGCAGCTCGCGACGCAGAATCTTGCCAACCGCCGACATGGGCAGCGACTCACGAATCTCGTAATGCTTGGGCACCTTGTACCCGGTGAAATTCGCGCGGCAGTATGCCTTGAGCTCGTCAACGGTCAGACTCTTGTCGCTGGGCACAACAAACAGCTTGACCGCTTCGCCGGATTTCTCGTCTTCCACGCCGATGGCCGCCGCATTGGCGACCTTGGGATGGGCAGCCACCACATCTTCAATCTCGTTGGGATAGACGTTGAAACCGGACACAATGATCAGGTCCTTGATGCGGTCAACAATCGACACAAAGCCGTCTTCGTCGATGATCGCCACGTCACCGGTACGGAACCAGCCGTCGGCATCCAGTACCTCTGCAGTCGCTTCCGGGCGATTCCAGTAGCCCTTCATTACCTGCGGGCCTTTGACGCACAGCTCGCCACGCTCGCCGATAGGCAGCTCGTTGCCGTTTTCATCAATGACCTTGAGGGCTGTCCCCGGTGCCGGCAGGCCAACCGAGCCCAGACGCGCCAAACCATCGCCCGGGCTGGAGGTCACAACGGGTGAGCACTCGGTCAGGCCATAGCCTTCACCAATGACGCAGCCGGTCTTTTTCTGCCAGCGCTCGGCAGTGGCCTTGACCAGTGCAGTGCCGCCGGAACCGGTACTTTTAAGGCGAGAGAAATCCAGCTTTTCAAACTCGGGATGATCCATCAACGCGACAAACAGCGTATTGAGGCCGACAATCGACGAGAACTGCCACTTTTTCAGCTCGGCGACAAAGCCGGGAATATCGCGCGGATTGGTGATCAGCACGTTATGGTGCCCGGCGATCATCATGCACATGCAGTTCACGGTGAAAGCAAAGATGTGATACAGCGGCAGCGGTGCAATGATCACCTCGCCAGGCTCACCGTTGATCTTCTGGCCGTTGCTGTCGAGCTGCTGCATGTTGGCGTACACCTGCAGCATGTTGGCCACCAGGTTGCCGTGGGTCAGCATGGCCCCCTTGGCAACACCGGTAGTGCCGCCGGTGTATTGCAGCACTGCCACGTCTTCCAGCGTGCGGGTAACACCGCTCGGGCGCCGGCCGTTGCTGCGCTTGAGTGCTGCCTTGAACGGCACCGCCTGCGGCAACGAGTAATCCGGGACCAGCTTTTTAACGTGCTTGACCGCAGCGTTGACCAGCATGCCCTTGAGACCGGGCAGCATGTCACCCATGCGCGCCTCAAACAGGTACTTGATCTCGGTATCAGGCAGCACTTCCTGCACCAGATGCCCAAACATGTTCATGTAGATCAGCGCCTTGGCACCAGAGTCCTGGAACTGGTGACGCATCTCCCGGGCGGTATAGAGCGGATTGGTGTTGACCACCACCAGTCCGGCACGAATCGCACCGAAAACAGCAATCGGGAACTGCAGCACGTTAGGCATTTGCACGGCAATACGGTCGCCGGGCTCAAGGTCGGTGTGCTGCTGGAGATAACTGGCGAAGGCGGCTGACAGACGATCCAGGTCAGCGTAGGTCAGGGTGACCCCCATGTTGCTGAAGGCTGCCAACTTGGCGTGCTTCACACAAGCCTGGTCAAAGACGTCGATAATCGAGCTGTACTGTGTCAGATCGATGTCGTTGGGAATCCCCGCCGGCCGTTTGTCAGCCCAGAAGGACGCATCCATTGTTATTCTCCTATTCCCCGGTGGTGCAGTTTCTTATATTGGCGACGCCAGTCGTTGGCATCGATTGAGCATTGAAGCTCTTGGCACTACTGATAAAGTGGCTCAAAGCTAACAGGGCTTTGCGCAAATACAAAATGCTGGAGTGTTTCATTTGATTTGTGAATACCGCTCCTCCCGCGGGCACTAGCATGCCTGCAGCGACTGCCCGTAAACAACAAGAACAACAAGCACAGGACGACTGACCGATGCCCTACTCCACCCTGGCGTTAACTGCACCTGACGGCGCCCGCCTGAACATTCACCACTGGCCCAGCGCATTGCCAGTGCGCGCCAGCGTCGTCATCTGTCACGGCATGGCCGAACACGGCGCACGCTATCAGGCACTGGCGGAACAACTGAACGCCACCGGCCTCAAGGTATGGGCGCTGGATCTGCGTGGTCACGGTCTGAGTACGCCCGAACTGGCTCGTGGCCAACTTACCCCCGGTGCCGGCTGGGAGGCATTGACCAACGACCTGCTGCAAGTGATCAGGCATGCCAGAGACGCTGCGCCGGAGCACCCGCTGATCCTGCTCGGGCACAGCATGGGCAGCTACGTCGCCCAAAGCCTGCTGCTGACCCATTCCGACTGCGTCGATCTGGCAGTGCTCAGCGGCAGCAACGCCAACCCCCGGATTCTCTGCCGTATCGGCCAGGTAATGGCAGCACTGGAAAGCCGCTTGCGTGGTGCCGATGCGCCCGCACACACCATGAGCACACTCTCGTTCGGTCGCTTCAACCGCGCCTTAGGTGCCCCCCGCACTGCGTTTGACTGGCTCAGCCGGGACCCTGTTCAGGTCGACCGCTATGTAGCTGACCCACTTTGCGGGTTCGTGCTCAGTGGTCACTACTGGCAGTGCCTGTTCGACGCGCTTGGACGTATTGCGACAGCCGATCAACTGGCGTCGATACGGCGCGACCTGCCCATTCTGATACTGGGCGGCGAGCGCGACCCCGTCAGCGCCGGAAACGGCCTGGCAAAGCTGCAGCAACGGTTGCACGCCGCCGGACTTTCACAGGTAGAATTGCGGCTTTATCCGGGTGCCCGGCACGAAGCCTTCAATGAGATCAATCGGGATGAGGTCATCTCCGATTTGCTCGGCTGGCTGGACCGGCACCTGCCCACCCCCGTGCAACGGAGCCGCAGCCATGCAGAAGCTTGAAAACCGCATTTACGACGAACTCAACATTGGCGACAAGGCCAGCCTTGCCCACCAGGTACAGGAGAGCGACCTGCTGCTGTTCGCTGCGGTGTCCGGCGACGTCAACCCGGTCCACCTGGACGAAGAATTTGCCGCAGCCACCCCGTTCAAGGGCCGCATTGCCCACGGCATGTTCTCCGGCGCACTGATCTCCGCCGCCATTGCCTGCGAACTGCCGGGGCCGGGCAGCATCTACATCGGCCAGGAGCTGAGCTTTCTGCGCCCGGTACGCCTGGGCGACAACATCACCATTGAGCTGGAGGTGCTGGAAAAACTGCCAAAGAACCGGGTAAAAATCGCCACCCGCGTGATCAATCAGGACGGCAAGCAGGTTGTGGATGGTGTCGCCACCGTAATGGCGCCCACCGAGAAGGTCAGCATCGACCGTCCGCAGGCGCCGGCGGTGCAGTTGGGCTGAGAGGCAGCTTTCGCTGCCGCCGCTGGAAGCTACAAGCGGCAAGCCTCAAGCTAAAAACAAACCCGGCCTTGTGCCGGGTTTTGTTTTGGAGCTGGAAGCGAATGTGCCGAATCAGCCGCCTCAAGCAGCCCCTGCAGGGACTGCTTGTGGCTTATAGCTTGCAGCTTCCGGCTGCGGCGGCGAAGCCGCCGCCTACTTGCTGAGGTATTTCATCCCGTCTTCCAGGCCCTGCAGGGTCAGCGGATACATCTTGTCCTCGACCAGCTCGCGAATCAGCTTGGTTGATGAGGTGTATTCCCAGGCATCCTTCGGGTACGGGTTAATCCAGATGAGCTTCTTGTACTTTTCCATGAAGCGCTGAATCCAGACGTAGCCCGCCTCTTCGTTCCAGTGCTCTACGCTGCCGCCCGGCTGGGTGATTTCGTAGGGCGCCATGGCCGCGTCTCCGACAAACACCACCTTGTAGTCCGGACCGTACTTGTGCAGCAGGTCCAGCGTCGAGGTGCGCTCGCTGGTGCGACGCATGTTGTTCTTCCACACCGACTCATAGACGCAGTTATGGAAGTAGTAATACTCCAGGTGCTTGAACTCGGTACGGCAGGCCGAGAACAGCTCTTCGCACACCTTGATGTGCGCATCCATCGAGCCGCCGATATCGAACAACAGCAACAGCTTGACCGCGTTACGCCGCTCCGGACGCATCTGGATATTCAGCAGACCCGCATCCTTGGCGGTGTGGTCGATGGTGCCGTCAATGTCCAGTTCGTCTGCAGCGCCCTGACGCGCGAATTTGCGCAGGCGACGCAGCGCCACCTTGATATTGCGTGTCCCCAGCTCGACCTGATCATCCAGGTTCTTGTATTCGCGCTGATCCCAGACCTTAACCGCCTTGCCCTGGCGCTTTCCGGCGTCGCCGACGCGAATACCCTCAGGGTTGAAGCCACCGGAACCAAAGGGACTGGTGCCGCCGGTGCCGACCCACTTGTTGCCGCCCTCGTGGCGCTCTTTCTGCTCTTCGAGGCGCTTTTTGAACTCCTCGATCAGCTTGTCGAGACCGCCGAGCGTCTGGATCTTGGCTTTTTCCTCCTCGGTCAGCATGCGCTCGAATTCCTTGCGCAGCCAGTCGTCGGGGATCATCGCCTCAATCAGTTGGTCGAGGTTTTCCAGCCCCTTGAAGTAGGCACCGAAGGCACGATCGAACTTGTCGAAGTGCCGCTCGTCCTTGACCATGACCGTACGCGCCAGATAGTAGAACTCGTCCATATCGGCGAACACGACGTGGTGCTTCAACGCGTTGATCAGGTCGAGCAGCTCACGTACCGAGACCGGTACCTTGGCTGCCCGCATCTCATTGAACAGGCCCAGTAACATCGGGCACCTCCCTCTTAACGGTTCTGACGACGCGTCATGAAGGCGAGGCGTTCCAGCAGCTGGACATCCTGTTCGTTCTTGACCAGCGCACCGTACAGCGGCGGAATCGCCTTGGTCGGATCGCGGTCACGCAGAACGGCCTCGGGAATCTGATCAGCCATCAGCAGCTTCAGCCAGTCAACCAGCTCGGAGGTAGACGGCTTCTTCTTGATGCCCGGCACCTTGCGCACGTCGAAGAAAATATCCATGGCTTCGGACAGCAACGCCTGCTCGATCTTCGGGAAATGCACTTCCACAATCTTCTTCATGGTCTCGCGATCCGGGAAGGCAATGTAGTGGAAGAAGCAACGACGCAGGAAGGCGTCCGGCAGCTCTTTCTCGTTATTGGAGGTAATGATGATGATCGGGCGCTGCTTGGCCTTGATGGTCTGATTGGTCTCGTAAACGTAGAACTCCATCTTGTCGAGTTCCTGCAGCAGGTCGTTCGGGAACTCGATGTCGGCCTTGTCGATTTCATCGATCAGCAGAATGGCACGCTCTTCGGACTCGAACGCTTCCCAGAGCTTGCCTTTCTTGATGTAGTTGGCAACGTCATGCACCTTGTCGACGCCCAACTGGGAATCACGCAGACGACTTACCGCGTCATACTCGTACAGCCCCTGATGCGCCTTGGTGGTGGATTTGATGTGCCAGGTAATCAGCTTGGCGCCCATGGACTCGGCCAGTTGCTCGGCCAGCATGGTTTTACCCGTGCCCGGCTCGCCCTTGATCAGCAGCGGGCGTTCCAGGGTAATGGCAGCGTTAACCGCCAGTTTGAGGTCGTCGGTTGCGACGTAGGACTGAGTACCTTCGAACTTCATCTGAGTGTTCCTTGGGCCGGAGCCCGGTGTAATAGAGACCAGGCATTGCACGAAAAATGGATCAAGCACTATAGCTTGCGACGATTTTCACTGTAAACGCGACATGGCACAACCAAAGGCTGGCTGATACCCCTTCATTATTGGCAACGAGATTTGCGCCACCACCGCCCCCGAAAGCACCGCGCATCGCATTGACGGGTGCCGGCGCCCGGCATAGGCTGATTGGCCTGATCCTTCTGCCCTGCAGCATTTACAACAAGGAGTCGTGCCATGAGCCGCATCTTCGCAGACAACTCCCAGGCCATCGGCAACACGCCGCTGGTTCGTATCAATCGCCTCGGCCCCAAGGGCGTGACCATTCTGGCCAAGATCGAAGGCCGCAACCCTGCCTATTCGGTCAAGTGCCGTATCGGCGCAAGCATGATCTGGGATGCCGAATCCAGCGGCCGCCTGAAGCCGGGCATGACCATTGTCGAGCCAACCTCTGGCAACACCGGCATCGGCCTGGCATTCGTTGCAGCCGCCCGCGGCTACAAGCTGGTGCTGACCATGCCCGCATCAATGAGTCTGGAGCGCCGCAAGGTACTCAAGGCGCTGGGTGCCGAGTTGGTACTGACCGATCCGGCCAAGGGCATGAAGGGTGCTATCGAAAAGGCACAGGAGCTGGCCACCCAGCACCCGGAGCAATACATTCTGCTGCAGCAGTTCGAGAACCCGGCCAACCCGGCCATTCACGAAAAGACCACCGGTCCGGAAATCTGGAACGACACCGACGGCAGCATTGACGTGCTGGTCGCCGGCGTCGGCACCGGCGGTACCATTACCGGCATTTCTCGCTACATCAAGCTGACCTGCGGCAAGAAGATAACTTCTATCGCGGTTGAACCGGCGACCTCCCCGGTAATCACCCAGACGCTGCAGGGTGATGAGGTCAAACCCAGCCCGCACAAGATCCAGGGCATTGGTGCCGGCTTCGTGCCTGCCAACCTTGATCTGGGCATGGTTGATCGCGTTGAACAGGTCAGTGATGACGAAGCCAAGGACATGGCGCTGCGCCTGATGCGCGAGGAAGGCATTCTGGTCGGCATTTCCTGCGGTGCGGCCATGGCGGCAGCAGTGCGGGTCGCAGAGGAGCCAGCGATGCAAGGCAAAACCATCGTCGTCGTCCTGCCGGATTCCGGCGAGCGCTACCTGTCCACCATGCTGTTCAGCGACCTGTTCACCGATCAGGAAACCGTGCAGTAACAGCCGCGCCCGCCGCACCCTGACACGGTGCGGCGGATCGCAGCACACCCTTCCCAGTCTGCCCCTGACTGGCTATGCTGCGGCCATTCGCTCCCCTACCCGCAGGCGCTCTCATGTCCCAGGCTTCCGATCAGATAGCTCAGCAGATTCTTTCCGGCTTTGACCGCTACCGTCGCATCTTTCGCGACCTGACCGCCGGCGCCCGAGCGCGCTTCCAGCAAGCCCGCTGGAACGACATTCAGGAAGCCTCTACCCTGCGGATCAACGCCTACGAAGAACAGGTACAGGACACCGCTGAACGTCTTGCCGCATCCGAACTTGGCGAGCAGGTGCGCAATGTCGCGGCCTGGCCCGATATTCGCCTCTCCTACATTACCCTGATTGATCAGCGCTTTGACGACGAACTCGCAGAGACCTGGTTCAACTCGGTATTCTGCAGCCTGCATCAGCACGACCAGATCAGCGACGAAACCATGTTCGTCCATAGCACCCGGCCGGTTAGCCGCCCGCCCTCACGCATCTCCCTGACCCGTGGCTTCATCTCCGAGGGGTCGCTGCAGGGGCTGGCCCACCAGATTCTCAGTGAATACAGCTTCGATGTGCCCTGGGAAGACATGACCCGGGATGTCGAGATGATTGTCAGTGAGCTGCAGCAGGGGCTGCCTGACTGGGCGCAGATGGATCGCGGACTGACCGCCGAGATGGTGCAGAGTGTGTTCTACCGCAACAAGGGAGCCTACCTGGTCGGACGCCTGATCAGCCAACAGGAGCAATGGCCCTTTGTGCTGCCGCTGGTCAACCGCGAGCACCAGGGCATCAGCGTCGATACCGTGATCACCGATGAGTCGGACGTTTCGATCATCTTCTCCTTCACCCGCTCCTATTTCATGGTCGAATGTGCGGTACCCAGTGAGCTGATCGCCTTCGTGAAACGCCTGCTGCCCGGCAAGCATCTGGCCGAGCTTTATACCGCCATCGGTTTCTACAAGCAGGGCAAGTCCGAGTTTTACCGTTCGCTGATCGCCCACCTGGCCAATTCGGATGACCGGTTTATCATGGCGCCCGGGGTACGCGGCATGGTAATGAGCGTATTTACCCTGCCGGGCTTCAATACGGTCTTCAAGATTATCAAGGACCGATTTGCCCCCTCGAAGAACATCGAACGGGCTACCGTCATCGAGAAATACCGACTGGTTAAACGTCACGATCGCGTCGGTCGCATGGCAGACACCCAGGAATTTGCCGATTTTCGCTTTCCGCGTGATCGCTTCGACCCCGAATGCCTGCAAGAGCTGCTGGAGGTCGCCGCGTCAACCGTCATTGAGGAAGGCGATACCATTCTGATCCGGCACTGCTGGACCGAGCGCCGCATGACGCCACTGAACATCTATCTGGAAAATGCCAGCGAACAGCAGACTCACGACGCTTTGCTCGATTATGGCAAGGCGATCAAGGAACTGGCCGCTGCCAATATTTTCCCCGGCGACATGCTGTTGAAGAATTTTGGTGTTACCCGCCATGGCCGCGTAGTGTTTTATGACTACGACGAAATCAGTTATCTGACCGAGGTTAACTTTCGAGTCATTCCGGAAGCGCTTTACCCGGAACAGGAAATGGCGTCGGAACCCTGGTACTCGGTATCACCAAATGACGTGTTCCCCGAAGAGTTTCCGGTTTTCCTGTTTGCCGATCTGCACCAGCGCAGACTGTTCTCCAGATTGCACGGTGACCTGTTCGACGCCAGGTACTGGCAAGGCCTGCAGGAGCAGATTCGCGCGGGCCAGGTACTGGATGTCTACCCCTACCGACGCTCCACGCAAGGCGCGTAAAACGGGCATTTCCGGCTTACTGAAAAAAAATCTTGAAAGACGTGCCATTTCCTGAATCTGTCGTATACTCAATTTCGTTTATTCGCGCCGTGACGGGGTCTTGTTGAGGTCTTGACTTGTCCCCCTGAAAGGCGCAGAGTGAGCGCGTAGGTTTTCAAGAGATAGAGTTGTAGGCTGCAAGCGCACTTTTCAGTACGTAAGTTTGTCATTCTCGTGATCTTTGATTCCCACGCTTTAATTGAGTGCAAGCTCAAGTATTTCAATTTGATAGGAATTATCTGAAATGGCAACTGGTACAGTTAAGTGGTTCAACGACACTAAAGGTTTTGGTTTCATCACTCCGGATGGCGGTGGAGACGACCTGTTCGCCCACTTCTCCGAGATCAAGGTTCAGGGCTTCAAGTCCCTGGCTGAGAACCAGAAGGTGTCCTTTGACGTGACCACTGGTCCGAAAGGCAAGCAGGCTGCAAACATTCAGATCATCGGTTAATCCGAGAACTGAATAAAAAAACCCGGCTCAGGCCGGGTTTTTTGTTGCCTGCAGAATGCTAAAAACTACTCGCCTCCGCCGTCCCGACCGCGTACCCTATGCGGCATAAAAGCCATCCGACACCCCTGCTGCCGCCCGGGGTATCCCGCGGATGCAACACGTCTAACAGCCTCGTTTTACCCTCGCCCGACCAGAATCGGCCGCGAGCAGGAACGTCAGTCACAGGGGGTTACCAGTGGATACCACGCCCAGCAGTCAGAACCCGGATGCACTCAAGGTCATCATTTTTCGTGCCGCAGAAGCGATCGTCAGTGAATTGGGCGCGTCGCAACTGACCTTCGCCAGCCTGAGCGAACGCAGCAAAATTGATGAAGCCACGCTGCAACAAATGTTCCCCGACCGCGAAGCGCTGCTGAGCGCCATGATCGAATACCGTCTTGAGCGTTTTCGCGTGCGCTGGGGCGCCTATGAAAGCGTATTGCCCGACGAGCCCATGCGCGAACTCAAGGCATTGCTGCTCAGCAACATGAGCGAATCCAGCGAGGAAAAGAACCTGGACTCGGCCATTTTCGCTGCCGCCGCCAGCAATCCGGCCTTGCTGCAGACCAGCTCGGATAACGTCCAGGGGCTGTTCGATATTCTGGAGAAGTCTCCCCTGGGGCTAGCCCAGGCGGCCATCCTGTTTTTCTCGGTACGGGGTTATCGTCTGTTCGAGCAACTGAACATGTGCCCTATGACCGACGCTCAGCGTACCGAATTCCAGGAGCAGATCATGCGTCTGGCACGCATGATGTATGAGGCTCGCAACGGAGAATAAGGGATCAGGCGTCGGCGGCGGCCGACTCGTCTTCCTGTGGATGACGCCGGCGCCACCAACGCTGGACTGCAAGGCGGACCGCCGCAACCGGCACATAGCAGGCAAACGCCAGCGTCATCACCAGGCTGAGCTCGCCAAGCACGCGCGACTGGTTCTCACCGGTAGACAGAAACGTATCGAGCAGATAGATCAGGGTGGCCGGAGCCATCCAGGTCCCGTCAGCCTCGACGGAAACCGGTGTAAACAGCAAGACCGCCATGGCCAGACAAAGCGGCTCACGAATAAGCCACCAGCGGGTCAGAGCAGTCAGCTTCCACCAGACAAGCCAGCACCCTGCCGCCGTCGCCAGATAGATCCACCAGACCGTCTGATATTCTGCTTCGTTGAACATTGCCTGCCATCCGTCCGATCAAATCAACCGCGCCATGATAACGGTTTTTAGCCCATGAGTCCTGAACTGCACCAACCCATCGCCCGCCGCGAATCCGGTGAAGATCCCTACCGCTGGCTCGAGCAGCGCGACACACCAGAGGTCATCCAATATCTGCAGGCGGAGAATGAGCACACCGACGCCTGGATGGCGCCCCATGCCGAGCTTCGCGAACAGCTGTTTCAGGAGATTCGTGGGCGCATCCGGGAGACCGATCTGGGCCTGCCCAGCCCCAAGGGCGCCTGGCTGTATTATCAGCGCACCGAAGCCGGCGCCGAGTATCCGCGCTACTACCGCTGCCGCCGGCCGGCCGACCAGAGCCTGCACATCGACACCAGCACCGAACAGTTGCTGCTGGACCTGAATCAGCTCGCCGAAAATGAAGATTTTCTCGAGCTTGGCGACTTCAGCGTCAGTCCGGACCAGCACTGGCTGGCCTACAGTCTGGACACCCAGGGTAACGAGGTATATCAGCTTTGCGTTCGCTCATTGCTGAATGATGAAATCTACTCCCTGCCACTGGAGAATGCCGGTGGCAACCTGTGCTGGGCCAACGATAACCGCACGCTGTTCGCCATCAGTCTGGATGACAGCGCACGCCCGGCTCACCTCTGGCGTCTGCGTCGAGACGAAGAGCCGGTCAGGGTCTTTGACGAGCCGGACGCGCTGTTCTATCTCTCGGTCTATCGCAGCAGTTCCGAACACTTTATCTGCGTCTCCAGCAGCAGCAAGAACACCGGTGAGGTGCACTTTCTGCCGGCGGACCGACCGGAAGCGGCTCTGGAGTGTCTGGCCGCTCGACAGACAGGCCACGAATACGACGCAGACCATGGTGAGCAGGGTTTCATTATTCGCAGCAACAGTGCGGGAGAGAACTTTGGTCTCTACTGCTGTGATCCGGCCACACCGGGTCAGTCGAACTGGCGGCTGCTGTGCCCTGCAGATCCGGCGCATACCCTGGAGGATGTCGAGGTACAGCGCGACGCGCTGATTCTCCAGTATCGATGCGATGGCCTTTGCCGGCTGGATGTCCTGCCGGTTGGCGCAGACGCGTATCAGGTACAGATGCCAGATGCTGCCTACAGCCTCCATGTGCAGTCCGGCGAGGAGTACCAGAGCCCGCAGGTTCGACTGCGCTATGAGTCGCTGAATCGACCGGCCGAGATTCGCGCTCTGAATCTCAAGAGCGGCGAGCAAACGGTGCTGAAGCAAACACCGGTTGAGGGCCCCTTCGATGCAGAGGCCTACCGGGTCGAACGACTCTGGGCTATTGCTGACGACGGCGCCCGCATTCCCGTCAGCCTGATCGAGCGCAGCGATGCAAGCGGCAGCGGTCCGCTTTATCTATATGGCTACGGTGCTTACGGCGCGTCTATGGACCCTTGGTTCTCCCACGCCCGGTTGTCACTGCTGGATCGCGGCTGGCGCTTTGCGATAGCGCACGTTCGCGGCGGCGCAGAAATGGGCGAGTACTGGTATCAGCAGGGTAAGCTGGAGCACAAGGGCAATACGTTCAGTGATTTTATCCGCTGCGCAGAGCAACTGATCGAGCAAGGCAAAACGGATCCCGGCCACCTGGTCATTGCTGGAGGCAGTGCCGGTGGCCTGCTGATCGGCAATGTCATCAACCAGCGCCCGGAGCTGTTTCGTGCAGCCGTAGCAGACGTGCCGTTCGTGGATGTCTGGAACACCATGAACAACCCGGAGTTGCCGCTGACTATCGGTGAATACGAAGAGTGGGGCGATCCCAACGAGCCGGAGGTTGCCGCACGCATCAAGGGTTATGCACCCTACGAGAATGTTGGCGCCAAGGCCTACCCTGCCCTGTTTGTGACCGCGGGTTACCATGACGTGCGCGTGCAGTACTGGGAAGCGGCCAAGTGGGTTGCGCGGTTGCGTTCCACACGCAGCAATCAGGCACCGCTGCTGCTGCGCACGCAGATGAGCGCGGGGCACGGCGGCGCCAGCGGCCGCTACCAGGCCATGCGCGACATTGCCGAGGAATACACCTTCCTGCTGACCGTGTGCAGCGGTTAGGCACTGCAGCGCAAGCATAAAAAAACCGCCGGCCCTTGTGGGTGCGGCGGTTTTTTACGTTCAGACGATCAGAACCGTGAAGCCATGTCGTCGAATTGATCGGCTACCTTGCCTTCCGGAGCCGGGGTGATCAGGGTCACCACCACAATGGCGATGGTGGCAAGGATGAAACCGGGGATGATTTCGTAAAGACCGATGGTATCGATCTGCTTCCACACCACCACGGTAACGCCACCAACAATGATACCGGCCAGCGCACCAAAGCGATTCATCCGGCGCCAGAACAGCGACAGAATGATCGCCGGCCCGAAGGCGGCGCCAAACCCGGCCCACGCGTAGGACACCAGACCCAGTACGGTACTTTCAGGGTTGAAAGCGAAGACCAGAGCCAGCGCTGCGATACCCACAACCGCCGCGCGACCAACCCAGACCAGCTCCTGCTGTGACGCATCACGACGGAACAGTGCCTTGTAGAAATCTTCGGCCAGAGCAGAGGACGATACCAGCAGCTGGGAGTCGGCAGTGGACATGATGGCAGCCAGCACCGCAGCCAACAGGATACCCGCAACCAGCGGATGCATCAGCGCCTGAACCAGGGCGAGGAACACGGTCTCGGCGTCCGCCAGCCCTTCTTCACCGAAGTAACCGATGCCGATCCAGCCGATCACCAGCGCTGCCAGCAGGCACACGCCGGACCACAGGACCGCGATGCGGCGGGCGGTCGGCAGTGCGGCATCACTCTCGATCGCCTTGAAGCGCGCGAGAATGTGCGGCTGACCGAAATAGCCAAGACCCCAGCCCAGCAGGGAAATAATGGCGATAAAGCCCAGCGGCTCGCCTTCTACGTTGGTCCAGAGGTTCAGCAGTTCAGGGTTGCGTGCTTCCATGGCTCCGTGCACTGCATCCCATCCACCCACGACGTTGAGTGCCATAACCGGCACGACAATCAGCGCTGCGGCCATCAGCAGACCCTGAATAACGTCGGTCCAGGATACCGCGAGAAACCCGCCGAAGAAGGTGTAGGAGATAATCGCCAGCGTGCCGATGACAACTGCGAGCTCGTAACCAAAGCCGAAGGTGCTCTCGAACAGCTTGCCGGCTGCGACCAGACCGGAACTGGTGTAGAACAGGAAGAACAACAGGATGAACACGGCCGAGATAACCCGCAGCATCCGGCTGTTGTCTTCGAAACGGTTCTCAAAATACGCCGGCAGCGTCAGTGAGTCACTGGCCAGGTGCGAGTAAACCCGCAGACGGCGCGCCACGATCAACCAGTTTGCCCAAGTCCCCAGCAACAGACCGATGGCAATCCAGGATGCCTCGTAACCGGCTGACAGCGCATAACCGGGCAAGCCCAGCAGCAGCCAGCCACTCATATCCGATGCGCCGGCAGACAATGCCGCCGTGCCCGGGCCCAACGAGCGGCCCCCCAAAATGTAATCCGACAGGTTGGTGGTGCGCTTGTAGGCGATATAGCCCAGTGCGAGCATCACCCCGATGTACACGATAAACGTCGCTGTAACGACTGCAGTATTACCTTCCATTTTTATTCTCTCTCTTGGAGATTCGTGAATGGTTCTCGCGGGCCGGGGGTAACCCGATCCGCGAGCAGGTGGCTATTGTCACCCAACTAACCGGTTCACGCATCTATGGTTGCTGAACTGTCCGTGCTGCTGATTCATCCCTGTTGCTTCTTTTCGCCAGTCGCCGCCGCCTCAGGGCTCCCCGTCACCAAGTGAAAGCAGACTGGCATTACCACCTACCGCCGTAGTGTTGATGGTTCGCGTACGCTCCGTGACAAACCGTAGCAGATAATGCGGACCACCCGCCTTGGGACCAGTGCCGGAGAGGCCCTGACCACCGAAAGGTTGCACCCCGACAACCGCACCGATCTGGTTGCGATTGATGTAGACGTTGCCGATGCGCACCCGTGCGTCGATATGCTCTGCGGTATCCTCGTTACGCGTATGTACGCCGAGGGTCAGACCAAAACCGGTCGCGTTGATGTCATCGATGATCTTGTCGAGATCCCGTGCGCGCCAGGTTACAACGTGAAGAACCGGGCCAAAATGCTCCTCGCTCAGCTCGTTGATGCTGTCGAGACGGAAAGCGACCGGCGCCACGAAGTGACCGTTCAGCGATTCGGGTACCGGTGTCTCGGCGATCAGACGTCCGGCCTGTTTCATTTCTCGAATATGCTTGAGCAGCCCGTCACGGGCATCAGCGTCGATCACCGGGCCAACATCGGTGTCTCGACGTGCAGGATCACCCACATGCAGCTCGGCCATCGCCCCCTTAAGCAGTTCGATAACTCGCTCGGCGATGTCTTCCTGCACAAACAGCACGCGCAACGCAGAGCAGCGCTGACCGGCGCTCTGGAACGCCGAGTGCACCACATCGTTGACCACCTGCTCGGGCAAGGCAGTGGAGTCGACAATCATGGCGTTCTGACCACCGGTCTCGGCGATCATCGGCGCAATCGCGCCGTTGCGGGCGGCCAGCGCGCGGTTGATCACATGGGCTGTCTGGGTGGAGCCGGTGAAGGCCACACCGGCGATACGCGGGTCGGACGTGATGACGCTACCAACCTGTACCCCATCACCCGGCAAGAGTGCCAGCACGTCACCCGGCAGGCCGGCTTCATGCATCAGCTCAACGCAGCGTACGGCAACCAGACTGGTCTGCTCGGCCGGCTTGGCAACCACGGTGTTGCCGCAGACCAGCGCCGCGCTGACCTGACCGAGGAAGATCGCCAGCGGAAAGTTCCACGGACTGATACAGGCAAACACGCCGCGTCCTTGCAGATACAGCTCGTTGCTTTCACCGGTCGGCCCCGGCAGGGTGATGGTAGCGAAGCGCTGGCGCGCCTGCATGGCGTAGAAGCGACAGAAATCAACTGCTTCACGCACTTCATCGATGCCGTCCTGCAACAGCTTGCCCGCCTCGCGGGTACACAGGGCCATCAGCTCGGGCATGTGTTCTTCGAGCTTGTCGGCGGTACGCTCAAGAATCGCTGCACGCTCATCAACCGGGGTCGCATTCCAGCGCACAAAGGCGCTGCTCAGGCTATCAATCGCGGAGCGGGTCTGATCGGCCGAGGCCCAGACCACCTCACCGACCTGATGGCTCAGCTCGTAGGGACACATGACCGGGCGCCCCTCCCCTTGCAGACGCTTGCCGTTAACCAGCGGAGCGCCGCTCCAGCGGGCATCCCACCACTTGTCCAACTCGTCCTTCAACGGCAGCCATTCGCTGAGGATGTTCATGTTCACACCGCGGGAGTTTCGGCGCGCGTCACCAAACAATGCAGGCGGCAGCGGAATGCGCGGATTGGCCAGCGAGGCATGACGCTTGAGCGCGTTAACCGGATGAGTCGTCAGACTGTCGACCGGTACACGCGGGTCAACCAGCTTGTGCACAAAGGACGAATTGGCGCCGTTCTCAAGCAGGCGGCGAACAAGATACGGCAGCAGGTCCTTGTGGGCTCCTACCGGCGCATAAATGCGCACCGGGCACTTGGCCTGCTCAATCACCGTGTCATACAGCGCATCACCCATGCCGTGCAGGCGCTGAAACTCGAACTCGCGGCGACCCGCCAGCTCCAGAATGCAGGTAACGGTGTGCGCATTGTGGGTAGCAAACTGCGGGTAGATATGGCCTTCGGTCAGGGGGCTGAGCAGGTAGCGGGCACATGCCAGATAGGAGACATCGGTCGCCTCCTTGCGGGTAAATACCGGGTAGCTGCTGAGGCCAGCCTGTTGCGACCACTTGATCTCGGAGTCCCAGTAGGCGCCCTTGACCAGACGCACCGGAATACGATCACCCTGGGAGCGGGCAACCAGCGTCAGCCAGCACAGCACCGGCAACGCGCGCTTGGAGTAGGCTTGTACGACGAGGCCGAAGTTGCCCCAGCCCTGCACATCCGGGTGGCGATATACGCGCTCGAACAGTTTCAGCGACAGTTCAAGGCGGTCAGCCTCTTCCGCGTCGATGGTAATACCCACGTCGCCTACGCGTGCCTGCCGCACCAGCGCCAGCACACTGTCACCCAACTCTTTGAGCACCTGCTCTTCGCGCGCGGTTTCATAGTGCGGATGCAAAGCGGAGAGTTTGATCGAAATCGTCGGTTTCGGGCTGCGGCCCTTGTATTTGTCGTCTACCAGCGCGGCGATCGCCTTGCTGTAGTCCTGGAAATACTTTTCGGCGTCGGCACGGGTCAGCGCCGCCTCGCCGAGCATATCAAAGGAGTAGGTGTAGCCCTGGTCGCGTTGCGGCTTGCCGTTCTTCAACGCTTCGGTGATGGTGCGCCCGAGCACGAACTGGCGCCCCATGATCTTCATCGCCTGCATCATGGCGGCGCGAATGACCGGCTCACCGCTGCGCTTGATCAGACGCCCCAGCACGGTACCCGGCGTGCCATCCTGACGCTGATCCATGTTGACCACCTTGCCGGTCATCACCAGGCCCCAGGCCGCGGCGTTCACCAGCGTATGCTCGCTCTGTCCGAGGTGACGGTCCCACTGCGCAGCGTTCAGCTTGTCACGGATCAGCGCATCGGCGGTATCGGCATCCGGCACGCGCAGCAGCGCCTCGGCCAGACACATGAGCATGATGCCTTCCTGGGTATCCAGGCTGTACTGCTGCAGCAGCGCGTCGATACTGTCGACCGCGTTGTCACGCTTGCGTACATCCACAATCAGCTGGCTGGCCTTGCGCGTAATCGCACTCAGATCCTGGTCCTGCGCGAGTTCGATCAACTCACGCAGATAGCTGTCCTCATCAACAGCGTAATTGGCACTGACCTTGTGCAGGAATTCCGTTGGCTGGCTGCGCAGGAAATCGCCCTGCAGCACCTCGCTGGCTTTAAACATTCTGGCATGCTCCTGGACGTGTCCGGCGTCACGGCATGTGACACACGAACATATGAGTTCGCCTGTAACAACCCTAGACCATTCAGGCGTATCGGACGAATCATCCCGTTTGTTGTGATTTAGCCGGGCTCTTGCCGACCCGCTTTCGGGTAGCGACACTGCCCGATGCTCGACTGTAGAAGCGCAGGCGGAGGGAATCTTGCGGAAAGCTCTGGGATTTTTGTCAAAATCTCGGAAGCAGTGCAAGCCATTCAGCTCGCAAATAGTTGAGATACAGGGGCGTCAGGAAGGCAAGACTGACCAGCAATATCAGGGGGAATCACGCAGCTTTGCGCCATTCAAGGCACTCAGGCACGGCCGAGACGCAACCCCCGAGGCGTCTGTCCCCAGTAACGGCGCACAGCGTGGCTGAGCGCACTCTGGCTGGAAAATCCGCAGCGACTGGCAACCTCGGCTACTGGCATTGACGTCTCCTGCAGCAGTCGGGACGCTTCGCGAAGACGCAGCGACAGCACGTGCTGATGCGGGGTTATGCCCGTCGACTCACGGAACAGCGCATGAAAATGACTGCTGCTCACGCATACCTGCGCCGCCAGCGCGGCAACACTGATGGGATGGTCCAGGTTGGCCAGAATGTAGGCGTCTAGCCGCTGCAGCTCTGCGGGCGTCAGCGCTGTTCGCCGCGTAGGCTGGGGCAACCCGTCTGACAGGCGCCGTTGCAGCGCCGCAAGCAGGACACCCCCAAGATGCCAGTTAAGGCCATCCTGATCCGGTCCGGGTTCGGTCAACGCATGCTGGGCAAAGTCCAGCAAGCCCTGCATGCGGTGATCAAGCTGCATAAAGCGTGGCCGCTCAAACAGTCGTGCCAGATCATCGCCCAGCCCAAGCTCTTGGCCGGCGCCGGGCAAGTCCATGATCAACATATGATTCTGGCCACGGCCGGAGAACGCGTGCGCCTCCCCGCCCGGCACAATGCAGGCATGCAAACGATTCACCGCGCCGCCCTGACCCTGCACCTCGAAATCTGCGCAGCCGCTCAACCCGATAACCAGCTGGTGCTCGGGATGGGCGTGAATCGCGGTTTGTACAGGAAGATCCAGTAAGCGGGTTCGCATCAACGGCTTCATCGATCCGGAAAGAACGATGTCATGCTGCCACAATCCTCAACAAATTTCCGCTATTGAAATAGTCGCCCGGCGTCGCCATCTCATCCCCAAGAGTTGTCCGTAAAAGGTGAATCGATGAGCGATCAGGATACCGACTACATTGAACACGTCGCCGAGGATGCTGCAGAGTCCCGCGGTACAGGGCTTGTTCTGCCCGATCAGAACCTGCCTGACAAGCTGTATTTGCTGCCGATAAACAATCGGCCGTTCTTCCCTGCCCAGGTCATGCCGGTGGTGGTTAATGAATCCCCCTGGCACGAGACCATAGAACGGGTCGCCAATACTCAGCACAAGGCGCTGTCCCTGTTCTACGTCGACGGCCCCATGCCTGCCGATGGTGAACTCGACCCGGATCACTTGCCGGCTACCGGCTGCGCCGTTCGCATCCACCATGCCGTGCGCGAAGACGGCAAGATCCAGTTCATTGCCCAGGGCCTGCGCCGGGTTCGTATTACCCAGTGGCTCAGCCACAAGCCGCCCTATCTGGTAGAAGTTGAATACCCGCACTCGCCCGCCGACGAGCGAGATGAGGTGCGCGCCTATGCCATGGCGCTGATCAACGCGATCAAGGAACTGCTGCCGCTCAACCCGCTGTACAGCGAGGAACTGAAGAACTACCTCAACCGTTTCAGCCCCAACGATCCGTCGCCGTTGTCGGACTTTGCCGCCGCACTGACCTCCGCAAAGGGGCCTGAATTGCAGGACATCCTGGACACCACCGGCATTCTGCGCCGGATGGAAAAGGTGCTGGTGCTGCTGCGCAAGGAAATCGATGTAGCGCGCCTGCAGGGTGAAATCACCGCCGAGGTCAATCGCAACATCGGCGAGCATCAGCGCACCTTCTTCCTCAAGGAACAGTTGAAGATCATCCAGAAAGAACTGGGCATGACCAAGGATGACCGAACAGCCGACATAGAGCAGTTCCGTCAGCGCCTTGAAGGCAAGACCCTGCCTGATGCGGCCGCCCAACGGATTGAGGAGGAGCTGAACAAACTGTCGGTACTGGAAACCGGCTCGCCTGAATATGCCGTTACCCGCAACTATCTGGACTGGGCAACCGCCCTGCCCTGGGGAATCGTGCATCCGGATCGGATCGATCTGAAGCGGGCAAGACGCATCCTCGACCGTGACCACGACGGCCTTGAGGATGTAAAAAGCCGCATTCTGGAGTTCCTTGCAGTGGGCGCCTTCCGTGGCACGATCTCGGGCTCGATCATTTTGCTGGTTGGCCCGCCGGGCGTTGGCAAAACCAGCATAGGACGCTCCATTGCGGAAAGTCTGGACCGCCCGTTCTATCGCTTCAGCGTCGGTGGCATGCGCGATGAGGCGGAAATCAAAGGCCACCGGCGCACCTACATCGGTGCCATGCCCGGCAAGTTCGTCCAGGCGCTGAAGGACGTGGGCGTGATGAACCCGGTGATCATGCTCGACGAGATCGACAAACTCGGCGCCAGCCATCAGGGCGATCCCGCATCAGCGCTGCTGGAGACGCTTGACCCCGAGCAGAACAGCCAGTTCCTCGACCATTACCTGGATCTGCGTCTGGATCTGTCGAACGTCCTGTTTGTCTGCACCGCCAACACGCTGGACAGCATCCCTGCGCCACTGCTCGACCGCATGGATGTCATCCGTCTGTCCGGCTATATCAGTGAGGAGAAGCTGGCCATCGCCAAGCACCATCTGTGGCCACGTCAGCTGGAGCGCACCGGGCTGCGCAAGAGCCAGCTGCGCATCAGCGACAAGGCTCTGCGTGAGGTGATCGAGGGCTATGCCCGCGAAGCCGGCGTGCGCAATCTGGACAAGCAGCTTGGCAAGCTGGTACGCAAGTCAGTGGTGAAGCTGCTTGAGGAGCCGGATACGCGTATCAGCATCAAGCCCGCTGACCTGAAAAGGCTGCTCGGCACGCCTGCCTTCCGCACCGAGAAGCAGCTCAAGGGCACCGGCATCATCACCGGCCTGGCCTGGACCTCGATGGGTGGCGCTACATTGCCAGTCGAGGCGACACGCATTCACACGCTGAACCGTGGCTTCAAGCTGACCGGTCAGTTGGGTGACGTGATGAAGGAATCGGCGGAAATCGCCTACAGCTATCTCTGCGCCAACCTGGCCAGCTATAAGGCCGACCGCGCGTTCTTCGATGAAGCCTTCGTTCACCTGCACGTACCCGAGGGAGCCACACCCAAGGATGGCCCGTCGGCCGGCATCACTATTGCCAGCGCACTATTGTCACTTGCTCGCCAGCAACCGCCACGCAGTGGACTGGCGATGACCGGGGAAATTACCCTGACCGGGCACGTGCTGCCGGTTGGCGGCATTCGGGAGAAGGTGATTGCCGCAAGGCGCCAGAGCATCCATGAACTGATCCTGCCGGAGGCCAATCGTGGCGACTATGAAGAGCTGCCGGCGTATCTGCGCGACGGCATGACTGTGCACTTTGCCAGCCACTTCAGGGACGTTGCCAAGCGCCTGTTTGACTGAAGGGTGCGGTGCGCAGTAGCTGGCTCATTCTGTTCTGGCACATCGATGGCGGAGACACCGTTGGCTTACTCCACCCTGCCGCACAGTCCTGTTCCGCAGGGTGGATTAAGCGCAGCGTATCCACCGACGCTCCCGCTCCAGCGCGTCTGCAGGCAGCGATGTGCCGCGCCTAGTTTGCTCCGGACATAAAAAAGGCGACCGCAATGGTCGCCTTCTGTTCATGCCGTATCTCAGCGCTTGTCCTGCTCATCACTGGGGCTGCGCACCAGGTCATGAGGCCCGTCCAGATCATCCAGCTCCTCGATTTCCGGGAACTCGTGGAGACTGCTCTCGAACGCCTCGTCGTCCAGCGCAATCGGATCAAGTCGGCTGTTCTTGCGCGCTGGCGTGGGGGTCAGGCCTTCAATCAGGTCCCAGTCAGGGTCGAGCGTGAAGTCGTTAAGATTGAGCTGGGATTCAGCCAGATCGTTATCGGCCTGCTCGGTATCCAGTACATCGTCTACCGTATCGATCGGCGATACCGCCGCGTCCAGCTGCGGGAAGCGGGCGCGCAACTGATCAACGCGCTGCATGTCGCCACCCAGCTGAGAAATGGCGGCAGCCTGCTCAGTGAACCCTTCGGCATCACACAGCTCCCCCAAAACCCTGGCTTGCTTGTAGCGCAACTCCAGATTTTCCGGCTCCTCGCTGATCGCCTTTGCCAACGCGTCACGCGCTTCGGCAAAACGTCCGTAGGTAATATACAGCTCAATGCCGGACACGTTGTCCTGCGCCTCATCTGCCACGGCCGCCGCTGTCACGCCGGCGGCAGCCGGTGCAACGCTGCTGCGGGGCTCGGCTCGGGTGACATCGGAGGTCATCTGGCGCGGCGACGCAACCACCGGCTTGCCGGCTGGCTTGCCGCGCACACGGGCCACCACCCAACCGATCAGAAACGCCAGCAGTGCCAGCAGTACAGACCACCAGGCAAACGACGAATCGGCCTTCTCGCTCGCAACCGGTTGCTCGGCGGCCACACTGCCGGCTTGCGGATCATCACTGCCGGTCGGAGAGACGGTATCGCCACCGTTACCACTGCCCAGCGTACCGCCTGCCTGGCCCTGACTGGCAGCGGCTTCCTCCGCCTGACGGGCCGCATGCAGCACATCCAGCTCGGCCTGCAACGCGGCGATCTGACGATCACGGCTGTCAAGCTCGCTCAACAACGTGTTGAACCGCCCCTCAAGTTCATTCAATCGGGATGCGAGCATGGCGGCCTCGGCTTCGGCGTCACTGACCGCATCTTCGTCGATGGTCAGACGGCCCTGTCCTTGCCCGGCATCAGACTGGCCTTGCGCAGCCATAGACTCGGCAGCATCGTCAATCATCTCGTCAGCGATCTGCGGCGGCCTGCTATCGCCTGCTGGAGCTGCGGATGGCGCTGGCGTCGATTCCGGCGCTGCCTGCGGGGCAGCCTCCGAAGCCGGAGCCGGACTAACCGATACGCCCAGTTGCCCCGCCGTCGGCAAGACCAGCGCCTGGCCGACCTTGAGTCGATTGATATCGCCGCCAACGAAGGCCTGCTGATTAAGCGCATGGATGGCAGTCATTGTGGCCTGAACCGAAACACTCGCAGCGGGACGACTGCGTTCTGCAATGGCCCACAGTGAATCACCGGCAACCGTCGTGTACTGATCGGCATCAGGCTGCGGGGTCAGATTTGGCAGCACGACCTGCCGACGCGGCACCGGGCTCGGAGACGCAGCAGCTGGTGCCGACGGCGCAGCGGCGACCGGCGCACGCTCAACCGGTGCGGACTGACCCGCGCTGTAGAGCGGCGGATCCAGCAGCACTGTGTACTCGCGCAGCATGCGTCCGCTGGGACGACGCAGCTCTACAAGAAAATTCAGATAAGGTTCGCGCACCGGCTGGGTTGAGCGCACCTGCACAGTCAGGCGGCGATTCTGCACCACGGGCGTGAAGCGCAGATCGTTGAGGAAATACGGTTTGTCGATGCCGGCGTTATCGAAGTCTGACGTCTGGGCCAGCCTGACGATCACATCGTCAGGTCCGAGCCCCTCCGAGCCCTGCAATTCGATAATTGCATTGAGCGGTTGGTTCAGCGCAGACTCCAGCTGAATTTCCCCCAGCCCCAGCGCCCCAGCAACACCTGCATACAATGCCGCCAGCGAGGCAGCACCACGGACAATCTGGCGTTTAACAGCCATACCCTTTCCTCATTTAACTGTGAGCCCCGATCGGCACAGGGAACTCAATGCGTCCATTGCTCTTGTGAACATCAGCTTGCTGTTGCCGGCAACTCGCCCACCAACGCGACGCTACCAGCGCGCTATTATGCCACCTAGCCGCACGGAAACGAATGGCAAGCCAGCCGAACAGTCAAAAAACACTATGAATACTGCCGAATGAGCACAAAAAGCCAATAAATTGGCCATGTGACACAGCGCACACTCTACTGTGCAGTCAAGCAATCCGCACTCCATCCTGTCAAGGCAGACGAGTTGGGTTAGAATGCGCAGCCTCACGATGCCACCCGGGGTCCCGCCATGTCAGAGGTAGACAAGCTGTTCGCCAGCCCTATCAGCAAGGTCGACGATTTTCGCTTCGACGATGCTGTCGCGCGCGTTTTTCCCGACATGATCAAGCGCTCGGTACCCGGCTACCCCACTATCATTGAAAGCATTGGCGTGATCGCCGGACACTACGCCCAGCCCGGTACCCTGATCTACGATCTCGGCTGCTCGCTTGGTGCAGCGACCCAATCGATGCGCCGCCACCTCCCCCAGAACGGCTGCCGGATCATTGCGGTCGACAACGCCGAGGCCATGAGCGAGCGCTGCAGGGAGTACCTCAGTGCCCAGGACGCCATGCTCGAAGAGGCGATTCCTGCCGAGGTGGTTACCGCCGATATCAACACGCTGACGCTGCAACCCTGTTCCATGGTGGTGCTGAACTTCACCCTTCAGTTCATCCCCCCGCACCAGCGTCTGGCCCTACTGCAGCGCATCCGCAAGGCCCTGCTGCCAGGCGGCGTTCTGGTACTGTCAGAAAAGCTCAACTTCACCGACAGCCAGACCCAGAACGCGCTGGAATCGCTGCATTACGCGTTCAAGCGCGCCAATGGCTACAGCGAGCTGGAGATTGCCCAGAAGCGCACCGCAATCGAGAACGTGATGCGCCCTGATCCCCTGGAAGTTCACCAACAGAGGCTGCGCGACGCGGGCTTCAGCCACAGCCACCTTTGGTTCCAGTGCCTCAACTTCTGCTCGATGATTGCCCACACGTGATTGATTACACCCCGCTACTCGACACCCTGAAATCCACGCCGCTCGCCGGCTGGCACACGACGCTGGCAGAGGGTCTGCAAGCCCGCCTGGCCGAACTGCAGCACGGCGATCTGGAGCGCTGGCAGCAAAGTCTGCGCAACCTGCCGCCCCTGGACGGCGTGCAGCATGATTTCAGCCGGGGCGTGAAGCTGACCGGCGCCGCTGCGCTGCCGGACGCCACCCGAAAGCAACTGCACGATGCCCTGCAGGGGTTGCACCCCTGGCGCAAGGGGCCGTTCGACCTGTTCGGGGTGCATATCGACACCGAGTGGCGCTCGGACTGGAAGTGGGAGCGCGTCGCGCCGCACATCGACCTGCGCGGACGTCGGGTGCTGGATATCGGCTGCGGCAATGGCTACTACATGTGGCGCATGTGGCACGCCGGCGCCGCCATGGTGATCGGCGTCGATCCCAACCTGCTGTTCCTCAACCAGTTCGAGGCGGTAAAGCACTATTTGCCGACAGCGCCGGTCTGGCAGCTACCCTTCACCCTGGAAGACCTGCCGGAGCCGACCAGCGCCTTCGACACCGTGTTCTCGATGGGCGTGCTCTACCATCGCCGCTCCCCCGTTGACCACCTGCTGCAACTCAAGGCCTGCCTGCGACCGGGAGGCGAACTGGTGCTTGAAACGCTGGTGGTAGAGGGCGATGAGAACCACTGCCTGCTGCCGGAAGACCGCTACGCGCAGATGCGCAACGTCTGGTTCCTGCCGTCAGTCCCGATGCTCGAACGCATGTTGCGACGCGCCGGTTTCAGAAACGTGCGCTGCGTTGACCTGAATCAGACCAGCATGGAAGAGCAACGCAGTACCGAGTGGATGCGCTTCAACTCGCTGCCATCGTTCCTCGACCCGAACGACAGCAGCAAGACCATCGAAGGCTACCCGGCACCACTGCGGGCCACCCTGATCGCAGAGCGTCCCGCCTGAGCCGTCAACCGAAAACCGTGACGGTCTGACGGCTGATGGCAACCAGCTCGCCCGCCGCATTCCAGACCATCGCCGCGCAGTGACCATAGCCATCACGGGCATGTTCGATGGTCGCCTTGTACAGCAGCCACTCATCACCGGCAATCGCTGGCTGCGGCTGGACGAACTCGATGGTCCACGTCAGTGAGCTGGCTGGAGCCCGCTCCTTGAGGTGCGGCAGCACCGCAGGTGGCCAAACGTCGACCAGGCCAACCAGGTGCACTTCGTCAAACTGCTCGAAGGTTTCATCAAAGCGCATCCAGCCGCCCATTTCCCGCTTGCGGCTATTGGTGCAGGGGTAATCACCAAAGGTCCAGCGCGTATCAAAATAGCGCAGGAAGTTGGGCATGACGCCTTCGACATACGGGGTACGCTGACATTCGCTCGCCGGCGGCGCGCTGGGTGCCGGCTCTGCCGCAACGTTGACGCTGGACTCACGGCCCGCGCCAAAGCTGCCCTGTACGATGCACATGGTCTGCCCATTCTGCACCGCCCGGCCCAGCACCTGAGTGACGGCTCGGCCTTCGCGCAGGGTTTCGGTCTGCACCTGGACCGGCTCGCCCGGCTGCACCGGCCCCACAAAGGTGATCGCCAGAGATCGCACCGGCCGGGCGTCGGACAGCGTGGCCCGCATACCGCGCAGCACCAGCGCAGCCACAAGGCCACCATACCCGGCGCGGCCCTGAGCCCACTCTGGCGGGATGGTGACGGATGCATTGGCGGACTGATCAAAGGCCTGAAGCAGAGCGGTGAAGTTCATCAAACAAGATCCCTAGCCGTGACAAAGCCGGCTATGTTAGGCCAGCCGCCCGTTACTGACCAGCATTGCCGTCCGATTCACTCACCCGCAAACCGCACAACCAGCCAAGCGCCATCCAGGCTGCCGGAATATCCGGCCAGTCCTGCGGGCCGGCACCGGCCAGGTCATAGTCTGGCTCCCCGGCGCGCGCCATCAATCGCTCATACCACCAGCGAACATAGTGCCCATCCCCGAGCGGATATCGATTTGCCAGCTCGGCCCGCAGCCGTAACGGCAGCGAGCTGAACAGACGTTCGTCGACCGCCCGGTAAATACGCTGCTCATTATCCAGATAGGCTGATTCCGCCGCTGCAGCAACCTCAAGCAAGCTGGCCAGAATCCGCAATTGAGTGGCGTATTCACGATGGGGTGTCAGGGGATTGAGCTGGCTGCGCCAGTCAAGCTGCAAACGCTCCAGCGCCTCCAGCAGGGTCACTGGGCCGGCGCTTGGCGCATCCAGCAGGCTCGCCAGCCAGCGCCGCTGGCGGGGCTCCAGACGCTCCAGCCAGACCAGCAGCTCGGCACTGCTGGAACCGTCACGGGGTCGCCAGTGCACGGTTTCACCGTCGCCGATAGAGGCCAGTCTGGCCATGCGTTCGGGCCAGCCGAGCGGCAACAACTGATCACGCAGCCTGCCGAGGTGCTCCCCCAATCTGTCCTGCTGCCGCGCCAGCCAGCGCTCCGCCAGCCAGCGGCGTCGCGATTTATAACCCGCCATCGATACTGCGCCCCAGGCGCTCCTTCATCATCCTGATAATGCCCCGATTGTCCTCGACCAGTTGCTGCTTTTCTGCCAACGGTGCCGCACGACTGAGATCCAGCGTAAAATGCCCCAGCCGGGCACTGTAAAGCCCGACCCCGACACCCTGCCCGATCCGCGCCGCGACCTTTTCCAGCAAGCCCGACAGTAACGAATCACTCAATGCACCCATGGCTACTTCGGTGCCGCCTGCCAGAGCGATATTACGCAGCACATGGCGCGCCAGGCGCCAGCGACTGAAGCGACCGATAGGCAGTCCGTAGCAGACAGCCACCCGTTGCATCAGCCGAATATTTCGCCAGACTACCAGCAACAGATCGATTGCGACCCATGGACTGGACGCCACCAGCGCGCCGGTAGCAACCGACTCCTGACGGATAATCTGCCGCGCCTGCTGGTCGATTGGCTGGTAGAACTGCAGGTTCAACCGCCTGGCCACTTCCTCCGCGCTGTGGGAGCCGTCCAGCCCCGCACACGCCTGGCGCAAGTTGCCGGCCAACGGTGTATCGGCGTAGACACGCTGCAGGCGGTCCAGCCAGTCGACCGCCAGCCGCTGATCGTGTTCAGCCATGGCCTGCTGCATTTCGGCGCGCAGTTGCTCCAGTGAGCTCAGACGGTGCCGCTGTCGGCGCAAATCGCGCCAGGCCAGCAGCCCGGAACCGGCCAGCGCCAGCCCAATGCCACCTACCAACGCCCCCCACAGCGGCTGCCATTGCCACGCTGCCCAACTCCACTGCCCCCACTGCAGAACGGCGCCGCCAAGCCCGGCAGCCAGGGCGAGGCGAACAAGCCTGCCAGGCCAGCGACTGGCAGGCGGCGCATTCAGGGTTGACGGCAGCGCCGCTTGCGCGGACTCGGAAAAGGCATCTGGCATGGTATCGGCGCTGCCTACTACCTCGGTAGCACGCTCGGTATCGCCCTGCTGCTCGCCCTGCCAGGTATCAATAATGCGGGTTTTCTGTTCGGTACTCACAGTTGCGCCCCCTCAATCAGCCAGGCCACCAGGTCGTCCATACGGTAATGGGGAAACGGCTCACTGCGATGCAGGCCCGGTGGCGGTCTGAGCGGCAACAGCTCGGGACTGTTCAGTTGCAGCGACTGCGGCAGATGTGCCGGAATGCTGCCCGGCCGGTAGCGAACCCAGCCTTCCTGCCCTTCCAGCCCGGCCACCAGATTCTCACCTTCCTGACGGGTTGCCCGGATAGCCGATAACGGCAGACCGAGAACCTCCACACCGCCATGACGCACATCAGCCAGGCGATCCAGCATCAGGTCCTCCAGGCACTGCTGCACCGAGCGCTGCTGCTCGGGGCTGACCTTATCGACCTTGGTTGCGCAGAAGGCCAGCCGGCGAATACGCGGGCGGAACCGCAGCAAACGTGCCAGCAGGCCACTGCGGCCATAATCGAAGCTCGACAGCACCGCTTCCATTGCATCGCGAAGATCAGCCAGCGCCGCTTCGCCGGCATCCATCGGGCCGAGCATATCGACCAGCAACACCTGCTGATCCAGGTGGCGGAAATGCTCGTCATAGAAACCACGTACCAGATAATCGCGGTAGTAGTTGAAACGCGCCGCACAGACGCCAAACCAGCTGCTATCGCTCTCGCTGCTGTGTCGATTGGCCCTCAGCAACGGAATAAACTGCAGCATCTGTTCGGCTACCCCGCTTCCCGGCTGCAGAAAACGGGCAGGCTGGTTGCGCGACAGCCCAGCGTCGCGACGGCAGCGCAGCAGAAACTCGGTCCAGGCGTCCTTCAGCGCAGCCAGCTGCGCGGCGTCCGCCGGCGCCGCCGGATCGATGTTCAGCAGTGTCTGGCGCAATTCGCCGGCCAGCGAACGTCGCGGCTCCTGCTCAAGCCACTGCGCCATCTGCTCGCACCATTGCCCGTAATCAAGCTGCAGCAGCGGCAGATCCAGCAGCCACTCGCCCGGATAGTCGAGAATGTCGATGCGGACCTGGCGTACCGGCTGCACCCTGCGCAACAGCCCCTGGGGGCGAAAGCGAAGGTCAATCACCACCCGTGACAGGTCACTGGTCGAGTCCGGCCAGCGCGCAGGCGCGGAAGATAGGGCTGCCAGCGCGTCGAGATAGGGGAATGGCTGCTCGACGTTCTCGCGCTGCCAGCGCACCGACTCCAGCCGGTCAAAGGGTGCGCGCCTGGCCAGCAGACCCTTGCCATGATTCTCCAGCTGATTGATCAAACTGGTAATAAAGGTGGTTTTACCCGCACCACTGAGGCCGGTCACACCAACACGCAGCCGCTGCTGGCCAAGGGTCTCTGCGCGCTGGGCCACTTGCTTGAACCAGTTCGCACTTTTATTTTGCACGCTGCAGGCACTCCACAAATCGTTTATGGTCTATGACCAGTATTACACACCCACTTTTGCAGAGAGGCACCCCCGCATGGCGTATTCGGATACTCACAGCAAGGCAATCGGCTACCTGCTATGGATATTCGGATTCATGGGGGCCCACCGCTTCTACTACGGAAAACCCTGGACCGGCACCCTGTGGTTTTTCACCCTGGGGCTGTTCTTCATCGGCTGGATCATCGACCTGTTCCTGATCCCTGGCATGGACCGTGAGGCTGATCGTCGGTTCCGCACCGGCCCCATCAACTTCAACCTGACCTGGATTCTGCTGACGTTCCTCGGCATCTTCGGCGCGCACAGGCTGTATATGGGCAAGTGGGTTACGGCGATCATCTACTTCTTCACCGGTGGCCTGTTTCTGATTGGCGTGCTGTACGACTATTGGACGCTGAACGAGCAGATTTCCGTCGAAAACATGCGCCGCGAGTGGTAGCCCGGAGTTGCCCGACAAACCCTCTCCCGCCAGCGTAAGTGCTGCACCGGGTCGTTTTGCGATTTGCCCTCCCAAGCACTCCAGGGCTTGTCGGAGTCCCGGAAACAAAAACGCCGTCACTGTTACGACGGCGTTTTTGCAGGGAGCACTCAACCAGGATAGCTACACCGGGTCATTCCGATTCAGCAACTCCGGCGGCAGATGCTGAATATAGTCATCTTCCTGCGGCGGCATTTGCAGGTGAAAGCCCTGCTCTTTCAGGTTTTGCAACACAGTAAGGATGTCTTCCTGAGCCAGCTTACGCTCCTCGTGCAACACCAGATCCATCGCATGCTCACCCCGCCCGAACAACTGCAGCAACGCCTCGGGCAGTTCGCTCAAGCCCTTTTCCCGGGGCACATACAGGTACATGCCCTGCTTTTTCGTGCTCCGAAAGATCGAACACAACACTTTCATTCAGCTACCTCCACCGCACCGTTGGCGGCTTTCAACAATGCTTCACCCATCAGTTCCCGACGCCAGCCGGTCAACTCATCCGGCAGTCGATAAGGGCCGGAGGGATAACCCGTGCGTACCATGGCTTCAAGTACTTTCTTGCGCAGCATGATCTCGACTGCGATACCCCGTTTCTCGGCTTCATCCTGCCCAACCTTGCGCAACGCCTTGAGTAGCCGATTGGCAGCCGATGGCAATGGCTCGGGCAGCACCTCGGGATAGTCTGAGGGAGCAACTGCGCGGCCCTCGCGAATCAGCTGCAAGATGGTTTCACCCTCGTGGCGCACGGTCCGAGGATGCATGTCCTCAATGCGCGACAGCGCCTGCAGGGTATCGGGCTGGCGCTGCGCCAGCGGTACCAGCGTGCGTTCACGCAGCAAGCGGTTACGGGCGATGTCGCGAGCCCTGGACTCGCGTTCGCGCCAGGCCGCCAGCGGGCGCAAGATCGCCAGCTCGGCCGGTTTCAGCCGCCATGCCTGCTTGACTTGCAGATAAGCCTGCTCTGGCTCAATCATCTGGCCTGAGGCTGCGACCTGCTCAGCGGTGTCGGCAAACAGCCACTCGGCCACGCCGGCCTGGGCGATACGTGGCGCCAGAATCTGATAGAGCTCTGCCAGGTGCTGGGCATCACGGGCGGCATACTCAATCTGGGCCGGGCTCAGGGGCCGCTGCAGCCAGTCGGAGCGGGTCTCATCCTTGGGCAGATCGATATCCAGCAGCGCACTGACCAGTCGGGAGTAGCCCATGGAAAAGTCCATGCCGAGAAAGGCTGCCGCAAGCTGGGTATCGAACAGCGGCGCGGGCAACGTGCCGCACAGCCTGGAAAAGACCTCAAGATCCTCACTGCATGCATGCAGGACCTTGACTACAGAAGCATCCTCAAGCAGCGCGACAAAGGGCGTCCAGTCGCCAATACCCAGCGGATCAATGAGCGTGGCGCGCTCGCCATCGCCAATCTGGATCAGACCGGCAATCGGGTAAAATGTCTCGGTGCGAACAAATTCGGTATCAACGGCAACGAAGGGCAGCCGACGCCACTGGTCGCAGCAGCGTGCCAACTCGGCGTCATCATCAATCATTACGGGTTGCGTTAGCGCAGGGGTCATAAGCTGTCTTTTCTGGGGCCTTTTCCCGTCTGGTTCGCTCGCCTTGCAGCATCAAACATGCTCCCGGTCGGGTAGCGATCTGCAGTCCAGGACGCAGGCAATGGATTGTTCCCTTGGCAGGTCCCGCAGCGCCGCGCAGCTGACTATGATGCCAGCCTGAAGGATGAGCCGGCGCTTGCGTCACCCTCCGGCGGTTATACTGGCGGACCAGCCGTCACTGCCGAACAGGGCTTGACGCAAAAGCGGCTTCATCATGGTCATGGCGCACGGGAACAGACCCTGAAGTTGCGCGCAGTATAACCGAAGCGCCAGCGCCCTGCCGAAGCCTGTGTTACATACAACCCTTCAAGTTTGACCCGGATCAACCGATATATCAGAGTGACGGCACATACTGACGGCCCTGTGCCGCCTGCCAGTCAGGATCACCTGTTTCAACATGCTCTGGAGTATGCATGCAAGCCTTCAAGAACCTGCCACTGAAATACAAGTTCTGGGCAGTCAACGGTGTTGCTTTCGCAGCAACGCTGATGCTCGTACTGGTTGCCATCTGGGTCGAGCAACGCAGCATCGAACAGACCCGACAGGAACTGGCCGGCGTGCTTGCCGGCGAACAACCCTCCGACGGCAAGGTGCACGGCCTGAGCTGGATCACAGCACCGACTGCCGCACAGACAGAGCCAGGGCGCTGGCTGGAGGCCTCCAGACTCGGCATTGCCGAAGATCGCTACATTGGCGCCTGGTCAGCCGTAGAGGGCCGCGCTCTGGCCGTGGAACGGCAGGGCTTCACCGCGCTGTTACTTGAACGCGCGCCACTCTATGCGATCGTGGTGGCAGCGCTGATGCTGATGGTGCTGTTCTTCTCGCAACTGCTGATTCTGTTCATCACCCGCCATATCATCACCCTGCGCGACGTCATGCTGGCAGTGGAAAGCACCGGTGACCTGACACTGCGTGCGCCTGGCAGTGCGCGCGATGAAGTCGGCTCGATGGCCCGAGCCTTCAATGCCATGCAGGAGTCCCAGCAGGCCGTCGTCGGCTCGGTACGCCAGGCGGCACTGGAACTGGATCAGCGTGCCCGCGGACTGGCCGAGACCATGACCCGTATGCGCGACGGCATGATAGTGCAGCAGGGAGAGACTGATCAGGTCGCCGCCGCCGTTAACGAAATGAGTGCGACGGTACAGGATATTGCCGGCAGCACCTCGATTTCCCGTGATCAGTCCAGTCAGGCCAATGCTCTCGCCATTCAGGGCCGGGACAAGGTACAGCAGGTTCGCAAGACCATCGCAGGCCTGGTCACCAGCATCGACCGCTGCACCGAGCACATGCACCAGCTGTCAACTCACAGTCAGGAAATCAGCGGCGTAGTGCGGGTAATTCGCGAGATTGCCGAACAGACCAACCTGCTGGCCCTGAACGCGGCAATCGAGGCAGCACGTGCGGGTGAGTCTGGTCGCGGATTTGCCGTCGTCGCAGACGAGGTGCGCGCCCTGGCCCAGCGCGTTCAGCACTCTACCGATGACATTCAGCGCATGATCGAAGCCCTGCAGACCGGCACCGAGGTAGCTGTCGAGGATATGCAGGCCAGCGCCGGGCTGACCCATGACTCGGTCCAGCAGGTTGAAGATGCCGGTGAGTCTCTGCAGGATATCGCTGCGGCCGTCAGTCAGATCAGCGAGGGCAACAGCGAAATCGCATCGGCGGTCGAGCAGCAGAGCCTGGCAGCGGATGCCATTACCCAGAGCGTGGTCGAAATCAGGGACGTGACCGAACGTACCGTAGAACAGACCGCGCACAGTGCCGACACCAGCGACCAGCTGGCTCGACTGGCCCATCAGCTGACCGAAGCGGTCAGCAAGCTCCGCACCTGAAACAGAGGCGGCGCCTTGCGGCGCCGCTCTGCCATTGCCCGGAAACACCAACCCGGGCCTATTTACTCAAGCACAATCCGCCCCTCGTTATTCGCCAGCGTGCTGGCGCCAATCCCCTTCACTTCGGCCAGCGAAGCTACCGACCCGAAAGCACCATGCTCCTCGCGGTAGGCAACGATAGCGTCAGCCTTGGCCTGCCCTACCCCCTGCAGCACCTCGGCGATCTCTGCCGCGCCGGCGGTATTGATATTGACCGTTGGTACAGACACTTCCTGAGCCCAGGCGGGAGATACCAGCCAGAGACTGAGAACAACACCCAAGATGCTAATCCAGTGACGCATTTTCCATCCTCCATATATGTGAGAAGTGCCGCACTGAAGGAACACGGCTTCAGCACTATCCCTGCGGCATGGAGGACGCTAAAACAAAAAGGCCGGAGAGCTGCTAACTCTCCGGCCTTGATGTGACGAAGCACGCAACTGCGCAGACAACTCAGCTCTGGGCGTCGAATCCGCGCTGCAGATCGGCCTTGATGTCCGCCAGGTCTTCCAGGCCGATAGCCAGTCGAATCAGCCCCTCACGGATACCCGCCGCTTCGCGTGCCTCGGCGCTCAGGCGGCCATGGGTAGTGGTCGCCGGGTGCGTGATGGTGGTCTTGGCGTCACCGAGGTTGGCGGTAATGGACACCATTCTTGTCGCGTCGATGAAGCGCCAGGCAGCTTCACGACCGCCGCGCAGCTCAAAACTCACTACCGCTCCAAAGGCACTCTGCTGGGCCTTGGCCAGGGCGTGTTGCGGGTGCGACGGCAAGCCGGCGTAGTATACGCGCTCAACTTCCGGACACTGCTCCAGCCACTCGGCAATCTGCTGCGCGGACTCGCAATGGGCACGCATGCGCAGACGCAACGTTTCCAGGCCCTTGAGGAATACCCAGGCGTTGAACGGGCTGAGGGTCGGCCCTGCCGTGCGCAAAAAGCCCACCAGCTCCTGCATGTGCTCACGACGCCCTACTACCACGCCCCCCATGCTGCGGCCCTGACCGTCAATGTATTTGGTTGCCGAGTGAACGACGATGTCGGCTCCCAGCGACAGCGGCTTCTGCAGCGCCGGCGTGCAAAAGCAGTTGTCGACTACCAGCAACGCGCCATGCTCGCGGGCAATCGCGCCGAGCGCGCCAATGTCGCCCAGCTCGGCCAGCGGATTGGACGGAGACTCGATAAAGAACATCCGGGTGTTCGGCTTGCAGGCGTCACGCCAGGCGGCCGTGTCGGTCAGAGGTACATAGTCGACCTCAATGCCAAAGCGCTTGAAGTACTTTTCAAACAGCGTGACAGTGGCGCCGAAGACGCTGCGCGACACCAGAATATGGTCACCGGCCGAGCACAGGCTCATAACGGTTGTCAGGATGGCCGCCATGCCGGAGGCAGTGGCAACAGCCTGTTCACCGCCTTCCATGAGCGCAATCCGCTCTTCGAAGGTGCGCACGGTCGGGTTCATATAACGCGAATAGACATTGCCGCTGGTTTCACCGGCAAAGCAGGCAGCAGCATCAGCGGCACTGCGAAACACATAGCTTGAAGTCAGAAACAGGGCTTCGCCATGCTCTGCTTCAGGCGTGCGTCGCTGACCGGCGCGTACCGCCAGGGTGTCGAAGCCGGCCCCGTCAAGATCACTGTCCAGACGGCCAGGTTGCCATTGTTCGGTCATGCAAAAACCTCGTTCATACAGGGCAGCGCTGGCGCTGCCGACTGGCATCAGTTGTTGTGCAGGCCGATGATTTCGCTGACCCGCTCGACCGTCGATTTGGCCGCGTCATTACGAGCACGCTCGATGCGATCCAGGTACTGTTCGTTGACATCGCCGGTGACGTACTGACCATCGAATACCGCGCAATCAAAATGTTCAATCTTGACCTTGCCGCCGCCAACGGCGTCTTTCAGGTCATCAAGATCCTGATAGATCAGCCAGTCGGCGCCGATCAGTTCGGCAACCTCGTCCGTGGTGCGACCATGGGCGATCAGTTCGTGGGCGCTGGGCATGTCGATGCCATACACATTGGGATAGCGCACCGCCGGTGCAGCCGAGCAGAAGTAAACATTCTTGGCACCGGCCTCGCGTGCCATCTGAATGATCTGCTTGCAGGTGGTGCCGCGCACGATGGAGTCATCCACCAGCAACACGTTCTTGCCGCGAAACTCCAGATCAATGGCGTTCAGCTTCTGGCGAACCGACTTCTTGCGCGCAGCCTGACCCGGCATGATGAAGGTCCGGCCGATATAGCGGTTCTTGACGAACCCCTCCCGGAACTTCACACCCAGCTGGTTGGCCAGCTCCAACGCCGAGGTTCGGCTGGTATCCGGGATCGGGATGACCACGTCAATGTCGTGATCCGGGCGCTCGCGCTGAATCTTGTCTGCCAGCTTTTCGCCCATGCGCAGCCTGGCCTTGTAGACCGACACACCGTCCATCAGCGAGTCAGGGCGAGCCAGATATACATGTTCGAAAATGCACGGCGAATATTGCGGATTCTCGGCACACTGACGGGTGAACAGTCGACCATCCTCGGTGATATACACTGCCTCGCCCGGCGCCAGATCGCGGATGAGGCTGAAGCCCAGCACGTCGAGCGCAACGCTTTCAGAGGCAATCATGTACTCGACGCCCTCGTCGGTGTGACGCTGACCAAACACGATGGGACGGATCGCATGGGGGTCACGGAATCCGACAATACCGTACCCGGTGATCATGGCCACTACCGCATAACCACCCCGGCAGCGCTTGTGCACCTGGCTGACCGCGGCGAAGACGTCTTCCTCGGTCGGCTGCAATTTGTTGCGTACGGCCAGCTCGTGGGCAAATACGTTCAGCAGTACCTCCGAATCAGAGGTCGTATTGACGTGGCGCAGATCGGATTCATAGATCTCGCGCGACAGCTGCTCGACGTTGGTGAGGTTACCGTTGTGCGCCAGGGTGATGCCGTAGGGCGAATTGACGTAGAACGGCTGGGCCTCGGCAGAACTGGAGCTGCCAGCGGTCGGATAGCGAACGTGTCCGATACCCATCTGACCTACCAGACGCTGCATGTGACGCTGATGGAACACATCGCGTACCAGACCATTATCCTTGCGCAGGAAGAGTCGCCCCTGATCGCTGGTTACAATGCCGGCGGCGTCCTGGCCGCGATGCTGCAGGACGGTCAAGGCATCATAGAGCGCCTGATTGACGTTCGATTTGCCCACTATGCCAACAATGCCACACATGCCTGAGTACCTTCTCGATTAAGGGCGGCGCTGTCCGGGAGTGCCGGATCAGCGACCCGCCATTTGCAGAATGAGATTTTTCGACCAGTCAGCGACCAGCAGAAAATGGGGAATCACCACCGATTCGCGCCACCAGGCATCCGCTTCAACGGGGGCCAGGCTTAACAGACCGACTGCGACTACCACCAGCAGCGCACCGCGCGCTGCGCCGAAAACCATGCCAAGAAAGCGGTCGGTACCGCTGAGACCCGTTGCCTTGACCAACTGGCTGATCAGATAGTTGACCAGCCCGCCCAGCAGCAGCGTCATGACAAACAGAATGGAACACGCGGCGATGACGCGCAGGGAAGGCGTTTCAATATAGGGCACAAGCAACTCGGCGAGTGCTCCGCCAAACAGCCAGGCAACCAGGCCGGCAATAACCCAGGTCAGCAGGGAGAGGGCTTCCTTGACGAAGCCTCTGGTCAGGCTGATCAGGGCCGAGACTGCAATGATGGCGACGATAGCCCAGTCAACCCAGGTCAAAGACACGATGAAGTACCCTGTTCTACAAAGGCAGGCATTCTAGCAGAGCTGCGCGGCCCATCGAAACTGCATAATCAGCCTCGACCGCTATCGGCATCGTACGCCACAACAAAACCCTTGCTGCCGCGCTTGCGCTCCAGTTCATCGCGCAGGCGATTGGCTGCTTCACGGCTCGCCAGCGGCCCGACATATACGCGGGTGCTGGTCTTGCCTTGCACGGTTACGCTATGGGTGTAGGCGTTGTAACCTTGGGCGCGCAACTCCTTGCTCAAGCCGTCAGCATTGTAGGCACTGGAAAAACTGCCCAGCTGGATAACCCAGTCACCCGACGCGACCGGCGCAGGCGCGGGCGCAGCCGGCGTCGCTACCGGCTCCGGCGCAGATGCCGGGGCTGGCGCAACGGGCTGCACTGGAGCGGATGGGACGACTGCCGGCGCAGAATCAACCGGCACGTCCGGCAGCGCGACAGGCAGCTCCGGAACCTCCGCAGGCGCGGGCAGCGGCGCGGGCGCGACGGGCTCAATTACCTGCGGAGCCAGCACCGGCGCCTCAGGCACATCAACCTCAACCTGTACCGTCTCGTCCTGCCCAGAAAGCAGCATCGGCAAAAACACCACAGCCGCAATGATCAATACAACCGCACCAATGATGCGCTGTTTCAGACCCTCATCCATTCTGCGCTACTCCGGCATGTTCAGATAGCCAGAGTATGGCGTCGGCGACGCAGAAAAACGACCCGAATATCACAACTTCGGTCGCCGAGTCGGTTTGCTCCAGCGCCTTCTCAATCGCCCGGGCGATGGATGCATGGGCTGAAGCCGGCTCGCCAGCCGCGGTCAGGCCCTGGACCAGATCCTCGGCAGAGCGGCTGCGCGGGCTTGGCAAAGGGGCGGTAAACCAGTGCTCGAACATCCCTTGCAACTCTGCCGCAACTCCGTTCAGGTCCTTGTCAGACAACAGGCCAAATACGGCTACCCGCGGACGCGCCGCATCGGCACCCAGACTGGAAGCCAGAAAACGAGCCGCATGCGGGTTGTGACCGACATCCAGACGCAGATCACGCACCGCTCCCTGCCACAGAACCTGGCGCGCCTCCAGACGTCCCGTTGCGGTAGCTGACCGCAGCGCCGCACAGATCAGGGTATCAGCCAGATCGAACCCGGCAGCCCAAAACGCCTGCAATGCCACAGCCAGGTTATCGCGCGGCAGACTGACCGCAGGCAGGCGCAGCTGACGGCGGTTACCAGTCCCGTCAATGCCGTCAAGCACCCAGGATCCATCAGCAAAACTCTGAACACTAAAGTCCTGATCGCGCTGGTACAGCCGACATCCCAGCCGTTCTACTGCATCAGTAAAGGGCGACGGCAAGTCACGTTCGCCACTGACAACAGGATGCCCTGCACGCATGATGCCGGCCTTCTCAAACGCAACCGATTCCCGCGTTGATCCCAGGTACTCCTGATGATCCAGACCAATGCTGGTCACAACCGCCACGTCGGCATCAACCACATTTACCGCGTCGAGACGACCGCCCAGCCCCACTTCAAGCACGACCGCATCCAGCCGCTCGCGCTGGAACAGCCAGAACGCGGCCAAGGTGCCGAATTCAAAATAGGTCAGGGAGATATCGCCACGGGCTGCATCAATGGCAGCAAAGGCATCGCAGATCGACTGATCATCGGCCTGCGCACCATTGATACGGATGCGCTCGTTGTAGCGATGCAGGTGCGGGGAGGTGTAACAACCGGTACGCAGCCCGGCCGTGCGCAACAGCGAGTCCAGGGCCGCACAGGTCGACCCCTTGCCGTTGGTACCGGTAACGGTGAAAACGCGAGGTGCCGGACGAAGCACGTTCAGTCGCTCGGCGACCTCACGTACCCGTTCCAGCCCCATATCGATTTCGCTGGGATGCAAGGCCTCCAGCACGGCCAGCCACTGGCCAAGACTGCGCTGGGACATCAGGCCTCGTCGGCAACCTCTGCCGCTGGCTCAGGTGCAGGCGCGCCGGTCAGCATGGAAAGCAGGCTGGCCAGGCGGTCGCGCATCTCGTTGCGGGCGATGATCATATCCAGCGCACCGTGTGCCAGCAGGAATTCACTGCGCTGGAAGCCGGCAGGCAGCTTTTCGCGCACGGTCTGCTCGATAACACGCGGGCCGGCAAAACCGATCAGCGCGTTGGGCTCGGCTACGTTCAGATCACCCAGCATCGCCAAACTGGCAGAAACGCCGCCGTAAACCGGGTCAGTCATCACCGAAACAAAGGGGATGCCCTCTTCGCGCAGACGGGCCAGCGCCGCACTGGTCTTGGCCATCTGCATCAGGGAGAACAGGGCCTCCTGCATCCGCGCACCGCCGGAAGCAGAGAAGCACACATAGGGAACGCGATCACGCAATGCGGCTTCAGCGCCACGCACGAAGCGAGCCCCTACCACGCTGCCCATCGAGCCACCCATGAAATTGAATTCGAAGGCGCTGGCCACAATCGGCGCCCCCTTGAGCTTACCCTGCATGACAACCAGCGCATCTTTCTCGCCGGTGTCCTTCTGCGCCGCAGCCAGGCGGTCCTTGTACTTTTTGCTGTCACGAAACTTGAGACGGTCTACCGGCTCCAGCTCGGCACCCAGCTCGGTACGCCCTTCCGGATCGAGGAAAATGTCCAGACGGCGGCGTGCGCCAATACGCAGATGGTGACTGCACTTGGGGCACACATCCAGATTCTTCTCCAGCTCGGGCCGGTACAACACTGCGTCACAGGACGGACACTTGCGCCACAGCCCCTCCGGTACGCTGCTTTTCTGTGCTTCGGAGCGCACGATGGAGGGAATCAGTTTGTCCACCAACCAGTTGCTCATCGCCTTTCCTTCTCTGAATTTGTCATGTCAGCCTGCCCTCCTGCGGAAGGAGCGGCAGCGCCTTGTTCAGCGGTCCATTGAACTGCGCATGTCAGCCACGATGGCAGCGATGGCCTCACGTGCCTTGTCCGGATTGTCCGCATTGGCGGCAATCTGATTGACCAGCACCGAGCCTACAACGACGCCATCTGCTACACCGGCAACCGCCGCTGCAGACTCGCCATCGCGAATGCCGAAGCCGACACCAATCGGCAGATCGGTAACGGTGCGCAGCATGTCCAGTTTTTCTGCTACATCGGTGACGTTCAAAGCACTGGACCCGGTCACACCTTTGAGTGAAACATAATAGACATAGCCGCTTGCCTGTTCGCAAATCAGCCGCGCGCGCTCTGCCGTGGTGGTCGGTGCCAGCAGGAAAATGGTATCCAGCCCCCGCGCCTTGAACAGCGGAACGACGTCTGTCGCCTCTTCCGGCGGCAAATCGACGGTCAGCACCCCGTCTACACCCGCCTCTGCCGCGGACTTGGCAAATTGTTCGTACCCCATCTTCTCGATCGGGTTCAGATAGCCCATCAGTACCACCGGCGTTTCATTATCGCGGCTGCGGAACTGGCGAACCATCTCGAGCACCTGACTCAGACTGACGTGATGCTCGAGCGCGCGCTCCATTGCCAGCTGAATCACCGGGCCATCGGCCATCGGATCAGAGAACGGAATACCCAGCTCGATGACATCGGCACCGGCGGCTACCAGATCATGCATCAGGGGCAGTGTAACCGCCGGATTCGGATCACCAGCAGTGATATATGGAATAAGCGCCTTGCGACCAGCAGCCTGCAAAGCGGAAAAACGGGCTTCAATTCGGCTCATGAATATCTCTTTTAAATGCTGATGCCGTCGATACCGGCGACGGTGTGAATATCCTTGTCGCCTCGACCTGACAGGTTGATTACCACGATCTGATCAGGACTCATGCGCGCCGCCAGCTTCATGCCGTAGGCGACCGCATGACTGGACTCCAGCGCGGGCATGATGCCCTCCACACGGGTCAGCTCACGGAACGCATGCAGCGCCTCGTCGTCGGTCGCATCAACATAATCAACCCGACCGATATCCTTCAGCCAACTGTGCTCAGGGCCGACCCCAGGATAGTCAAGGCCCGCGGACACGGAGTGAGTCTCGATGATCTGCCCCGCCTCATCGGACATCAGATAGGTGCGGTTGCCATGCAGCACACCAGGCTTGCCCGCACTCAGTGGCGCCGCATGCTCGCCGGTCTCAATGCCAAGACCACCCGCCTCGACGCCGTACATACGTACGCTCTCATCATTGAGGAACGGATGAAACAGGCCAATGGCGTTGGAGCCGCCACCAACGCAGGCAACCAGCGCATCAGGCAGACGGCCCGCCTGTTCCAGACACTGCTGGCGCGCCTCGCGGCCAATCACGCACTGAAAATCACGGACCAGCTCAGGATACGGGTGCGGCCCGGCTACCGTACCGATGATGTAGAAGGTGTCATCGATATTGGTAACCCAGTCGCGCATGGCTTCGTTCATGGCGTCCTTCAGGGTGCGCGAACCCGAGGTCACCGGAATGACCTCTGCGCCCAGCAGCTTCATGCGATAGACGTTGAGTGCCTGCCGGCGCACGTCCTCGGCCCCCATATAGACCTGACACTTGAGTCCAAGACGCGCCGCCACGGTCGCCGTGGCAACACCATGCTGACCGGCGCCGGTTTCGGCAATGACCCGCGGCTTGCCCATAAACTTGGCCAGCAGCGCCTGGCCGATGGTGTTGTTTACCTTGTGGGCACCCGTGTGATTAAGGTCTTCACGCTTGAGATAGATCTTCGCGCCACCGACCTTGTCGGTCAGATGCTCGGCAAAATACAGCGGCGACGGGCGGCCAACATAATGGGCCAGATCGCGATCAAACTCGGCCTGAAATTCGGGATCGGCAGACAGCTTGCGATACACGCGCTCCAGCTCGTCCAGTGCATCCATCAGCGTCTCGGACACAAACCGGCCGCCATAGGGACCGAAATGCCCACGCGCATCAGGGACCGCAGAATAATCGATGGGGTTGGAGTCAGACACGCTTCACCTCTTGTACAAACGCGTTAATTTTTGCCACATCCTTGATGCCCTTGCTTGCCTCAACGCCACCACTGACGTCGACCGCCCAGGGGCGCATCTCACGGATCGCCTGATGCACATTGCCTGCTGTCAGCCCCCCGGCCAACACCAGATTCCATTCCCGCTTGAGCGGCACCAGGGTCCAGTCGAAAACCTCACCGGTCCCGCCCGGAACACCTGGCTTGTAGCTGTCGAGCAAGATTCCGCTGGCCCCAGGCCAGCGCGATGCAACGTCGGCCAACTGATCTGCACACTGCACCCGGACCGCTTTCAGAAAGGGCCGTCCGAACTGGCGGCAATAGGTATCGGACTCATCACCATGAAACTGCAGCACGTCCAGCGGCACCTGGCCCAGCACTTCACGCACATAGTCCGGCTCGGCATCGACAAACAGGCCGACCGTGGTGACAAACGGCGGCAGCGCCGCAATGATATCGGCAGCCTGAACGGCAGTGACGGCGCGCGGGCTGGGTGCATAAAACACCAAGCCGATTGCATCGGCACCTGCTTCAGCGGCAGCCAACGCATCCTCGACCCGGGTAATTCCGCAAATTTTGATACGCGCCATGTAACCTGCTCCAGGGCCTGCCCCTAAGGGTCTCGATGTTAGCAGATCACATCAGGGGCGTCAGTTCGCCACATCAGGGAGTGCAGACAGAAAGTGCGGCCCCAGATATCGCTCAGGCAGAGCAAAGGTCTCGGGGTAGGTCACATCGACCAGATACAAGCCGTAAGCCGGTGCGGTCAGACCGCCCTGCGCGCGATCGCGCACCTCAAGCACCTGCTGCGCCCACTCCACCGGCTGCTCGCCGCAACCAATCTGCATCAGGACCCCGGCAATATTGCGCACCATATGGTGCAGAAAGGCATTGGCACGGATATCCAGCACGATAAAACGGCCGAACTCCAGCAGTTCAAGGTGATGGATAGTCTTGATTGGCGACTTGGCCTGACAGCCAACCGCACGGTAGGACGTAAAGTCATGCGTACCAACCAGCGCCCGGGCGGCAACACGCATGCGCTGGATATCCAGCGGCCGGTAGTTCCAGGTCACTTCATGGGCCAGATGCGCGGGCCGAATGGGATCGTTATAGATCACATAGCGATAGCGCCGGGCAACGGCAGAAAACCGCGCGTGAAAATCCAGACCGATCGGCGTAACCCAGCTCAGCGAGATATCCGCCGGCAGGTTGGCATTGGCTCCATGAATCCAGTTTCGCGGCGAACGATGCGCGTCACTGTCAAAGTGAATCACCTGGCAGGACGCGTGAACCCCGGCATCGGTGCGGCCAGCACAGAAAACCTGTACCGGATGATTTGCCACGCGCCCCAGCGCCTTCTCCACGGCCTCCTGCACGCTGGGTACACCCGACTGCTGGCGCTGCCAGCCGCGATAGGCCGTACCCTTGTACTCGACGCAAGCCGCCACTCTGGAAACAACAGCGGCCGCCTCAGGGGCGGCCGCTGTTGCGAGATCAAACTCTGTCATCAGTCAGCCAGGTGCTCCATCATGCTCTGTGCTTCCTGCTTCTGCTGGTCGTTACCCTCTTCAATCACTTCGTTGAGGATATCGCGTGCACCTTCCTGGTCACCCATATCGATGTAGGCCCTCGCCAGATCCAGCTTGGTCGCACACTCGTCGGTGCCGGACAGGAAGTCGAACTCATCGTCCTCCTCGTCCGATTCAGTAGCCAGCGCCGCCTCTTCTTCAACGACAGGCGGAGCAACCTCATCCATCTCCGGCAGCTCGAAATCATCCAGCGACAGCTCGGTATCAGCGGGCACCTCAATATCCTCAGGCAACGCCACATCCTCCGGCAGCTCAAACTCGATCGCGTCGTCCTCCAGCTTGATGTCAGCGTCAGCGGACAAATCCAGTGGCTCGGCAGCAACGGTTGACGCTGGCTCCTCGACCGGCTCGTCGCTCAGTGCGGCAAAGTCAGCCATCAAGTCTTCTGCCTGGAGATCGTCGGTCATGGCCAGATCGAAATCCGCCTCAAGAGATGGTGTTGACGAATCGGCTGCGGGCTCCGCTTCATCTGCGGGCAACGCCAGATCATCAACATCCAGCTCAAATTCGTCAAAATTGATGCTGTCAACCTGACTATCAGGCAGCTCTGGCTCAAAGGGCGCGGAGGCAGTCGGCTCCTCTTCCTGAGCCACAGGCTGTGCACTGCCGTCTTCCAGATCAAAGTCCAGATCAAAGCCCTCTGCTGCCGGCGCGGCAGGCTCAGGCTCGGCAACCGGCTCGTCAAATGCCAGTTCGGCGGACGGGGTAGTATCGCTGGCGTCCCCAAGATCAAACTCGCTGAAATCAAAGTCCATATCCGCGTCGAGGTCAGCCTGATCGTTCTGACCTGCAGCGGACGGATCCAGATCGGCCAGATCCGTTTCGTCCCACTGCGCTGCGGCAGCAGCGGCTCCGGCAGCGGCTGCGGCCATCAGCGGGAAACGGGCATCCAGCTCAGCCACGCGAGCGGAAGACGGGTTTTGCGCAGTAACGGCAGCACGCTGCTCCAGATAGCCGGCGCTATCTTCAAGCAAACCGTTCACTTCCATCAGTTTCAGGCGCAGCTCCTCACGTGCCGGGTCCGCCGCCACGGCTGCCACCAGCACATCACGCGCCTCCTGCAGCTTGCCGTAAGCCATCAGAGCATCGGCTTCAACCAGCGGGTCAGCGGCCAAATCCAGCTCATCGGCCCCGTCCATACCCTCTGCGCCGGCCAGAGCAACATTGAAATCATCGCTGTCAGTGAGCTGATCACCGTCCTGCTCGGCAGCGTCGGCAATGAAGTTATCCGCCATTGCCTCCTCGCGACGGGCGTTGCGACGCGAAATTGACATCAACACCAGCAGAAGCAGCAGAACCGCAACAACGCCCCCGCCGATCATCAGCATCTGATTTTGCATCAGCCCCTTGATAACAGCCATCGGGTCGCTATCCGCAGGCTCTGCAACCGGCGCAGGTTCAGCCGGGACCACAGACTCTGGCTCGGCGACTGGCTCTGGTGCTTGTTCCGCTACAACGGGCTCCTCGACAGCGGGCTCTGACGCCTCGGTTTCGGCAGGGGCTTGCTCGTCGGCAGCTACGTCTTCAGCAGCCTGCTCCTCGGAAGTTGCCTCTGACGCGGCTTCCGGTTCTGCAACCAGTACGCTGCTTTCGACGTCTGCTGCGGCGTCCGCCTCTGCTTCCGCGACGTCGGCCAGCTCGGCAGCTTCCTCGGCTGTTACCGCCGGCTCCGCACCCGCGTCAGCGACCTGCTGCTGCAATGCAGCCAGCTGGGCATCTTTCAATTCAAGCAGGCGTTGCAGGGTTTCAAGCTGCCCTTGAACGTCATTCAGGCGATCGGTCATTTCCGCCTTTTCACGCTCAGCGGCATCCAGCTGTTCCTTGGTGCGGTCCAGCGCATCACGCAGCTGCGCCCCTCCGGCATCGGCATTGGAGCTGCCGGCAGCCTCTGCCGCCGTGCCTTCGGTGCCCGATACCAGACGCAGTGAATCCTGACCATCTACGGCCTCGGGTGCAGCACCGGCCGACTGGCGCTCCCGCGCATCGAGCTGAGGCGCCTGCGCCTGAGCGGCAGTCGGCGCCCGGCGATTGCGCCATGCACTGTTCTGCGCGGCGACCTCGGCAATCGCCTCGGAGTTGCTGCGAGCGGTCGCCTGCTGGGCGCTCGGCAAGGTCAGTGTTTGCCCCGCCTTGAGCTGATTGATATTACCGTTGATGAAGGCGTTCGGATTCAGGTCCTGAATCGCCAGCATGGTCTGGTGCACGCTTGCGCCCTGGGGGCGAGCCCGCAACGCCAGATCCCAAAGTGTGTCGGAGCGTGTGGTCGTCAGCTGGCCTGTCCGGGTACCTGAACTCGCTGCCGGTGCCGGCGCCGCGGCAGTGGGAGACGAAGCACTGGCCGGTGGAGCGGAAACGGCCGCAGCTGATGCCAGACCTGCCGCACTGGGTCGCGCCGCCGCAACCTGCGGTGCCGACGAAGACACGGGTGCAGAGATAGTGGAGCTGCTGACGACCGGCGTTGGCTGATACATGGGCGGGTCAAGCAGGATGGTGAACTCGCGCAGCACCCGCCCGGACGGCCAGCGCACTTCCATCAGGAAGTTCAGAAACGGCTCATTGACGGGGCGGCTGGAGGTAACGCGAATAACCGAGCGGCCATTGGGCTTGATGACCGGCTGAAACTTGAGATCGGTAAGAAAGAAGGTTCTGTCAATGCCGGCGCGTCCGAAGTCATCGGGCGACGCCAACATGGAGCGAATTTCATCGCCGGACAGATCACGAACCTGAGTAAGGTCAATCTCTGCATCCAGCGGCTGATTCAGCGCGGAGTTCAGATGGATATCGCCTACCCCTAATGCGTGAACCATCCCGGACGACATCACGGCACTTGCTGCGGCGACAGCGATAACCAATTTGCGAACCATAGCGGTAATCCTTTGCTCTTATCGTTTTCTCACGTCCCAACGCACCCCATGCTCGGACTGGCTTACGCCAAAGGCTCCCCACCCGGCCCGAGCAAGTTGCGAATGCAACGCCATGCCCAAACGGTCTTTGTCCTGCAAAACCTAACCTGCTTGATACAAAAACACCAGCAAGTATCGATTACAAATAGTCTTTTATCAACAATCCGGCCACTGCCAGACTGTTAAGTGCGACACCTTTTCGAAGATTATCAGACACAATCCACAAATGTGTGGTGTTCGGATCAGTGACATCCTGGCGAATCCGACCCACCCAGACCTCATCCGTGCCAGTGGCTTCGGTTACCGGCGTCGGGAAGCCGCCCGGGCCCTCCTTGTCCAGCACCTTGATACCCTTGACCCGACGCAGGATGTTGCCCACCTTTTTGCTGTCGAGCGGCTCGGCGGTCGTGACCTGCATCATCTGGGCGGTACCGTAGAACAGCGGCACCAGCACGCAGCTCGCCAGCACCGGGACATCTTTGAGCCCGAGCACATCAATCACGCCATTTACCAGGTCACGCTCCTCGCGGCTCGCCCCGGAAGCATCGATTTCGCTGGTGGCCGGCAACAGGTTGAACGCCACCTGCTTATCGAGGACACCGCCCTTCTCAATTGGCTGGCCATTGAGCAGTCGACCGGTCTGCATCGCCAGCCCTTCCACAGCAGCCTTGCTATGAGTAGACATTGACTGATAGGTGGAGATACTCACACGCCGCAGATCCGACATTCCGGCAAGCGCCTTCAACACCAGCGCACTCTGCACGACCTGAGCATCCGGGCAAGATACTGCACGGCGCTGCGCCGCATCGGCCAGCGCCTGAGGGTTCACCTCTGCAACAACACTGGCGCCCTGACCCGCCAGCAGACCTGTCGTATCGACCACCAGCGCACCGGCATCACGAATGGCACCGATGCACTGCAGGCCGAATTCCCGCTCGCCTGCGACGATCGCGACCGCAACCGATGAAAAATCAAAGCCGGAAAGCGCTTCAACCCGAACACTCTGGCCTTTGATCATGCGGCGCTCACCCGCCTCGTCGTCGACATCAACCAGCGCAACGGAGGAGAACGAATGCTCATGCTCGTCCAGCATGTTGACCAGCATGTCGCCAACCAGACTGCTGACACCGACAATCGCCACACCTGATGCTTTGCTCATACCCTGCCCTTCATCTATTTCACGCATTACACAAACACAAAGGGCATCCCGACGAAACGGGATGCCCTGATCGTTACCGCACACGCGCCAAACGCGCTGCGATCAACCTTCCTGCAGAATCCGCAGCATGCGGCGCAGCGGTTCTGCCGCGCCCCACAACAACTGGTCGCCCACAGTGAAGGCCGACAGATACTGCGAACCCATGTTCAGCTTGCGCAGCCGCCCTACCGGTACACTCAGGGTGCCGGTAACGGCAGTCGGCGTCAGGCCAACCAGGGTGTCTTCCTTGGTGTTGGGAATCACCTTGGACCAGGGGTTGTGCTGGGCCAGCAGTGCTTCGATATCTGCCAGCGGCACATCCTTGTTCAGCTTGATAGTCAGCGCCTGGCTGTGGCAGCGCATGGCACCGATGCGCACACAGATACCATCAACCGGGATCGGACGGCCGCTGCGACCGATGATCTTGTTGGTTTCGGCCTGCGCCTTCCACTCTTCACGGCTTTGACCGTTTGGCAGTTGCTTGTCGATCCACGGAATCAGACTGCCAGCCAGCGGCACACCAAAGTTGTCCACCGGGAAGGCGTCACTGCGCAGGGTCGAGGCAACAGTACGATCAATTTCCAGAATCGCACTGGCAGGATCAGCCAGCTGATCGGCAACGGACGCGTTGATTGCGCCCATCTGACTGATCAGCTCGCGCATGTTCTGGGCACCAGCACCGCTGGCCGCCTGATAGGTCATGGCGCTCATCCACTCGACCAGCCCCTGCTCAAACAGGCCACCGAGACCCATCAGCATCAGGCTGACAGTGCAGTTGCCACCAACGAATGTCTTGATACCATCACGCAGCGCCTGATCAATGTTACGACGGTTGACCGGATCCAGCACGATAACGGCATCGTCTTCCATTCGCAGTGTAGAGGCCGCATCGATCCAATAGCCTTTCCAACCCTCGGCGCGCAGCTTGGGATACACCTCACTGGTGTAATCGCCACCCTGACAGGTAATGATGACGTCCATCGGCTTGAGAGCTTCAAGGTCAAAAGCGTCCTTGAGCGCAGGAATGTCCTTGCCAATATCCGGACCTTTGCCACCCACGTTGGATGTGGTGAAAAACACCGGATCAATATCAGCAAAATCATTCTCGTCGCGCATGCGTTGCATCAGCACAGAGCCGAC
>CETG01096372.1_pt1 | contig 71052 bp, 73 predicted proteins | sample 361471 | NCBI WGS metagenome assembly CETG01 (sample SAMEA2622696, study PRJEB7988) | marine metagenome | isolation source: saline water (ENVO:00002010), including | reverse complement strand
CATACCGGCCTGATTGCTTTCTGGGCTGGTGCCTTCACTTTATTTGAGTTAGCTCGTTATGACCCTTCTATCCCTATGGGTCATCAACCATTAATTGCTTTACCTCATCTGGCGACTCTTGGAATTGGTTTTGATGATGCAGGCGTAATAATGGGAAATACAGCACCTGTGGTAGCAGTCGCTGTTGTTCATCTTGTTGCTTCTATGGTTTATGGAGCAGGTGGTCTTCTTCATTCACTAGCTTTTAGCAGTGATATGCAGGATTCAGATGTGACCCAAGCTAGAAAGTTCAAGCTTGAATGGGATAACCCTGACAACCAAACTTTCATTCTTGGACACCATTTGATTCTTTTTGGTATTGCGAATATCTGGTTTGTTGAATGGGCCAGAATTCATGGCATTTATGACCCAGCTGCAGAAGCTGTTCGTCAGGTTGAGTACAATCTCAATCTAAGTGCTATTTGGAGTCATCAGTTTGACTTCCTTTCTATAAGTAGTCTTGAGGATGTAATGGGAGGACATGCTTTCTTGGCATTCCTTCAAATTGGAGGAGGAGCCTTCCATATTGCTACTAAGCAAGTTGGTGAATACACCAAATTCAAAGGAGCTGGTTTACTTGGTGCTGAGGCGATACTTTCCTTCTCTTTAGCAGGGATAGGTTGGATGGCAATTGTTGCTGCTTTTTGGTGTGCAACAAACACTACAGTTTATCCAGAGGCTTTCTTTGGTGAGCCTTTATCTCTTCAATTTGGAATTTCTCCTTATTGGATAGATACTGTCAATTTGGCTGATGGTGCACATACCTCTCGTGCATGGCTATCTAATGTTCATTACTATTTTGGTTTCTTCTTTATCCAAGGTCACCTTTGGCATGCATTACGTGCCATGGGATTTGACTTCAAGCGTGTATCAAACGCTATAGGGAACCTTGATAATGCTTCTGTTACTTTGAAGTAAATTAAAGCATGGTTAGTTAGAGATTCAAATATGAGCCTTTAACTTTTCAATAAGAAAGCCTCCCCTTTTGGGAGGCTTTCTTATTGTATATTTTAATTTTTAAATTAATTTTGATTTTAACTATTAACTTAGTAAAATTAAAATTAAATAATTAAAAACATTATTTAGTCATTTAAAATAAACTCTGATTTAAGAGATATAAGCTACTTCCTCTGATTCTCTGCATATACACTTTCTTGTTTTGTCGAATATTGAGCTTAATGTATAAATTAATTCAGTTTAAGATAATTTAATAGTCAGCATATCCTTAGTGAAATAAATTATAGTTCTAAAAATTTTTTCATTCTTTACAAAAATGGAGTATTGCTGCCACCTTTATTTATTTTTTAGTTAGGCTTTTTTATTTCTCACAAATTACCGTTTGTTATCACTTGTAATTTAATATGATAGAAGCAGTAGAGAACCTTGAGAATTTAATTTCATTAGGAGCAATTCCTTCATTGCTCGTAGCATTTGGCCTTCTAATATTGTTGGGATTTCTTATGAGCTTTGGCAGAAGACTTGACTCTGCGATGAGGCTTGAAAGATTTGGTGTCCCAATAGCATTATTATTTGGAATTTTAGCTTTATGTATCGGTCCTTATGGGCCATTCCCTTTATTGCCTGAAGAAGTTACAGATATATGGATCAGATTGCCTACACCTTTATTGACATTGGTATTTGCAACATTAATGCTTGGCAGGCCTATACCTAAAGGTGACGGTTTATGGAAGCCTGTTGCCTCTCAGGCTTTGTTGGGATTCCTTTTGGGGTTTGGACAATATCTAGTAGGTGGTGTAGTTGTCTTAATGATATTAATTCCTTTTTTTGGAGTTGACCCCTTGATGGGGTGTTTGATTGAAGTTGGTTTTGAAGGTGGACATGGAGCGGCAGCAATTATGGGAGGAAGTTTTGAAAAACTTGGATTCGAAGGCGGTTTAGATTTAGGCCTTTCTATGGCAACAGTTGGTTTGCTTTCTTCTACTTTTATAGGAAGTTTGTTAGTAGTTCTTGGAAGAATGCAGGGTTGGGTTGTTTTTCAAAGCAATAAAAGTAATGAAACAGAAGAAGATATTGATAGCGAAATAACTTTCCAGGAACAATTTAAAAAATTAGCTGTGAATTTAGCCATGACAGGTTTCGCTGTCATCCTTGGGGTTTTGATGTTGTCTTTAATAAGAACTTCAGCTCCTTTTCTGGGAGATACATTGAATGAGGTTTTTGATATTTTCCCGGTTTTCCCTTTGGCATTATTGGGATCATTTTTTATTAGATATATTTTAGAGAAAATAGGCCAAGAAAATCTCATCTCTTCGATACTTCAGAGAGAAGTTGGTGTAATAGCAACCGACTTGTTAATAACTACTGCTATGGCAGGACTTAACTTACCCTTATTAGTTCAAGATTGGGTGCCTTTAACGGTACTTGCTGTTGCTGGTTTAACTTGGAATCTTAGCGGTATGTTTATGTTCTCAAAAATCTTTTTTAGAGATGAATGGTTTGAAAGATCTTTAACTGAATTTGGTAATGCAACTGGAGTTGCGGCTAGTGGGTTGTTATTACTTAGGCTTGCAGACCCGAGAGACTTGACAAAAACACTACCTATATTTTCTATTAAACAATTGTTCCTTCAACCGTTACTTTCAGGCGGTTTGATTACAGTTATTGCTCCTATTGTCATTACAAAAATAGGATTAATTCAATGGACAGAGATTTGTGGTTTTATAACTTTAGTCTTGATATTTTTAGGTATACTACTATCAGAAAATTTTGCAAGATCTTAATTTAATGGTTTTTATATATATTTGCAAATGATATGATAATCTCGTTTTATAATAATATTTAATTTAAATGAATTGGAAAGTCAATAAGGATATTCCATCTCAGGAATCTAGAGAGAAATGGTTTAAGAGCCATCTTCTTGGAAGAGAGGTGGAGCTTAAAGAGCTTTATGAAATGCCCCAAAGCGAGTTGGATTTAATCATGGCTGAAACTGCTGAATTAAGAAGTGACGTAGGTAATAGGGATAGAAATTTAGGTAAATATTGCACTGCGGGATATTTTCTAGAATTATCAAGATTAATAGATAGGAGAAGAATGGTAGATTAGTTAAGTTTATATTACCTTGGACATATTCATACCATATATAATAGGCTTTTCATTCTTATCCCAAGGCTTCATTCTATACATTAATTTTTCGATTAAAGGATCATTTAAATAATAGTTAAGCCATTCTCTTAAATACTTAAAATCATCCCCAGTATTAAAAATTGATGGATCTGTAATTATAAATTGCCGAACAAATGGCCAAATAGACCAATCAGCAATGCTCTCATTTCTTGAAAATAGCCATCCATTACTACCTTTTTCTTTGTTTTCAGAAATCTTCTCGTTCCATTCACTCAAAATATTGACAGCTTCTTTTTTGTGTATAATCTTATTTGAAGGCTCATACCTTGCAGAATATTTAAAACGATCTAGATGATACTTAAAAACATCATCATTTTGTTTTAAAAGAAGATAAATCTTATCTCTTTCTTTTAAAGAAGTTGGTAGAAATTCCGATAGTTTACCTGCTTTTTTTAGAGACCAAATTATAATATCAATACTTTCATCTATAACTTCTCCTTCTTCAGTAATTAAAACAGGGACTGTAGATTTAGGAGATACTTTTATTAGCTCTATAGGTTTATTTTTTAAGCTTACTTCTCTTATAGTTACATTTATATTGGCCTTAAGAATAGCCCATCTTGCTCTTATTGCATAAGGGCATCGTCGGAAACTATATAAAATTCTACGACTCATTTCTTAATGAAAATATTTTTATATAATATAATCCAATAAGAATTTTTCTTAAAATTACAAAATAAAACTTTTTAAAAGGGTTAATATGCAATTGAACTGGATTTAGTTGTTTCTACTAGATTTATAGTTAATATGAATACATTTATTATAATTGCAATATTAAGAGGTGAACAATGGCAGGGTATGTTTACCTGGTAAGGAATAAAGACCTTTTTAAAATAGGAAGGACTAATAATTTACAGCGGATTTTTAAAAGCTTGAAGCCAGATGAAATAGTAAAGACTTTGGAAACAGAATACCCAAGAGCTCTTGAGGCTAGGCTTTTAAGACGTTATAAATCAAAAAGAATCCCAGATTCAGAATATTTTCGTCTGTCTAAGAAGCAAGTTTTAGATTGCAAGCGACAATTAGGAGCTAAAGGATCTTTGCCTTCGACCCTTGGGGCGGAAGTAAGTATTGGATTAACTGGTTCATTCCTTTTGATTTTTGCAACTAGCTTCACTCTTTTGTATTTTGGCCAAGGTCTTTTTCATGGAATTGCTTATGCCTTATTCTTGGGCTCTATTCCTATGTGGGTCTTATTTATTCTTGGCAATTTTGGTGGATATGATATCAATGACTTGCCTCTTTTTTCTTCATGGACGAATAGACTTAAAGCCCTTTTCTTCGCTGTACTTATTAGTTTAATAGCTTATTCATTTTTACTTTTGCCATAGTATATTAACAAGGAAACTAATTCTTATTGAATAAATATAGGTACTATATATCCAGTTGATTGATGAAGTGTTAAGCAGCATTGCAAAAAAAGAAATAAATGTTTTCATAGGTTATTAATCTGTTTACATCAGATTAAATATTTTAAATTTAGTAGGCACATCTTTTATGGACTTTACAAGCTTGATTCAGCTTTTGCTACCTTTTCAAGAACAGTTCTCAAAATTTTCTTTAATTATTTCATTGGTAATTACAGCAATAGTTGTTTTATGGGTCTTTAATCTTGTGGCAGGATTTATTCAAAGAACATATTCTTTTGGGAAAACATGTGGGAAAATTTATAGAAACTATTTTCATTCCCACTTCAGAAGAATTTTCATTCAGGTTTCAGCTTTATTTTCTTCAAGAGAAAAAGAAACTATTAATTATATTAAATAATTAATTAAGTTTCAAGATTGCAATTAATTGCAATCTCAAATGGAATTGAACTATTTGGTAATTTTAATAGTGTAGAACTTATCAACGCAATATCCTCTGGTTGAGTCATCTCTTCTTTTGAAACAGATTTAATTCCTTTTGCCATATCAGTGTTTACCCATCCTGGACAAAATGCGGTTACTCTTAAACCTTTACTCCAGCCCTCGTTCCTAATTGTTTGGCATAAACCCATTAAGCCAAATTTACTTATTGTATAACCAGCAAGATTGCTTTTTGATCTTTTACCACTCATTGATACTAGTACTTGAATACGTGCTTGATCGTTTGCAATCAAATGTTTCCAAGCAGCTTTTGTTAAAATCCATGGCCCCATAATATTGACTTTCCACAAATCTTCTATTTCAGCCCTTTCTTCTTCATTATATATAAGACTAGTACTTTTAAATATTCCTGAACAATGAATAATTGTATCTAATGAACCAAACTTATTTATTGTATTTCCCACGAATCTATTTGCTGAATTTTCATTAAATGCATCATAATAATTGACAAGTATTTTACCTTCTTCATTGTTTCTAGGGTCTAAGTTTGTACCTTTTATGGATTCAGTATTTCTTATTCCAATACTTAAACGATGCCCATCTTCTAGAGCTTTTATAGCAATTGAATTGCCAATACCTCTATTCGCTCCAGTTATCAATATTGTTCTCAATGCTTTAACTTATGGCTTTATAAATTTCCATAATAGTTTTAATTCCCTTCCTTGCATTCCTAGTAACCCCCATTTCACATTCCAAGGTGCATTTATATACATAGACCACATTGATTTTACTAGTTCTCCTAAGCTCAATGTATTAGTTAAGAAACCATACCATTGAACATTAGGCAATTTAAAGAATTGAATAAAGAAATCTCTTAGTTGAGAATCATCAAATCGCATTAATTTCTCCAAGCCAAATGTATATAAGGCTTTTTTGCGAATTAGTTCTTTAGTCCAAAGTGAATCCCAACCTTTTTGTGCAATTTCAGATGGAGAAGCTGATTCGTTTTTCATGGCAAGAGCAACAGCTTTTGCAACTTTTGGAGCTCGTCTTAGAAGACTCCCTACTAAATATCCTGAAGCAGGGTGAACCATTCCCGCTGCTCCACCAAAACCAAGAATTGGTTGAGTTAAAGAGGGAATAGGAATATTCATAGGGAGATAAAGTCCAAGCTCTTCATGCTCAAGCTTTGAAACATTTATACCTCTATTCTCTAATCGTTTATAAAGCCTAGATTTAAGGGTATCTAATTCTAAAGGAGGGAAAAGTCCTAAAGAAGTTTCTTCTAAAAAGAATCTGCCATTTCCAACATCCATTGCATATAAAAATGTAGGTGGTTCTGATTTTTCTTGATCATTTAAATGATTCGATCGAAAGTCCATTAAAACGAATTGATTCTCTTCTATTGGAGGGCTACTAAATTCGCCAACAATTCCATAACAGGTTTGAACTGCTATAGGACCTTGGTTTGGACTCTTTAAAAACACGGGTTTATAACCTGTCGCATCTACTACAAGTCTTGAGCAGAATATTTTGCCTGTATTTGTTGTGACCTTATTTATAGAGTTATTTGTTTCTAAATTGCTTGCTTCTCCTCTATGCCATTTCACAGAACCTTTATTGCATTGATTTAACCAATATTGCTGCAATTTATTTTTATCAAATAGCCCATAGTCTCTAGAATGTCTAGTGGGAAAATTTCCGATGTGATCTATTTTATTAGAGCCTGATCCAAAAAAACTGACTGTATTACTCCATCTATGTTCTAGTAGATTCTCTATACCTAATTGATCTACTTCTTCTCCCCAGATCCCATAGGTATAAGGCCAGGGGGCTTTGGGATCATTTGCTGAAAGAACTTCTACATTAAGATTTTCATTGCTTAGTGCTGCTGCTATTGATAATGCACCAGGCCCAGAACCAAGCACTAATGCATCTATACATGCATTAGGTTTCATTTCTTTTCCTAGCGATTAGTGAAATGATTTTGCTATCAACATGTGAAAGACAAAAGTCCATGGACTTATAATTTGAGATCTTATGGCTTTTATTGCCACCCATTTAAAACCTCTTTATCTAATTGATAAAGATTAACCTGGCCAGTCCATCTAAAACTGTATTTAGGAGATTTATTTACTAGATGTATTCATGCGATTATTTTAAAAACAAGTTTTTTTACTCCTTTAAAGTAGTTCATAGATTAAATAAATTTCATTTAACTTGTATTTGATTATAACTTTATTAAAGAGTAAGCATATTTATTTTAGTATATTTAATATTATCAAAACATAATTTTTATGAACAAAACCATATTAATAACAGGAGGGAGCTCAGGTATAGGTTATCAGGCAGTTGTAAAAATGCTTAACCAAGGAAATAAAGTAATAGCACCATGTCGAGATGTTAATAGGGCTAATGAAACATTAGAAAAGCTAAAAATTGATACCTATATTGATATTGAACTTGATAAACAAATAAAATTACCTGTTCTTGATCTTTCTAGTTTTAAGTCAATAGAATTATTTTTACATAAGATAAATTTAGAAGAAATTATTATTGATACTCTTATTTTAAATGCAGGATTACAATATACGGGCTCAAAAAAGCCTAAATGGTCTTCAGATGGATTCGAACTTACTTTTGCAGTTAATCACCTGGCTAATCAATATTTAATACAAGGATTACTTCAACTTCTTTATCAATCTTGTTTTCCAAGAATTATAATCACATCCTCTGAGGTCCATAACCCTAAATCACCTGGAGGTAAAATAGGTGAAACCGCTAATCTTGGAGATCTTAAGGGGTTGAGGTCTGGTAAATGCTTTGAAATGATTGATGGAGGTCAATTTAATGCAGATAAAGCTTATAAAGACAGTAAATTATGTAATGTTCTTTTTGGGATAGAACTTTCTAAAAAATTGGAATCTTTAAGTAGGAAAATACCAGTCATTGTATGGGCTCCAGGACTTGTAATTCCTAAGAGTAAGTCAGGTTTTTTCAGATATAGCAGGAAGTATAATGAAATTGGTCAATTAATATTTGCTTTTATCGCAAGAGATATACTAGATATAACTGAGACAACTGAAAGAGCTGGAGAGATACTTTTCGAATTAGCATTAGATACTAAATATGAAAACGCAATGTTCATATTCAAGACTAATAGAGTCTTAGGACCTGGGAAAAGGGTTTTCGAAGAATCTGAAATAAGTGAAGAAGCTTGTAATGATCAACTGGCTAAGGATTTATGGTTGTTTTCATCTGCTTTAATAAACACTAATCCAGATATTAAGTGAGATTAATTTTGATTTAAATTATTTAAATTTACAGTTTGAGTAGGGAAAGCAAATTCAATATTTTCTTCCTCGAATTTCTTCATTATTTCTAGATTCACAGTTTGTTGCGCAACCATTGCTGAAAGATAATTGCTTGTAGGAATGTAATAAACAAGTTCGAAATCCAGACTGCAATCACCAAATTTTATAAAATGACATCGATCAAAATTAGTGTTTTCAGTATTTTCAATAATTAACTTTATCATTTCAGGTATCTTTCTCATCTTTTCATAGGAAGTATCATAAACAACTCCTAACTTGTGAACTAGACGTCTTTTCTCCATCTCTGCATAATTTGATATTACACCATTTGTAAGTCTGCTATTACTCATAACTATTATTTCACCATTAATACTCCTTAAACGAGTAGATCTTACACCGACTCTTTCTACTCTTGCCCATATATTATCTATATTTATAAATTGCCCATTTTGAAAAGGTTTATCCAATAGAATCGTTATATATTCAAAAAATTCTTGGACTGGTTCTTTTAATGCTAATCCAGCACCGATTCCTCCTGCACTTAACAATGCCCAAATAGCAGTCATTTGTACCCCCATATTTTGAAGATAAAAGACGATACCAATACACCAAACTAAAGCTCTTATCATGGGACTCAGAGAGTTTATCATTACACTTATAGAGATATCATTTATCTGAGAAGACCATTGCTGTATAACTTTTAAGAAAACCTTATTAACTAATCGTACGATGAGAATAAGTACTAATAATCTAATAAGGCCTATTACTAAATTATCTAAGCTTTCTTTAACTTCTAAGAAGCTCCATGCAAAAGATGCACTTATTAAATAACCTAGAGGTTTAATTCTCTCTAGAACAGCATTGGCTATGTAATCATCTAATTTTGTTTTTGTTCTTCTCGCTATTTTGCTAAGAATTTTTTTAGTTGTGCTGAATGAGATAATTGTAATTAGACAACCAATCGCGAATGTGCCTAAGGAGGCTAATATAACACTATAAATTTCATTCATTTTACGTGGTTTTAATTGTATCTACTTTGCCTTGCCTTATTTAAAAGACCAGCTTTTATTAAGTTATTAGGATATGGAAACTAAATTACAGTTTGCTTATAATTTATGAAATAGGAATTGTTAATTGCAAGAAAATCAGATCTTTTGTTTAATTACTGAACTAATTAATCTAAACTCTTCCCTATCTGAAGTGCCACACAATTCGAAAATCGAACTTTCTGTGGTGCTAAGTATTGCTCCACTATATTCCAATCTTTTCAAGGCAATGTTATGGTCTATAGGATTTCTACTGCCTACTGCATCAACACATATGAATATATTGTAGCCTTTAGATTTAAGTTCTAGTGCTGTTTGTTGAATACAAACGTGAGTTTCGATTCCACATAAAAGTATATTTTTTATCGGATGACTTTCGAGTACTTCATTTAGCTTATGAAAATTAGCACAGCTAAATTTTTTCTTAGAGAAGATTTTGTCTTGATATTCGTTTGATAATTCATTTAATGTATTACCTAACTTTTCGGGATTTTGCTCACTAAATAATATGTCCATATTAAGTATCCTAGTGACTTCAATAAGTTTTTTTATATTGAAAATAATATGATCCTTGTTAAGGATGGCTTTAATTAACTTCTCTTGAACGTCTATTATTAATAATAAGCTATTTCTCTCATTCATTAATTCTAAAACTCTTGTCATTTTTTATAATGAAACTCATCTAAAGTTTACTTCGCCCTGCAACTTATATACGAATTAATAAATAGATTAGTTGTGATTTGCTAATGCTATTAAGTGATTTTGAATGCATGATTTTTTATCATTCGATTTTTAATTCAAGTTTTCAAGAACATTGTGGTGTTCTTGATCTCATTAGCTATTATTATTGAGAAAGTGATTTCATTCATGAAGGATCCTTCTCAGGCTGTACCTACTCAACTAGGAACTGGTCTGCATCAAGATGGAAAACGTCTAACTTCACAAAGAAAAAAAATATTAGATTTGTTTGAACGAATTGGTTCTGGAATTCATTTGAGTGCAGAAGAGGTTCATGCTCGACTTGTTCAAAGTAATTGCAAGGTGTCTTTAGCAACGATATATCGAACTTTAAAGTTGTTAGTTGAATTGGACTTTTTAAATGAACTCGAATTAAGTGAAGGAGGACATAGGTTTGAGTTGACTAGTCATGATCACCCTGACCATCACCATTTGATATGTATTCGTTGTGGTAGAACAGAAGAATTTGAAAGTAATCAAGTAGTTCAAGCCGGTCGAATTGCTGCTGAGAAATTAGGTTTCAAACTTATTGAATCAACATTAAATGTTCGTGCCGTTTGCCCTAAGTGTTTATGAAATTATTCAATATTCAATGCACCCCCACAACTTGAACCGCTTCCTGCTGTGCATCCAAAACAGTGTTCGCCAATCGATATTTCATTACCGTAAAAAGATAATTTAGATGGTAGTAATTCTTTAATGTTTTTTGGACCTTCAATCTGAGCCAAACCTAACTGTTGATTAAAGTCACATTCAAATAAATCACCTGTCCAGTCAACACTAATTGTATTTCTGCACATAACAGAGTTAAGGTTATTCGAGTTATGATTTTTTTTCAGTAAATCTTTATAAGGTTTTAATTCACCTGTGCTTTCTAAATATGTTGCAAATCTATTTATAGGCATATTGGCAAGTGCATGTAAATTATTAAAATATATTCCATATTTTTCAGACAACTCTTTTTTGTATAGGTCCTCTAAAACTTTTTGATCAGGAGGTAATTTTGCACCTGTAGGGTTATAAACTAAATTTAATAAAAGATTACTGTTTGGGATACCATAACCAAATGAGTTTAATGTTTTTAAGCCTTTTATACTTCTCGCAAAAACACCATTTCCTCTTTGCCTGTCAACATTCTCTTCAAGATAGCAAGGCAATGAGGCAGTAATTTGGACTTTATTTTTTGCGAGGAAGCTACTAAGATATTCATAACCAGGCTCATTTAAAATTGTTAGATTACATCTATCAATGATGTCAACATTTAAATTACTTGCCTTAATTATTAGTTCTTTAAATTTAGGGTGAAGTTCTGGAGCTCCTCCTGTAATATCCAAAACTTCAATATTATATAACTCTATTACCTTTGGTATAAGGGAAATAATTGAATCTTCCATCATCTCAATTCTATTTGGCCCTGCATTTACATGACAATGAGAGCATGCTTGATTACATTTATAACCAATATTTACTTGTAGGATCTCTAGGCATCCTCTTTTTATTTTAGGAAAACTATGAGTTGCCAAATTAATTATAGGATTTGCTTAGTTATAATAATGATTTTCTAATAAACGTGATTTTTGAAATATATTTAATATTTATGTAATTTTGTTAGGAGCTCACTTCAAATACGTTCAATAGACCTTGTTTCAGCAAGTCTATTGAACCATTCGATGTACTCATTGGGTCCACCTTCTAAAATCGCATTAAATTTCAAAGGGTCTTTACTATCACTTACTCCATCCATATTTGATTCTGATATGGATGGCCTGTGCACCTCATGGTTATTGCTATTAACAAAAATAACTTTATTTTCTTTTTTAAACTTCTTGCCTAATTCTTGAATGAGCGTTAAAAAACCTCTATCACTACCGCCTCTAAGCCAACTTTGCTTGGTTTGACTCCAATTAGAAGTAACAGTATCACCTATGCCAATTAGTATTGGCATATCCTCTAAAGATATTTTCTCTTGACAAAGCTCTATTAACTTTTCAGTTTGTTTTGGAGCATTTCTTACATTGAAATCTTCTCCAAAAGGTGCTTCACCAACTTTATTTTTTATGTATTTGTTTAGTAATACAAGTAGACCAGCTTCTTTAATAGCTCCATTTATTATGAACTGAATATCAGTTGTCCCAATATCATCTTTTTTTGCATATTTCATTATTTCGTTATTTCCTGACTTCCCTAAATTAGGCATCATATGAAGATAAAAGGAATTTTCTAATGCTGTATTAAATGTAGAAGATAGAAGTTTATTCATTATATTTTCCATCATCAATTGTAATTTAACCTGCAATTGTAAATCATCCTTAGTAAAAGTAAGAATCTCATTTAAATTAATTGTAGGAGTAAACCTTGTGTCGCATACCGCAACTTGAATTAATTTTTCTATGGTCTCTTTTTTCTCTTTTCCCATAAGGCTTTTTAACTCTTTACTTAATAGCTCTTTCATCCTTAAAGGAATTTCTTTTAGGAATTTTATTTCTTCAGATGAAAGACCTAAGTGTTGAATCTCTCCAAAACTATTTTGATACTCGACACCACATGCAGCCAATCCAGGAAGATAAAGGCCTTCTTCTCTCGCCTGACTTGGGGAGTTTAAAGCTGCTTCAACTAATCTATTTACTCCTCTAATGCCTTCATGTTCACCACAAGTTAGAACATAGAACTCCTCTTTTAGCTTTGCTACTGAATTTATATAAGTTTTATCTAATATTCTTTTAAGAGGATCTTTAACAAGAGGGATGCAAACACCATCAATATCTTGAATTATTAATATATCTTTTGAACTTATTATACTTTCTAAGCAAAGTATGGGTGCAGACTTTTTCTTCATTGAAGATTAATAATTTTTAATTGCTCGAATACTGAGCCAGATAATCTGTTTATATTAATACTACTCCAAACAACCTTTTATTAGCAATCAACTGATAGGGACATATGTTCACATTGAATTTTATTTTTAATATAGTAACATATATTTATCAGCCTTTTTAGATTCTGACGTATGAATAAATTCTTTATAATCATTTTAGTACAGATAATTAAATATCCCACCTTTCGATCTATTTATGTAGAGGTTTGATTAATGCAAAATAGCTTTTTTACTTCTCCTTATAACAAAACTAATCTAGCTTCAAGACTAAGAAAAATAACAAAAGGAAAAGTTGGATTTTATAGTGTGGGCCTATACCCTGCATGCCTTGCTTACAACTGTGTAATGCAAGCAGAAGTTCGAAATCTACTACTAGCCCCAAGAGAAGGGAGAGAACTTTTAGGTGCTTTTGGTAAAGACTTTCTGCAAAGAATGGAATCAAAGCATATAAGAAAGATAGAAAAACTATCTATCAACGAAGAAAAAGGTTCTAATATATATAATACATTGGAAGACTTGGTAGAAAAATGTGAATTAGTTGTTCTATGTTCTAATAGTAATCATATCGAAGATGATCTAAAATTAGCTATAAAAATAAGAGAATCTCTAAAAAGAGATAATGTTGTTTTAGCATGTCTTGTAGGATCATTTTGTTATGATCAAAATAATAGAAAATCATATGTTCTTTGCGAAAAAGAGTCTAATTTAGGCTTCTTTTCTGGCTTCCATCGTCATGGAGCACTTCTTAATCCATTAGATAGTTTTACCGCTAATTTTTGTCATCCAGATGCTCTTACTGCAATGTTAGGAGCTAATTTATTGGATTCTTTATCTCCAAATATTCAGGTTTCTTCGGGTGTTCATAATTTGGAAGGACAATACATAAAAGCAGCTAAAAATATTTCTTCTATTTTTGCTGGTTATGCCCACACATATCACAGAACAAATCCAGGTTTATTGCCAACAATACTGACGTTGTTATTAGATCAGTGCTTAGATCAGGCAGCAACAGTCTCCATGTGTAGAGATAGCCCTGAAAAATTATATTCGCAACAGATATTTCCTATTACTCAACTTGGTTATGGAGTTCAACATATAGAAGCTTCTTTATTAAAAGATGGAAATATGAAGCAAGTAAGAGACCATACTTTTTCTCAGTTAACAGCAATGGTTGCAGATGTAAGAGGAAGTATGATGCTTCCTGTAAGTGGACAACCTACTCGTAATTTTCAAGCGGGTCAAATTCTCGCTGAAAATATGAATTTCTTTAAGAGATGTCCATTAAGTCTTGATGAATTTGTTCAATGGTGTGAACAGAAAGGTTTAAAAAAAGGAGGATTAGAAGGAATTAAGTCTTTAAAATGTTGGCCTCAGATTAAGTCTAGTTATTTAATCGAGGCGAATAATTCTTCTATGATTAATCTTTTATATATATGTATATTAGGATCTATTGAGGAGAAAGAAATTATTTATAAAGTTATGACTAATAGCCGAGAACTTTCCAATTTTTGTCAAGAATCTGTAAGGCCTTTTCATTGTAGAGAATATGCCAATGCTTTTGCTGATATGGAAAATGATAAATCCATACAATTTATTGTTGATTCAATTATGTCGAAATCCGATAGTGATTTTGATATAATCAAATCTTCATCCAACTATTATTCTCATAAGGAAGTTAAATTTGCTGAATATAAAAAAGCAATAAATATAATAGAGTCAAATTTATGAATTATAATAATAAGTTCTAATTAATAATCAGACTTCTTAGTATAAATTTCCAAATTATTTATATTTAATCTAATATACATCTCAAGAACATAAAAAGGTTTTTCTTTAGGTAGAGATTTTTTTATTTCCTTTTAGGCATTTATGTTTTTTCTTGCCATAAAATAGATTCTTAAAGTCTCCAGGTTATATTAGGTATTTAATTGATTTCGAATTGTACTTTATTATTTGCTTCCATACTGTGCTATTTCAGACTACGATTTAGCTAATAGTTTAATTTTTAATGGTGGCAAAAGAACTAACTCATAGAGCTGATGAGCTTAAAGGTCTTGGCTGGTCTCAAGAGGATGTGTTTCGTTATATAGAACTCTGGGAGTACAGGCAAAGATGGGGAGCAATAAATTTAGAAAGAGAAGACAGACAGTTTTTAAGAAAGGTCGAAAATTCTTTACCAGCAATAGTTAAAGCTAAAAGTTCAGTCAAGAAGTCAATACAAGACAAGTCTTATTATCGTTGGCTTTCCTTTTATTTGAACGAAATGAATGAGGCGGAGACTTCTTCCCAGATAAAGCAAGGTTCAAGAGGAATTTGGGCAATAATTTTAGAAGAGGAATTGCGAGCTTTAAATTATTACGAACCAGTTTTAGGTCTCCCAGATACCTTGAAGGCAAAGCTATTAAAGCCTTTGAGGGAAGAGATAGTAAATAAAACAAAAGAGTTAGATCAAGTTAATATTAAGTTGATGAAATTTGATTTTGATGCGCCTTTAAAGACATTAGAGGAAGACTATGCAAAAAATTGGAAGCCCCTTAGGGAAGGTATCTCTCAAGCAGACAATGAATATCCAATAATTGATGCAGAGGGAATTCAAAAGTTTCGTAAAGAAGTTAGATCTGAGTTATTACCTATGATCAAAGAGAAATTCCCTTCTTTAGCAGACAGCAATAAACCCTCTATTCCTGATGATTGGAGTCCAAAAAACAATTTTGTAGCTAAAAAGGAAGAAAGTTAATTAATTCCTTCCTTGAGTTCACAGCGCTTCGAGACCCTGCAATTACATGCCGGTCAGGTTCCTGATCCTGCAACCAACTCTAGGGCCGTACCTATTTATCAAACTAGTTCTTACGTATTTAATGATGCTGAACATGGGGCTAATCTCTTTGGACTTAAGGAATTTGGCAATATTTATACAAGGCTACAGAATCCAACAACTGATGTTTTTGAAAAAAGAGTAGCTGCCCTTGAAGGCGGTGTGGCTGCATTGGCTACGGCATCAGGTCAGTCTGCACAATTTCTCGCAATTACTAATTGCATGAAAGCAGGAGATAATTTTGTTTCTACTTCTTTCCTTTATGGCGGAACATATAATCAATTTAAAGTCCAATTCCCTAGACTTGGAATTAAAGTGAAATTTGCTGAAGGAGATGATGTAGATAGTTTTGCTGCTCAAATAGATTCAAATACTAAAGCCATATATGTTGAGTCTATGGGTAATCCCAGATTCAATATCCCTGATTTTGAAGGTCTATCTAATCTTGCAAAACAAAATAATATTCCATTAATAGTAGATAACACTCTTGGTGCAGCAGGCGCTTTAATTAGGCCTATAGAATATGGTGCTGATGTCGTTGTTGAGAGTGCAACAAAATGGATAGGAGGACATGGGACTAGTTTAGGAGGCGTAATTGTTGACGCAGGTACTTTTAATTGGGGAAATGGGAAATTCCCATTAATGAGTAATCCAAGTGATGCATACCACGGTCTAGTTCATTGGGATGCGTTTGGATTTGGAAGTGATATTTGTGGAATGTTGGGATTACCTCCCGATAGGAATATTGCTTTTGCTTTACGTGCTCGAGTTGAAAGCTTACGAGACTGGGGACCAGCTATTAGTCCAATGAATTCTTTCTTGTTATTGCAAGGATTAGAAACTCTAAGTTTGAGAATTGAAAGACATTGCTCAAATGCAATGAAACTAGCTAGTTGGTTAAAAGAGCAATCTAAAGTTTCAAGCGTTAATTATCCTGGATTAACAGACGATCCTTATCATCAACAAGCTAAGAAGTATTTAACTGATAGAGGAATGGGATGTATGTTGATGTTTTCTTTGAATGGAGGATTTGATGATGCTGTTAGTTTTATTAACTCATTAAAACTTTCAAGTCATTTAGCAAATGTTGGAGATTCCAAAACTTTGGTTATTCATCCAGCTTCTACAACTCATCAACAACTTTCTCCGGAAGAACAAAAGTCAGCAGGAGTAACTCCTACGATGGTAAGAGTTTCAGTCGGAATTGAACATATAGATGATATTTTGACTGACTTCTCAGATGCCTTGGCTGTAATAAGTTGATATTGGAGATATTTTTATGGCACTAATTCTTCCGCGCAGTTATCACAAGATTTCTGCTGTGGAAAGAAATCATATTTCTTGGATTGAACCTGAACTTGCTGAAAGACAAGATATAAGGCCTTTAAGAATTGGAATACTAAATATCATGCCTTTAGGTAAGCAGTATGAATTTAATCTTCTTCATCCCCTAGGTCTTTCCCCTTTGCAGATAGAGCCTATTTGGATACGCCTAGATTCGCATTCTTATAAAACTTGGGATCTTAGGCATTTAAATAATCTTTATGTTTCTTGGGAAGAAGCTATGTCTCCGGTTGCATTAGACGGATTGATCATTACAGGCGCACCTGTTGAGCATTTGCCTTTTGAAGAAGTAACTTATTGGTCAGAAGTTGTTAATTTGATTGAAGAGGCCCGCTTTAAGTGTGCCAGTACACTTGGTCTTTGTTGGGCTGGATTTGCACTTGCTTATTTAGCAGGAATAAGAAAAAAGAAATTTACCCAAAAATTATTTGGTGTTTATCCCATGAGGAGTTTGGTTCCAGGACATCCTCTAATGGGAAATCAAGACGATGAATTTTTATGCCCGCAAAGTAGGTATGCAGGTTTACCAGACTTCGAAATGGAAGAAGCTCAAAGGCAAGGAAAAATTAGACTTCTTTCTTATGGAGAAAAGGTTGGATATACAATTTTTGAAACCACAGATCAAAGGCAACTTATGCATCTTGGACATCCTGAATATAATGTTGCGCGTTTAATTTCCGAGATGGAAAGAGACAAGGCAAAAGGAGATGTGCCGCCCCCCGAAAATTTTGATTCTGAGAATGCAAGAACTTCATGGAGATCTCATAGAAATCTACTTTTTCAGCAATGGCTTTGGTTCTGTTATCAGAGAGTAAGTTTTAATAATTAGAGAAAATTATTTATTAATCTAGTTCTTTTGATTTTTCAATGGATAGTTATTTAATAAAGCCTTGGTCCTTTTTCCCAAAGTGGATGCAATTAGCTGAAAGTAGAAAATGGGAAAAGGAAATTAAGGAGAATTTGGATTGGATGCAACCTAAAGTAAAGGTATATGGTCAAGAATATTTGGTACCAAGAAAAACTGTTTTTCTTGGAGAGGAAGGAATTTCTTATAGTTATAGCGGACATATTCATAAATCAATAGCTTGGCCTAATTGGTTTTTGCCTCTATTAGAAAAAGTATCTTTATTTAGTAATAGTAATTTTAATGGTTGTCTTATTAATCTTTATCGGAATGGGAATGATCGAATGGGTTGGCATGCTGATAACGAAAAAGAACTGGACCCAAGTAAATCGATCGCATCATTGTCCTTAGGTTCAACAAGGGATTTTTGTTTAAAACATAGAAAATCAATGGTTAAAGAAAATATTCCGCTTATGGATGGAGACCTTTTAATTATGCATCCTCCTTGCCAAGAAGAATGGATTCATTCAATTCCTGCTAGGAAAAGAAATTTGAACCTTAGAATAAATTTAACTTTCCGATGTTATTGGAAAGAAGAATAATTCTTTTTAATGTAAAGCTTCTTGCCCTCCAAGCCTTTCGAACAAGTTAAGACTTTCTTCATTCATTCCAATTACTTCTACTTCTGAACCTCCCAAACTTATTTTTCTTATTATTTGATCAAGAGCAGTAACTCCACTTTGATCCCATATATGAGCCTTTGTCATATTTATAATTACTTTTCTAGGATGTTTATGAACATCAAAACCCTGTAAGAAATATATCTTGCTAACGAAGAATAGTTGGCCAATCACTTCATAAATAATTTCATTATCATCATTTTTAATAACATTAACTTTGATGACCTTTGCAACTTTACGACTAAATAGAATTCCTGCAAGAGCAACTCCTGCAATTACACCAAGAGCTAAATTATGTGGTGTAGTGAGCATTGTCACTGAAAAGGTCATCAACATAACAGCAGTATCACTTCTTGGTATTTTTCTAATATTTTTCAGACCAGATGTATCAGCAGTGCTTACGGCAATAGTTATCATTACGGCAACAAGAGCAGCCATTGGTATTTGTTTAAGCCATGGTTTACAAAGCAATATCATTGCTAATAAACACAAGCCTGAAGAAAAAGTAGAAAGTCTTGTTCTTCCACCATTCTCAGTATTCATAACTGATTGACCAACAAGTGCACACCCAGCCATTCCTCCGAATAATGAAGATATAAAATTAGCAACACCTTGGCCTCTTGCTTCTTTATTTTTATTTGAATTTGTATCTGTCATTTCATCAAGTATGTCTTGAGTTAAGAATGTCTCCATTAATCCAACAAGAGATATAGCTAAAGCAGTTGGTAATACTATCCCAAATGTTTCTAGACTAAAAGGAACTTTTCCTTGGGATAAAGAACCAAAAGGTAAGGATATTGTTGGCAGACCATTAGGAAGATTTCCAAGATCGTTAACGGTAGGAATATCTAATTGTAGGAATATCGAAATTATTGTTAATGCAATTATTGCTATTAATTGTGATGGGACTAAACGAGTTATTTTCGGTAGACCATAAATAATAATTAAGCCTAAAAAGACCAATAACCAAACAATAAATATTTGACTATTTTTAGGGCCTAGAAACTCACCATAATGATCATCAAGACCTAATTGTTCAAATTGCGCTTGGAAAATCAATAAAGCGAGTGCATTTACAAAGCCACTTAATACACCTTGAGGTACAAATCTCATTTGATAAGCAAGACGAAGATAACCCCAAAGAATTTGAAAAACACCTGTAAGAAGACCTGCTGCAATTAGATATGAAAGACCTATAGCTTTTGCTGTACTTGCATCTAGGCCTTGAGCCTGCCCTGCAGCAACACCGCTTGCAACTACTCCTGTCATTAAAAGAGCTGTTGAACCTGTGGCAGAAGTGATCATCCCCATCCTTCCGCCAATAAGCGCTATGGTTATTGATAAACAAAAGGCACCGAATAGTCCTACTTGTGGATCAACCCCAGCAATTCCTGAAAAGGCGATCGCTTCAGGGATCATTGCGAAAGCAACAACAAGACCGGACAGAAAATCCTTACTAGGATTTCCTATCCATTCATTAATGAAATTGTTGTTAGACCTGGAAAACATTTTTTTCTTTTTATATATGACCGTATCTCAAAGAGGAGGTAATAGTCCTTGAGGGTCGTAACGTGATTTTAGAGTTTGTAAACCTGGGAGCCAATCTAGAAACGCAGATTTAAGTTCTTTTTGATGCCATGGTAAATGAGGATGTAATTGAGCCAAATGAACTCCAGGACAATATTTTTCCATTGTTTGCCAAACTTCTTCTAACCATAAAAAACTCTGCTCTCTTTCATTCGAGTTTCCTTTTTCCCAAGCTGAATTTATCCAAGGTTTCCAGGCGGCATTTCTATGAATAAAAGAACTTTCATTTCTATCTATTGAACTGCAAGCTCCTCCCATCTGTTGAGAGGCTACGTAGCAATGTTGATTTGGTTTGGATTTTATTAATTTGGAAATAGATTTTATTAAACTAGTTGTGTCTTTACCCCATTCTTTACCAAGAAGGCTAAGAACTTCTGAATGATAGTTTTTAATACTTCTCTTTGATTTTAAAGGGATATCAAATCTAGGTAATTCATGAAGGCCATTAATTATTGATAAAGTAGCTTCATTCTTAAAAGGCAATTCATTGATTAATTCTTGGTGAGAATTTGTTTTTATATCACTCTCCTCTATTACAACAAATGCTTTTATTCTTTCACCCCATACCCATTGAAAGCTTGCTGAATTGGGCCAAGATTCAACTTTATAGATTGACTCTGCTAGTTGATCAGGATTAATAATTGCTTGGTAAATATAAAGAGGTTTAGGAGTATAAATATTTAGCTTAATACTAGTAATTATTGCCAAGAAAGGAGCTGCTCCACATAGGCCTCTCCATTTTTCTATATCTCTTATTGATGAATTAGAATTAGGCTTTGAGATGTCTATCTTATCTCCATTTCCCCAATAACCTTTAATATTTATAATTTGATCAATTGCTAATCCTTTGCTTCGACTAATTGGACTAATTCCCCCAGTTAAAATATATCCAATTCCAGTTTGTCCAGATAACCCTATTGGGAATGTTTTTCCTTTTCTTGATAGTTCTTGAATTAGTGAGCTCATGTTCACACCGGCTCCAACTTCAACCGTCTGATTTGAATTGTCATAAATTATTTCCCTGTAATTTTTACGGAGGTCTAATGTCCAATAACCATTCGCAGCACATCTACTAGATGTTCCTCCACTGCATACAAGAAATGGTTTTGAATTTGAGTTTTTGGAGTTGAAGTCTTTAATTAACTTGCCATTTATCTCTTCAAGAACCCCTTTTACTTCGGAGTCTCTAGCTAAATGATTTGGAACTATTAGAGGATTCTTAATCAAAATCATTTGCATCTATATATAGTTTAATGAGACTTGTCCTTATATACTCGTTTAATCAGTTCTAAGTTATTGGCAAAAAAAATTGATTACTGAACTTTTAGTTAATGAAGATAATCGTATAGGGATCCTAATTTGTGGCCATGGTAGTAGGCACTTATCTGCAATTAATGAATTTTCTTTTCTAGTAGAAAAACTTAAAGTACTTTTACCCGGAATCCCTGTTGAGTATGGATATCTTGAATTTGCCAGACCTGTTATTAGTGAGGCACTTGATCGGCTTAGAGAAAAAGCAATAACTAAGGTAATAGCTATACCAGCAATGCTTTTTGCCGCTGGCCATGCAAAAAATGACATACCAGCTTTATTGAAAGAATATTCAGAAAAAACAGGACTTACTATTGAATATGGAAGAGAACTAGGACTTAATAGTCTAATGATAGGAGCAGCTGGTTCAAGGATTAAAGAAGTTATTGATAGCAATAACTTCTTTCCTGCTTCAGAAACATTATTGGTAGTTGTTGGAAGAGGCTCTTCAGATCCTGATGCTAATTCTAATGTGACAAAAATCACTCGCATGCTTGTTGAGGGACTAGGTATGGGGTGGGGAGAAACATTCTTTTCTGGAGTCACTTTTCCTCTTGTTGAACCTGGTTTAAATTATGCAGTTCGTCTTGGATTTAAAAGAATAATAGTTTTTCCATATTTTCTTTTTTCTGGGGTCTTGATGAATCGAATTTTGAAATATACAAAAAAGGTTGCCAATGAAAATCCAAAAATTGAATTTTTGAATGCTAGTTATCTATCCTCTCATCCATTGGTAGTACAGACTTTTTTGGAAAGGATTGAGGAGGTCCTAATAGGGAATAATTTGATGAATTGTTCCTTGTGCAAATACAGGTCAACCTTATTAGGCTTTGAAAGTGAAGTAGGTGTTATCCAAAGAAGTCATCACCACCATGTTGAAGGTTTAAATAATGTTTTTTCTAGAGATAACAATGAGAATGAAGAAAATAACTCTAAAAATGAATCAGTTTATATTGAACATTCTCATGACCACCCCGTTTACCCAAATTCGGAACATCCGTTAGGCCCTGTCACGCTTCGAAATTAATTAACCTTAAAACCTGAAAAAATAAAATACTTTTCACTGACTCATCAGTCTCTGTCTTGTTGTGACTCATGAGACTCTTGATTGATAAGAAAGTCTTATAGATATTTTTACTTAGATTTTCCCCATGTTTTTTCCACAGCTATTTAGATGTTTTCCACGGTCAATTAAGCTAACAAAAGGAAAAAGAGTTTATTCTGTGGTTTTTTGTTTTTTAAGTAAGTCAGCATGGGGACTGCTAGAAAAAATAATAAAAAAAGAAAATTAAAATCAATGATGTTTAATTAATCCTTCAAAAGTACTGAAAACTAATGAGTCTAGTAATGTCTCAATAATTCCTTTTATACTTTTTTTATTGTTGACTCTTGAGCTGAGTTTATAGATCCTTGTTCTAGGTAAAAACAAAATCAAAGAGTTGAATGGATTTAAATCAAATGCAAGAGACAGTTCAAACTTGTCCAAATAAAAATCTTGATACTTCTTTATCTAGTTCTCCTTGTGTATTAGTGAGCTTAGAGACTGAGATACCTGAAGCTCTATATAAGGGCATGAAAGATTTTCTTGGTGAAAATCCTCATCTTGATCAGTATGAAGTAATGAGCTCTGCCTTAGCCAATTTTCTTTATCAAAATGGTTGTTCAGATAGAGCCGTAACTGAGAAATATTTAAATGATCTTTTTACTCTGCAGAAGGTTTAATAACATTTAGGCAAGCTCTACGAGTAATAGCCATAAGAGTAAGAGTAGGACTTTGCCAAGAAGAGGTAGGCCAACATGAGCCATCAACTACAAGGACATTTTTACAATTCCAAAGTTGGTTCCATTTATTTAAAACACTTTCATTCTCTGAGGAGCCCATACGTGCTCCTCCTACTTCATGAATGTAATAACCAGGAGGAGGAGCAGCTTTTTGAGTGGCCAGGGTTTTATTAATGATATTGTCTAAAAAAGGCAACTTTATAATTTTATTTAAGGGGAGAATTTCACCTCCGGAAGAGTTGACTATTTCCTTAATTGTTTTGTTTATATGCTCTACCATTTTTTTCTCATTTTCTCCCCATTGACAATCTATATGAGGAGTCTTTATTCCCCATATATCTGTTTTTTTACTAAGAGTGACTTTGTTTTCTTTTTTGGGAAGTACTTCTCCATGTCCAATAAGAAAGCCAGTTTTTGTTTTGGGCTTGAATTTTAAAAAGTCTGGGGGTTCAAATCTATCTATACCTCCCCAAATCCCATACCCTCTTATGAAATTGTGTTCTTTATAGTTACTTGATTTATTTCCAAAAGGAATAAAGAAACTACCTGCTCCAGAAAGCACTTGTTTAGAATTATTGGGGCTGGTTGAAGGCGTATTAGGTATACTAAAAAAACGACAAGTTGATATATGATCCATTAAATAACAACCAAGATTACCTGAGGGATCTATAAAACCATTTTCCTGATTGTTATCTTCTGAATCAAGAAGGAAACGAATACTTTGAATTGTTGAAGCACACAACACTATTAAATTGCTTTTTAGAAATCTTCTTTTTCCATTTTTTTTATTTACTATAACAATTCCCTTTGCTTTTTCTCTACTGGAATTCATTATCAGTCTCTCTGCAATATGTTCTGTTAATATTTCTACTTTTCCTGTTTTTATAGCTAATCCAAGAGTACTTCCTGGACTACTAAACTTCGGCCATTTATTATTATATGAATTAATATTTGGACCAAAACCTCTAGAATGAATTACTTTTAAACCTAAATTGATTTTTACTTTTTCGGCAAAATATTCTTCTATTTCGGTAAATGGAAATTCTCCTATATAATTACCATCTGGTAAGTAATCTAAATTATCTTTACTTCCATAGATCTCAATTAGTTTTTCTATAAATGTATAGTGATCTGAAAGGTCAGAATATTCAATTGGCCATTCTGGAGCGAATCCATCTTTTCTAGCTGCCTTAAAGTCATAGTCTGAAAGTCTTAAAGTTATCCCCCCCCAAGTAAGGCTTTTCCCCCCTACTTGATTTCCTTGGGTCCATATAAAAGGTTTATCTTTTGGATGTGAATATATACTTTCTTTTTCGTTTGAATATAATAATGGGTTTGATTTCCAGAATCCTGGATGTTGGGCTTGTTTTTTATAAGACCCTTTTATTAATCCAAATAACCTTCTGTAACTATTAAAGGGCTCACTGCCAAAGGCTTCTTTAGCCGATAATTGAGGACCAGCTTCTATAACTAGAACTTTTATTCCAGCCTTGGCCAGAGTAAGTGCTGCCATTCCACCAGTTGCACCTGAGCCTATTACAATTACTTCATTTGGTTTGTTAGTCACTTAATTAAAAGTACTTTAAAAGAAATAGAGCACTTAATATAAATCTATTTGAGTAAATAATTAGCTTCTTGCAAGCCATGAAGGGGCCCCTGAAAACCACTCCCCTATATCTTCTGGACTTGGATTGGAGATGTCTTCTGGATCAGGTGATCCAAGATTTAGATCAGATATAAGACTATCGATTTGATCATAGGCACCTTTTTTGTATTGAAGTCTTTTTGCTTTTTTAAGCCATGAATAAACTGTTTGATCTTTATCGGCTATTTCATTTATATAAATTCTTTCTTTAAGTGACACTTGTTCTCCCCTTGAGAGCCTGAGTAAAATATCTTCAATTTTTAAACGTGATGAATTAGGCAGCATAAATACTTTGAATCTTTAACTTAGTTCTAGCGAGAGTTTCATGAAAGTAAATATTACCGATCAAACCTTTCAAAAAGTTTAAAAGTTAGATAAAAAGGTAATCCATGTATCAGAATTTATCTTCTTCTAGGCAAATGAGTTGAAGCTATTTAAAACCAACCTCGTTTCTAGGCCTATTTTTATTGCTCTTATATCATTATTAATTTTTTTTATACCATTACATCCAACTCAGGCTGCTTTGGATTATGGGAAACAGTCTCTTGTAGGAGAGGATTTCTCCAATATGGATTTGAAAGGGGCTACTTTTTATTTGACTGACCTACATAATGCAGATTTGTCTGGTAGCGATCTTCAAGGAGCAAGTTTATTTGGAGCGAAACTTGAAAATACAAATTTAAGTAATTCAAATCTTAGAGAAGTAACTATGGATTCTGCAGTTTTAGAAGGGACTGACCTTACTAATGCTGTAATGGAAGATGCATTTGCTTTTAATGCACGTTTTAATGATGTAAAAATAAAAGGAACTGATTTTTCTAATGTTCCTTTCAATAAAAATGAAATTAATAAACTATGTGATACGGCAGATGGCATAAATCCTTTTACGAAAAGATCTACTCGCGATACATTAGGGTGTGATTAACTATTTAATCATTAAATTTTTTTGAATAATTATTATTAGATAATTTACCTATTGGCCAACCTAAAAGTTCAAGATGTTTTATTAGACTCTTACTAAATTTATAAGCATCAGAGTTTTGGGATTTAAAATGCCCTAGTTCATTCAAAGTCGATTTTAAAAGATTAAGCTCGCTTTCTCTGCCATGTCGATTCCCTATAATTAAGAATTGTTTTTCAAATAAAGGACCTTCTATTAATTCTATACTTCTAGTAAATCCTAACAATAATTTTTTATCTAATTTTCTAAAACATGTATATAGATAACCCAATTCCGATATGTTATTACTTTGGCTATATACCTTTAGTTCTGCGAGGACCTGCATGGTTGGGTGAAGAAGAGATTGTTCGAGTTTTTGTATATACATCATGAAATTTAAATAAATCTTTTGAGGTTTAACTCTTCATGCTCTTCCCAGGCATTATTCAATTCTGCTAAAGCAATTCTTTTTTCGCATGCAAGGTCATATCTTCTTAAAGCCGAAAAAGGTATTGACCCTTTACTTTTCATTTCGGTTAAGCCTATTTCCAAGCATTGAAGAGCCACGCTTGAAAGATCCCTTCCTTCAGCGGCTGCCCAAGTTTTCATTAAATAGTTAAGGTTTGCAGGTATAGAGACTTGAAGCTTATAAGAATTAGGAGGATTCAGAGAAACATTATCAAGATCTTTTTCCTTGATTGCTATTTCGGTCTTTATCTTTTTCTTAATAAGCTTCAATAATTCTTCAATACTCTTTTGTTCGAAAAGACCTGCCTTTGATTGAACCAATTCTTCAATCTTGGAGATATCTGACTCGTTTTTATCAATAACATCAATAGCCCACCTCGATACCTCGTCTGAAACGACGTTATTTGTGAGCCAATAATCCTTTATTTCGCTCCAGAGACTAGCCACGTAATTGCTGCAACACTTATATCTTAGTAGATTCAATAAAGATTGTAAATAGAATCTATATAGATTTAATATAGATTCTTTAGAGTCTCTATGCTGTTAAGGCTTGCTGCGATTGAAAGTCGTACTGAATTTTTATTTTGGAGGGCAAGAATGCAATGAGATGAACCAGTTTATTTTGCATCAAATCTTTAATCGATCTATATCAATTAGAATCATTCATTTTCCGCTCACGAAATCAGATAAATAATCAGGATTAATAAAAAGGAACAAAAAAGGTTATTGACGCCATGTCATTCACTCCTGTTACAGGTGATCGCCTCCTAAGTAACTTTGGAAAACCATCTTATTACTAAAATCATTAACTTTGTTAAATAGACTATTTTTTGTAGAATGATTATTAATCAGAAAAATTTAATTGGTTATATTAATAACATTGCAAAAAGCCTGAGAATCTCTAAGCATATTTTGCTTGGAATGTTTATTCTGTTATTTCTTCCCACCTTACTTCTAATAGAAAGCCTATTGCCATTTATAGCTTTAAGTATCCTACTCACTTTTGTATGTAGGCAAGCGTCTAGAGCTTCTCTCTTCAAGGCTTAACCTTTTAGTCATTTCGATTAGACTTTCTTCAGGTTGAATGTCTTCTTGAAATGAATATCCTTGAATTACGAAGGAAAAATAAAGATTTAATTATATTATTATTTATTTGGCTCACTTGTTTGTTAATTGATTTTTATTGGTTGGCTCATAATGAATCACCACCTGCATGGGATCAAGGGCATCATTTAAGCAATGCATATGCATTTAGTAATTTATTTGAATCGATTCAATTATTTAATAGTGAATGGTGGAATGATTTATGGGATATAACAACTAGCTATAGAGGCCCAATTACTTATATAGCCTCTACTCCATTCTTAAAATTATTCGGAATGAGTTTTAAAAGTGCAATAATTTCAAATCAATTATTTAATGCGATCTTATTAGTTAGTACATATAATCTTGGCAAAATTATATATAATAGAGAATCTGGATTATGGGCATCTTTTTTTTGTGCAATATCGCCTACTTTCTTAAATCAAAGAACTGATTATCTTATTGATTTAAGCCTCACTTCTTTAATCACATTAAGTTGGTTTTATCTTGGTATATGGAGATTTAGTATAGATAATAATAAATATTTTAGTTCATTTATTGCAGGAATACTTCTTGGGATTGTTTTTCTTACCAGACCAACAGGGTTAATATTTCTTTGGATTCCTTTTATTTTAGTTATCAGAAAAATTATCATCAGTTTAGGAAGAGCAAGGTGGACACCTTTTTTTAAGCTCATAATATTAATAGCATCAACTTTTTCGATTTCTTGGCCATGGTTCAGCCAGAATTGGCTTACTATTTTGACATCAATAAATAAGGCTAGAAGATGGGGAATTCTTTATCAAGAAGGACTTGAAGTTAATACTATAGAAGGTTGGTTATATTATCCTAAAATTTTACCGAGTGTTTTTGGTTCGTTTTTATTTGGGTTAATAATTATAGGAATAATAATTTTATTAATGCAAGGATTGAGAAATGGTTTTCATTTTGAAAAAAATCTATCTGAGCGTAATGATATTTTTTGGTGGATTAGTTTCCCTTTAGGTGGATTTATTATATGCCTATTTATGAGTACTAAAGATATACGTTTTGCAATGCCATTATTACCACAAATATTTATAATCCTGGGTATAATAATATCTTTAATTCGTAAAAAGTGGAGTTACTCATGGAAAATATTCATAGTTATTATAGGGTTCTTAGGGGCTTTATGGAATCAGTTCTCTTTTGGTATTAATCTTACTGGATTAAATCCTAATACACCTAATCATCTTGATAAATGGCCTATTGAGGAAATTATATATAAAATAAGAGAGACAAGTCCTAACCAACTTTCTACTTTAGCTGTACTGACTGATTCGGAAAAGTTAAATGCATTTAATCTCGATGCTGAAGGTAAAAGGCAGAGTAACCTTGTTGCTGCTAGGCAAACTTACTACCAATCAGAAAATGCATCTGATGAATTAAATAATTTTGATTGGTTTTTACTTAAGACTGGAGACAATGGAATAATGAGCGGTAAACGTGAAATGAAGATTAGTAAATTATTAGAAGAATCAAACCAACATTCAATAGTTAAAAAATGGAAATTACCAGATGAGAGTTTTGCTTATTTATATAAAAGAGATCCACTTAGTATTCAGGTCTCTAAATTAAAATGTATTGAAAATCAACCTATAATAAATCTTCAGAAAATCCGAGGCGGCTTTGAGATTAAACTTTCTGGCAATGCTAGTAAATTGATTAATTCTCAATTATTGATAGATATTATTAATGGGAATGAAACATATACGATAGATCAATCGACATCACAAGGTATGCTTAGATTAGGAACAGTAGAAAAAAGCAGTTGCATAGAAATTACTCAAAGATTTTCTTCTAAAGTCCCTAGCGCAGTTTTAAATGATTCAACATTATTAAACGTTCGTTTAATAGATAAAAATGGTTTTATTCAAGAAATTAATACAGGAATAAATATAAATAGTAATAACTTAAGAAGTTCAACTTCAATTAATAGATACGATGCTCTACTCGAAATAGGAAATAAGTTAAGGGAAGGAGAATTTGATGAGTTATTTGCAAGAGTGGGGCAAATTAATCAGAGTGACCCAGAACAAATATATTTAAAGGACTCTGAGAAGATTCTTATTAAGAGATTAGAGGAAGAACCCCTAAATCTTGAGTATCTATATGCATTAGCCATGGCACAAACCCTTCAAAAAAAAGCTGACTCTGCCTCAAACACATTCCAATACATAATTAATATTGACTCTAAAAATCAATATGTTTTCTTATCTAAAGGGTTTATTGATCTCTATAGGTTTAAACCTAAATTGGCACTTAGAGAATTAAATTATGGAGATAAATTTATTACTGACGAGAATATTCTTGATATAAATATAGCCTTAAAATTTACAGCAAATTTAATGTCAGGTGATTTTATAAATGCTTTTAGAATGAGTAAAAAATTATAGGTATGTATTTATTTACAGTAATAATCTCTCTTTAAAATTTCTATATTGTTATTCTAGTATTAATTAATTTCTTCGAATTTTTATTGTATTAAAAGGGTAGAGATCTTAAACTTGAGCTTCTCCGCTATAGATGGATCCTAAATATTTTGGACAATAGTTGTGGGGCTTGATTTTTCTATAATAATTCACCTAAATATAGAAATCCCCATCACCATGACCTAATGGATATACAATGGGTCTTTTTTTTATTAACTCAAATTCTATTAATAAATACAGAGAGAGTTTTGCCTTTAATCATTTTCTCGCATGTATAAAACTTTTCCATCTTTTTTTCTTTTTGGTTTTGAATAAAGAACTCTCAGCAATCCTTGTATATCCATATTTGGAATTGTTATAGTAAAATTAATTATAAAAAATAAAAAAAATCCTAAAATTATTTAACAATTAAAAGGATTTAAACCTATTTCGGAAAGATCTAGGGCAAATACAGGCATATCTATATTGAAGAATCTTGAGATAGAAGTTTATTCCTATCATCTAAAGTTATATTATTTTCTATTAATGATTCAAATGAAGAGATTTATATTCATCGAAAGATAATTCTTTAATTAAATTTAATCTTCGAAAAATTTTGAAGAGAGCTACCACATATCTGTATTTTGTTCTGATTTTTCTTTCTTCCTTTGCTCTAAGAGCTCTAATCTCTTATTTAATTCCTCTTGTTCAGGAGATAGGATTTCATTTGCAGACCCTTTTAACTTGATAACTTCTTTGATTTTTGTTTCGAAATCATCTTTGAAGAATTCCTTCATTTCTTTCCATATTTCTTTTTCTTCTTGATTTCCAACAGTCCCATTGACCTGTAAGTCAATAACGTCTCTTGCGAAATCTTTAAGCTGCTTTTCACTCATAGAGTCAATTCGAAGATTTATATATGTTTCTTTGAGATTCGATAATTGATCTCTTGTTAAGTCTTTGAAGCTGATTTCTTCGTTAGTCATTTGAGCTTTTTTCTTGGCAGGTTTTCTTTTCAAGAGAAAGGAGTTTTTGTCTTAGGACTAAGAGCTTAGAAGGTAGTTGAGAAGATTTGGCAGAGATAATAGAAATCTATTTACTATTTCTCAATTGTCAAATGCTATAAAAGTATATGGAATATTAAAATTCCTCTCTTTCTGTTTTGGACTTCAGGAAATGAGAATTGTAAGAGAAGAAAAAAAGAAGCTTGATAGAAATAATTACGGACCTAGAGTTAAAAAAAACTTTTCAATGAAGAAACTTCTATTCTTTATTTCAACAGGAGTAGGTGCAGCCATGCTTACTCTTAGCCCTTCTGCCAGAGCTCATGATTGGGTCGATTATGGTCCTCTTAAGGTAAATATTAGAGGTTGGGAATTAAACCAATACCGCAGAAGAAGCACTGGATCAATTACTTATGATACTAATTTTGTTCATTCAAGGCGGAATTCAGAAGGCTTGATTTCTGTAGATTGTGATAGGGATCGAATAAGTCTGACAGATTCAAAAGGGAAATGGCGTCCTTACAGGATAAGTATTAGAAGGAATGAAAAAAATCTGAAGAATGATTTTTGTACGGCAATAAGAAAAAACCCTGCACTTTTTGATTAATTCAAAATCAAAATAAAATATATTGGCCATAATATTACGACTTTTATTTAAAATAAATCAAAAAGATAAGCCTTATTAAGGACTATAAGCTTTTTTAGGAAATGCCATTATGTATAAATTTTATTATTTAATAGGTTGAGTTGATTACGAAAATAAAAAAGCCCCCTCTTATTAGAAGAGACTTGTTGGCTTTCATGCAAATTGATATTAACCAATTAAATGATTATCGAATGTCTGCTTTTTTACATAAATGAGGTTAATTTATTCAGCTTCTGAACCTTTTGTTGAATTCTCTAATGAAAAACACCTGTTTATAGTCTTTCAATGAATTAATAATATTTTTATAGACTTAACACAAACGTAAAAAATATTATATGTACATTTAAAATGTATTTAAATTAAGTATAAAATATGACGAAAATCACATACTTAACTGATTTAAATGAGTTTAATGATTTTATTAATATAGTTTCATTTTAAATCGTAAAAATTTTTTGAATTGTTCAATATATTTCCTTAAGTAGTTCCTAAATATTTAATAATAATTATCATTAAAATACTTAATGTCTAAATTGATGCCTCTGCCATACTTTTCCCTGCTGCTACATAAGGACTTATAACAACATTCGCCCCAGCAAGTTTTAATTTATTATAGGCTTCTTCACTTGCGGCCCTGGCAATAAGACGACAACTTTCTGTTATACCTTTAGCACTTAGGACTACATATAGATTTGCAGCATCGCTAGGAAGAGTTACGACGAGGCTCCGGCATTGTTTTATTCCAGCTAATAATAGTGTTTGATCCAATGTCGCATCTGCTTCAAGCACATTTATTCCTCTAGATTCTGCTTTATTCTTAACCAAGGGATCTGTCTCAATAACAAGGATGGGGATGTCTTTCTCTTGAAGTTGTAAGGCAATCTCTTTCCCTACTCGACCATAACCACAAATAATTACGTGATTTTTCATACGATTAAGTACTCTTCGAAACCTTAGCTCTTCCATTCTCCGAAAATATCCAGATTCTGATAGGCGAACAAATCTTTGAAGGGTCAATTGAATTACAACAAGTCCACCACCAATAATCAAAAAAGTAACTATCCTTCCAGCGGCACTAAGCGTTTCCACTTCTCCAAACCCAATGGTAGTAATAGTTATTAGGACCATCCAAAGACAGTCGCCCCAATCCCACCCTTCAGTTAGGCGATAACCTAATGCTCCTAAAAAAAAGAGAATGATTAGAGCTAAAAAAGAAATTAGCCAAGGTTTTGAAAGATCTTTAAGCTTCCATCCATAAAAAGAAGTCCTATTCATGACGACTTCTTAGTTTATGAAAAACATTAGAAATAAAAAATATAGTGAATATGGCTTGTATAGAAATCTAAGAAGTATTTTACTACTCCGATCCGTTTAGCTAACAATTGGGAAGGTCCCATTAACCTTATGCTTACTATCTATTGAAGGACTATTTTGATTTTGATTAATTGAAGTACAGCTTAAATATGCCTTGGATAAATCCATTCCATTTACATTCCAATTCTGATAAACACATGAAGAGAATGATTGGTCAGGACTATTTAAGTTGTTTTTTTGAATTATAAGTTCCCTAAGGTATTTGGATTTTGATTTTAAGTACTGGTTTTTAGAAACCCAATAAATTCTTTCAGCAATAGCAATAAAGCTGATTAAGAACAAAATAAATACAAATGCATTAATTATCACAAGATTACTTTTCGGGATTAAATCATAGATGCTACTACTAAGAAAAGTCTCTCGTAATTTATACTTATTTGCTGCCAAATGTATTTAGGCCTCCACTTGGAAAATTGTCAATATTTAGCTTCATCAAATTTATGCGAACTATATAGGTTAGTTTTTCTAAAGATTAGTAAGAAATTCCTCGGAGATTTCTATATCGATAAGGTTACTTATAAAATGAATTAAGGAAAAAGTTCTACTACTAATTTATTATTTTTATAATTAAGAGAGTTATTTTATAGGATTGTATTCTTTTTAAAATCTAATTTTTCTAAATATTAATTAGTTTTTATTTAAGTCAAGAACTTTAAGACTTTTATTTTAAACAGTGCTTAACTTTGTTTGATCAGATAGATCTGTATCTGAAAAAATAAAAAGAACCAGCGAATTTGGCTGGTTCTTTTTATTGAAGAGCGGAGGGGGTGGGATTCGAACCCACGGTGCCCTTGCAGACACGCTAGTTTTCAAGACTAGAGCCTTAAACCACTCGACCACCCCTCCATCGAGGTAATTATTGGAATCAACAAAACCATTCTAGCAACTAGGAGGTGCAATATTATGGAATTTTTTTAAGAGGCAATAGTTTAAAACACTTTTCTCTATTAATATAGATAAAAATAAGAACTATAGTCTAGGTACTTCGATAAGGAAATGAAAAAAGAAGAAGTAAACCCTGATAATGATAGCCTTGATACCTCAGAAGAGTATTTTAGGAACCTTTATTCAAGTGCTGAGATTGAAGAAGATATATATTTCCCTATAGATGAATCAACACCACCACATTATTAAAAAGAATTTTTAATGAATATTAAGCTATATATAAAAACTATATAATTAAAATTCTAGGTTTTCTTTGACAGTGTATTAGTTGAATAAATAGAGAAAGTTAATCAAAAGATATCTCATAGCAATAAATAACGTTGAGACAGAGGAAGGGTCTCTGCTGGTTCACAGGTAAGTAACTCTCCATCGGCAAACACCTCATAAGTTTGAGGATCAACCTTGATCGAAGGCAAGGCATTGTTTAGTTTCATGTTTCCTTTTGATATGTTGCGGGTATTTTTTATGGCCACACAATTTTTTCTGAGTCCAAGAGTTGTGGGTACATCGGCATCTAGGGCATCCTGACTAAGAAATGTAAGACAACTTGGTGCAAGAGCCTTTCCAAAAGCTCCAAACATTGCTCTTCCATAAACTGGTTCTGGTGTAGGAATAGATGCATTGGCATCCCCCATTTGAGCCCATACGATTGAACCTCCTTTTAGAACAAGTTCTGGTTTTATGCCAAAGAAACCTGGTTTCCACAACACCAAATCGGCAAGTTTTCCTACTTCTACTGAACCAATGTGATTACTCATCCCATGAGCTATTGCCGGATTGATAGTTACTTTTGAGATATATCTTTTTAGTCGATTATTGTCATTACGTAGCGAGTCTTCTGGAAGAGGACCTCGTTGAACTTTCATTTTGTGAGCAGTTTGGAAAGTTCTGGTAATCACTTCTCCTACCCTTCCCATTGCTTGAGAGTCGCTTGCAATTATTGAGAAAGCACCTAAGTCATGAAGAATATCTTCTGCAGCTATTGTCTCTCTGCGAATACGCGATTCTGCGAAAGCAACATCTTCGGGTATTTTGGGATCCAGATGATGGCAAACCATTAGCATGTCTAGGTGCTCTTCAAGAGTATTGAGGGTGTAAGGTCTTGTTGGATTCGTACTGCTGGGAATAACATTGCTTTGACCACAAATTTTTATTATGTCTGGCGCATGCCCTCCGCCGGCACCCTCTGTGTGAAAGGTATGAATAGTCCTCCCTTTAATTGCTTTAATTGTATCTTCGACAAAACCAGCTTCATTTAGAGTGTCAGTATGAATGCAGACTTGGATGTCTCGAAGGTCAGCGACGTTCAAGCAATTATTAATTGAAGCAGGGGTCGTACCCCAATCTTCATGAAGCTTTAAGCCACACGCACCTGCTACAACTTGTTCCTCAAGAGCATCAGGATTTGTTGCATTGCCTTTGCCAAAGAATCCTAAATTAACCGGGAATGCTTCTGCTGCTTGAAGCATTCTTGAGATATGAAATTCACCTGGTGTACAAGTGGTTGCATTAGTTCCTGTTGCCGGCCCAGTTCCACCCCCAAGCATTGTTGTGATACCACTAGCTAAGGCTGTTTCTATTTGTTGAGGACATATAAAATGAATATGCGTATCAATCCCTCCTGCGGTCAAGATATTCCCTTCTCCCGCTATCGCTTCAGTCGATGGACCGATGATAATTGAAACTCCTTCTTGAGTATCAGGGTTACCTGCTTTGCCAATACCAACTATCTGCCCATCTTTTATCCCTATATCAGCCTTCACAATGCCCCACCAATCAAGAATCAATGCATTGGTAATGACTGTATCTACTGCGCCACCTTTTCTGGTTGACTGAGATTGCCCCATTCCATCTCTTATAACTTTTCCTCCACCAAATTTGACTTCATCTCCGTAAGTGGTGTGGTCATGTTCTACCTCAAGTATTAATTCAGTGTCTGCCAGACGAAGTCGATCTCCAGTAGTTGGGCCATAAGTCTCAGCATAATTACGTCTAGGAATCCGATAGGACATAGCTATTTCAATTGATAGGACCGTTGATTAATCCGTTGAATCCATAAATATTTTGATTGCCAGCAAAAGGTACAAGTCTTATTTCTCGTGAATCTCCTGGTTCAAAACGAATTGCCGTTCCAGCTGGAATATCAAGTCTTTTTCCAAGAGTTTTATCTCTATCAAAAATAAGTGCTTGATTAGTTTCATAAAAATGAAAATGAGAACCAATCTGTACCGGTCGATCGCCCTTGTTAGAAACAGAAATAGTGGTTACTGGTCTCCCAGCATTTAATTCAATGTCTCCATCTTCAGGAAACAATTGCCCAGGAATTAATGGTTTCATTTCGTAATTCAACGAATAGGTTGATGAATGGTGACAAGTTTTGTTCCATCAGGGAAAACAGCTTCAACTTGAACCTCAGTGACTAATTCTGGAATGCCTTCCATTACCTGCTCACGAGTAAGCCATGAAGAACCGTCGCTCATTAATTCAGAAACGGTTTTACCATCTCTAGCACCTTCTAAAATTTGAAAACTTAGCCAAGCAATTGTTTCTGGATGGTTAAGCTTTACTCCACGATTTAACCGTCGCTCTGCAAGTAGAGCTGCAGTAAAAATAAGAAGCTTGTCTTTTTCTTGAGGGCTTAAATGCATGAAATCAATGCACCAATATTACTTTCTCAATATTGAGGATATAAAAAAGTTCTTCTTGAACATATTTTGCTAATTATCTTCTTGTAAAGGCCATACTCTTATGTTTTCTGGAGAACTCAAGTTCCTGATCTTTCGAATTCCCGACCAAATTCTTAGAAACCAGAATCTTGCTGCTTGTGTAGATTCTCCTAGGTAACGAGCAGATATTCCTTGCTTAAGACAGTTACAAGTCATTCTACCCTTTATTCCATCTCGAGATGACCGGCAAAGTTTTATTAATGCTTCTATTTTTGATGTTGAAAAATCTTTAGGAGCAATCCAGATTAATGAACCAATAACAGGATTATTTGCTAGGCCATGATCAGATACAAGAGAATCCCCGCTAAGTTCTAATTGGTCAATAAATTCCCAAGAACTAGACCCATAAGAATCTCTTGAAACCTCTACTTTTGATCGCCAACAACCATTCCCTAACTTTTCGCCAGCTGCAGTTCTCCCTAGACGAACAATTTCAGTACTAAGAAAACTTGCCCTTGGCTTCAATCGTATTCGCATTCTTTGTTCAAAAAGGCCGCCTTCAAAAACAACTAATTCTTGAGGAAGCCATTCTAGATCCCCCTCTTCTTCAATATTAAAATTGCAATTTTGCTTGGCCCAGATGCCCTCTGGGTGAAGCTTTGATAGCCCTACTGTTCCATAGACTTTTTGAGCCGCGACAGTTGTGATAAGGCCACTACTTTTAGGACCCATTTTTACATTGAGAATCAGCTCATCTCCTCCTACTAAACCTCCAGCTGTATGAAGTAAGGGGATTTCGCAACGACCATCAGAGTTGTTTTCGGTTTTCATTAATTTAAATGGGGCATTAAATATGCCGTGCTGAATAGTTAAATCACTAGAAGGAGTTCCTCTCTCAAATCGAAGATCACACTTACCTAACCAGTTACTTTTTTTGCTTATGGGCTTCAAAATTATTTTCCTTATAAACTATTCTTAGTTTATTCTGATTAAATCATAAGTAGAGGCTCATAATCTTGAAAAAAAAACCAATTTTGATAACACGAAGAATAGTAAGTACAGAGAAAAATGAACTATTAATTTTAAAGTTAACAGCTCAAGAACGAACTAAATTAAGAGGAAAGAGAAAAACAATGTGTGGGGTAGATATTGTTATGCAACTTCCAAGAGAGGGCCCTTTAATCCCTGGGGAAATTCTTGCAGGGTCTGATGAAATTCCTCAGGTATTAGTCGAAGCATCCATTGAAAGTTTATTGCAAATACAGGCTCATACTACTTTAGATCTAATTAAGGCTGTATACCATCTAGGGAATCGACATGTTGATTTGGAAGTTCATGAGAATAAAATTTATTTAAACTATGATCCTGTATTGGAAAAAATGCTTCTTAATAGAGGCCTTGCTGTTCAAAAATTGAAGAGGACGTTTCAACCAGAAAATGGTGCTTATAGCCATTCCCATTAAATGTGAAAATGACTTCATTAGGAATACTTCAATTAACCAGTCCTGCTTTGCCAGTTGGTGCTTTTAGTTATTCGGAAGGTCTTGAATGGTTGGTCCAAAACAAGATTATCTTAAATAAATCAACTTTATATGATTGGCTTATTTCAGAATTACTAAGAGGTCAAATAAGACTAGAAAGTGCATCTCAGTCATACATAAGAACAGCTTTCGAAAATTGCCAAAAATATAAAGATCAAAAATCACTATTGATAATTAAAGAATGGGATTCTTGGATTTTGGCTTTAAGGGACTCAGCTCAAGTAAGAAAGCAACATAAGCAAATGGGTAAGTCACTCATTGACTTATTAGTGAATATGGGACATGCATTACCTTGTGATATTAATGATTTATCCTGGCCATTAGCTTGGGGTTGGGCAGGTCTGGCTTGGAACATTTCTGAAATTGAAGTAACTCAAGGTTATTTATATAGTTGGGTCGCCAATCAATTAAGTGCTGCTGTAAGACTTATTCCTATTGGACCTACTGAGGCACAACAGTTACAGTTTTCTTTATTGCCTCTTATCGAATTACAGGCAAAAGAACTTTTAACTAAAGATCCACATGAGCTTTGGACTGGCGATTTAGGTGCAACGATGGCGCAAGGCTCTCACTCAGAGCTTTATTCAAAATTATTCAGAAGTTAATGACAAGTAAATTAAGACTAGGAGTTGCAGGACCTGTAGGGTCTGGAAAAACAGCACTTGTTGAAGCCCTTTGCAAAAGACTTAAAAACACTCTTCAACTTGCAGTGGTAACTAATGACATTTTTACTCAAGAAGATGCTGAATATCTCACTAAAGCTGGCGCGCTTCAACCTGAAAGGATTAGAGGAGTAGAAACTGGTGGATGTCCTCATACAGCAATACGGGAAGACTGTTCTATTAATCGTGCAGCTGTAGAAGATTTAGAGAAAGAGTTCCCCTATTTAGATTTGATTTTTGTTGAAAGCGGAGGTGATAATCTTGCGGCTACCTTTAGTCCTGAACTTGTAGATGTATGCATATATGTAATTGATGTAGCTGGTGGGGATAAGATCCCTCGGAAAGGTGGACCAGGAATAACACGTTCTGATTTCTTAGTAATTAATAAAATTGATCTTGCAGATATGGTTGGAGCAAGTTTGGAAATAATGAAAAGAGATACCTTGAAAATGCGGAACGATAAACCTTGGTGTTTTACAGATTTAAAGAAAGGAGATGGTTTAAAAGAGATTGAAGAATTCTTGTTAGATCAGATCCATTTTGAATAGGAGATAAACCAAATTAGTTTTTGTAATATCAAATACCATTATCATTTTTTTGTGTATAGATAACTACTAAATACTCGACGTAAAATAAGTTGTCTTAAAAATTGTGTAATCAACGACAAATTGAAATTCCATTGGTTTTTATTTTTCATACTCCCCAGAAATGGTTAAACACTTATTTCCATTATGACCCTTTCAAAGAGAATTTTTGCGGCTCTTGCCACTGCCTCAGTTCTTTCAACTACAGCCATATCACCCCAAGCAAATGCTTTTTGGGGTAAGAAAGACTCCTCGGCGGGAAAATTTGATGACACAGTTACTGTCGGAATACTTCATTCTTTAAGTGGAACAATGGCTATTTCTGAATCCACTCTTGTGGATACAGAGAAAATGGCTATTGAAGAAATTAATGCAGCAGGTGGTGTATTCGTAGATGGAAAGTTTTATAAGATTGAGTACATCGTTGAGGATGGAGCTTCTGACTGGCCTACCTTCGCTGAGAAATCTAAAAAACTAATAGATCAGGATAAAGTCCCTGTTGTATTTGGTGGTTGGACTTCTGCAAGTAGAAAAGCAATGCTTCCTGTCTATGAATCAAAAGATTCTTTCCTTTATTACCCTATTCAATATGAAGCTCAAGAATGCTCTAATAACATTTTCTATACAGGAGCTACGCCTAATCAGCAATCTGAACCAGCAACAGAATTTATGTACAAAAGATCTCCTGCGGCAGGCAAACCATTTTTCTTAGTTGGTTCTGACTATGTTTTCCCAAGAACTTCTAACACAATTACTAAGGCTCAAGTAAATCAACTAGGAGGAAAAGTTGTTGGTGAAGATTATTTACCACTAGGGAATACAGAAGTAGCTCCTATCATTTCGAAGATAAAAGTAGCTCTTCCTGATGGTGGAATAATTATAAATACTTTAAATGGAGATCAAAATGTTGCTTTCTTTAAGCAAATTCAAGATGCAGGCATTACCCCTTCTAATGGCTACTTCGTAATGAATTATTCCATAGCAGAAGAAGAAATCAGCACAATTGGCCCAGAGTTTCTTGAGGGACATTATGGAGCTTGGAATTACATGATGTCTATTGATACAGCTGCTTCTAAGAAATTTGCTGCAAGTTTTAAAAAGAGATGGGGAGAAGATCGTGTGGTTGCTGACCCACAGGAATCTGCATATAACATGGTTTATCTATGGAAGCAGGCTGTAGAACAAGCTGGTACTTTTGATGACAATGCTGTTAGAGAAGCTTTGGTTGGTCAGACATTCAATGCTCCTCAAGGAACTGTTGAAGTAATGTCTAATCATCACTTGTCTCAAACAGTTCGAATAGGACAAATTAATTCAAGTGGTGGATTTACTATCTTGGAAGAGACTGGGGTGGTTCTTCCTCAAGCATGGAATCAGAAACACCCAAGTTCAAAGGGCTATGCATGCGATTGGACAGATTCTTCAAAAGGAGAGAAATATAAGCTTTAAAGTTAAAAGTCTTACTTTGCAAGTAGATTCCAATGAGGAGCCTAAAAGGCTCCTCATTATTTTTTAATTTATCTAGAAGATAGTGCAACTTATTATTGAAAGTCTTTTTAATGGTGTCGCAATCGGTTCTGTTCTACTTGTTGCTGCACTAGGTTTAGCCATCGTTTTTGGATTGATGGGAGTTATCAATCTTGCTCATGGTGAATTGATGATGTTAGGTGCTTATTCAACTTATGTAACTCAATTACTTTTCAAGCAACTACCAATTTTAAAGCCTTTTTATGACTCCTATGTGATAGTTGCTATAGGTGTTGCATTCGTAGTTAGTGGAGTAGTTGGAATACTTTTAGAACGGTCAGTTATTAGGAAACTCTATGGAAGCCCATTGGAAACTCTTTTGGCTACATGGGGCGTTAGTCTAATTCTTCAACAATTTGTGAGAAGTGTTCCTCTTGCTTATGGAACAGGTCTTGTTATTGCAATTCTTATTGGCTTTATTTTTCCAATTTTATTGCCAGAAGATTTACTTATGGGAACCAGAGGTAAATTAATAAAAACTTGTATGTGGATCATCTCTGCTTTTATGGGGATTTTGACAGGAGGAATATTATCTTCATTAGTTAGAAAAATTGGACGAGCAAGTGCTAGAAATGTTGATGTAACTGCTCCTTCTTGGATGAGAGGAAGTATCGATTTCTTAGGGATAACATTCCCGAAAACTCGACTCTTAATCATTCTCATTACACTTATTTCTGTTATTGCAGTTAGTTTCTTTCTTAATAAAAGTTCTTGGGGAATTCGAATTAGAGCTGTTACACAAAATCGCTATATGAGTGATTGTCTAGGAATATCAACAGAGACTGTTGATGTCCTTACATTTGGGATCGGATCAGGGCTTGCTGGTGTTGCTGGTGTTGCTGTTTCTTTGCTTGGTTCTGTTGGTCCCAATGTTGGTGGTAGTTATATTGTTGGATGCTTCATGGTTGTAGTCCTTGGTGGTGTGGGTAATTTGTTAGGAACAATTATTGCTTCTTTTTCTATTGGGATAATGACCGATCTGATAGGAGCAGGAAGATTGCTTACCATTTGGCCAGGGATGCCTACACCATTGGCATCGACAATAGATTTCTTTGCGACAACAAGTATGGCAAGAGTAATGATATTTGCATTGATAGTTGTTTTTCTACAGTTTCGACCAGCAGGCTTATTTCCGCAAAAAGGTCGAATGGTGGAGTCTTGATTTATGAATTACTTAGCTAATAAGAAAAATGTGATCTCGTTAATTGTATGGATAGCAATTATTGTGATCATTATTTTGGCCCCATCAATTCTTCCAGTATTCAGATTGAATCTTTTAGGGCGTTATCTATCTCTAGCAATAGTTGCTCTTGGGGTTGATCTTATTTGGGGCTTTACAGGATTATTAAGTCTTGGACAGGGTATTTTCTTCGCTTTAGGTGGCTATTGCGCAGCCATGTATCTGCAACTCAATAGTTCATCAGAGTTTCCTAATAGTATTCCAGAGTTTTTTGGATTGTATGGGGTTGAAAAACTTCCATTTTTCTGGGAACCATTTAACTCCCCTGTTTTTACTTTGATTTCGATTTGGTTAATTCCAGCTGGAGTGGCGGGTTTCCTAGGTTTCTTGGTTTTTCGAAATCGTATTAAGGGTGTTTATTTTTCTATTCTTACTCAAGCGGCTCTCCTGGTATTTTTCAACTTTTTTAATGGCCAACAGAAACTAATTAATGGGACTAATGGTCTTAAAACAGATGTTACGTTTCTTTTTGGTGAAATGGTTGGATCTGATTCTATTCAGAAATGGTTTTTTTGGGTTTCAGCAGTACTAGTTATTTGTGCTTGGTCCTTCTCTAAATGGATTGTTCGTGATCGTTTTGGAAACGTTTTGGTAGGTATACGCGATGACGAACCTAGAGTTAGATTTACTGGATATAATCCAACGATTTTTAAGACTATTATCTTTGCGATAGCGGGTGGCTTGGCTGGTATCTCAGGAGCATTATATACAGTTCAATCTGGAATCGTTTCTCCTCAATTTATGACTGTTCCGTTCTCAATTGAAATGGTTATTTGGGTAGCAGTAGGTGGACGAGGTACTTTGTTAGGAGCCATCCTGGGAGCAGTTGTAATTAATTATGCAAAGAGTCTTGTAAGTGAGGCTCTTCCAGCGAGTTGGATGTTTATTCAAGGAGGATTATTTATCCTCGTTGTAACAGCCTTGCCAGAAGGTGTATTGGGTTGGATTTATAGTGATGCCCCTAGAAACTTTCTTTCAAGGTTGGGCTTCTCTCGTCGTATTGCTACTTACCCAAAGCTTGAAGTTGATAATGTTGATGGGTTAAATCAATGACAAAACCACTTCTTGAACTTAAACAAATAACAGTTAGTTTCGAGGGCTTCCTGGCTTTAGACAATCTTAATCTCTCTCTTCAACCTGGTGAATTGCGAGCTGTCATAGGACCAAATGGAGCTGGTAAGACAACCTTTCTTGATGTTATTACAGGAAAAGTTAAACCAATTAAAGGCGATGTTATTTTCAAAGGCAGATCATTACTGGGGCAACGTGAGCATCGTATTGCCAGATTAGGGATTGGTAGGAAGTTTCAAAGCCCAAGAGTCTTTGAAAATTTATCTGTATATGACAATCTTGCCTTGGCAGTAGCAAATCCTAAGAAACCTTTACCTTTATTGTTGGGGAGAGTACAGGGATTACAAATAAATCGGATTGATCAATTATTGAACATTGTCAACTTGCAATCACGAACCAATACACTTGCTGGTTCGCTTTCTCATGGTCAAAAACAATGGCTTGAGATTGCAATGTTGTTAGGCCAAGATCCAGACTTATTACTTGTTGACGAACCTGTCGCTGGACTAACTGATGAAGAAACGGACCTCACTGCTGATCTCCTAAAATCTTTATCAGGCCAAAACACTGTTTTAGTTATCGATCATGATATGGAATTTATAAGAAGATTAGAAAGTCCAGTAACTGTTTTGCATCAAGGACAAGTTCTGTGTGAGGGTGAAATGCAAACTGTTCAGAATGACCCACGTGTAATTGAAGTTTATCTTGGTCAACCTGATGGGTTAAATTAATGTCTTTTTTAGAGGTTATCGGTTTAAATACATTTTATGGGGAGAGTCATATCCTCAGGGATGTAGATATAACGATTAACCAGGGAGAAATGGTATGTCTTATTGGTCGAAATGGTGTAGGTAAAACAACTTTACTAAAGTCACTCATTGGTTTATTAAAACCTAGATCAGGTGAAATACTGCTGAAAAAAAAATCAATTATAAGAAGTCGTCCTTACCTTAGAGCTCGATCTGGAATCGCTTATGTACCTCAAGGAAGAGAAATTTTGCCTTATTTAACAGTAGAGGAAAATCTAATGCTTGGCATGGAGGCTCTCCCAGGAGGAATTGAGAAGAATAAAAGAATTGATAATTTTGTATTTGATTTATTTCCTATTCTTAGAAATTTTCTTATGCGCAAGGGTGGAGACTTAAGCGGTGGTCAACAGCAACAACTTGCAATTGCTAGAGCTTTGTTAGGGAAACCAAAAGTCTTATTGTTGGACGAGCCAACAGAAGGAATCCAACCCAATATTATTCAAGACATTGAAGCGGCTGTAAAGACAATAATTTCCGAAAGGGCTATAGGCGTTTTACTTGTTGAACAGCACCTTCATTTTGTTCGTCAAGCAAATCGTTATTACGCAATGCAACGTGGCGGTATTGTTGCGAGTGGTACAACAAGCGAACTTAGTAAAGATGTGATAGATAGGTTCTTAAGCGTATAAATTTCCAACGTACTTCTTTTAGAGGAGTACTAAATTTAATATCTATTTTTCGGTAAAGATTTATAAAGTCTTTAGGTCATCTTAAAAATAAGAGAAAAATTATTTACTGGCATTTTAATTAGATCGACATCATTGAAACCATTCTCAATTGCAATTCTTTTGACACTTTCTAGATCTCTTAGACCCCAATTTTTATTTTGAACTCTTAAGGACTGATCAAATAAAGCATTGCTTTCACTTGTGTGCCGGCCTTTTTCTTTAAAGAGTCCATATAGTATTAAAAGGCCATCTTTTTTTTAGAATATTAGATGATTCTTCAAAAAGAGATAAGGATTATTAAAAAAACAGATAAAAATTCTTCCAGCTAAGATTTTTATGAACCCTTTAGAATGGAATTAATTTATCTGACTTCATCATTATTTTTAAAGAAATGGGCATCAATGCAAAAAGATTTTATAAAATTGCACCATTTGAGGACAAAGTCTGATAAACAGATATTTAATTGCAAATAAAAAATGAGACGCTTCTTTTTAAGCATTGTCAGTATGTCAATGCTTTTAGCAGGTTGTGCTACAACCAATCAAAGATATCAATCTAAACTTGAATTAATAAAAGAACGTGATGAACTTATATGTGGGGTTAGCGGTAAAATCCCAGGATTTAGCTTCCTTAAAGGCGATGGAAGTTATCAAGGAATAGACGTTGATGTTTGCAAAGCATTTGCAGCAGCATTTATAGGCGATTCTGAAAAGGTCCAATATAGGACATTAACTGCGGCAGAAAGATTTACAGCAATTAGGACTGGGGAAATTGATCTTTTATCAAGAAATACCACCTTCAACTTAAGTAGGGATTCTTTGAAGGGAAATGGCCTTACATTTGCCCCAGTTGTTTTTCATGACGGACAAGGACTTATGGTTAAGAAAGAAAGTGGATATAAGAGAATTAATGATCTTGCTAATCAAGCAATTTGTGTAGGTTCTGGAACAACTACTGAGCAAAATATAAACGATGCTTTTGAGTCGAGATCAATTGACTATACACCTATTAAATATCAGGACTTGAATCAGGTAGTTGCTGGATACTTGCAAGGTAGGTGTGCTGCTATGACGTCTGATAGATCGCAATTAGCAGCAGCTCGCTCTTCATTTAGGGACCCTAAGGATCACATTATTCTTGAGGATGTTTTAAGTAAAGAGCCTCTCGCACCAGCTTCGATAGGAGGCGATCAAATGCTTTCTGATGCAATGCGTTGGGTCGTTTTCTCGCTTATAGCTGCGGAAGAAAAGGGTATAACCAAAAAAAATATAAAAGACAAATTACAACTGGCAATAGACAACCCACAGTTAAAATCACTAAGGAGATTCCTTGGAATTGAAGGAGATCTTGGAGAAAAGCTCGGACTTGAAAAAGGCTTTGTGGTTGATGTAATTACTGCCACTGGTAATTATGGAGAGATTTATAATAGACATCTTGGACCTGATAGTGATGTTCCTATTCCTCGAGGCCTAAACCAACTGTATAACAAAGGTGGCATTCAAATTTCGCCACCTTTTAATTGATTGCTTGATACTAATAGACTAATTAAAATAAGCTTATGAAAAGAATAGATAATATATCAACCCAGGTTTTTATTGGGTTGTCAATATTTGCCTTAGTAGCGATATTAATTAATAATATAACTACTAATCTTTTAATAACTGGACTTGGATTTAGTTTTGATTGGCTAAATAGGCCTGCAAGCTTTGCATTGGCAGAACACACATTAGAGTACTCTCCATCAGATAGCTATGCTTGGGCTTTATTTATAGGGTGGCTAAATAGTTTAAAAGTCATTATTTGGTCTTTGTTATTAGCGACTTTAATAGGCTTTTCTGTTGGATTTGCAAGAATTGGAAAAAATATCTTACTTCGAATATTATCTTCAGCATATGTAGCGTTGATTCGACAGACCCCTCTTTTACTACAGCTTATGTTTTGGTATTTTGTAGGATTTTTAGGAATTCAAGGAACATTTCTCACACCTGTAAAAGATATATTAAATATTTCCAATCAAGGAATAATCTTTTTGGGTGTAAACTTTTCAGCGGAATTCTCAGCATTGTTTTTAGGACTTAGCGTTTTTACAGGTGCCTATATTTCTGAGATAGTAAGAGGAGGTATTAATGCTGTTCCAAGAGGGCAATGGGAGGCTTTTAGAAGTTTAGGTCTTTCTGAAGATACAGGTTTATTTAAGGTGATATTGCCACAGTCTTTACCTGCCATCTTGCCTGGATTGACAAGTCAATATTTAAACCTTGCTAAAAATAGTACATTAGCTATAGCTGTTGGCTATGCAGATATATATGCGATTAGTGATACGGTAATTAATCAAACTGGAAGGGCTATTGAAGGCTTTATTTTACTCTTAGTTAGCTTTTTATTTTTAAATCTTATTATTACTAATATAATGGAATTTATCAATAATCTGATTCTAACTAGGCAAGGTCGATAATTTATTTTGAGTATGGCAACTAAACATAGATTAATTAAATATATTCGTAAGATTGCTTTTTCCAATTTCCTGGATACATGCATTTCTATTTTGATTATTGGTGTGTTTATACTCTGCTCATTACTTATTGGGAAATGGCTCTTATATGACGCCGAATGGAAAGTTGTAATTGACAACCTCCCTTTATATACTTTTGGTCTTTACCCCGAAGATCAAAGATGGCGACCTGCTCTTTGGATGATTTATTTGATAGTGCTTGTTTTGTTAACTCTCTTTGGGCATCGATTTAGGAGGGTAAGAAAACTTATGCCATTTGCTTGGATGTTTGCCATTCCTCTTGGAATAATTCTGCTTTCAGGAGGTATCGGGTTGGTCCCTGTATCAAGTAGGTATTGGGGTGGATTGACTCTTACAATTTTATTAATGTCCTGCAGTGCTTTCTTGGCTTTTCCGATGGGAATAGTTTTGGCAATTTGTAGGCAAAGTGATTTGCCAATAATTAAATACTTAAGTTCTATTTATATTGATGCATTTAGGGCTATTCCACTTATTGCGATACTTTTCTTTGGACAACTTTTAATACCTTTATTTCTTCCATCAGGTTTAGAGATTAATCGTGTATTGCGAGCAATAATTGCTTATGCTTTATTTGTTGCAGCATATGTAGCTGAAGATATACGTGGTGGTTTACAATCAATACCCTTAAGCCAAATAGAAGCAGCAAAATCTATTGGATTAAGTAAGTTTCAAATTAATCGACATATCATACTTCCACAAGCTTTGGTGATTGCTTTACCTGCGCTTTCGAATCAAGTAATTGGACTACTCCAAAATACATCTTTGATGGCAATCTTAGGATTGGTAGAATTGTTGGGAATCAGTAGAAGTTTGCTAGCAAATCCTGAATTTATAGGAAGATATGTAGAAGTATATGTTTGGGTCGCAGCAATTTATTGGCTTGTCTGTACACTAATGGCTCTTCTGTCTAGACATCTTGAGAAAAGAATGAGTTTTGGAAAAACAAATTTATGAATTAATGGAACCTGTTATAAAAGTAAAAAAACTTGTAAAAACTTTTCCCAAGGGATTGCGAGCTCTTGATGAGGTCTCTTTAGTTGTTAATAGAAAAGAAGTTCTTGTTGTGATGGGACCATCAGGATCTGGTAAAAGCACTCTTATTAGAACATTCAATGGACTTGAATCCTTCGACTCAGGGATTCTGGAGGTGGTAGGTATTCCTCTGGACCCACAACATGATGAACGTAAGGTTCTTGAAATAAGAAAACGTGTTGGAATGGTTTTTCAACAATTTAATTTATTCCCGCATCTATCAATTCTAGAAAACATTACTCTTGCTCCTATTAAGGTTCAGAAACGTAATCGATTAGAAGCTGAAGATCATGCTTTGAGACTTCTTTCTCAAATGGGCATAGAGAAACAAGCAAAAAAGTATCCAAGCCAACTTAGTGGAGGAGAACAACAAAGAGTAGCAATAGCAAGATCATTAGCGTTAAACCCTGAAGTGCTTTTATTTGATGAACCAACAAGTGCTTTAGACCCAGAAAGGGTTAATGAAGTTTTAGATGCAATGCGTATTCTTGCTAACAATGGAATGACTATGGTTATAGTTACCCATGAAATTGGGTTCGCTAAAGAAGTTGGGGATAGGGTCTTATTTATGGATTCAGGGAAAGTAATAGAAACGTCCACACCTGAAATGTTCTTTACAAATGCTAAGCATGAAAGAAGCCGTAAATTTTTAAATCAAATAGATAAATAATTTAGAAAATCAAAAAAAATCATCTAAAAGGTTGTTTTCTTAAATACCAATAGGCTTTAGAATGAAAAGAAAAGAATTATTTTTTATAAATTAGACTTTAAAAAAATTAGAGATTGAATATGAAGAAAATGCATCTAATGAATTCTTATAAAGACTATGAATAGCCTTAGAAAATTCTCTAATGTGGGAATCCCAACGTTCGTAGGATTAGGAATAGCCTGGATAACTATTAGTTTAGTTAGAAATGAAAGAAGAATCCAGAAAAGAAAGAAAGAACTGGAATTAATTTTGCAAGATAAGCTTTTAAAATAATATTACATTTATACACGTTTCGAAAATACTGCATATGACTTATTGCCTTATATGAAATTGTTTGCCTTTAGAAATTTATTTTAATTGCTATGTAAGTTATAATTATAATTTTAGAGATTAGAGTTTGAATTCGCTAAATATATTCTATAATTAAAAAATTCTTATAATATAAGAAAAATATTCATTAAAAAAAGAAGAGTAATTTCATCCTATGCATTTTGAAATGCCAAGCAAATTTACAGTAGGTTTGCAAGCAACCGATGAGGAAGTATGGGAGAAGATCTTGGAGACACTCCCTAATAAGGAAAGGAATGAAGTTGACAGATCCAAATCAGAAACCAAAGAACCTTATTTGGGTGGGAAACAAATATTAGTAAAAAGAACTGATTATTCAGAAATTGCTTTTGCTTCAATTTCTGAGATAAAAGAAGATCTTATTGAATGGGCAGTTTATAAAGAAGCTTAGTTTTATTAATTTACTTCTTTAGTTTTGCACTTAAGAGACCAGTAATGGTAATTGTACTTATACCAGAAATTATTATTTTCATAATTCCAAAAGAAATAACCAAATAAAATAAAGGCCAAAGTATTAAAGAAATCACCACCAAGAGAAATGAGCTGAAACCTTTGTTTTGTATAGTTTGCTTTAAGATTGCAATCGTATCTAATAGATCCTCCTTAAGATCGTCCATTGCTTTGAAAAATCTTATTAATAAATCAATAATGCTACTTTTTTAATAGATGTCCAGTGCTTTGGATGCTTTGGATTCTAAAACTTATAAAACTCGATACATTAATATGTAAGCTAATATTAGTTAAATAAATGATAAACCACTTCCAAAGTCTCCTCTATTTAGGAGTCGTAACTTTTCTCACCAGAAAATATTCATTATATATAGTTTATTTTTTCTCATAGGTATTGTGAATTGAATGGAATTGATTAATGTAAATATTCATCGATAATTTTTGTTGTATTGAACAAATCAAATATAGATTTTATGATTATTCGTTCAGATTAAATTTCTCTACTTCCTTTGCAATAAATTTAATATGGCTGATTATTTTTATTACTTTTGAATTTAATCAGATCGCCTGGGCATTTCATAAGTGGGAGATTTTCCATCGGAACTATTTAAATTGATAATTATAAAGAGCTCAATCAATTCTTATACCCCTTGGGTTTGGATTTATTGTGCTTGATATAAAGGTCTTTAAGGTTGGCTGCAAACCTTCTGCCATCTTTTGTAGGCCCATGCCCTATCCCCTGATAGGACAATGTCTTTAAGGGGTTTAGGAAAATGCCTCTCTATATTTCTAATAGCTTAAATGAATAATATTTTTGGGTGTTTTATGCGATAATTAACAGCTATATAGATAAATGCATCTAATGAGCCCTTCCAAGAGTGAACAATCAAGGTTTCTTGGTGATTTGCCAATGTCAGGTGAAATTACAGAAAAAGAACGCATTCGGTATATATCTCATCTAATGTTCTTTGCAGGATGTGGAATCCTTTCTTTTGGGGTTTGGGCTCTCTCAGGCTTTAATGCGATGTCTTCTTCTGGAGGACCTTTCCCTTTAGGATGATTGGTTTGCCTATGGTGAATTCAGCTGGACAAAAAAATTAAGTATTAAAAATTAGAATATATAAAAATAAAAACATCTTCTTTAAGTAGAAGGTGTTTTTATTTTCTATTTTTAATTGATTGATTTTTTTATTTTTTGCTCTTTATCATTTAAAAGTGTTGCCAACCATTTAGCAGCAAGGCCTCTAGAAATTGATCTGCTCCTCAATAGTTCACAGATGAGTTCATGTAAAGGACCAGAGTTGGCCTTAGCATTGAACAATTGCTCAAATGCAAGTATCTCATTAGTAGAACTGCAAGCTCTTAGGTGATCAATCAAGGCATCGTTAGCACTATGGCTGATTGATGATTGTTGTGGAGTTTGAAGAGTTGTCATGGTACCTATGGCAAAAGCAAGGTTTCCTCCTTTACCCACAATTAGCTAAGAACATGCTTGTTGTGCAATTAATTTGCCAATATTTGATGTTGTAAAGACAAAAGTTATTAAAAATATGAATTTTAAGGGGATTTCTACTTAGTAGAAAATTAGATCGTTAAGTTTATTTCTATTGATTTGGGCTGGCTAAGGGAAGTAAGCATTTGTCTGAGTCACATCCTGCTGGTCCTGCTTCTGATAATTCTCCAAGGTCATATCGGCTAAGGGCTTTAAAAAAATGATCACTTACTCTTCTTTTAAGCACTTCTGCTTGAAGCTCTTCGTATTTTTGAGCATTAATTGGTTCGAAGGGCAATCTTGGGAAAGTTGCATTTGCATCAAATCTGGCTAATAAAGCTGCAGAAATATAGCCTTCACCATTCTCTATTGTCTTGTGGATTGCTTTGGCTAAAGGCTCAATTTCTTTTTCTCGAAATTCGATAGTAGCGGAAGTGTTGTGGTCTGTGTAATGACGTTGAACTTGCATGTAAAAATCAAATTGAGCAAGTGCGGAGAAATTATTTATGTCTATTTCATCTGCTCCTGGAATGTTTGCCCAACTAACTTCAGTTGGAATTTCAACTAACCACTCTGTACATCTTGGGTCAAATGGATTGTCGAGTAGACAACCCTCTTCGTCTTTATCTGATTGAGAAGGAACAATCGTATAGCCATAATCCATACATGCCATTGCTACTGGATCATTCTTTCTGAAAGTAATTCTTCTTATGAATCGTTGAGCTTTTGGTGGGTGCCAACCAGGTGATGCGCCAGTTAGCAGACTTTTTGTGCCAGCTGGTTGAACTGTTGTACAACGACTTGGTCGACGAATCTTATGAAGATCGCAATAATCCCAAACAGTTTGGTTTACAACCTTTTTCCAACGATTTAAATATTTAGACTCTAATACCTTGAATTCCTTTCCCTCAGTTGTGCTAGGTCTTCCTGCTTCCCACCATTTTAGCCAATCTGTTCCAAAAGCATGAACAAAGAAATCAAATAACCCTGTAAAGCTTACCCCTACGATTGGATCCCATTCTCTACTTTGGCGATAACGCTTTACCTCGAAACGATGGTTTAGTAAGCAAGCTACTGATAATGCAGCTGCCTTGAAGGCATTGTCTTGAGATATTCCGTCATTCGGGTCAATTTGGTTAAGATGTACTTCGGCTAGATTGCAATGAAAATCTGCACCTAGTATCTCTCCACAAGGGTTAAGTCCATACCTGCCAAGACGATGTTCCAACTCATCAGAGGCTATTGGACCATAATTTGCTTGCAACCAAAGCCCAGCTTCTTGCTTCCCTTGGTCACAGTAGATATCTATAAATTCTTTTTTTAGTTCCTCTGTTTTTAAAAGATCAGAATTTGAACGAGCTATTGCTTCAGGTGCGAACTGGATAGCACCTTCGCCAGATTGGAATTGTTTCTTTACGGCGCTAGTTACAACCTCAAGACTTGGGCGAGTGTGATAAACACGAGTATGATTTGCCATTCTCAAAGCATCTTTTTCTGGATCAATTCTCCAATTCCCACTTTCATCTTGTTGCCATAAATTTTCCTTCGCATTAGATGCAGTTAAATCATTTGATGAAAATTGCCTCATACCAGCACTGCGTCGAATGTTTCCGGCGACAATTGTTACAGCAGCCTCATCAATAAGTAGACAACACTCTATAGAAGTCAACTGACGTCCTACTGCTTTGTTTAGAAGCTTTGTTACTCGACCATAAAGATCTTTTAGTTTTACGGGATTTGCCATTCCTCCAAATCCCTTTAAAGATTCTCCGGCAGGCCTTACATCTTTTAAATCAATAAATACATTAATCTTTTCCCCTTTAAAACTATCCTCACTACTAAGTTCTAGAAGTTTTTGATAGCTGTCTACCCATCCACGACGACTGTCGCCTACCTTAATTACAATATCGTTTTTATTGACAGTAAAAGTAGTTTGTTCTTTCCTTTCCGCTGGAGGAGTTAGTCCTATATCAGATACATCTTTAATTTCTAATGAGTTTTTTATTATTGGTAATTGATTAATTAGATGTGGCTCAATAATCGCACCAGTACCACACCCCATCATAGCCAAATCCATCATTAAGCTGAAGGCTTCCCAGTCAACAAGATTGGTGGAAGTGCAGTTGTATGCACCAGAAAAGTTTTTTTCATTTTTAATCCAAGATGTTCCGCCAATCCACAGCCAACGACCAGAAGGAAGAGCCTTTTTTTCGGTTTGCATCCCTGCCATTAACTCAACTTCTGAACTGTTTAGTTTCCCAAGTTCTTTTAATCCTTCTAGGTTTCTAGAACCAACTTCTTCCCAGCTTTCTCTCCCAGAGGTTGTTTTTCGACTATAGGTTCTATAAAAAACAGGATTTGCGGCTGGTGCGGACAAAGGGAAATCTGCCTTGTCACCAGCGCCTACAGAGGCCGTTGATTGAACTTCGTTTCGGCTAGCTGAAATTGTCAAGATCTTGTTCTCGGTCTATTTGTTCATGCAGACTAACGCCACTAATAGGGCCTGCAAGTATCTTTTACACCATCTGCAGTGTGTGGAAGATAATATAAAAAGTTTGTGTTTTTAATTATGGAGCGTTTATTAGAGCCTGAGCTAATGGATGATCATATCCAAGTTAAAGCTTATGCAATGGCAGATTTCTCTCAGAGCGATAGATCTGTTATTAATACTCTGGAAAAATATCGCAAAAAAATTGGTAAGGAAATTAATGACGAAAGTTTTATCTTGGATATTGGATGTGGACCAGGAAATATCACAGAATTATTGGCACAACATTGGCCATTTGCAAGAGTTTTGGGCATTGATGGATCGACAGAAATGCTGACAGTGGCAAGAAAAAGGAAAGAAAATCTAAAGAATGGAAGAAAAGTTAACCGGCTTTCATATTTGGAGAAGAATTTAAGTTCATTTTTAACAGGAGAGGCGATAATGGAACCTCTGGCAGATGTGCTTGTTAGTAACAGCCTGCTTCATCACATTCATCAGCCAAATAAGTTCTGGAGCCTTAATAAAATTCTTTTAAAGAAGGGTGGCTTGGTTTTTCATAGAGATTTACGTAGGCCTTTTTCTTCTGAAAAGGCAATTGAAATTCAACAGAAATATCAATATGACTCTCCAGAGGTTCTTAGGCGCGACTTTTTGGCTTCATTACATGCTGCTTTTACGATCAATGAGGTAAGGGATCAGCTAGATCGAGCCGGACTGTATCAATTAAAAGTTTTTGAAGTTGATGATCGTTATCTTGAAGTAGTTGGTGTTCTTTAATAGAACTTCAGTCTTAATGGGTTAAGAAATTTATTTAATGGAATCTTTTTCTGAAATAAATCAAGAATCAAAACCAAGGCAAGAAGAAACATTTAAAGAAGTCCTTGCTAATGCTGTAAGCAGCCGGAGAAATTTTGCAATTATTTCTCATCCAGATGCTGGTAAAACAACGCTTACTGAAAAATTGCTTTTATATGGAGGTGCAATACAGCAGGCTGGTGCAGTAAAAGCGCGAGGAGAGCAAAGGAAAGTTACTTCTGATTGGATGGAAATAGAAAAACAACGAGGAATATCTATAACTTCTACAGTATTGCAATTTAATTACAGTGATATAACTATTAATCTTCTAGATACACCTGGTCACCAAGATTTTTCTGAGGATACATATCGAACTCTTGCTGCTGCTGATAATGCTGTAATGCTAGAGGATGCGGCAAAAGGACTTGAGCCTCAGACTAGAAAATTATTTGAAGTTTGCAGAATGAGAAGAATACCTATTTTTACTTTTATAAATAAAATGGACCGTCCTGGGCAGGAACCATTGGCCCTATTAGATGAAATAGAATCTGAGCTAGGATTATTAACTTGTCCAGTAAATTGGCCTATAGGAAGCGGAGATACTTTTAGAGGCGTTATTGATATTAATAGCCAAGAAGTTATTCTTTTCTCAAGAGGTGAAAGAGGAAAACAATCAATTGAAAGTCGACTTAAAATTGATGATCCAGAGTTATTTGATTTAGTTGAAGAGGACCTTTTAAATAAAGCATTAGAAGAAATCGAATTACTCAAAGAAGTTGGTTCGTCAAACGATTTGGACCTTATTAGATCTGGTGATCTAACGCCAGTATTTTTTGGGTCTGCAATGACTAATTTTGGCGTGCATCATTTTTTAGATAGCTTCCTCGAAATGGCACAAGGACCAGTCCCAAGGAAGAGTAGTGATGGTCCTATTGATCCTATGAGAGAAGGCTTTAGTGGATTTGTATTTAAATTGCAAGCAAATATGGATCCAAGACATAGAGATAGAGTAGCTTTTGTTCGCGTTTGTAGCGGCCGTTTTGAAAAGGATATGACAGTGAGTCATGCAAGAACAGGGAAAACAATTCGTTTATCTAGGCCTCAGAAGATCTTTGGACAAGATAGATCAGTAGTAAATGATGCATATCCAGGAGATATTATTGGATTGAATAATCCTGGGATGTTTTCAATAGGAGATACATTATATGTAGGGAAAAAATTAGAATATGAAGGAATACCTTGTTTCAGTCCTGAGATATTTAGTTGGTTACGTAATCCAAATCCATCGGCATTTAAAAATTTTAGAAAAGGTGTTAATCAGTTAAGAGAAGAAGGTGCAGTTCAAATTCTTTATGATAAAGATGAAAGTAAACGCGATCCAATATTGGCGGCAGTAGGTCAACTTCAATTGGAAGTAGTACAACATAGGTTGGAGAATGAATATGGCGTCGAAACAAGAATTGAGCCTATGGAGTTTCAAGTCGCTAGATGGGTTACAGGCGGTTGGGATGTCCTTGAAGGGATTGGCCGAATATTTAATTGCAAAACAGTTAAAGATTCATGGCTAAGACCTGTTCTTCTTTTTAAAAATGAATGGAACCTTAATCAGTTAAAGGAAGATCACCCTGACTTGTCCTTAAGTGCAGTCGCTCCTGTTGTCAGTGGAGTAGATCCAATTAGCCTTTAATTGTAATACCTTTATAATTTTAAATTTTTAAGCGATATTCTTAGTTAAGGTCAAAAAAAAATGGATGGCGCTTGAAAAAGATCCTATTTCTAATGAAGGTCCTCAAGATCCTTATGATTTGCTTGGTTTAGAGCCAGGAGCAAGTTTTGATGAGATTAAGAAGGCAAAAGAAGAAAGAATTTTGGAATTAAAAGATGATCCAATTAAAAAAGCAAAAATAGAAGCAGCTTATGACGGTTTACTCATGGATAGTCTTAAATCTAGACAACTTGGGAACATAAGTGATGGTGCGATGAATGCTTCTCAAAGAGAAAAAATTAGCAATAATGCGATTGGCGGAATGGGAACTTTAATTACTCGCATAAGGTCTATTAATTCTAAAAGTACAGAATCTTCAACAAATAATCTTTTCCCTTCATTAGCTTTGCCTCTTAATGAAGGATTAACTCTCCGAATTGCTTTGGGAGTTCTTGCTTTTGTCTTGATGTTTATTTCTTCAGATCAGAGCAATGAATTGATTCTTTCTGTCTCAACTATTGGGTTGTTTGTCAGTCAGATTAAAAGAGGAAGAAAACCAATTCAAGCATTGGGATGGAGCGTCGTTTTATTATCTATTGGCTTAATTATTGGAGGTGTTCTTTTTAGTTCTACAGCTTTTCATCCCGAAAGTTCATATTCATTGTCTTCCCAAAAGCTAGAAGCTCTAATAGCTTTGTTTTTACTATTCCTTGGGATTATTTTTTTGGAATAATTTCTTAAGCTATTTCTTCGATAATTGATTCAATTTCATCCTCGGTTATTGAATAAATATTATTACAGAATTGACATGTAAGTTCTGTGTTTTTATCTTCTTTCAGAATTTTTGTTAATTCATCAATACCTATAATTTTTAGTGCAGAGATGCTTCTCTTCCTAGAACAATGACATTTGAAAGCAACTTCCTGGAATGGATTTAGCGTTGTTAATTTGCAATTATCGAGGTCAGGGAAGATTTCTTCTAGAAGTTTTATTAGGTTGTGTTGGCATTCTTCTAATTTCTCACTAAAAGATAATATTTCCTTGCATCTATTCTCTAAAAGGGATATCAATAATGGGTCTCTTTCAGCTTTAGGTAAGACTTGGGCTAGCAAACCACCAGAACATATAAGTTGACTTTTTTTTATTTTTTCACCTACAAATACAGCTGAAGGAGTCTGTTCTGAGTGAAGTAAGTATGAAGCTATATCTTCACCAATGGCACCATTAATTAATTCAACTGTGCTATTAAAAGGTTCTCCTTTTCCCTCGTCCCTTGATACATGTAAATACCCCTTTCCTGCAGCCGATGAAAAATCAAAGGAGTAATTTCCATTTTTTGTTCTAATAGGAGGTAATTCTAGTTCTGGTTCTCCGACGTACCCTCTTACTGTGCCGTCTCTACCTGCATCAACCAATAAACCTTTTAAAGGACCATCAGAATTTATTTTTATCGTTACTCTCCCATGACTGACTTTCATTGAACTGGCTAGAAGCAACCCAGCACTCATGGCCCTTCCAAGCATTGCAGTGGTTAAAAAAGAAAGATTGTGCCTAGTCCTTGCTTCGTTTATTGTCTTGGTCGTCAAGACTGCTACAAGCCTAATACTTCCATTCGCTGCAGTAGCCCTTACGAGATGATCACTCAACTTCTTTATTCCACTAATGGCAATTTACTCATTAACTTTAGCTCCCCATAATGAAGATGATAAGAGTCAATAGAAAGGTTTTTAAAGAGCTCAGGTTCATGAGTGACTACTATTATTAAACGTTCTTTAGAAAGTTCTTTTATTAGTTCTATAACTTCATCTCTAACGGACCAATCCAAGCCGGCAGTTGGTTCATCTAGTAAAAGAATCTTTGGCTTTTTAAGCAATTGAACTGCAATGGCTAAGCGTCTTTGCTGTCCTCCACTTAGACGTTCAGGAGGCTGTGTCATTTTGATTTCACTTAAGCCTACTTTAGATAAGACTTTATATTGATCTTCTCCACTAAGTCTTAAGTGACCTAGTCGTAATTCATGAGTTACGGTTAATCCTAAAAAATGTCTTTCTGGAAATTGAAAAATCACTCCGCATAAGCTTTTTCTTTGTCTCAGGTTTAGCGATTTCCCTTGCCATTCTATTAATCCTTTTTGTGGTCTAGAGAGCCCACTAATAACTTCAATTAGTGATGTCTTTCCACTTCCACTTGACCCTTGAATTATTGTCGGATGTCCATAGTTAGCTTTGAGACTTATTTTTTTTAGAATAGGTTTTTGAGAAGTCGCTGGATGGAAGTAAATCTCTTTAAGCTCGAGCATATCAAATCCCAACTGAATCAAAATAGTTCATATTTGTTCGATTTTGATCAATCGGTATCCTTTTCCTTAAATCTCATTAAGGTGTGTTATGAGATGAATTGAGAATATTTTTGTTATGGAAGTACATTTTCGTGAGGTTGACACTTTTAACTTTTGGATATGGATTCGTTTTACTAATGTCCCTAGTCAAGGAGAGAGAAATTATATTGATGGAATATTTGATAGTTGGTATGTAATAGGTCGCTTGGGTGGCTTTAACTCGGGGAATCTTCAGGCACATGAATCACCAGCAGACTTAAGCTGGATGCCATATGATAATGAAGAGGCTAGATCTACTTTGCCATCTTTAATGCATAATATAGGTCAATTGGAATATCAAGAATATTGGGGTAGATGTTGGGTAGATATTGGGACATGTGATTCTTTTGCAATTGATGTATTGATAAATTCTTTGATGCAAATACATGAAGGTGTTGTGCAAATGGAAGAATTATTCATTGGTGGACTGAATGAAGATTGGCCCGTAGAAGATCACCCGGATTCTATTTTTAATTCGTCCAATTAGGTTTTGTTGTGAGTGAGTTAAGGAGATTATTAGTTAATACAGAAAGAATTGAGGAGTGTTTTTTTATGGATAAGAATTTAATTTTGACTAGAGAAGAGTCACATTATCTGGCTAGAGTACTTCGATTAAAAAAAGGAGACCTAATAAATGTCGTAAATGGATACGGTTGTCTATGGGAAGCAAGTTTCCAAGATTTAAAATCTATTCAAATTAATTCTTCATTCCAAAACCCTCTAAGGAAAGAAGAAAAAACACGAAACTTACTTTGCCTGGCTGTTGTAATTCCTAAGAGAGGCTTTGATGAGGTACTTAGGATGAGCTGTGAAATGGGAATAGATATTATTCAACCTTTAACTTCTAAATATAAAGCCTCTAATGGGAGAAGTTTTGAAAAAATATCTAGATGGTCAACAATCATTAAAGAAGCAGTAGAACAGTCGGAAAGACTTTGGGCCCCTGAAATACTTCCTACGATTGAATTTAAAAGTTGGTTAAAAAAAACAGCTCATCGATCGGCTTCTTCAATTGCTATGACTCGTGATCCTAAGGCTAAAGAAATCCAACTTTGGTTAGGAGATTTAAACTGTGATATGGAGGAAGTCTGGGTAGCAATTGGACCAGAGGGAGGCTGGTCTCTTGAGGAAATTGCTTTGGCATACGAATCAGGATGTGAAAGTGTTTGTTTGGGAGACAATATCTTAAGAACTTCAACTGCAGCGATTGCGGCTTCTCATCTTATGGTTGCATGGAGGCGTTCAAATTATTTTCAGAGCTATTAGATTGATCTTTAAGTAACTACAAAAAGGTTTTTATTTATTGAACTGATGATTTCATTCATACAATTCGGAAGCCATTGGCTATTTGCTTTTGGTTTTCATGTCATTTTGATTTCAGTTGTACAACGACTCCCTGTCCTGACAACTAAAGGGTGGTTTCATGCTGGAGCACTAGGAACAATTCTATATGGATGCCTTGGATGGAATGCATGGCTTGCCGTAGTTTTTTATCTTGTGTTGGGATATTTAGTTACAAAGATTGGTTTTGCAAAAAAACAAGCCCTTGGAATTGCAGAAAGGAGAGGAGGCCGACGTGGTCCTGAGAATGTTTGGGGTTCCGCTGCAACAGGAGCAATTATTGCAATATTCATAAAACTAGGTTTTGGCTCGCATGAATTATTGTTGTTGGGATTCTCTGCGAGTTTTGCCGCAAAATTAGCAGATACTTTTGGGAGTGAAATTGGTAAGAGATGGGGAACTAAAACATTTTTAATAACAACTTTAAGAGCTGTCCCTGCAGGAACTGATGGGGGCATTAGCTTAGAAGGAACTATTGCTAGTGTCTTTGGAAGCGTCCTAATGACATTAGTTTTTAGTAGCCTTGGTTTAATTGGAAACAGTTTTTATGCCACTATTGTTATTTGCTCGGGAGTCGTTGCTACATTGAGTGAGAGCTTTGTAGGAGCTGTCTTTCAAAATCGACTAACTTGGATGAGTAATGAACTTGTTAACTTTTTTCAAACTAGCTTTGCTGCTTTAATTACAGTTTTTGGCGCTTATATTTTTAATTAATGAAATCTTCTATGAGATCTCTGCCCATTGTAGAAGTGATTTCCAATTCATGATCTTGTTGTAGATCCAATAATGCCCCTTCGAATTTAAATGAATTCCATCTATTTCAATCCATTTAGACCAATCTTTTTCATTTATCATCATCTTATGAGTAGGTAAAAAAGGAATATCTAGTTCAAGGCAGGTCTCTTCTATTTGATTCTCATACTTAGAGCAGGCTTGATTTGAATACCATAAGCAATCTGCAAATGGCATTGCATTCTCGTTTACAGGTGTTAAGCCTAAAACTAGTACCTTGCTGATCTGATTCATTTCAGTCAGTAATCTTTCCAACCCAAACCTAAAGGCTTCTGTTGATAGTTGAGGTCTTCCATCGGGACGACCTATCTGGGCGGTATCATTTAATCCGATTGTTAACAACAAACCATCAGGAACTTTTCTTCGTAACTCACCTCGGCATTGCCACTCTTTCTGCCAACGCCTTGCAACGTTTTCCAATCCATCTCCTCTTATCCCTAATGGATATATCACTGGAGCTTTTGGAAGAGTCATCCAATGTTTTCGAAGACGTTCACACCAGCCTCCCCCTTCAATATCTCCCCAGCCGTATACACTGCTATCTCCAATTACTATTAATTGTCTTAGGGGGGAGGTCATGAATAGTAGAAAACTGATGAGTTTAAAAAGAAAACCTTAGAGAAGTATCTGTTGTTTTGCTTATCCAATACTTACTAAGTTTGTCGCTCAGTGCCTCTCCAATTAATGTAAGTGTTATGAATACAAATGTTATTACGCTTACTTGCGCCCAATTAAATGAACTTAAAGATTCTTGTAATTGCCATCCTAATCCAACCCCGCCAATTACTCCTATAAGTGCTGTTTCTCTTAAAATTACATCTGTTCTGTAAGCCGCAAAGGCAAGATATCTTTTACTTTGAGGGCTTAATTTTCCATACAACCAGGCAATTTGATTTGTTGCCCCTAACGATTTGATTGCCTTGAAAGTCGAATTTTCTTGTTTATTTAGATCTTCCTTAAGAAGCCTTCCCATTACCCCTAAATTGCTTAAGCCTAGAGCTAATGCACCAACAGAAATGTTCGGAGTTGAGCAAAGAAGTATTAGAAGAACAATTAATGGAGAAGGAAAAAGCCTTAGGAATGTCCATATAAATCCAAGGATCGTTCCCCCCATTTTATTTGGCCAAAGCATTAAAGCAATTGGAGGTACTCCAATTGCAATTCCTGCTGACATTAATGTAAGAATTATTGTTGAGTGAACGAGGTTTAGTATAGGCAACTCATTAAAAGCCTCTTTGATTTCTATTAACCTTGGAAAGTCAATAGCATGTAAGGTTAGATTATTATTTATTTGGAGACCTAATGATTGTAGGCATATAAGAATTACGGCGAAAATCAATGCGATTGTTGTGATATTGATAGGCCAAATATATTTATCTCTACGCAAATTAAGATCAATGTTGCGTATAAAATTTATAAGATATTCTAAGAAAAATATCACAGCAGCTAGCATCCATAGAGATGTCCAAAGTTCCCTGAATTCAAGCGATTGGAGAGTTAATTGTAGTTCTGTTCCAATACCTCCCATTCCAAAAATACCCATTAAAGTTGCCCCACGAAGTGCGCATTCAAGTCGATAGCAACTATATGAAATGAATACAGGGATCATAGGAGGTATTAAAGCAGTAATAAATGATGAAATGCCTCCTGCTCCACACTGAGTTAATGCAATTAAAGAAGTGTTGTTTAAGGTGTCTAATTGATTTGCGATTACTCTTGCCATTAGAGATGAATATGGAATTGTTATGGCAATAATTGCGACCCATGGACTTAGACCGAAAAATTGTAATAACAATAATCCCCATACAACTTCATGAATTGCCCTTGGGACTGCTAATAATCCTCTGACTAAAACTCCAATTGATTTATTTCCTATAAATATTTTCCAGAAGATGTCTGAACTCAGAATGCCTAGAAGAGTTCCTATTAATAGACTAAATATCCAACTAAGTGATGCAGTCGCAATAGTAATTTTCAAACCTTGCCAAGCATTTAGGATAACTGTTTGATCAAGAGAAGGAGATAAGGCGGCCATGAAAAAATCAAGTACGACCTTCAGGCCACCTGAGTGAGAGGTCTTGATTATTTCTTTACTGACAGGTAAAAGTGCTAGCGCAGGAAGAAGGCAAACAATGGCCAATGAAAATCTAGGTGTTTTCATCAGGCTTGATAAATCAAATTTATGTCAGCAGAGTTAACCTTATGAACAGGTTTGTTTAAAACAATTTCTCCTTTATATAAACCAACTACTTTTGTGAAATGTTTAATTATTTCTGGACGATGTAGGCTTATTAAGCAAGTCTCAGGGACGTTAATTAATTGTTTTTGTGGACAAAGTAATAATTCGATTATTTTGTCTGAAGTTGCCGGGTCAAGGTTAGATAACGGTTCGTCGACAAGCATAAATTTTGCACTTTGTCGAAGAAGGCGAGCTATTGCTACCCGTTGCAGTTGCCCCCCCGATAGTTTATTTAGATTACAATAGAGAAGTTCCTTTGATAAGCCAACTGAATTGAGGTGATGAATAGTTTTTTTTTTATCAATATTTCCTATTAAGTTTCTTAGAGCCCAGAGAATGCCATGTTTCCCTAGTTCGCCAGCATTTACGTTTTGGCCAACATTTAATTCTTCAATAAGCCTAAGGTCTTGCCATAGTGTCGCTATGTCTATACGTTGTTTTTGTTTTAATGAGTTTATATTCTGCCCTTGCCATTTAACTTCTCCTTCGCTGGGCTTAAGAGATCCATTAGATAAGGAGATTAGGCTACTTTTCCCAGAACCACTTTTACCTAATAGTGCAACCTTCTCTCCTTGCCTTAATGTGAGGTTGATATTCTTTAGTCTATAGGTATTCTTATTCTTAACATCTACATTTTTAATTTCTAGTAGTTGAATCACTTGATTTTCCCTATCTTTCTACCAATTCTTTCAATATTTTTATAGTCATTAGGATTAGCCTCAATAAACTTTTTGGATCCGAATAAGTTTAGGATTTTTGCTTCTGTTGGATCGTTACTGTTAAGTCCAAGAATTACTGCTTGTAGTTTTTTGGTAAAGCCTTTCCCAAAGCGTTCGTCAAGATCTGGCTGAGCAAGCCAATGGTAGTCAACATAAGGAGGCGTTCTCCAAATTAAGTTAACTTTTGATAAGTCAACCCTCCCCCTTTGTTTGTTAAGAAGCCAAACTTGTTCGTTTAAAACGCCAGCTTCATAAGAACCACTCTGAACTAGTGCCAAGGTTGCATCATGGCTTCCACTAAAGCCTGGGCGTCCTCCTTTGAAGTCTTTGAGTTCAATGCCTGCTTTAGTCAAAAAATATTGAGGCATAAGCCGACCTGATGTCGAACTTTCTGATCCAAAGGTGAAACGCTTTCCTTTGAGAAGTTTTAAATCTGAAACTTTTTGTATTAGTGGGAGTTGGCTTTTGTGGTGGGCAATGAAAACGCTATGGAATTTAACGTCAATATCACGCTGAGCCAAGACTTTCGCTCCTTTTCTTTGTAATCTCGCTTGGACACCGGTTAAGCCCCCAAACCAAACCAAGTCAAGATCTCTAGTTCGAAAGGCAGTTACTGTGGCTGAATAATTAGTGACAGGTTTATAGATGACTCTGACATTAAGGTTTTGACTTAGTTCATCAGATAGAAGTCGATATAGCCTATTGAGTTTCTCAGGTTGTTGGTCAGGGATTGCGCCAATGAATAGAGTCTCTTTTGCAAGAAAACCATTCTGAAGCGGAAAGAAGCTAAATAAAGAAAATATCGTATAAATAATAGATTTCTTTATCTTGAGGTTTGTATCCCTAATCATTTTTGTAACTAGTTAAATTCTCCCATTAAGTTGTTTAACCTTTCTAATCCATCTAATAATGTTTTAGAAGAAACAGAACAAGAAATCCGGATACATTGATCTTCTCCAAAGGCTATTCCTGGGATAAGGGCAAGACCAACTTTCTCAAGAGCGATTTTACAAAAATCGATAGAACTAAGATCTCTTTTTTTTATATGAGGGAAGGCATAAAATGCACCATTGGGTTCAGTTAATGAAATCCCTTTGATTTGATTTAATTCTTTAATAAGAAGAGCCCTGCGTGAGTTGTAACTATTAGCCATCTTTTTAATACAATCGTTTGAGCCTTGAATTGCAGCCAAGGCTCCTCGTTGAGCAAAGCTGCAAACATTACTAGTACTTTGACTTTGAAGAGCAGTTGTCTTCTTGATGATTTCATTTGGAGCTATGAGATATCCAATCCGCCAGCCTGTCATAGCCCATCCTTTTGAGAAACCATTAACAGTAAAAATTCTATTTTTGAGGTCGGGAGCAATTGAGGCAAAACTGTAGTGTTTTTGATCTTCAGCAATGAGGAATTCATATATTTCATCACTCATTAAAAAAATATTTGGGTGCCTTCTTAAAAATTCAGCTATTTCTTGGAGTTCATTCCGATTCATTATCAATCCAGTTGGATTGTTAGGAGAATTAATAATAAGTAACTTGGTTTTAGAGGTGACATTTGCTTCTAAATTCTCAATGTCTAATTTAAATAGTTTATTTTTCGATGGAATAAATATAGGCTTAGCCCCTGCTAAAAGAGTAATTTCTGGGTAACTCAACCAATAAGGTGATGGAATTAAGACCTCATCTCCAGGATTAAGAATGACTTGAAAAAGATTATATATAGCTTGTTTCGCTCCATTTGTTACTAATACATTTTCAGCTTTAGTTGGAATTTGATTTAATTCACTTTGTTTTAATGCAATAGCCTCTCTAAGTTCAGGATCCCCTGAAGCCGGTCCATAGCGAGTGTATCCATCTTTAAGTGCTTTTAAGGTGGCTTCGACTATAAAATCAGGTGTATCAAAATCAGGCTCACCGGCACTTAGGCTGCAGATATCTTTCCCTTGATCTTTAAGTGCCTTGGCTTTTGCGCTTATTTCTAAGGTCAAAGAAGGTTGTAAGGCCAGCGCTCGCTGGGATATAAATGAAGAAAGCTGAATGTCCAAGGACCTTGTTTTTGGAGGTGCTCTTTAAACTCACATCCTGCCTGATATTGAGTCTTAAACAACTTTATTAGTTACATAACCAATTGGATGTCTTCGATTGAAATCAGTTTTGTAATTTCATCCAAGCGGCCTAAGGCTCTTGCAGAGTTTTATTCAAATGTGAGTCAAATTGATTTTATTAAAGGAATCGACTCTAATCATTATTTGTTGCCTATTAAGGATGGTTTTCTGCTTCAGATATATCGTCCCTCTTCAACTCGAGATTGGCCCAATAAGGGAAGATCAATGTCTATTTGCTTTCAAAAAAAGCCTGCTATAGAACCTATGTCTGTACTAGAAGAATGGTCTTATCATTTGACCCGTCTAGGTGGAAGTATTTGTGAGGAGCCAAGAAATGAGCCTTATGGCGCAGAAACATGGGTCGCTGATCCTGAAGGGAATGATTTTCTAATTCTCGTACCTTCAATTTCTAAGAATATTATTATTTAAAACAAAAGATTGCTTTGAAAAGTTCTATAAACAAAGATTTGAAGTGTAGTTCTTGTGGAGCAAGCTTAAATGTCTCTTCAGTTGTTGTAAGCAGAGGCAACCCCAATGCTGATTTGATGATTATTGGGGAGGCTCCAGGTGCTATAGAACAAGAAATAGGAGAACCCTTTTTAGGGAGGTCAGGAAAATTATTAGATTTATTATTGAATCAAGTTGGGATTGATCCCGATAGGGAAGTTTATATTTGTAATGTAATTAAGTGTAAGCCATTGAAAAATAGGCGCCCAACAAAGGCAGAAATAAAACGAAACAAGCCTTGGTTGCTACAGCAAATCAAGCTTGTAAATCCTCTTATAATTGTTTTAGCCGGGTCAACAGCTCTTGAAGCTGTTTTGGGAATAAAAAAAGGTATTAGTGCTATTCGGGGGACATGGCAGAGTTGGGAAGGTAGATTAGTAATGCCTTTATTCCATCCATCCTATCTTCTTAGAAATCCTTCTAAAAAAGATGGTGCCCCAACCTCTTTAACCCTTTCAGATCTCTTGCAAGTTAGTGAAAAACTCAAAAATCCCTAAGCTTGCTTTGACTTTCATCGAGGCAAAATCTAAGGCTAATTATTTATGACTGCCACGTTGAATCAAAATTTAAACGAATCCTCCTATTTGACTAGGAGGTACAGCACTCAAATAGTTCGCCGTCCCACACGCACAGTTATGGTTGGCGATATTCCAATGGGTAGCGAGCACCCAGTACGTGTTCAGTCGATGATTAATGAAGACACTATGGATATTGAAGGCTCAACAGATGCTGTTAAACGATTACATGAAATAGGTTGTGAAATAGTCAGAGTTACAGTCCCTACTCTTGCAAGTGCAAAGGCTGTTGGTGAGATAAAAGAAAGGTTGTTGAAAACATATAAGCCTGTTCCTTTGGTTGCAGATGTTCATCACAATGGAATGAAGATCGCATTAGAAGTTGCAAAACATGTTGATAAGGTTCGTATTAATCCTGGTCTTTTTGTTTTTGAAAGACCGGATCCAAATAGAACAGAGTTTTCTCAAAAAGAGATTGATTCAATTAAGGATAAAATAATCCAGAAGTTTGAACCAATTGTTAATACTTTAAAAGCTCAGAATAAGGCTCTTAGGATTGGTGTTAACCACGGTTCTTTAGCAGAAAGAATGTTGTTTGCCTATGGAGATACTCCATTGGGAATGGTTGAATCAGCCATGGAATTTGTCCGCATTTGTGATTCCTTAGATTTTCATAACATTGTTATATCTATGAAGGCTTCTAGGCCACCAGTTATGTTAGCTGCTTACAGAATGATGGCAGATACAATGGATAAAGAAGGTTTTAATTACCCTCTTCACCTAGGAGTTACTGAAGCCGGTGATGGTGATTATGGACGAATTAAAAGTACAGCTGGAATAGGAACACTTTTATCAGAAGGAATTGGTGACACTATTAGGGTTTCTCTTACTGAAGCACCTGAAAAGGAAATACCCGTTTGCTATTCGATTTTGCAAGCAGTTGGTTTAAGAAAAACAATGGTTGAATATATAAGTTGTCCAAGCTGTGGAAGAACATTATTTAATCTTGAGGAAGTTGTAGCCAAAGTAAGAGAAGCTACAAAACATTTAACAGGTCTAGATATTGCCGTAATGGGCTGCATTGTTAATGGTCCTGGAGAAATGGCAGATGCAGATTATGGATATGTTGGGAAAGGAAAGGGCACTATTGCTTTGTATAGAAATAGAGATGAGATCAAAAGAGTTCCTGAAGACGAAGGGGTACATGCATTAGTTGAATTAATAAAAGAGGATGGAAAATGGTTAGAGCCAGAATGAATAGTTTTATAGCTTAACTATTAAATTGATAATAAATAAAATGTTTTATTCAGAAATTTACAGATCCAAAATCAAAAGAATTCCATCAGTTATTAAATATATTAGAAATGTATTTATTTTTTCGTTAATTTCAATTCCAGTACTCTCTCTTCCAACTACTTCAAGATCATTTATAGAAAACAATCCAAAGGAAGTTCTAGATGAAGTCTGGCAGATTATTTATAGAGATTACCTAGATTCTTCAGGTTCATATAATGTCGATGAATGGATTTCTATAAGAAAACGATTACTTTCTAACAAGTATGCAGGCTCTGAAGATGCATACGTTTCCATAAGAGAAATGTTGTCAAGTCTAAAAGATCCCTATACACGTTTCTTAGATCCTCAAGAGTTTAATGAAATGAAAATAGAAACTGCTGGGGAATTAATGGGTGTTGGTATTCAAATCTCATTAGACAGTGAAAATAATAAGTTAGTAGTTATTTCGCCAATAGAAGGTACACCTGCCTTTAATGCTGGCATCCAACCAAATGATGTAATTATATCTATAGATGGAGAATTAACTGAAGGAATGAGTATAGAGAAAGCGGTAAAACTTATTAGAGGAGAAAGAGGAACAAGAGTAGTTTTAGGAATCCTAAGAGGCGAGAATTTTTTGAAAGTTTCTATTAAAAGGGACAGAATAGAAATTAATTCAGTTAATAGTCGTTTGAATTCTAGAGATAATGGATTGAAAATTGGATATATACGTTTAAAGCAATTCAACGCTAATGCTTCCAAAGAGATGAAAAATACAATACGAAAACTTGAAAAAAATAAAGCTTCAGGTTATGTACTTGATCTTCGTGGAAATCCTGGAGGTTTATTAGAGTCGAGCATAGATATTGCAAGGCAGTGGATAGATCAGGGAACGATTGTCAGTACAAAAACTAGAGATGGTATTAATGATGTCAGGAAAGCAAATGGTAGTGCATTGACAAGAAAACCACTTGTCGTTCTTGTTAATGAGGGTTCTGCAAGTGCTAGTGAAATATTGTCAGGAGCAATTAGAGATAATGCAAGAGGAATTCTTGTAGGGAAGAAAACTTTTGGTAAAGGACTGGTTCAATCTGTAAGAGCTCTTTCTGATGGTTCTGGGTTGACCGTAACTATTGCAAAGTATTTAACACCGAAAGGTACAGATATTAATAAAAATGGAATTGTTCCAGATATTGAGGCGGAAATATCTCTAAACCAAGGAAAAAGATTTAATCAATTTGACTTAGGGACTATTAAAGATTCTCAATATTTAGTAGCTGAGTCTGCTTTAATTAAACAAATAAATAGACAAAAAAAGAAAACTACTTATGAACCTGGGAAGTCAAATTTAAAGTTTGCTTTGAAGCGCACTTATTGATTTTTATTTGTCGATCCTCTTGTACCCATACCAATCTGGAATAAATAATTGACATTTGCCAAACTTTTCTGGAATTAATTCTATTTCCCAGTTGTTAACTTTTTTAATAGGGATGCAATTGTCTAGTCCTTTTATTCTCTTTATAGGATATAAGTCATCTTTATGAGTTAGTTTTAAATCTTTTAGCCATCTTTCTTTAGCTTTTATTTTTGCTTCGTTTGCTGTTGATGCAATTACTATGCCAAATTTATGTTTCTCTAATAAGTCATTAGGGTCATAACCCCCAATATTGATAAACCAAAGATAATTTTTTTTAATAGAATTCAAAACTATTTTGTTCTTATCGTTTTTATTTTTAATATTTAATTTGTAACCATCTATGTATTTTATCTTCATGTAACTATCAATATGTAATCCCTTTTTATCTCCAAACCATTCTAGTTTTAGCTGTTCAAAAGTATCTTCAATATTTTCAGCAACAACCCACCTCACATCATGAAGTTCAATATGGGATTGTTTAGTTCTTCCTCCTAAAACAACAAGGAATAAGCTTTTATTTTCTTTCATTATTATATTCTGATCTTTGTTCAATAGCCTAAGGTTGTTAATTTACTGATTTAATATAGATCAAATACATATGGATTTATTTGCTCATTTCAAGCATTCTCTTTATAGGGATATAAGCCTTATTAATTATTTCTTCCTCTAGCTCTATCTGTGGACTCATAGACTGTAAGCAGTCTAATACTTTTTCTAGAGTATTTAGTCTCATATATGGACATTCATTACAAGCACAACCATCGATACCTGGAACATCTATATATAATTTATTTGGATTTTTTATTCTCATTTGATGAATTATTCCTGGTTCTGTAATAACTATAAACTCTGATTTATTACTACTTTCTGTATAAGCAAGTAGTTTACTTGTAGAACCAATAAAATCTGCAATATCTAATATGTTTTGAAGGCATTCAGGATGAGCAATCACTTTGGCTTGGGGATATTTTAATTTTAACTTTAAAACTTCTTCTTCACTAAATGCCTCGTGGACTGAACATCTACCTGGCCATAATGTTAAATTCCTGCCACTATTCCTTTGGACCCATCGACCTAGGTTTTGGTCAGGTGCAAATAATATTGGCTGGCTCTTGGGAAGTTGATTGACAAGGTCTACAGCATTACTACTTGTACAAATTAAATCACTTTGTGCTTTTACAGCAGCTGAACAATTTATATAGCTAACGGCAAAGTGATTAGGATTCTCTTCTTTAAATTTTTTGAATTCATCTGCAGGACAATCATCTGAAAGACTACATCCTGCATCAATATCTGGAATTAACACCGTCTTTTCCGGACAGAGAATCTTTGCAGTTTCTCCCATGAAATGAACACCACAAAAAACTATTACATCGGCTTCTGTTGAGGCTGCTTTCCTGGATAGCTCTAACGAATCTCCAATAAAGTCTGCAATGTCTTGGATATGAGGCTCTTGATAATAATGCGCAAGAATAATTGCATTACGCTTTTTACAGAGCAAAGCAATTTCATTGATTATTTCTTCACTTTTTGTTGGAGTCGGCAAAACCTTCTCGAAAGA